>Ga0272441_10000026_pt1 | contig 319406 bp, 307 predicted proteins | sample SSMProp6N_FD_193582 | JGI IMG/M metagenome (GOLD analysis project Ga0272441, IMG submission 193582) | Marine sediment archaeal communities from Little Sippewissett salt marsh, Falmouth, MA, United States - SSM-Prop-6N | ecosystem: Environmental > Aquatic > Marine > Wetlands > Sediment ...
TCACTAATGAAAAAATAAACTCACTAATAAAACAATGGGAAAACACCGATTATTATAACTGGTGTCCGCACGGCAGGCCGGCAGTGATAAGATTTACCTGGAACGAGATAGAAAAAAGATTCAACAGGAATGAATAAACCCTACTCCAACAACCTGCTTTCCACTTTCTTAATTTTCTTCTTTTCTTCGGATATAAGGTTTTTGTAGATTGAGATTTGTTTTTTGTTTTCGTCAAGGGATAGATTACCTGTCGCGCCCTGATACTTTTTCTCTTTTATATTTTTGTAAGGGTCTACTTTGCCTATCTTTTTCAAATCTTTGGCAACCTTTTTATACGCTTCGCGGAAAGGCATTCCTTCTTTCGCAAGTTTTGTCGCCTCGTCTGCGGCAAATACTTCATTACTGAATCCCTTTACAAGTCCCGTTTTGTTTACTTTCAACTTGCCTATTATTATATTCATAATTTTCAATGAAAGGCATGTCGTATCGAATCCTTTTATTAAAGATCCTTTTGTAAGCTGCAAATCACTGTTATATCCCGAAGGCAAGCCCTTCAAAACATTCATTACCAGAAAAAGTTCGGATTCGACTTGTGCATATTTTGCTCTAATCAATTCCAAAACATCCGGGTTTCTTTTTTGGGGCATAATGGACGAACCCAAAACAACTTCATCGGGTAATGTGAAATATTCGAATTCTTCTCTCGTAAAAAGAATTAAATCCTCGGATAATTTAGCTAAATCAAGCATAACCTGCGCTAAAGCGAACAATATTATTGACTCGATTTTCCCTCTTGAATTATTTACATAGAGAAGATTGTTCTGCACCCTTTCAAACCCCAACAAATTCCTTGAAAGTTCTCTGTCTATTTCCAGATTAATTCCGTAAGACGCCGCAGAGCCTAAAGCAGAGCGGTTATTTAAAATATAAGCAGTTCTTAAAATTCTTAGATTATCGATTAAAGATTCGGCAAAAGCGCCCGCCCAAAGCCCGACCGATGAAGGCATGGCTTTGCGGGAATGCGTATAGCCCACCATCGGGAGATTTTTATGCTTGTTTGCAAAATTCAACAGCGTTTCGATCAAAACAATCAGCGGTTTTCCGATTTCCAATAATCTTTCTTTTGAATAAAGCCTCAAATCCGAAATTATCTGGTCATTTCTTGAACGGCCAATATGTATTTTTTTGCCGGCACTACCGCATTTCGAAGTCAAATAATTCTCAACGGCAGTATGCACATCCTCCTGTTTAAGTTTTACTTCGAATTTGCCCAAGCGCCACAGCTTAAGAATTTCTTTTAAAGTATTTTTGAGTTTATTTGTTTCGTCTTTGCTCAATATTTTAAGCGACCGCAACATCTCAATATGGGCAAGATTCGTAAAAACATCCGCCTTCACAAGTTTGTTATCAAGAATATAATTATCGCCCACCGCAAATTTTTCAATATCTTTATGAAGACAGCCATCTTTCTCCCAAAGTTTAGGCATTTTTATTTCCCCTTTACCCCATTAGAGATAGTCCGCCACCGCTTCAATGGCGGACGTAACTTTTCGGGAGTATTTGTATATTACTTTTTATCCCTTTCATTTTGAATAATGCAATCTAAATCTCATCGCCATTATCTCTAACGGGGTGAAATTAAACTTAATATTCCGTGCAAAGCCAGCACATAACTTTGTTTACCGAAGCCGGATATTGTAGCAACTGCTACAGGAGAGATAAGAGACTTCTGCCGGAATTCTTCTCTTGCATAAATATTTGACAAATGTACTTCCACCGTAGGGATATTCAATGCTTTAATAGCATCTCTTATTGCAACAGATGTGTGCGTATAAGCGGCGGGATTTATTATTATACCTTCAGCCCATTTTCTGTTATCTCTTAAAAAATTTACGATATCGCCTTCGCTGTTCGATTGAAAAATTTTAAGTTCAGCATTGTTCTTTTCGGCCTCTTTCTGCAGAAGAGAATTTATGTTTTCAAGCGTATCCTTTCCGTAAACATTCGGTTCTCTTTCGCCCAAAAGGTCAAGATTAGGGCCGTGTACTACCAGTATCTTATTCATATCTTAAACCCCGTTTAAGAAAACATCATTGATTACACGGATTAGAAAAACCAGATTACACAGATGGAACTAAATCTTTAATCGGTGTAATCGTCTTTAAAATCTGTGTAATCATTAGTATTAGTAGTATCAATTAAATCAGAAACGGAAACTTCTTGCAACAGTTTTTATTACTATCAATTCGATTCTTCCAACCTCTGCCGTATTTCTTCCTTTAAATCCGGGTCATATTCAGAAGCTATCTTATACTGTTTTAAAGCTTCATCTTTATTTCCAAAGATCATATAAATATCCCCGAAAACAAGATAATTCCACCCCGATGTCGGATAGTAAGAAATTGCTTTTTCCATATATTCTACTGCCTGTTCTTTGTCATTTCTCAATAAACCAGTCATCAACGCTAAATCTCTCCAATAAAGAGAGCGACACTTATCATATTTAACCGCTTGTTTTAAATGGCTCAATATTTCGTAAGAAAAATCTTTTCTTTCTTGCATCCCTAAGCCAGCCCGCCGTTGATTCAGTGGCGGACGATTTAGGGCAAGCATTTTTTGTTTATATATTTGGCTTAATAAATAGTGGTAGCCCATCCTGTATTCGTCTTCCCCGAAAGTCCAATAGCGCGAGGAAAGTTTCAATTCTTCTATAACTTCATCCGTATTTTTAGAATTCATAGCTTTAAGATAATGACTTTCCGCCGTAAAAAATCTAAAGAGCAAAACAATAATAAAAAGAGCGACAACCAATAATGTGACAAAAATCGCTTTTTTATTTTTGATTTTCTTTTCTTCGGAATGCACGCCCAAAGAAACGCCCATAATCATAAAAAGGACGGATGCGGCGCCAAAAACATAAAAACTAAAATCACCCAAAGAATGCAGGGCAAAAGATAATACAGAAACAAATCCGCCGTAAACAAAAACTTTCTGAAGCGGCGAAAGACGGGCAGCATTTTTCATCCGCTTATTGAGTTCCCGAAAATAAAAAATAAAAATGCTTAAAAAGAATAAAAAACCTATAATTCCAAGTTCCGACCAAACTTGAAGAAAATCATTATGAGCCGCTTGAGTTTCCTCGGCCTCCGGCAATTTATATTTAGAATAAATTCTGCCGAAACTTCCAAAACCAAAGCCGTGGAAAGGCCTTTCCTTTAGCATTTCCACGCCGGCGCGCCAATATTCAACTCTGGCTTTAGAAGAAGCCTTTACCGACTGCAAGCTGCTTGAGACGCTATCGCTGCGATAAACAAAAAATATCACAAAGATAAGCAGTAAAATAAATCCTACCACAGTTATTATTTTGCGGGATTTGGGGACCTTAAACAGCAAAAATATAAGCCATGAAAGGATCAAAACAACGCTTCCGCCTTTTGAAAAAGTCAAAATAAACGCAAAAAGGATAAGAATAGATACGGCGGGGAAAATAACTCTTTTTATAATGATATATTTCGCGTCGTCGTTCTTGCCGCAGAAAACGGCAGAAAAAACCGCAAACGGCAGAACCATCATAAGGAATGTAGCCAAAGTATTCGGATATAGGAACGTGGAAAAAGCCCTATCGGTATAAAGCCGCGATATAAAGTTTTCATGAGCGGCAATCGGTATTTCCGCCTTATGAAGAATAAGATACTGCCGGGTTTCCTCCAATCCCCAAAAATATTGATAGACCGCATAACCAGACACAAGAAAAGTCGAAACCAACAGCATCCAAAGAAATTTTTCTCTTCTTTTGTCGTTATCGATAACATTAAAAGAAAGGAAAAAGGCAGATAAATAGAACGCGCTATAAAAAATTTGGGTGAAAGTGGCCGGCATGCTAATAGTCCATGTCAATGATAATGCGCCCCACAGAAAAAATAATCCCAGTGGAACATATAGGGCATTATTTTTTACTAAATTATTTTTCTCTTTAAACAAAGAAAGGTATAGCCAGCAAATAAAAAGAAGCAATATAAAAATAGTGTAAAGGGTTATAAGCTGCGGCAAATTCAAGAGTTCAGAAAAAGAGAGCGGATATCTTCCCAAAGGGATTATAAACAGCAAAAACAAAAGCCCAATATAGATAAATTTAAATCTATTATTCGCCATTGGTCTAATTTTATACCAACCCCGTTGATATTGGTACTATCTACGGGGTCAACCCCGTTAATTTATAACAAAAGGCAAATGGGTTAATAATAAAGGGACTGCTACTTCTACTTTTACGGAATTGTTTTAGCGTATTTTTATAAATTTTACGGGGACAACCCCGTTAGAAATTTAAAAACTGTTAAAAATAATTATTAATTAGGTAAACACTCATTGCTTTGCATAGCACTTTAAAAGCAACTCATTAAATTTCTTTACGGGGACAAATCGATTTCTAAATCCCAGCGCTCTTTTGCTTCCTTAAGCATTTTGCGAAGTTTTGCCGAAGAAAGGCCTACCACATTATAATAATCGCCTTCAATCCATTCTACGAATTTATCGCCTTTTTCTTGAACGGCGTAACTGCCCGCTTTATCCCTACCCTCGCCGATTTTCACATAATTCTCTATTTCCTCATCGGAAATATCGTCTCTCATTTTAACGAGCGTAGTCTCGGAATCTACAAGGCGGATATTTTTCTTTTCGCATAAAACCGCAATTCCGGTTATAACCCGCTGAATAGTCCCTCTGAATTTTTTCAAAAACCTCACAGCCTCCTCATCGTCTCTCGGCTTGCCGTATAAGATACCGTCCAGTTCCACAACTGTATCCGCCCCTATAATAAGCGCTCCGGGATATTTATCTGCCACTACTTCAGCCTTTAACAAAGCCAGTTTTTCCGCGACCTTGACGGCATCGCTTTGTTTACCCGCTATATTTTCATCAATATCAGCAGAAACAATTTTAAACTCCTTTAAGATTTTCTTTAAGAGCTCTTTTCTTTGAGGAGATGCAGACGCAAGAATTATTTCCATTGTTTAATGAACCACGGGCTTACGCCCGTGTTACTTTTATTTGCCCCCTCTGATTTGCTTCCCTCCAGATTTACTGTCACAAACCCTAACCAAAAAGTTTGGTCGCAAATCAAAACGAGGGGGTTTATCCGCCAAAACACTGGCGGATAAAAGAATTATATCAAAAGCGGTGGAGCCCCACAGCTTAATGGAATACCATGTGACATTAACCATGAAGGTAGATACTGTGGGACGGAGCCTCCCGCACCATATAAGATGCGGGACAAAATCCAGAACCCATAGTGGTTCTGGGCCGCACCGCCCCGAACCCTACGTGGTTCGGGGCTGGTGCGTGGGCAATTGATAGAACATCTTAACGGTGATAGAATTCGAGAAGGAGGCATATTTTGTTTGATGTAAGAAATGGAAAAATTGGGATAATCGGCTGCGGGAATATGGGAGAATCTTTACTCGCCGGGCTATTAAACAACAATGTGAAAAATATTACCGTAAGCGAAAAGCAGGAAGAACGTTCAAAATATCTCAAGCAGAAATATCCTCAAACCATATTAACCAAAGACAATCAATCTTTGGTTAAAAATTCCTCCGTAATAATATTAGCGGTAAAACCGCAGGACATGGAATCCTTACTTAAGGAAATACCCGCTTTTTTAAACGATTCACATTTAATAATTTCAATAGCGGCGGGGATAAAAATCTCGTTCATAGAACGCATCACTCAAAAATCGATACCCATAATAAGAGCTATGCCCAATCTGCCGGCCCTGATAGGCAGAGGAATTTCAGCATACAGTACATCCGGAAAAAATAAAACAATAGAGAAGATATTAGATGATACCGCCGAAAAAATTTTAGGCAGTTTGGGGAAAGTAATCAAATTGGAGGAAGATAAAATGGACACAGTAACAGCCCTATCAGGCTCCGGTCCGGCATATGTATTTTATATGTTGGAGGCAATGATAGATGCAGGCGTTAAGTTAGGTATTACAGAAGCTCAAGCAAAGGAACTTTCCGTACAAACAATAATCGGTGCAGCAAAAATGATAGAAAAAGGGGAAGATCCTGCTACGTTAAGAAAAAAGGTGACTTCTCCCAAAGGTACAACCGAAGCCGCATTAAAAGTTTTGATTGATAATAAATGGAAAGAAATCTTGACTCAGGCAATAGAAAACGCCAAAGCAAGAAGCGAAGAACTTTCGAAATAAGAATTAATCTTCAGTTTCTTCTGCAATGGGAAGTGACTCGATTCCTTCGCCATCGTCTACTACGGGCAAACCGCGCTGTTTTCTGACGTTTTCAATTGCATTTAGGGGTTTTTCCAATAATCTGCGTCTTGTTGTACTAAGCGCTTCGTATGCCCGCTGTGCATCCGTAATTCTGTCACCCACCTTTTTCATTTGTTCGCAGAACACGCTCCACTGTTTCCAAAACGAGCCGAATAAAGACAATATTTCATTGGAGTCTTTCTGTAAAGCAAAATTATCAACCGCCTGCCTAATTACGGCTAAAATGGCAAACAAAGTTATAGGCGAACAAAAAATTACCTTATTTTTTAGCCCTTCGTCAAGGATTGAACTATCCTCTTCATGAATAAAACCGTAAATTTGTTCGTTCGGAATAAATAGAAGCGCATAGTCAACGGTATTCATTTCGGGATTTATGTATTCGCGGGTTTTGACTTCTTTAACGCGCGCTTTAACATCTCTCAAAAAATTATTTCGGAATTTTTCCTTGTCCGATTCGGAAGGAGCTTCGAGAAACCTCATATAATTATCCAGCGGAAATTTCACGTCCATATTGAGTCTTAATTCATTCGGCAGTAAAAAAGTAAAATCGGGTATGGAACGTCCTTCATTAACAGCTTTCTGCTTTATATAATTTACATTTTCTATAAAACCCGCAAGACGCAAAACATCTTCAGCCATCCTTTCGCCCCATTGCCCGCGCGCTTTCGTGCTCGACAGCGCTTCGCGAAGCGTCACGGTAGTTTCCGTAAGGTGTTTGGTTTGTTCGCCGGCTTTTTTTAGTTGTTCGGTGAGTTCGCCGAATTTCTTTTCTCTATCCTTTTCAAGTTCTTTCATGAGTTTTGAAGCGTCTTCCAGTTTAGCGGTCATATTTTTTAGTTGCTGGTCAATAAGACCTTTTTTCTCTTCCAATTCCTTGACGTTTAATTCCCTTTCTCTGCTTAAAATCTCTTTCGATAGTTTTATGGACTCTTCTGTGGATTTTTTAAGCGCATCCAAAGACAAACTGCCGAAACTTGCTTTCATGTTCTCTATAACAACATCAGAAGTTTTTGCATGCATCAGTCTGAAAACAAATACAATAATTAACGCCAAAACAAACCCTGCAATAAATGTAATAATCGGCAACCAGTTCATATATTTCTCCAAAAATTTAAGTTATTTTTTATTCTTCCTCTTAGACAATAAAACATCCAAATCTACTAAATCTTGCTTACGATGGGATGCTTTTTTGTTATTTATCAATTCATTAAGTCCGATAAAAAAAACTTTTTCTTTGCCATAAACACTTCCTATTTTATTTTTCCACACCTGCTTAAAAGTTGTCTTGGGAATTGAAGTCATAATATCTATTCTTATGGGTTCATACCCCAACTGGACAACCCTGTCTTTTTTCGAAAAATCTTTCCTTGATAGGTTTAAACTTTTAAATCCAAATTCATTAAGGGATTTGATAATCCTTTCAGCGTTTTCAATGCTTGGTTCAACTAATATATCTATGTCTTTCGTATATCTGGGTTTTGCATGGATAGCAACAGCATAGGCACCTATGATGCAGTATTTAACTTTATTCTTATTGAATAATTTTAATAACTCTTCGTAGTCTCTTTCTACTTTCATTTTTCCGCCCGCCTTTTAATTTAGAATATATTTCTCTTAATATTTGCATGGTCTCCAATCTCTTATTAGCAGTCATATTAAGATAATATTTCATGTCAAACTTTTCCGCATCTTCGAAAGAGTTTGCCTTGTTTACCCAAACTTTTTTCATAGTTTCTCCCATGGCGGGATATTTGGAAGACATTTTTCAAACTCTTCTATTAGTTGCGACTCATATTTCCCCTCATATTCGCCGTTAAAAAACTTATCCATTGCCTTATTATAGAACTTTTCCCAACTTTTGTTTTCTCTGCCGGGATTTATCGGATAAAACAAAGTATCATTTTCTTTTGCGGCTTTCAAATCGCCCGACGCATCGCCGAGCATAAGCATATGTTCTTTTTTATATTTCCCGTTTGATGCAAGCGCTATTTGTTCTTTTTTATTTCCCAATTCCTGACCGCAAACAGCTCTTGTATATTGCGAAATATTATAAGTTTCCCATTCTCTCTTAAGCGCTTCCTCGGGAGTTGCGGAAACGACAACAATATCCGCTTTTTCTTTGAGTTTTTTCAAGGATTCTTCCACAAAATCAAAAAGCGAAATATCCTTGGAGACCTCTGCTATCGCTTCATTCGCCGCTTCGCTCCATTTGAGAGTTTGTTTAAGAAAAGAATCACCTGTTTTTCCAACGGCAACTTTTAACGCTGCATTGCTTGGTCTGGTTTCTTTTTTAATCCACTCCCTCAATGATTCCGTTTCGGGAATTTTGACTTCGCTTTCCCGGACCTCGTTTCTTTGTCTAAGCAAATCAAATACCATTGCCAAAGCAGAAAACCTATTCATCCCGCGCCATTTAGAATAAAGATTAACGAATTCTCCTGTTTCTATGACATATTTGCGAATCGGCTCAAGATTCCAATTTTTCACTACAGCCGGAAGCAGGCATTTTTTCTGTTTCAATTCCATCGAGTTGAAAACGCATCCGTCGGAATCTATTCCCACAAAGAAGTCCTTCTCAGGCTCCATATTCTTTAATATATCTTGTGTCAAAAAAATCATTTCTAATGAACGTCTTTATAGATAACAAGGTATCGAGGTGTCAGGCATTCTAATATACTAACCCTCGATACCTTGAAACCTTGACACGTTGACACCTATTTCTCGTATACGTCTTTCGGCTCGAAAACTTTTTTCTCTATTATCTTTAAGTTACCTTTATCATCCAACTTTCTATAAAAACAACTCCTGTATCCTTCATGACAGCTTGCTTTTTCTTGCTGGACTTTTATAAGCAAGGTGTCTTCGTCGCAGTCCACCAATATTTCTTTTACTTTCTGAACATGGCCGGAAGTTTCGCCTTTTTTCCATAATTTACCTCTTGAACGGGAATAAAAGTGGGCAAATCCCGTTTCCAAAGTCAGCCGAAGCGCTTCTTTATTCATGTAAGCATGCATCAGAACCTGATTATTGGCATAATCTTGAACAATTACCGGAATAAGCCCGTCGTCTCTCCGAGTCTTTCGACTCGTAGAGTCGGAGACTTTAAATTTTAATTTATCTATATCCATTGCCCTGCTCCTTTGTTTAGAACATTTTAACAGAGTTAATTCTTGGTTTACAATCGCAACGAACTATCCACTTAATTTTTGAAATATAATCAAAATATGTCGAAATAAGTAGAAATACCTTGTTCCTATACTATGTATTTCTATATATATCCATTTTATTTCTATTGTATTTCTAATTATTTGTTATCTCTCATCTCTCCACCCATTAATAAATACACAATCCCTCCGGGCAGAGAAGTAAGCAAACTGGCAACATAAAATCCGATACTTAAAGCAAACGCATCCATTCGGGAAATCAAAGCGGTCGACGTAGAAAATAACATCACAAAACTCCATTCTCTTATGCCGATCCCATTGACAGACACGGGAAGAAAGATAATTAACTGTATCAGGGGAACGAAAAGGAGAAAATAATGGAAAGGTATTTGAAAATTAAGGAATATAGCCACAAAATAAACAACCAAAATTATAAAAATTTGGATGGAGACAGCAATCAAAAAAGCGTATGCGAGAACATTTTTTGCCTTCCTATAAAGAACAATAGAATCCTTGAAAGTTTTTATTTTATTTCCAAAATCGGAAATCCGGATTTTATAAATTCCTTTTAAAATAGAAGGACTTTTAGACGTAAAGAATAAAAAAGCTGTAAGAAAGAAAACAATAAACAAAATTAAAACGATAAAAGATATCCAGCGAATATCGGGAATATTAAAAGAAAAAGGCAAAGAAAAAAATGCGATGGCAAGAAGCGCGGCAACGCCCAAGATTCGGTCTAGAAGGATAGATGCCAGAACGCCTGCGGTTTTAGGCACTTTTCCAGCGGTATAAAACAATTTCACAGCGTCCCCGCCCACTGACCCCGGTAAAAAATTGGAGAAGAAGAAGCCTATAAAAGTCAACTTCAAAAGCGGAATCAAGCCGAATCTAATGCCTTGAACTTCCAATAATTTCCCCCAACGCAAAGCACTAAGTGAAATAGCCGCGAAAAAAGCAAAAATTGAAAAAAGCAAAAATTGATAAGACGCATCAACGAGATAAGACGGTAGGCCGAAAAGATTTTCTTTGCCCAATTTAAGCAATAAAAAACCTATCAAAGAAACGCTTACGACTGTTCTGCCGATAAACAATAAAGTTTTTCTTTTCATGGACTAACTATTTTTCGCAATATAACATACTTTCAAATAATCGTATAGCACTTTATGGATTCATCGCTTTAGGATATACTTAAATAAAGATGTTGCCATGAAAATACTCAAATACTACACGATAAAAGAATTTATTCCTTCTTTTCTATTAGGTTTTTTTATATTTACCTTTGTGCTATTCGTAAGCAACTTTTTCACCTTGGCACGCGTGTTTTTTGATGAGAGGGTCGGCATAATTACAACAATGACACTGCTTTTTCATATAACCTGCCTTATTCTGCCGTATTCCATAGCAATGGGCGTCCTGCTGGGAAGCGTAAATTGTTTCAGCAGATTGTCCCAGGACGGCGAAGTAATAGGGCTGGAATCCTGCGGAATTGGGCCTTCATCTGTTATTTTCCCCGTTTTGATTTTAAGTTTTTTGTTTAGCGTATTTTGTTTATACCTTCATTCCGAAGTCTCTCCGTCCGCACATCTGGCCATTAAACAACTACATGAAGATTTCAAAATAGAAGGCATCGCAACTTCAATTTCGGAAGAAAAAGTCCTCATGGACAATTTCAAAGATTATAAAATTTACATAGACAAAATAAAAGGCAGCCAGATAGAAGGCATAACTGTTTTCAAACTTAAAGATACAGGAATGCCTTCCGTTATAGTCGCAAAAAAAGGCGAAATAATAATTTCCGGCAAGGACAAACAACACATCTTGAAACTCATAAACGGAACTATTGACGAAACGGACGCCAAAAATCCCACAGGTTTTACCAAGGTAAATTTCGATACATATGAGATAAAACTTGAACCGATCAAAGGCGCTAAGGAAGTAAGCAAAAAGCCCTGGGATATGAAATTAAAAGAATTGGAAAAAGGCATAAGATATTTCAAAAAACAAGATATAATTCCATATCATCTGTTCACCGAAATACACAAGAGATATTCTCTGTCTTTTTCTCCTTTGTTTTTTCTATTATTCGGTTCGATATTAGGCATTAAAATGAAAGGCAAAAACAAATTGAAGGGATTCGGAATAAGTTTACCCGTAATTATCGTGTATTATATTATTCTGCTGTTTTGCGAAAGAATCTCGCAAAAGGGAACATTTTATCCGTTTCTGCTTATGTGGCTGCCTAACATGCTTTTACTGGGCCTCTGCATCCCCTATTTTTTAAAAAAAGAAATATGAAAATACTAGACAAATATCTCCTTAAACATTTTTTCCCCTCATATTTGTTTTCCGGAATCATGTTTTGTTTTTTCTACTGTCTGGTGGATATTCTGTCAAACCTAAATAAATTTATAGACAAAGGCGCCGGGATAATAGATGTGGCAGAATATTACATATTTTTCCTGCCTTCGCTTTGGATGCAACTGTCGCCTATTGCAGTTTTGATAGGTGTTTGGTTTTCGGTCGGACACTTGGCCCAAGACAGGGAAATAATGGCAATGAGATTGGCCGGCATATCTGCGATTAGAATTACCGCCCCGCTAATAATATCCGGATTTGTAATTTCCCTTTTCTGTCTCGGTGTAAATATAAATTTAGTGCCGTTATGCGAAGAAAAAAGGGAAGAAATATGGAAAGGCAAAATCCAAGGCGAAAAAGAATATTTGCTTAAAAATAGAGAAGATTTTACTTTTAGTTCGCGCGGGGTTGTTTATTTTACAAAAAATTTCAGCGGAAAAGAAAAAAAAATGGAAGAAATCCAAAGCGTTTATATCGATACGGATAGCGGCGATAGCATAAGAATAAACGCAAAGACCGCTTTATGGAAAAAAAATAAATGGATCCTCTCGGACGGAATCGAGAAAATATTCGACAAAAACGGCAATATTAAAAAAATGGAGCAATTCAAAAGCAAAGGAAGCAAACTCCGCTTGTCTGCTCATGAACTGTGGCTTTATAATAAAAGTCCTTCGATAATGCCGATTAAAACGTTGAAAAAATACATTGCAGAACATAAAAAAGCTGTTTCCCGTTATCCTTACTTAGCACAACTTCACGCTAGATTCTCATTGCCGTTTATAAATTTTACTCTTCTTTTAATATCGCTCCCTTTATGCCTCCTATCCCTGCACCAAAACGCCGCAGGAAGAATGAGTTGGGCACTGGGACTTTCCCTTGTATACTATGTTCTCTTTTCCCTGATGCTGGCTATGGCGGAAAAAGGAACTATTTCTCCCGATTTCGGATTATGGCTTCCAAATGTTTCGTTTCTGTGCATAGGAATTTTTTATATCTGGAAAAAGAAATAAAGGTTTACAATAATAGGGTTGACAGTTTTTTAAAATAACTGCTAAACTTTAAAAATGTGAACCATCAACCCCGTTAGAAAATCCGGATAAGACGGGGTATTACATAGAAAGAATAAACTTATGGCAAGTCAAAGGAAATTTTCTAACGGGGTGAAAATAAACGAAGAAAGATGCAAAGGATGTCAGATCTGCATTAACTTCTGCCCCAAAGGCGTGCTCAAAGCATCCAAAAAGCTCAACAAAAAGGGATATCACACCGTAGAAATTGCAAACCCAGAAAAATGCACTGGCTGCGGTATATGCTACATAGTTTGTCCCGACACTGCTATAGAAATTTATAATGACTCAAAACAAAAAGAATAAAATTCCCTTTTGGCAAAAAATATTTCTTTTAATTATATCGTTTTGGGCAATTTTGCTCATTCGAAATGCGCTCAATACCAATATACAAGGAAACTTTGCATCCCTTTGGATACAATTCTTTTACATAACTTGGTACATATTCGTTCTCATATTTTTAGTTTTTCTTTTCTGGGGGTTGGGTAAAAAAATCTCTAAAGTATGCCTAATCCCGTATAAGAACCTTTGCGAAGAATTTTCTTTTGCGACGTCTTTGGGACTGGGTGCTTTCTCGCTCATTATGCTCATAATCGGCGCGGTGAAACTCTTTTATCCTGCTGCGGTCTATATAATAACTCTTATTATCTTTATCGCTACGATTAAAGAACTAAAAGAAATTATTCGCGAAATTTCGGGCCATTGGGGAAAATATGCTGAATTCAAACCGGATATACAACAAATTTTACTGTTATCTCTCCTCGGTTTAACGATATTAATACTATTTACAGGAACTTTCACTCCGCCTATTTCTTACGACGCTCTTGCATATCATTTAGGCGTGCCTAAAATCTATATCAAAGAACACGGGATCGTCTCACTTCCATATCATGTTTATTCGAATTTCCCTTTTAATATTGAAATGCTTTATACATATTCTGTACTCTTAACCAATAGTGAAATCCTAGCAAAAATGTTTCATTTTCTAACGGCCATCCTCACCGGCTTTGCTATTTATTCTTTCGGCAATAGATATTTAGACCGCAGAATCGGGTTTTTAGCCGCAGTAATATTTTTAAACATCCCTCTTGTCGGACAATTATCCGTGCTTTGCTACAACGACTTAGGGCTGACACTGTTTATCTTCTTATCAATATTTGCTTTTATAAACTGGGTTTACTCTCCTGAAAAAGAAAAACTAAGATGGTTGGTTTTATGCGGCATCCTGACGGGACTTGCTTTAGGAACAAAATATTTTGCCGTCACCTTCCTGGTTGGATTCCTTGCTATCGCTATCTTAATAAAAAGTTTATCAAGCACTAACCCCGGACGCAAATCAGCTTATACAGCCAAAAACCTAATAATATTTTTCTGCTTGTCTTTAGGCGTGTTTTTCCCTTGGATGTTAAAAAACTTAATAATCACGGGTAATCCCGTCTTTCCGTTTCTTTATCCCATTTTAAAAGGGGGCAACTGGAATATTCAGCATTACCATAGATTCGTAAACGTCCATCTGGCAAACATATTCACTCTGAAGGAATTCTTTTTGCAGTTATGGCAACTTTTATCTAATCCCTTATTTGGGATGCCTTTCGCTTTTATTTTACCGATCATTTTTTTAAAGAGAAAAATACCTGCCCGCCCGCCCGCCTCTGGCGGGCAAGCAGCAGGCGGGAACGCGCAAATAAAAATTTTACTTATCTATGCAATATATTATTATTTTGTATGGTTTTTCCTTACGCATAGAGTGGATAGATTTATAATCCCTTTATACGCTTTCTTGTGTATACTAGTCGCTTATACTGTATTTAATCTGCCCAAAGCATTAAAAATACTTACTGGCATTGTTTTGAGTATATTCATTGTATTCAATTTATTAATTCTTGTCGTAGTCTCGGAGAACACGGGATTTACAGAAACATTTAGCGGCATGAAAAATAAAGAAGAATACCTGGAAGAAAAACTGTATTATTATCCCGCGATAAAATATATTAACGAAGAACTGCCCATTGAAAGCAAGATTCTTTTTATCGGCGATAACCAGACCTACTACTGCGAAAAACCGCTTCTGTCAAACTCTCCTTTAGACAGAAGCGTAATAGTAGAAGTAGTTGGGGATTCCAAAAATAGCGAGGATGTAAATAATAATTTAAAAGCAATGGGCATAAGTCATATCTATTACAATGCTTCGGAAGCTAAAAGAATACAGGAAACTTACCATGCTTTTGACTGGAGAGACGAAGAAGAATATACTAAGTTTCTAAATTTCCTGGAAAATTACACTAAAAAGTTGTTTGAAAAAAACGGATGTTTTATATTTGAGATAAAATAATTAATAAATTGATTACACGGATTATTAACCACGGATTACACAGATTAGGAAAGAATGGATTATCAAATCTTTAATCAGTGTAATCGTTTTCTAGAAATCAATGTAATCATTGTTTATAGTTTATATGGAAAACAAAATTTTGATTTCGGGCAATGAGGCATTGGGAGAAGCTGCTGTTCAAGCCGGATGCAAAGGGTATTTCGGTTATCCCATAACCCCCCAAAACGAACTGACCGCATATATGTCGCGAAGAATGCTTGAAGAAAACCGAGTATTTGTTCAGGCAGAAAGCGAACTTGCCGCGATAAATATGGTGTTAGGCGCGGCGGCTTCCGGCGTAAGGACAATGACAACATCCTCGTCTCCTGGAATATCTTTAATGCAGGAAGCAATATCTTATATGGCTGGAGACGAACTCCCGTGCATAATCGCAAATATCGCACGCGGCGGTCCGGGACTCGGAAATATCGCCGGCTCGCAAAGCGATTATTTCCAATCCGTAAAAGGCGGCGGTCACGGCGACTATAATCTTATAGTAATCGCTCCTGCAACGGTTCAGGAAATGTTTGACTTCACTTTCACCGCTTTCGACCTAGCAGACAAATACAGAACACCCGTAATAATTCTTGCCGACGGATATTTGGGACAAATGATGGAGCCCACAGAAATAAAGAAAAAGGAAATTATCAATATCAAAAAAAATTGGGCTCTGACGGGAGCAAAGGGGAGAAAATCGAATAAAATAAACAGTATGTATTTGGGAGAAGGCGCATTAGAAAGGCATAACCAAAAATTGCAGGAAAAGTTCAAAAAAATAAAAAAAGAACTTTGTCTTGTCGAAGAAATATTAACCAGGGACGCAGAAATAATTTTAGTCGCTTACGGAACCGCATCACGCATTTGTAAAAGTGTCGTAAGAAAACTAAGAGAAAAGAACATAAAAGCAGGACTTATAAGACCAATTACACTTTGGCCCTTTCCTGAACAGACAGTTAAAAAAGCCGCGTCAAACGCCAAATTTATACTTGCGGTTGAAATGAGCGCGGGGCAAATGGTAGAAGATGTTCGACTTGCTGTAGAAAGCAAATCCCCCGTTTATTTCTACGGAAGGACTGGCGGCGGGATTCCCGAAGAAGAAAAAATAATAGAAATCATAAAATCCAAATTATAAAAATCATGGGAAAGAAAATTGGCTTGCCGAAATCTATGAAAGACGTTATCACTCATTATTGTCCGGGGTGCGGGCACGGCGTCATTCACAGGCTTGTGGCGGAAATAATCGACGAACTCGGGATAAGAGAAATGACAATCGGGATCGCTCCGGTCGGATGCGCAGTCCTCGCATATGATTATCTTGATATAGATATGGCAGAAGCGCCGCACGGAAGAACCCCGGCAGTAGCAACGGGAATAAAAAGAGTCCAGCCGGAAAAAATAGTCTTCACTTATCAGGGAGACGGCGATTTGGCGGCGATAGGAACGGGAGAAATAGTTCATACGGCATCAAGAGGCGAAAACATAACGACTATATTCGTAAACAATGCCGTTTACGGTATGACCGGAGGACAAATGGCTCCTACGACTTTGCTTAAACAACAGACCGCGACTACGCCTTTCGGAAGAGAAGCGAAATACGCAGGATTTCCTATAAAAGTCCCCGAAATGCTTAAATCGTTGGAGGGCGCCGTTTATCTAGCAAGAGAAACGGTCATTTCTCCAAAGAATATAATAAAACTAAAAAAATATATTAGAAAAGCGTTTGACACGCAGATAAACAAACAGGGCTTTTCTCTCGTGGAAGTTTTGTCTCCGTGTCCTATTAATTTGAGATTAAGCCCTATCCAGTCATATGATTGGGTTGCAAAAAATATGGTTCCTTATTATCCGTTGGGGGAAATTAAAAATGGAACAAAATGATTACACGGATTATAAAATACGAGATTACACCGATTACAGAAAAAGAAATTTTTAATCTGTGTAATCTGCAGTTAAAAATCTGTGTAATCAAATTATAAACATGGAAGAGAAAATAATTTGTGCCGGTTCCGGAGGACAGGGTGTTGTTACAATGGGTAAAGTTCTCGCCTGGGCCGCGTTGAAAAATGAGAAATCCGTCACATATATTCCGTCATACGGAGCAGAAATGCGCGGCGGCACTGCAAACTGCTCGGTAATAGTTTCGGACAGTGAAATTGCTTCACCGTCGATTGAAACTCCCAGCGTTCTTATTATTATGAATGACGCGTCTTTAAACAAATTCGAACCGCGTCTTGCCAAAAACGGGCTTTTAATTGTAAATTCTTCTCTTATAGAAAGAAAAATGACGAGGAAAGATATCCGAACAATACAAATTCCCGCATCCGAAATAGCTGAACAAATAGGGCAAATCAAAATAGCTAATATGGTTGTGTTGGGCGCATATATAGGAAAAAGTAAAATCATTCCGCTTAAAAAGCTGGAAGAATCTCTAATCAGCGTTTTCCCAAAAGCGACAAAAGAAATTCTGGATATAAATATAAAAGCACTAAGAAAAGGCGAGGAAATTGTCTCGCCCCATTAGAAACAACATGAAAAAATCACTGGTTTCCCGTTATGATAATAGCAGTATTTCTAACTGGGGAACAAAAATCAATAATATAAAACTGTTTGAAATAATAAAAAGCTTCAAGAAAGGGAATGTGCTTGTAATCGGCGATTTGATGCTCGATGAATTTCTTTTCGGGAAAATAGAAAGGATTTCTCCAGAAGCGCCCGTGCCTGTGGTAAAAATAAAAAACGGCGAAAGAAAACTCTCGCTGGGCGGAGCCGCAAATACGGCATATAATATCCATACTCTCGGCGGAAAAGTATTTCTTGCAGGAGTCATCGGCAACGATTTACAGGGGAAAGAATTTCTTAAACTGATGAAGAATTCCGATATGGAAACAAGCGGAATAATAATGGAAAACGGGAGGCTCACCACCCACAAATTGAGAGCTATCGCCTACTCTCATCAAGTGATCAGATTAGACAGAGAAACAAACGAAGAAATTCTGCCTGAATCCAGAAAAAAAATAATAAACTATATAAAAAAACGTCTCCCCAGAGTAAATTGTGTCATAATATCCGACTATAATAAGGGTTTTCTGACCAAAAAATTATTAAATGAAATTTTAAATATATTCCGAAAATCCAAAATCCCCGTTCTTATAGACCCGACTTTAAAAAACATGGATTATTACCGCGGCGCATATCTGATGAAGCCAAACTTAAAAGAAGCGCTGCAAATACTTGCAAAAACGGAAGATACTTCGAAAAACGAAATACTACGCAAATTAAAAAACCGATTGAAATGCGAAAACATTCTGCTAACCTGCGGTGAAGAGGGAATGACCCTATTGGAAAAAACTCAAATAACAAACATTTCCTCATTAGGCAAAGAAATCCATGATGTAACGGGGGCAGGCGATACCGTAATCGCAATGGTTGCACTAGCTTTGGCAACAGGCGCTTCTTTAAAAGAAGCCGCTATCCTTTCTAATTTTGCGGCGGGAATAGTGGTCGGAAAACTCGGCACTGCGGGAGTAACGCAAACAGAACTTATAGAAATAATAAGCCGCCATTGAAAAAATGGCGAACCCCGTTAGAGACGGGTCGCCAAATGGCGACCGCCAGAAGCGCTAATTGCCGACATGTTTTACAGCAAATGATATCCTTGTTAAAAATAAATATAGGAGCACTTCTTAACTCTAACGGGGCGAGGCAAGTTCGCTCCCGTAAATTAGCGAAACAAGTATTGCATAAGTTCGAATAAAGGTATATTATTAACCTGTAACATAATAAAAAAAGGATAAAAATTAAAATTGTCCCGAATTAAAAATTTCTCGGGATTACAAAAAAGGAGGGCATATGGAAGGGTATTGTGTAAAATGCAAGGCTAAAAAGGAAATGCAGGGTGCTCAAGAAGTAACCCTTAAAAACGGTCGAAAAGCGATGAAAGGCAAATGTCCTGATTGCGGAACAGGAATGTTTAAGATAACGGGCAAATAATTTGCCACTATTAAGAATTTCTTTTCAACGCGCTACTCTGGGAAAAACGTAACTTCAGAGTAGCGCGCTGGTATTTACCCCGTTTGAAATTCTAAAGGCTTAAAGCGGTAATACAATTATGAAATACGCAATAATATCCGACGTCCACGGTAATCTTGAAGCCTTCCTAGCCGTAATGGTTGCGACAAAAAAAGAGAAAGTAGACAAGTGGTTATTTGTCGGAGATATAGTGGGTTACGGCGCCAATCCCCGCGAATGCATCGCTGAATTAAAAAAATTGAAACCCGTAGCAGTCGCAGGAAATCATGATTGGGGAGCTGTGGAACTTTCCTCAATAGAAAACTTCAATTCTTACGCCAAAGAAGCAATATTATGGACCAGGAAGCAACTGTCCGAGAAAGACAAGGAGTTTCTAAAAAAACTGCCTTTGATTCGGACCACGGATGATATAACAATAGTTCATTCCACATTATTGAATCCCGAAAAATGGGAATATATTAACTCTACATTCCAAGTTCACAAAAGTATGGAGTTTCAGAAAACTTCTGTCTTGTTTTCCGGGCATTCTCATACGCCGATCACATTTTGGGAACCTTCAAAAACCAAAGGGCATGTACGAATGTCAACAGACAAAACAATACGAATAGAAAAAGACTACAAATATTTCATAAATGTAGGAAGCGTAGGCCAGCCAAGAGACTGTGAGCCCAAAGCCTGTTACGGCATATACGACAAAAAAAACCAAATCGTCAAAATAAAAAGAATAGAATATGACATAAAAAAAACGCAGGAGAAAATCCTAACAGCAGGACTGCCGGCCCGACTGGCAGATAGATTGGAATTCGGGGAATAGGCCTACAATAGTTAAGTTAATAGAAGTTAATATCGGTTAACAGGAGTTAATAAAAGGTTGCTTTTTATTATTTGAGTAACCCTGCCCCGACTTTATGTCGGGGCATTATTAACTGTTATTAACTTTACCTCGCTTTGACGTTACGTCGGAGCGGGCATTTTTAACCATTGTTAACCAAATAAGTTTAATTCGGCTTGACACCAAATTACCAAAGATAATATAATGCCGACTCCAACTTTACAAAAAATACACAAAAAAGGAGTTTCTAAATGGGAACAGAGAAAGATATAGAAATAGTGGCTGCAGGCCATACCTGCCTTGACCTGATACCGGCTTTTACCATTGAAGACAAAGTCGACAAGATGACTGACGTTCTTGTGCCGGGAAAAATGATAAATATGGGTAATTGTGTGGTCGTGGGAGGCGGCCCGGTAACAAACTCAGGCGTATCTATCAGGCGCTTAGGCGTTAAAACCGAACTAATCGGCAAGGTCGGCGACGACGATTTCGGCAACCAAATTATCAAGTGGTACGATGAAAAAGAGGGGCATTTCAAAGGCATTCATAAAGTTAAAGGCGAATCCACATCATACACTATCGCGATTTGCATTCCCGGTATTGACCGGTTTTACCTCCACCATTGCGGAGCGAATGACACTTTCGGGTATGATGATATGGACTGGGACATCGTCGGCAGCGCCAAACTGATGCTGTTCGGCTATCCGCCATGGATGAAGAAGATTTATAACAACACGGGCGCAGAGCTTACAAAAATCCTAAAAAAGACAAAAGAACTGGGGACGACAACTGTATTAGACCTGTCACTTCCCGATATTAACAGCCCTGCCGGCCAGGTTGACTGGAAAGCAATTCTCAAGGACTGGATTCCGCTAACAGACATTATGGTTCCAAGCGCGGAAGAGATTTTGTTCTTCCTTCATAAAGATAATTTCATTGCCAAGAAAAACAAATTAGGGCACAAGGAAACCGTTCTCGACCATATGAGCGTCAAGGAGATATCAGACCTTGGCAAAGGAATGATTAGCATGGGAACGCCCATTGCCATGGTCAAATGCGGCTGCCGGGGACTGTATATACGGACAGGCGACAAGGATGCGCTTAAGAGATTAGGAGCAGCCGGCTGCAAGGATCTGGACAACTGGGCAAACCGCGAATTATGGTTCCCTGTATATCAGGAAGAGAAATTCATCGGAGCGCTCGGCTCGGGCGACTCGGCAATCGCCGGATTCCTTTCGGCTTTTGTCCGCGGAATGTCAATAGAAAATTGCCTGCGCTACGCAAACGCCGCGGGCAGTATGAATGTAACGGTTCCCGACGGCTTATCATGGAACAAGGGCTTTGACGATCTAACAAAACGTATCAAAGCTGGATGGAAGACAAAAGATATGACAATCAACGAAACAGGTTGGGAAAAAGAACGCGAATTCTGGGCTGGTCCGGACAATCGCGGTAAATGGGAATCTTAAAACAGGTACCAGCAAACAGAAATAATAAAATACAGGAGATTTAAAAATGTCAAAGCAAAGAGATGAATTTGTAAATAAAAAACTGGAAAGTATGAGTTTAGAAGAAAAAGCTGGCCAGATCTTAACGGTCACCTGGCGCGGCGCAGTATTTACACCAAGCGGAATCGAACAAATAACTAAGCTACACGCCGGCGGGCTTTGTTTGGAACCTTACGGACTCGAAACTTGTAAAAGTCTTTATTGGGGGCATTCCCAAGTGGACCGAAGTTTTGAAAAACCGGCAGGTTATTTCGACATAGCACGTACCTACTACGATGACCATAACCACGGTATTAGCGTAACTCCCGAAGAATTAACCGAAGCTCTAAATAAATTACAAAAACTCTCCATGGGAATGCCTTCTGGAATACCTCTTCATATGACCATTGACATGGAAGGAGATTTCAAAAATGACTATACCGGAGGAGGAATAAGGCAATTCCCCTCCCCAATGGGATTAGCCGCAATCGGTGACCCTGATCTGACTTATAAAGTGGGTTTGACCCTCGCCAAGCAATTATCCGCAATGGGTGTTACACAAATGTATTCTCCCGTATGCGGTGTTAATACAAACCCCAGAAACCCGGAAATCGGTATCAGAGCTTTCAGCGACGACCCTAAAATATGTGCTGAACATGCAGTCGCTTTTATAAAAGGATTACAGGACGGCGGAATCGTTGCGTCCGCCAAGCATTTCCCCGGAAGAGGAGCCTCTAATACCGACGCTCATGATGTCTTGGAAGTATTAGACCTCAGTAAACAGAGAATACAGGAAGTCGAACTGGTACCTTTCAAGGCAGCAATAGATGCAGGAGTGAAAGCTATTATGACAGGACACTCCGTTTATCCTGCATACGACGACAAATATCCTACGACCTTATCGGAAAGACTCCTCACCGGGTTACTAAGAAAAGAATTAGGATTTGACGGCGTTATCGTCTCAGATGCTATTGGTATGGCAGCTATTCTTAAAAAATGGCCTCTTCCTATAGCATGCGCGATGGCAATAAAAGCAGGGGTTGATACAATACTTTTAAAAGCAGACGATGAATCAAGAACACAATGTCTTTTCGGAATCAAAAGAGCGGTTGAAAAAGGTGAACTTCCCGAAGAAAGATTGAACGACGCAGTAAGGCGCTTACTAAACATGAAATATGACCAGGGACTGTTCGAAAAAGCAGGCAAAATGGATCCGAAAAATACAAGCGCTATTGTCAGAAGCAAAGAAACAATAGACTTCTCATGGGACGTAGCACAAAAAGCTTTAATGATATTACGCGATGGCAAAAACCTACTGCCTCTTAAAAAAGAACAGAAAATTCTTATAGTAGAACAATGCATTCCCTATGATTTCCTCGGAAAAGACCTTTATAGCCACCCGCATATGTTCGCCGAAGCAATGACTACACATTCCACAAACCTGATTTTAGATGATACGGGATTCCACGCAAACGACGAAGATGTAGCGGAAGCTATGGAACTCGCAAAACAGGCAGATTTGGTCGTTATGACAAACTATTATGCAAGAATAGAAAAAGCAGGCAACAACCAACATCTGGTAAAGAAACTAAAAGAAGCAGGTCACACAGTTGTCGTAATGACTAACTGTCCTTATGTAGAAGGGACCACAAAAGAAGCCGACGCGGTAGTTTGCAATTACAGCGGCTCGCCGGATTCCATAAGGGCGGCAGCCGATTTGCTCTTCGGTAAAATTAAACCCTCTGCTTCGACTAAAGTTCCTGTAAGCAACAATAAGTAATGATTGAAAACTGGGAATTAATTAAAGACGGTTTTCGGTTATCGGTTATCGAACGGGAAAAAAGATAAAATTCTTTACGAACACCGAGACCCGAGCACCGTCTTTTGTTTTAAACGGCGAAATTATGACTTTAAAAATATCCGACGTATTTAAAATTTCGGGGAAGCAAATCTCCGACATTTATGTTAAGAATAAAATGGAAGTCCATTTTCAGGGAATGTCCAAAACAATGGATTTCCCGCAAACCATCTTCCTGCAAGGCGCTCCGACTTGTTCGGTAGGCATATCACCCGAGGGTATATATAACCGCATTAATGATGCAGGACGGCTTGTTTTTATAAACCAGAAAGCTATGCAACTTGCTTCAGTGCCGTTTGTCCGTGTTCCAGCTTCCGTATCGCAAAAACGAAAAGTAAAAATCAAACCCGGTAAAGACAGGGATTATAAGACGGTTATGCTCACTTCTCAAAAGCCCGCTAAAAGTGAAAGCCACGACGATATTCCCGTGCCGGGAACTTATTATCATAATCCCATATCCGAAAATCAGGTATCAATTTCTATTTTCCCGCCTTTTGCGGAAATGACATTTAAATTAGAGAAAATAAAGGTAGTCAGAAAATTCATTTCTCCTTTCTTATCGGGAAATATTCAAGCTCTGATGCCGATCGGTGTGGAAGAATACGAAATAACAAATACTGCAGGCAAAACACAGAAGATTAATCTGGTAATACCCAGGCCGTCTTTGGCAAATCTCCAAGAGAAAAAATACCGCCCCGTTGACCAGGATAGCGCATATATATGCACAACACCGCTTAACGGACATTTACACAAAGATTTAAAATTTTCCGGCATAAGAGGCGTGATAATGGGTAGTTCCGAAAGCAACGAAAGAATGGTTATAGCAGTGCCCGAAATGAAAGGCATAAAAATAGACACACAGCCATATTTCAGATTGAACAGTCTGAAACAGGATTTAATGTTAAAACCTGACGGAAGTTTTTATACGAAGCTCGGACCAAAAGTTAATAATGATTATGGCTCAGCTGTCAGTATCACTTTTACATTGAAACCGAAATCGACAATAAAAGTCCCCGTTGCCATAGTTTTTGACTTTCCAGAGCAGTGGTATTGCGACGGAGCAAAGTTTGACCGCAAATATACAAAGAGTTTCAAAAATAAGGAAACAAGAGCAAGAGATTTGGCAAAAATCGCTCTTGATAATTATCAAAAATGGCAGGAGAGAACAAAAACGATACAGCAAAAAATATTTGAACAAATCAAGAAACACAGCCCTTACAAAAAAGATAAAAACGGCGCATTGCGTCTGACCCGTTTGATAACCAACGAATTCCATTTTCCCTTATCGAACGCTGCGGTTTGGGTAGAAGACGAAAACGGAAACGATACGGCAAGATTCTTAGAATGTTTTGACTACCCGTATATCAATTCCTCGGATGTCGATTGGTATTCCATGATACTTCTAATGCTCTTTCCCGATATAGAACAGGAACTTTGTCAACAAGCCATAAACTCAATTATGCAGGAAAACCCGAAGGACAGGTATTATCACTTCCATGCGTCTTTTGTGGAAATGAGAAAACATCTCGAAGAACACCCCGAAGAATACAAAGGCAAATCCCTGACCCATATAAAAGCCGCGACAAAAACCAAAGGAAGCGTCTCCCATGATTTGGGGGCAATGACTTTCGGCCATGCGCTCAGAAACGTCAGCGATTACACATGGTATAACACAAATTACTGGATAGACCTTTTCCCCAAACTGGCGCTTAGAGTTCTGCGGGATGTTAAATATACAGGCGATATAAGTTTCCTTAAGAAAAACTGGAAAACTCTCAAATTCGGATTTGAATATTTGGAAAAACTCGATTTAGACAAGGACGGTATCCCCGAAGGCAATCACGACGAAGTTAAGAATACATTCGATAATATAAATTTGTTCGGAATAGATTCTTACAGCACTAACGGTTTTCTTGCTGCCTGCAAAGCAATGACAAAAATGGCCGATATTATGAAAGATAATAAAGCCAAAAAGGAATACGAAGAAATTTTCAAGAAAGGTTATGCCGTTTATGAAAAGTTGTGGATGGACCGGAAAACCAGTCGCGGAAGAACGCAGTATTTTGCTACTTGCTACGACCCTGCCACCGGAAAAAGAAATACGGACGTATGGACTAATCAACTTGACGGAATGTGGTATTTGATAGCTATGGGAGAAAAACCGTTCATTCCCGAAGAAAAGGCAATACAAACGCTAAAAACAATTTATAAAAATAACCGAACTCCTATGGGTTGGGCTACAGCGCGGACGCAAAACGGAAAACAGGTAAAATCGGACCAGGGGAAAGATGTATGGATAGCGTCAAATTATGTCCTTGCACAGCTTCTTGATTATTATGATTTAGTTAAAGAAAGCAAAGAAGTATATAAGGTAATGGATAATGTCATTTTTGGCCACGGCAATTCACTGATAACACCCGAAAGCGTGAGGCCAACTTTGGAAAAAGAAAAAGGAGAAATAAAATCTGGTCCGCATTATATTGTAGCCGGCTATACAAGGCCGGGCGCAATTTTCACACAACTTGCGATACAATTCGTAAAAGAAAAACAACGGCAAACCAATACCTATGTGATAGACTCTAAGCAACTTAATTCTTTTATAAAAGCTTTATTCATGAAATAAAAGTCATTGCGAGCAAAGCCCTCGGCTTCGCCGAGAGGCGAGCGAAGCAATCTCGACCCTTACCATAGTAAAAGATTGCCACGTCCTCCGATATAACATCGGAGTCCTCGCAATGACAGGAGAAAACAATGGATTCAAAGAACAGCACTAAAAGACAAAGACCGATTTATTTAAATAATAATGTTCCTATAGAAAAACGCGTCGAAGATTTACTGGCAAGGATGACGGTAGAAGAAAAAGTATATCAGATGGTAGGTATAGGCAACTGGGGAAAACAGCGCCTCTTCGTAACGAAAGAAAAAAATCTTAACTGGAGGCGCATGGATAGGAAACTCCTTATTTCCATACTTAAAAAAGCAAAATTTTCCAAGAAACAGGCGAACAAAATCATAGGTAAGGGTTTGGGCCAGTTAAGCATGGGCATAACGCATTTTACGCCCAAAACCGCCGCTGAACGCGCAAACCAAGTCCAAAAATTCGCAAAAGAACAAACACGCCTTGGGATACCGATAATAATACACGACGAATGCCTGCACGGATGTATGGCTTTGAATTCTACAAGTTTTCCGCAATCGATCGCTTTGGCAAGCATGTGGGACGATAAGCTTATGCAGGAAATAGCCGTTGCTATAGGCAAAGAAACGAGAGCAAGAGGCATAAGACAGTGTCTTTCCCCGACGATAAACATTGCAAGAGATCCGAGATGCGGAAGAACAGAAGAAACTTACGGAGAAGACCCTTACTTAACTTCACGCATGGGCGTTGCATTTATTAAAGGCGTCCAAAGCCAAGGAGTTGTCACGACGCCTAAACATTATGCGGCAAATTTTGTAGGCGACGGCGGCAGGGATAGCAACGAAATTCATTTTTCGGAAAGGATCTTACGGGAAATATATTTCCCCGCTTTTGAAGCATGTGTAAAAGAAGCAAATGCTTTATCCATCATGGCAGCTTACAACTCTCTTGACGGTGTTCCGTGTTCTGCAAACAAATGGCTATTGACTGATGTTTTAAGAAAAGAATGGGGATTTAAAGGATTTGTCGTTTCGGATTATTTTTCGGTGGTTCATATATACGAAAAACACAAAGTGGCAAAGACAAAAGCGGAAGCGGCTAAACAGGCCGCGGAAGCCGGACTGGATATAGAACTGCCCAATATAGATTGTTTCGAAAAATTAACGAGACTTGTAAAGCAAAATAAAATATCCGTCAAAGTTATAGATGAATGCGTAAAAAGAATTTTACGGGTTAAATTTTGGCTCGGGCTTTTTGAGGAACCTTATGTTAATCCGAAACATGCGGGGGAAATATGCGATTGCATAAAACATCGCAAGCTTGCATTGAAAGCCGCCCAAAAATCTATAGTGCTTCTTAAAAATAATAAAAATATCCTGCCTTTAAAAAACATAAAATCCATCGCTGTTATAGGCCCTAATGCAAATGAAGTGAGGCTCGGGGGTTACAGTTGCAGAGAACCGAATCATGTTGTTACGCCTTTGGAAGGAATTAAAAACAGGGCTTCTAAAAAAATAATAATTAATTTTGCTAAAGGATGCGACATTAAAGATAAATCTAAAAAAGGATTTGACTCGGCAGTAAGTATCGCCGGCAGATCAGATGTTGCTATTTTGTTTATGGGTAACTGCGATAAAACAGAGGGTGAAGCAAGAGACAGAAGCAATTTGGATTTGCCCGGGATGCAGGAAGAATTGATAAAAGAAATAGTCAAAACAAAAAAACCCATAATTGTTGTTTTAATAGGCGGAAGTGTTATTACTACGGATAATTGGATAAACAAAGTCCAAGCAGTAATAGAAGCTTGGTATCCCGGCGAAGAAGGCGGAAATGCGATTGCCGATATTTTATTCGGAAATTGCAGCCCAAGTGGACACCTGCCTATAACCTTTCCAAAAACAACCGGGCAACTTCCGCTTTATTATAATTACAAACCGTCCGGCAGAGATGACAATTATGCCGATTTAAGGGGAAAACAGCCGTTGTTTCCGTTTGGATACGGCTTATCTTATACAAAATTCCAATACAATAATCTAAAAATAACACCCAACAAAATACCTGTCCACGGAAGAACAAAAATAAGTGTGAATGTTAAAAATACAGGGAAATACCAAGGCGACGAAGTCGTGCAATTATACTTAAGAGATATTTATAGCAGTATTGCAAGGCCTGTCAAAGAATTAAAAGGTTTTAAAAAAATCACTTTGAAACCGGACGAAAAAAAGAAAGTGGAATTTATTTTGACCGAAAAGGAATTAAGATTTTTAGACTGCGATATGAAATATACGGTGGAGCCCGGAATTTTCGAAGTAATGGTTGGCAGTAACTCGGCAGAAGGTGTAAAGGGTAAATTTAAAGTGGTTTGATTTCTAACGGAGTTCACCCCGTAAAGAGATTTAATAAGTCGCTGTAGCTATTTTATGTAGTGTGATAATTGCTTATCCAGTTAAGAAAACATTCGGTGTTTTTTAAATCTCTAACGGGGCTTCACATTACCATTCCGCCGTCTACATTTATGACCTGTCCTGTGGTATAAGAAGATTCGTCACACGCAAGGAATAATACGAGATTTGCAACTTCTTCGGGAGAGCCAATTCTCTTTAAGGGAATGGCATTAAGCATAAGTTGTTTTTGCTCTTCAGTCAACTTATCGGTCATGGCAGTTTGAATGAAACCCGGCGCAACGGCATTAACTCTTATATTCCGCGAAGCGAGTTCCTTCGCCAAAGATTTCGTAACACCTATTAGTCCCGCTTTAGAAGCAGAATAATTAATTTGTCCCGCATTTCCCATTATGCCGATAATAGAAGAGATATTAACAATCACACCGCTCCTTTGTTTCATCATGACCTTGCTTGCGGCTTTGCAAAAATTAAATACGCCTTTAAGATTTATTTTTATTACGCTATCCCATTCTTCTTCTTTCATTCTTAAAATGAGATTATCCCTTGTAATGCCGGCATTATTGACAAGCACATCAAGCCTGCCCCATTTTGCCGTTTCGCTTTCAAAAAGAGATTCAACCTGCCTATAATCCGAAACATCTATTTGATAAGGCCATGTCTTCCTGCCTTTGCCCTGAATTTCTTCCGCGGTCTGGTCGCATTTTTCTTTATTAACATCGACAAGAATGATATCGGAGCCTTCCTCAGCCAACCTCAGGGCAATCGCCTTGCCGATACCCTGCGCGGCCCCCGTAACCAAAGAGATTTTATCTTTAAGTTTCATAATTTAAAACTTTTATAGAGGAGAAATGTTTTCTCAATATTTGACAACTTAAGCGGAGTCACTACAGAATCATAAATTTTGGCAACAAAAAACTAACTAAAAAACCCTATAAATATACTGTATAAGAATAAACGGGTTATTTCTTTTTCCCTTTTTTCGTTTTCGTTTCTTTGCTTGTTTCTATTTTATCTTGTTGCGCGGTATAGGCTCCGTACAAAGATATAAGCCCGCCCAACAAAAGGATAAGAGGCACTGTTCCCTTAAGAACAGACAGAAACTCAGCTCCCCAGCCGATAAGTCCAACAAGTCCCAAAACAAAGGCCACTAAACCAAGAGCAAATGCAATCATTTTTCACCTCCCTGTTTGAAGTTATCTTATACACACAAAATTTTTGACATCTGTTCGTATATTAACTAAAACATCCCGTAGTGTCAAGCGTTTTAAACAAGAATTAACCCATTTAAATTTCCGTCAAAAAATTTTTATATATAATATCGCATCTTCCTTATCGGGATAATATCCGCTTAAAATATTCCTACAGGTAAACCCCATTTTTTCATAGAAAAATATGGCGGGTTTATTGCTTACGCGAGCTTGGAGTTCGACGGTTTTTACCATCGTTTTTGCCTTTTTTATGAAATGGCGCATCAAACCGGTGGCTATGCCCCGTTTTCTGTATTCCTCCTTCACCGCAAACGAAGCAATGGTAATTTTCCCAAAACCTCTTACTCCGGCTATATATCCCAAAATTTCTTTATTTTTTCCTGCAACAAAAAATATTTTCTTGTAACTTAAATATAATTTAAGAAACTGTTCTCCGGAAAAAGGGCAAGCGAAAGATTCTTCTTCTATTCTCTGAATTTGTTCAATATCATTCTCTTTGGCGGGTCGGATTACATAGTCCATAAATTTATATCTAAAAGAAAATATAAATACTGCCGAAAATATCATTCGGATACGATTTGAACCTTATCATTTTGCACTTTAAGTTGTCCGTTTTTAAAAAGTTTTATCCCCTTCAATATAATTTCCTGCTCGGCTTTCTGGACTTTTTCTTTAAGTGTCTGGGGAGTTTCGCCTTTAGTTATCTCAACTGCCTTCTGCAAAATAATCGGCCCGGTATCTGTTCCATCGTCGACAAAATGGAGCGTGCATCCGGTAATTTTAACTCCGCTTTCTATTACTAACTTATGAACGTCTAAATCCATGCCTCCCGCAAACGCAGGTAGCAGCGAGGGATGTATATTCATAATTTTATTTTTGAATTGTTTTACAAAATATGGGGAAATTATTCTCATGTATCCTATAAGAAGCACGAGTTCCACCTGCCCCAATTTCAACTTTTCAACTATTGTTTTGTCATAATCTTCCCGACTGTTAACAGATTTAGGGTCGATAAAAAAAGCGGCAACTTTATTGTTTTTAGCCCTTTGTAAAATATACGCGTCTTTTTTGTCGGAAATCACCATTGTAATTTCGGCATCAAGTTCGCCTGTTTTTATGGCATTTAAAATAGCGTCAAGATTAGTCCCTTTAGTAGAACCCAAAACTGCGATTTTCAGTCTTTTAATATTCATTTTTATACCTTCCGCGACAGGTATAATACAGTTTTTAGAGGAATTTGACAAATACAAAAAACAATGCTATTTTCCCGGCAGAAAAGAACCAGGGAGGTATAAAATGAGGCTTGAAAACAGAGTCTTAAATATCATGAAAAAAGGCTCTGCTTCCAGATTCACAATCCCTTTATTAAACAGCGCCTTAAAAAATCCGTTTACAAGAAAACCCCTGCTAAACGCCATTGGAAAAGCAATGGACAGGATGTCTTTTGACGAAGCCGGTCCATCGCGGCCAAGAAAACTCTTGGAAGACAGGGCGTATATGTCCAAAGCGCTCTTAAAATCCATCGAGCGTGCTTTTGAATCAAAAAGTATTTCACCGCAATCAGTAAACAGAATAACAGATATTTTTTTGTCGAAAATATTTGTCCAAGGCATCTACACAAGAAGGCTGTTTTATGAAAAAAATGGGTTCAGGCCCCCGGGATTTGTCACTATTTCTCCCACCAACATTTGCAACTTAAAATGCAAGGGTTGTTATGCAGGCGATATCTATGATAAGCATACTCTCGACTTTGACATATTCGACAAAATAATATCCGATATGAAGAAAGAATTTGCAGCCCACTTTTTTGTCATTTCGGGGGGTGAACCTTTCATGTATAAGAACAACGGCAAAACTTTAATCGACATTTTAGAAAAACATAATGATTCTTATTTTCTATGCTATACAAACGGAACACTAATAACAAAAGAAAAGGCAAAGAAATTAGCTGCGTTGGGTAATTTTACTCCTGCGATATCGGTGGAAGGATTCGAAAAAGAAACCGATGAAAGACGCGGGAAAGGCACATTCAAAAAAATATTGGAAGCAATGAGCAACCTGAAAGAAGCAGGAGTCCTATTCGGCATTTCCGTAACTCCCTGCCGCCATAATGCCGACCTGCTTTTATCCGACGAATTCCTGAATTTCTTTTTCAAAGAAATAGGAGTTTTCTACGGATGGTATTTCCAATATATGCCGATAGGAAGGAATCCCTCTTTGGAATTTATAGTTACACCCGAACAAAGAGTCAAAATGTATAAAACTATCTGGGAAAAAGTAAAAAAAGACCGATTATTCATAGGAGATTTTTGGAATTCCGGAACCGCATCCGACGGCTGTATGGCAGCGGGGCGCGGCGGCGGATATTTTTACATAATGTGGGACGGGACCATCACGCCCTGCGTATTCGTACCCTTCAAAGACAAAACTTACAATAATATATATGATGTCTACGCTAAAGGAAAAACTCTGACGGACGTAATCAAGTCGCCTTTATTTACTTCCATAAGAAAATGGCATTCTTCTTATTGGTTGGACCAACCGAAAGAAAAATGCGGAAACCTGCTTGCTCCCTGCATAATAAGGGACAATTGCGATGTTTTTTATAAAATAGTAAAAGCAGTGGAAGCATCCCATGTAGACCAAGGAGCAAAAACATATCTTTCATTTATAGAGCAAGGATATATGCCCAAATATAACGAAAAATATAAGGAACTAGCCGACCCTATTTGGGAACAGGAATATCTGCAAAAAAAAGAGCAAAGCAACCGGTAAATGCTCCTGCGTTTTTTTTGATATCTGTAAGCGGTTGTGGTAAACTACCCGCTCCCGACGCTAAACGATACAAAAATAAGTAGAGAGTAAATAGTAGAAAGTAGAGAGAGCATGAAAATCTGTTATTCTTTCTACTCTCTACTTGCTACTCTTGAACTTAAGCAAGAGGGGCGATTAGCTTAGGGGGAGAGCGCCTCCCTTACAAGGAGGAGGTCGCAGGTTCAAATCCTGCATCGCCCACCAATAAAAATTTAAAAATTAAAATGGAAAGTGTAAAATTACAGTTCAAAATTCAAAGTCATAATACATTTTTGCATTTTGATATGTGTTTTTGATATTTAATTTTTCATATTTAATATTATTCTGGGGCCGTAGTTCAGTTGGTTTAGAATGCCAGATTGTCGATCTGGAGGTCGCGGGTTCGAGCCCCGTCGGCCCCGCCACGTACAAAATCGAAGATTTTTACGTGGTGCAAGCCACGTTAAAGACAAAGTCTTTTTACGTGGTGCAAGCCACGTTAAAGACAAAGTCTTTTTACGTGGTGCAAGCCACGTTAAAGACAAAGTCTTTTTACGTGGCTGTTACATTTACCCCGTAAGAAAATAAATTTTCAACGGGGTTTAAATTGCATCGCAATTTATTACGTGACGCCATACCGAATTGTCAGACATAAAGAGAGATAATTATTTCCCATCACGTCGTCACATAATAGAAAATACTGTTAAAATAGAATTTGTCCTGTAGGTTAGGAGTAGATTGACACTAACGAGTATGACAAAGAAAAGACCTATACTTCTTTCCTACAAATTAACAACATTCTTCTTGTAATACAAAGCAAGAAATAAAAGTATATAATCCTTCATATGACGTGTAATTAAGAAATTATTTTTTATATGTTCCCTGCCATTCTCTCCCAATTTTTTTGCATATTCGGGAGTACTTAAAAGTTGTTTCAAAGCAAATGCTGCACCTTCTGTAGAATAACAAAGCAAACCAGAATACTTATGTTTTATCTGTAATGGTATGCCGCCTACATGTGAAGCTACCACCGGCTTTGCTTTCCATAAGGCTTCTGTTACAGTCAGACCAAAACCTTCTTTAACGGATTTTTGGACAATGACAGTCGCAGCACGTTGTAAAGCATTTATTTCCATATCAGTAAAAGGATGAAAGAGGACATGTATATCTTTATGACCTTTTACTTTTTCTTTAACTTCAGTAAAAACTTTCATCCCTTCCGGGTCATCCGTAGCACCTCCGCCGGCTAAAACAAGTTGACAATCAACATGTTTTTTCACCTGCCAATAAGCATCTATTACTCCCAGAGGGTCTTTCAAAACGTCAAAGCGTGATATTTGGGTAATCATGGGTTTATTCCGTGTAATGCCGTATTTCATAAGCACTTCTCTTATAACATTCTTCGGCAAATCTTTATTTTTATCGCTCAACGGATCTATAGAGGGGGAAATTAAAAATTGCCTTACAGGTAATTTATGCGAGAAAGAAGGAGCAGAAAATACTGCGGCATCGTATTTGGATATAAAATCACAAAGAAATTTCCAAACACGCTTGTTCGGCTTAGAAATATCTACATGACAACGCCAGACCCATTTATTGTCATTCTTCTTTTTTATTAAGGCAATGGGTTGCGGATCATGAATAAACACCGCATCGCCGTAAATATCCACTTTTTCAATATTTTTCTTGCTTGTCTCCAAGAAAACATGGAAATCCTCGGAATGTATTTCTTCTTCTTTGCCATGAAGAGAATTGTGAAATTTTTTAGTTATTCTGAAGAACTGGTCGCCGCCTTTTATCACATCCCATCTTGCATCAACCCCCAATTCCTGCAACAAAGGTATCATACAGTTTAATATTTCAGCCACTCCACCGCCCACTGCCGTAGAATTAACATGTTGTATAACCTTGCCTTTGAGTTTCTCCGCAATTAACCTCAAATCATCAATTACAGATTGACCGACAATGGGTATATATTCTTTTATTTTAGCCATAGCAATTTAATGAACTTTACCTTCAATTATTTTAATCAGAGTATTTCTCAAATCTTCTAAGGTTTGAGTATAAGGATCTAATTTTGAAATTTTATCCGCAAGATGTCCATTGCCAATAGAATTCTTTATCCAATTAGAAAAATCATTGTCGCTTCTTCCGAGCCGCAGCCGCGCTTCAAAAATATGAAAATATATAGAATCAATGGTTACTTTTCTGAGAATATCAACAAATTCCTTTAAATCATTCGCCAAATAAGAGGTGGGAAGGATAAAACTTACTGATTTCATAAAATGAAAAGCTTCACTTTCCTTGGCAAATTTACGTTTTGCCAGAGGATTCTTCTTCAAATGCTTTTCAATTGTTTCTATTATTTTTTCCCTCAAGCTGCGAATACTGGAAAATTGGATAGTATCAATGCTTGCCAGCTGTTCTCCCAATTCATTTTCTCCCAGCATCTCTGTCACCCAATAAGCAAAATCGTTTGGCGGCTCTGGGGAAAGATATTGATGCTGCTGCAGAAATCTGTGTGTATGGTGATAAATACTTGAACCGGAAACTTTCTTTAAAAGGTAAAGCAGTTCCTTTAAATTAAAAGCTTTGAACCCGGTCAATTCCGATAAGTGTAATCTTGTATAAAATCTCAACGGTTTTTTTGCTTTAACGAGTTTCTTCATTTTTATGTCATCCCTAATACTTTCTCAAGACAAACCAAAAAACATGTTACCTCTTCGGGACTTTTTAAATAGTATTTTGCCTGTGATTTCTTATCAGGGCTACCCACAAAAACACTTATACCCTTATTCTTTAAAACCCTGAAAGCATCCTCATCGGTAACATCATCTCCAATGTAAATAGGAAGCATTTTATCATCTTTAAAAATAAATTGCCGTTTTGACAATAACCATAATACAGCCTTTCCCTTATCCCAATTTACATTGGGCCTTATTTCAAGCAATTTTTTCCCGTTTTCCACTTTGAAAAAATTCTTTGACGAATATCGTCCCGTAACCTCGCGGAAAATATATTTTATTAAACTAATTTCTTTTTCGCGCACCATACGATAGTGTAAACTCAACGAAAGTCCTTTGTCTTCCATGAAAGCGCCTTTTATGCGGGTAATTCTTTTAGCCAGTTCATTTCTTATTTTTTTGAGTATATTTTTATACCCTGCCGAAACGCCTTTATCCAATTTAATACCAGGGCCTTCTATCTGCAAACCATGATTACCGGCATAGATTATACCCCTAACATTGACCTTCTTTTTGATATCTTTTAACGCTCTGCCGCTTATTATCACCAATTTGCATCTTTTACTTTTAGACAAGTCAATTAGCGTTTTTTTTGTTTTTTCCGGCAAAGAAGCTTCGGTCGGTTTTTTGGCTATGGGCGAAAGCGTCCCGTCGAAGTCCAAAAATAACAGGATATATTTACTACTTAATTCAGATTTAATATCTAACGTTTTTAATAAATTTTGCATAAAATCTATTGATGCGTAGTATCTAATGTTACATCACCCGCTCTTAATAAAGCGTATTTAGTGCATAAAGGTCCTACTAATTCATAAATTACAGTCGTAGCGATAATAGTAGAGAAAATTATGCTCCCTACTTCCGGGAAATCGTTTTTTGCAATAAGTGCACAACCTAAGGCAACACCGGCCTGGGGAATTAATCCTAATCCCAAGTATTTTTTTATACTCTTTGAAGCACCACTTATGCGGGCACCTAAACTTGCGCCTCCCATCTTACCTACTATTCTAAATATAAGGTATGCTAAACCGAACAGACCTAAATTACCCAAAACCCCCATTTCCAAATTTGCGCCTGACAATATGAAGAAGAGTAAAAATAACGGCGAATCTATCGTTTTTAAACTGTCAAAAAAATTAGATGATGTTTTATTGATATTAACCAAGACCGCTCCCAAAAACATATTTGCCAAAAGAACCGATAATTTAAGCGAAATAGCTAATCCCGTATTTAGCAGAACAAATCCCAACGTAAAAGTTAAAAGTTCCGTCTGCGTATGAAGATGCTTGGAAAGATAAGACAATACAATCGCTGTAATACCTCCCAAAATAAAAGCACCGAATATACTTAAGATAGAATTAAAGAATACTTTCAACAAAAAAGAAGGGGCAAGCATATGTGCATATATAGCCTGCGATATTGCCAAAGAAACAGCGAATATAATAAGACACCAAGCATCATCTATAGCCACAACTCCCAAAAGTGTATCGGTAAAATTTCCTTTAGCGCGATATTCCCTGATAACCATAACCGTGGCTGCAGGGGCAGTAGCAGAAGAAATAGCGCCAAAAATAAGCGATACGTAAAATGGCTGTTTGAGAACGAAAAGAAAAACCAACGTAACAAAAATCCAAGCCCCGCATGCTTCTAAAACCGAAATCCATATAACCGATTTGCCGATCTTGCGGAAATTATCTTTGGAAAAATTCTGCCCTATACCGAAAGCAATTAATCCTAAAACTACATTCGAGATTAGGCTGGAAATAGAAATAATACTGTCGGGAATCAGTTTAAAAACTGCCGGACCGATTAAAATACCTAATAAAAGATAAGCAGTAACTGCCGGAAAATGAATTTTATTTATTAGTCGCGCTGACAGCAACCCGAAAAGCAAAATAAAACCGAGTCCTAAAATCGTATTCATTTACTTAAAAACTTTCCTTTCGCGGATAAATTTTCATTCAATAACACCTTTTTCGTGAAAAATATGCCTGACTATATCGAAGATGCCTATCATACCTACTAATCTGCCTTTATCGTCAACAACGGGCAACTCACCTTTAAGATGTAATCTCGCTAGTTTATAGGTTTCTTCTAAAGAAACATCCTCGCGTATGGAAATAAACTTTGTTTCCATGATATCATCTACAACCACTAAATCGCCCATTTCCTTGGTGATTTCTACCTTAAATATATCTTCCTCTTTTTCGTCCAGAAAGGGAACATTTTTCAATATCTGCGGCTCGGGCGCCTTGAAAGCATCAATCAAATTACGAAAGGAAACAATACCGACTAAATGATCTCTTCCGTCCACTACAGGCACCAACGGAAAGATATGGAATTTAGAAAATGTTTTTAACAATTGTTTAAGTGTAGTAGAAGGCTTTACTGAAATAACTTTCTTTTCCATTATTTCTTTTACTTGCATAAACCCGCTCCTTGGTTTGTTTACCCCTTCATTATAGTTCCTATTAAGAACTACTACAAAAAATTTTAATAAATTACAATTAACAACTACAATGACAAATAGCTGTCCGCATCAAAAAACTGTAAATTTTTTTCCTCAAAGTTAATCCAAAGATCGTTTCCCTTTCTTGTTCCCTCAAGTAATTTTTTTTCTATAACTGCCCTTACAATTTCGTTATGCAATTTCAAATTCAATACAGCATACTTGCCCATTTTTTCGACTTCCAAAAATTTTGCGGGAAAACGGTTTTTATCCGAGACAAGATGCACATACACATCTTCGGGGCGAATTCCCATTATGACTTTTTTGCGGTTTCTTATCCGCGGCAAATAATCCGAATGTATTTCCCATACTGAGCTGCCCAAAATAAATTTTTCCTGGTCAACATCAACCTTTAAAACATTAATATGAGGGCTCCCCAAAAAAGAAGCAACAAAAAGACTATTTGGCTCATAATATAACTTCTCATAAGAACCTATTTGTTTGAGCGTTCCCTTGTCAATAAGAGCAATTCTATCGGATAAACTTATGGCTTCTTGTTGGTCATGCGTTACATAAATAACCGTAGTTTTTAATTGTTTGAAGAGCAATTTCAATTCCGTGCGCATCCTTTCCCTTAAGAGCGCATCAAGATTGGAAAGCGGTTCGTCCAAAAGAAAAATTTGCGGCCTTTTCGCAATAGCTCGAGCCAAAGCGACCCGCTGACGTTGTCCGCCGCTCAATGCTTTAGGTTTTCTTTTCAAGAGTTCGGAAATTTCCAACAGTTTTGACACCTCTATTACTCTATTTTGTATCTCCTCGGAAGAACAACCTTTTATCCTCAACCCCACAACGATATTTTCATATACGTTCATATGAGGATATAGTGCATAATTCTGAAACACAAACGAAACATTTCTTTGCTGCGGCAAAAAATCGTTAATATTCATGCCGTCAATTAGCACATCACCCTCGTTCTGTTTTTCCAAGCCGGCAATAATTCTTAAAACAGTAGATTTACCGCTGCCCGACGGGCCCAAAATCGTAAAAAATTCGCCGTCCTCTATCTCCAGATTAAGCCCCTTCAATCCGACTACATGCTTGTCAAAAATCTTAGTTATGTTTTTTAATTCAAGTTTTGCCATAACGAGTTATCCTTTCAGCGCTCCGCGCGTCAAACCAGCGATTATTTTACGTTGGAAGAGAACAACAAATATAACCACAGGCAACGTGGCAAGAACACAAGCAGCGCATATCCTGCTCCACGGAACCTCATACATTGATGCTCCGCTTAAAAGAGCGATTGCAACCGGCACTGTGCGGGACATATCTCGGGTCATAAAAGTTAAAGCAAAAAGAAACTCGTTCCAAGCAAACGGACCGATAAATATAAGTATTGCGCAAGTCGCCAGAGCAGGCCAAGATAAAGGTAAAATTATTTTCCATAGTATCTTCATCCGAGAAAAACCATCTATCATCGCCTGTTCCTCCAGTTCTTTGGGAATAGTCTGGAAAAAACCAGCCATCATCCAAATAGCCAAAGGCAAACTAAATGTTACGTAAGGAAGTACAAGCGCAAAGGATTTATTAATAAAATGAAATTTTGCCATGAATTCATAAAGCGGGACAAGAAAAATTATCTGCGGAAAAAGACAAGCCAACAGCAATAGTAACTGCAAAAGGTTTTTAAATTTTATATTGATTCTGCTCAAAGAATAAGCCGATAATGTCGCAAAAACCAAACAAAAAAAAGTCGTCGCCAGGGAAATTATTATGCTGTTGAAAAAATTTTTCAAAAAAACCGGGCTAGTTATCAAATGTTTATACGAATCCCAGGAAACACTGGAAGGGAAGTATTTTACGGGTATAGAATAAATTTCTTCGGCGTTTTTCAGTGAACTTATAACTTGCCATAAGAACGGCGCCAAATGGAAAAAAACAATAAAAATTATCAGCAGATAGAAGAAAGATATTTTTAATTTACGCCATACTGCGTTTTTCTTTCGTTTCTCAATACTCAAATTGCCTCCTCGTTGCGAACATATAGTAAACAATAAGAACGAAAGTTAAAGAGATAACAAAATTAAATACCACCAAAGTCGCCCCATAATTAAATTTTAAATATCTAAACACGGTGTCATAGATGTATAAAGATACCGATTCCGTTGAGCCTCCGGGACCGCCACCGGTTAGAATCCAAATCGAATCGAATATGCCGAATGTTTGAATACTACGGAAAATTAAAGCGACGAGAAGAGCAGGCTTCAACAAAGGTAGGGTTATCAATTTAAAATTCTGCCAAGCGTTTGCGCCATCCACGCTTATCGCTTCATAAAGGTCTGAAGGAATCGACTGTAACCCTGCCAGGAGTATTACCACAACGAAAGGTGTGCATTTCCAAACTTCTGCGAATATGATACAGAAAAACGCCAAGTTCGGCCTGCCCAGCCATGCTAAAGGCTCATTTATCAAATTAAGCCTGAGCAAGAGATCATTGAACACTCCGTAAAAATCGTTGAATATCCATTTCCATGTTACGGCTATAATAGCCGTGGGTAAAGCCCAGGGCAAAAAAACCGCTGTACGGACAACTTCCCTGCCCAAAAATTTTTTGTGTAGAACTACGGCGAAAAACAAACCCAAAGACAATTGAATAGGCACAGAAATTCCGCTGATGAGCAAAGTGTTGAGAAAACTCTTTTTAAACCTCCCGTCTTGCAGTAAAAGCAAAAAATTGTGTAAACCAGCAAATTGCCCATCGCTTCCCATGAAACTCAACAGCAAATTTCTGAAAAGCGGATATAAAGCGACCACGCCCAAAATAATAAGTGATGGAAGAATCAGAAATAACCCAAATTTTTGCTCGCTTATATCCTTGCCAGACATTTTTTCAATATCGCCTTATTCACAAAGAAATGAATTATATTTTATTTTCTTAATATGCCTTCGATTTCCGATTCAGCGCTTTCCAATGCTTTTTCAGCCGAGAGTTCTCCCAATAAAACCCGATGAACGAATCTTCTCAACACATCGGATACTTGCGAATAATCGGGATGGACAGGACGGGGTTTTGCCGAAAGCAAAATCTTATACAGGTCAGAGTAAAAAGGGTTTTGTTTCAATATATCTTTGTCTTTAAAAAGAGCTCTTCTTGTCGGAACAATGCCACTTTTAAAATGTAATTTTTTTTGCGACTCATAACTTGTAATATATTCTATAAATCTGATGCAAGCCTCTTTATTTTTTGAAAATTTTGAAATGCCAAAACCCCAACCGCCAAGAGTGGAATGGGATTGTATCCCTTTTTTGCTCGGTAAAACACTCATACCTATCTTCCCTTTCACGGGGGAATTTTCTTCCTGCGCTAACTTCCACATATACGGCCAATTGCGGCAAAACACGGCTCTGCCCTCTTGGAAAATATGCCGCGTCTCTTCTTCTTCATATGTAACCACACCTTCGGGGGTAACTTGATAAGTATGCACCAAATCATACATGAATTTTAAAGCTTCTATACCTTCTTGGGAATTTAAGACTAAATTGCCTTCTTCGTCGAAAACATCCCCTCCGAAAGACCACAAGATTTCCAGGAAATTGCAGATTAACCCTTCGTATTGTTTCCCCTGAAACACAAAACCCCAAATATCCGGCTTGTTCTGTAATTTTCCAGCAATTTCAATAAATTCCTTCCAAGTCTTTGGAGAAGCATACTCACCTGCTTCCAATAGGTCTTTTCGATAATATAAAATGCCTGCGTCCGTCTGCAGCGGCACCCTGTATGTCCTGCCCTTATATATACTGCCTTCTATATCCCCCGGTAAGAACTTACTTTTCTCTTCTTTACTAAACCATTCATCCAGAGGAACAAGCCATCCCTGTTTTGCAAACTTGGGAAGCCAAACGATATCCATCAATACCATATCGTAATCGCTTCTCCCCGCCAAAAAACCCGTGATATACATCATCTCTCTTGTATCTGTAGAAGTAGGTCCCTTGATCATTTCCACTCTGATATCGGAATTTTCCTTCTCAAAGTCCTTGATAACTTCCTCAAAACCGCCGCCGGGATCGGGCCACCATAGAAAAGTGATTTTAACCTGCTCATCCGCATATACAAGGAGAGGGAAAACAACAATCAAAGAAATAACCGCAACAAACAATTTTTTAATCATGGTACACCTCGTTTACTCATTTCATTCTAACAGCCAAATCCAAAAGAGTCTGAACCAAAAATATCCTAATAAACAAAATAGTTACAAAGGCTATTATAGGTGAAATATCAATTCCAATTCTTGCCCCTGCAGGCACTACTCTCCTTATCGGCTCAAGTATCGGTTCGGTAGTTTTATATAAAAATTGCACAATAGGATTATACGGGTCGGGATTGACCCAACTGACCAATGCGCGCACAAGTATTAACCAATATAATATACTAAACAACAAACCCAAAATATGCGCAAGCGCGATTAATAAATTGGATAATATAAACATGAATATCTTTCTTATCGATAAAGAAAACCTTAAATTTTAAAAATCAAGGCACAGTTTTATTTATATAAAGAGTTTGAGTTGGATAAGCAAACTCAATCCCTCTTTTTTCAAACTCTTCTTTAATGTGGAAATTGATTTCCTGTTGAATATCCATGTACTTATTATAATCAGCCCCAAGTACATAATACACAACCTCAAAAATTAAACTGAAATCTCCGTAAGAGAAAAAATGAGCCCGGTCAAATACAGTGTCTTTGGTGGTTTTTACAATATTTTCTATAATTTTGGGGATTTCTTTCAACCGTTCAAGAGACGTTTGATACGTAACACCCAATTTAAATACGACTCGCCGCCTTTCCATTAATTTGTAATTACGGACTCGCGAGTCCGTAAGGTCGGAATTGGAAAATATCAACATTTCTCCGCCTAAACTGCGTATGCGAGTGGTTTTTATTCCGATATATTCGATCGTTCCCAGATAATCGTCTATGATGAGAAAATCGCCGACTTTGAAAGGTTGGTCAAAAATTATGGAAAAATAACTGAAAAGGTCTTTCAGAACTGCCTGAGCAGCCAACGCCACGGCCACACCACCTATGCCCAAACTGGCAACAACAGCCGTAATTTCAATGCCAAGATTATCCAAAAAGAAAATAAGGACGCCTGCCCATACTAATATTCTCACTACTATTAAAATACCTTTCAAACTCTTTTCAAGCGTTGCATCTTCGCCTCTCTTAGTTAAATATGTTTTTAAGCCATAGCCTATAAGCATAATAATAAAACGGGCGGAGAACATGAGAATAATAGCCAAACCCGAATAATTCAAAACTTTTTCGATTATGGGGGGAAACACAAGAGCCTTCAGGCAGACATAAACGGCAAAAAGATATAAAAAAGGAATGCAGACTTTTTCTATTACGGTTATTAAAAAATCATCTATAGTAAAAACGGTTTTTTCCGCAAATTTCTTAAGACGTTTTATCAAACAGCGCAAAACGATATTTATTATTAAAATACTCAACATTAAGGCCGCAGCAGCGACTAGATAATCCCAAACTTTATTTCCCCAAAAAACATTATTCAAAACATTATTCAAAATTTCACGATACATAATTTCTCCTCCCAATATTTATGGTTTCTTCAACGCTGTTAGTTCGGTAATAATATTTCCCGCCCAACGATAGACGTTGTTTTCGTTTATTATCTTCCGCATATTTTCCATCCGTTTTTTCTTCTCTTCTTCCGGCATTTCGATTGCAAGTTTTATGGCTTCGGCAAATTCCTCCACTGAATAGGGATTTATTTGGATTGCGTCTGTCAACTCCCTGGAAGCGCCTGTAAACTGGCTTAAAATCAAAACTCCCGATAAATCTTTCTTCGCCGCTACGTATTCTTTGGCAACAAGGTTCATGCCGTCATGAAGAGAACTGACAATACAAAAATCGGCAAGTTTGTAAAAAGGTTCTATTTCATCTTCCGAAAACTGCTTCTTAAGATAAATTATCGGTTTCCAACTGCCGTCAAGATGTTTCCGATTTTTCTTTTCAACTAATTCGTCTATTTCTTTTATAAGGTCATGGTAGCGTTTTATATGCGTGCGGCTCGGCGCAGCCAACTGTATAAAAACAAATTTGTTTTTATATTGCGGATATTTATCCAAAAATTTATCTATAGCCAGTATTTTTTCAACTATACCTTTGGTATAGTCAATCCTATCTACGCCTATGCCTACGATTTTGCCTTCGATTTCAAATTTCTTTTTAATTTTTTCTATTTCTTCGTCTAAGTATACTAAGTGTCCATTAAATTTTTTATCTTCTATGTGTCCGTTAACACTAATCGGAACAGCGCGGACATAGGTTTCTTTCTTAGAGCGCACAATGCTGAACTTTTCGGTATCTACGCGCGACTCAAGAAGCCTATTTACCGTATTAAGAAAATTATTGCAATGATTTTGCACATGAAAACCGATTAAATCGCAACCGAGCATGCCGTCTAAAATTTCTTTTTGATACGGGCATATTGAGAAACTTTCAGCCGTAGGCCAAGGTATATGCCAAAACAAAGCAATTGTCGCATCAGGACGTTTCCCCTTAATCATCTTCCCAAGCAGAGTAAAATGGTAATCCTGGATAAAAATAAAAGGACTTTCAGCGGGTAGTTCTTCCAGTATGCTGTCCGCAAACTTTTGATTTACCCTTTTATACATCTGCCAATCTTTCTCTCTAAAAATCGGCCTTGTATGAGTATTATGACAAAGGGGCCATATACCCTCATTGGCAAACCCATAATAATAGCCTTCTTCTTCCTCTTTGGTAAGCCATATTCTTTTCAAAATATACCGGTTATCATCGGGGGGGACACCCAATTTATCTTTTGAATTTACAAATCGCCTGTCAGCAGCGCCGCTGCCGTGGGCAATCCAAGTTCCTCCGGAAGCACATAAAATAGGATGTAAAGCGGTAACTACTCCGCTGGCAGGCCTAATGCATTCAACCGCACCGGTATTTTCATCCACCACATGCATATACGGTTCCCTATTGGAAACGACAAATAGAGCGTTCTCGCCCAATTTGGCATGGATAAGGTCTCTGAGTCTAGATTCCGTCCATATTTCTTCCTTATTAAGACGCAACGACGCCACATCGGAAATAGAACGTCTTGCCACACGCAAAGAAAGGGCAACTTGTTCTACTTCGCTGGCAAGTTTTCCGAGTTCGCCTTCGTCTTTTATCGGGTGAGACTTATCTACCGTTCCTTTTTGAAAATATCTAAACCATTCTGTAAGACGTTGAACCGGCAAAACAAAAATCTGTTTGTGTAAAAAAAACGAAACAATTAAAATGAATGCCACCAAAACTATTAACGTAATGCTTATATTTCTCCACATTTCCACCAGCCTGACGAAAACATAAGAAGTATCATAGATAACTTCGGTTAAGCCCAAAACCTGTCCGTCATCGTCGATTATGGGCAAAAGGTAACTGTATAAGGTATATCTATCGAATTTTTCTAATCCGCCTCTGGGGATTTTGCTGTTTAATACCTCTTTTAGATAAGGTTTTTCTTTATTTTTCCAATCGGAAAATCTCTGAGTAATGGCAAAAATATCTCCTTCGCGGTTATAAATAACACATCCCTGCAATCTTTCGCGGGATTGGAATCTTTCCACAAGATAATTGGCACTCTTTAAGTCATCGGTTAAAAGGGCTTGTTTTACGGAAAGGTCCATACTCTCCGCAACCGTTTTGGCTTTACGCCGCAAATCATCGAGAAGTTCTTCTTCTTCCTGACGAACATGAAAGATCCCGAAAATAGTGAAAGCCGCAGTTACAATTATCAATATGGGCAAAATAAACAGTAATATCCTCTTCATATTACCTCCTTGCCTACCTTCTTAACCGAATCAACGGATAATCGCAAAAGTTTCATAATCTTCATATTGCCTTTTGTTAAAATGCTCGTATGTCGTTTTCGCTATACTCGCGATAAATTCTTTTGCCGACTTGCTGGTAGTTTTAGAATGTTTAACCAACGCGCAGATAAGAAAATCGCCCTTAGAAGTATATACAATTCCCGCATCATGACAAACAAAACGTTCAAGACCCGTTTTATGAGCAACTACCGCTTCTTTGGGTAAATGTTTCGGAATTCGGTTATTTATTTTCTGCCGTTTCAACAATTCGAGGCATTGTTGCGAAACATCCCGATTAATCATTTCACCGTGATAAATTTTTTCCAAAACGATAGCAATATCTTCAGCAGTCGTGTAATTTTCTATACCTTTACTGCGCGCTTTGAAATCCATCATCTTGCGGGATAAATTCGTATTTTTGATGCCGTACGATTTGAAGGAATCGTTTAAATAATCAAACCCCAATTTTTCTATCAATATATTGGCGGCGGTGTTGTCACTCTTTGTAATCATAAGTTCAAGCAATTGTGAGATACTAACTTCTTTTCCCACAGGCGCATTTTTTAAAACCCCCGAGCCTGAAACCTTGTCTTTAGCCCTAAGCCGTACCAACGAATCATAATCGAGTATTCCTTTATGAATCGCCTCAAAACACGAAACCATAATCGGAATTTTTACCACGCTTGCCGAGGGATACGATTTATCTTTATTGAAAGATATCTCCCAATTCGACTGCATATCTTTTATTAAGATACCGGGCTCCCCATTGAAGCAACTGACCTGCTTAGATAATGATTGTTCCAAAGCAAGCCAATCTGCTTTTTGTTTCTCCAATAGGATTCTTTTCTTTTCGGCCTTTTCTTGAAACCTTTTTATTGTCTGATAACACCTATTGGAGAAAACTGCAGTAGCAGACAATAAAATAAAAAACAAGCAGATAATATATAATTTTTTTCTGTTCATAAACCTCAATATGTATTAGTTTTTTCCAATTGCGCCAAAATTTCATCAAACGGGAAAAAATCCCCGGGGCATTCGGTAATACAGCCTTCTATATCCTTATGCCTTCGAACATTAGACAATTGTATATCATATTGCTTTCTTAAAACATTTATCAAATCTACCAAGGATGTTAATTGCGCCTCGGTAACCTGCTGTTGGTTAAAATTTCCGACTAAACAAATCTGAACATCATAAGCTCTCTCTACCTGAGTTTGTTTTTCCCAACGCCATCCCACTTCGATTTGACCGTCATCGGAAAGAGTTCCGTTGCCGATTACGAAATGATAAAAAAGTCCCCCCATCCCGCGACGCCGGTGATATCTGTCAAAACGCTCTGCATTTCCCTGCAAAGTCGCGCTATGATGCAACGTGATGTATCGCCAATCGGAAAAAGGATATTTTTGTCCGACGATATTTTCCGCCGGTTCACGCACGGAAGATCTATAAGGTTCAACATGCAAAACCATCGTGGCGCCCGGTATAAATAATTGCTGTCCGACACCGATGTTAGCAGGATCGCTTATATGATTTACCATCATAATCAAATCTATATCAACGTTATAAGTTTTCGATATCCTATAAAGAGTTTGCCCGCTTCCTACGACATGATATATGCCTTCAGTAGGAATACGCCTGTGGGGTACTTTAGCACAGCCCCAAAGGTTAAAAAGCAGAAAAACAACAATTAATATTCTTGCTGTCAACAATATTTTATAAAAAATCGGCAAGCAACCATTAGATTCTTCCATATCCTTCCTGTGAAATACTAATCCCATTTTCCTAATACCTTTTTTTCTGATTTGTCGACCAAAATAATATATTTATCTTGGGGAAAATCTGTTATAAATTTATCACTATTAAACAGCAATTTCCCCAAAGAAAAAAAAGACGCGAGGCAAAAAGAGAAAAATTTTACCTTTCTTCGAAAGGCGGCGTTATCTTTCTGATAAAAGCGTCGTGAAAACCACTTTTTATTTTGGAGAGAACTTCCCGCCCATCCCCGGGACTAGAAAAATTCCCGACACAGACTTCGAAGAAATTATCTCTTGTCTTGATATATACGGGAGAATACTTATTCCCTTTCAATTGGTTAGCCAAATTTTCTGTTCTTCTCATATCGCTGAAAGTAGCAACCTGAACCGTATAAAATTCGGCTATCTGCGATGTTTTCACGGGTCTCTTGGCAACAGTCGTCTCCTGATATTTCTCAACGGGCTCTTTAACTGTAGTTTTCGAAGATTTTGCAGCAGGTTTTATTTCCGTTTTCGTCTCAATGGCAGAGAATTCGGCAGAATTGTCGCTTTCTTTAACCAGTGTTGTTATTATTTTAAATAGGAAAAAAACTCCTATAATAACTGACGCAATAAAGATTACAGTCGGGAATTTAGATACCGTATTCTGGAAGTAAAGTTTTTTTCGCCTTCTAAAAATCATTTTTGCTCGGTTTTATGTTAACAAATTAAGGAGGAAATGTAAATCCCAGCACCCCCGCCTGCCCGCCACCGCTTCAATGGCGGGCGGGCAGGAATATATTGGTGTGAGGGTGAACCCCCATCAGATATCTGCTAACTGTTTTCTGTATATTTCTCTTATATTATTAAAAATGCCTATTGAACTTTCGATTTTATAATCAGGATATGTCCATTCCAGCGGCAGAAAGGTCTTATCTTTGAAAAATAAAGTGACTTCCGCATAAATACCTTTTCCTATATAGATTCTGTGATAATAATTTTTTGTGGAAGCAAGAACTAATTGGCAATTATTTACATAACCCGGATCCAGGTTTATTATGCGTTTGCCTTTGATGCTATGCTTTTTTTCCAAGGAATTTGTAAAGATTTTTATCCGGTTTAAATCTTCGGTTTTTATTAGGCTCTTAAAACTTACAAATTCTTTCTTTAAATCAGGGCCCATTTCTTCACTGTAATAATCAGTATAGTTGAACTCAAAAACCGGCCCTTTGAAATCGATTTCTCCATATCTCTTTTCCAGTTCTTTTTCTATTTCGGGAAAAAACTCTAATCGATTAGTGAAAATAGCTGTAATTAATTTTACAGGCAAAGGAGATTTAATTTTTCCCATAATGTCAATTCTATATTTAGCATTACGCTTTTACAAGTGAAGCTGGGACAAGCCCTGAACCCTACGGGCTTGTCCCGCACTCTACGTACTGTGTCCCGAATCCAACGTGATTCGGGACTGGTGCGCGGGTGAAGTCGGGGCTTGCAAACTAATATTGGATATTATATAATCCGCATCCAATGTCTAGAAGATGTCAAATATGCGGAAAAGGGCCTGTCACAGGCAATAGGGTAAGCCATTCCAATATAAAAACAAGAAGGAGATGGCTGCCTAATCTGCAACAGGTAAAAGCGATAACAAGCGACGGGATAAAAAGAATTCGCGTTTGCACGTCTTGTATTCGCTCAGGCAGAGTCAAAAAAGCTTCTTAAAACTGCAGTATTTATTTTTTATCGGCGGGAGAAAATCAAATTATACCAATCCCAAATCCTTTAAAACCTTAACCAATCTTTCTTTATTTGCATCGCCCATCCTGCAAAGAGGCATCCTTAAATTTGGCTGGATTTTTCCCATCAACGCAAGGGATTCTTTTACGGGAATAGGGTTTGTTTCATAGAATAGAGCTTCAAACAGCGGGAATAACTCCAAGTGTATTTTTTGAGCCTCTTGAATCTTGCCATCTTGAAAATTTTGCACAAGGTCATGTATTTTTCGAGGGACTACGTTTGCGGCCACAGAAATAACACCTTTACCGCCCACGCAAAGAATGGGTAAAGTCACAGAATCATTACCCGAAAGGACCGTTATGTCGCAAAGCGAAATTATCCTGCTTACCTGGTCGAGAGAAGGATTTGCTTCTTTTATAGCAACTATGTTTTTGATTTTCGAAAGTCTCGCTATCGTTTCGGGCAACATGTTCGTGCCCGTTCTACCTGGCACATTGTAAAGAATAACCGGCACACCTACTTCATCGGCTATTTTTTTGTAATGCAGATATTGCCCTTGAGGAGTGGGCTTATTATAGTAAGGAGTTATAAGTAGTGCCGCATCTGCTCCAGCTTTTTTCGCAAAAGCGGCTAAACCGAGCGCCTCTGTAGTAGAATTAGAACCCGCACCGGCTATGACGGGAATTCTTTTGTTAACTTTATTAACAACGAATTCTATTACTTTTTTCTGTTCTTCGTGTTTTAAAGTGGCGGCTTCACCCGTGCAGCCGCAAGGCACTATGCCGTCGGTTTTTTCCCGGATATGGAACTCAATTAAATCTTCCAAAACTTTAAAGTCGATTTCTCCATTTTCTTTAAAAGGAGTAACCAACGCCACCATTGAACCGCCAAACATATTTTTCCTCCTATTCCTCCTACAATAGTCAATATTTTTTCTTTATCTTAATCTGTGTAATCTTGCGTCTTCTAATCCGTGTAATCTGTGTTTCATTTTAACCCAATCATCTTATTCATTTCAAATATCGGAAGAAGTATCGAAATTGCAATAATTCCCACTATAAGCCCCATAGTAATGATAATCAAAGGTTCAAGAAGAGTGGTAAATCTATTCAAAGCCATCGTTACTTCCTCTTCGTAACTTGCGGATATGTCATCCAGCATCTGTTCCAAATTGCCGCTTTTTTCTCCCACTTCCACCATGTGCAAGAAAAGCGGAGGGAAAACGCCGCTTCTTCTTAAAGATTTACTCATGCTGTCACCGCGGGAGATATCCTCTTTCGCTTGATATATAGCTTTTGATATTAATTCGTTCCTGACAGCGTCTTTTGCAAGTTCCAGCGAATTAATAATGGTAACTCCGCCCTTTCTAAGAGTGGATATAGTTCTTGCAAAGTTTGCGACAAGCGACTTATTCATAATCTCCCCTATCATGGGAAGTTTCAATTTCAAAGCGTCGATTTTTTCCCTCACTTTTTTTATGCGACGCAGCAACATAAATGCAACAATTAAAATTACTACTATGCCCAAAACAACAATCCAATAATTTTTCAAAAAATTAGAAATATTTATCAAGGCGAGTGTCAGAGCCGGTAATGTCCTGTTCATCTGCTCGAACAAGCCCGAAAGAGTGGGAACAACCACGACCATAAGAAAAACGAGAACTCCCAATCCCACAAAGCCGATTACCATGGGATAAATCAAAGCGTTTCTTATCTTATTGCGCAAACTGATGCTTTCTTTTATCAAAGAAGAAATTCTAAAAAGGATATCCGCCAAACCTCCTGTTTCCTCTCCGCTTTTTACCATATTCACATAAATGGGAGAAAAAACTCTATTAAATAAAGCAAGGGATTCCGCGAAAGACTTACCCTCTTTCACCGACTCTGCCAAACCCAAAACCACTCTTCTTAAATGGTGGGAAGTCATTTGTTCCGCTATTGCATTTAAACTGGCCAAAAGCGGGAGCCCGCCTTTCAATAAACTCGCAAGTTGGTGAGAAAAAAGCGCGACATCTTCATTATTCGTTCCCCGGAAAGATAAAAAAGTGCGCCCTGAAGATTGCGCAATAGTTCTCACATCAACAGGGAAAAGAGATTCCTGGCGGAGTTTATCCCTTGCTTCTTCTACAGAAGATGCGTCTATTATCCCTTTTATTGTTCTGCCGCTCTTATTTAATGCTTTGTATTCGAATACAGCCATAGTTTTTAAATGACAGATATCATAGAAATAAATTGAAATATATAGAAATACATTGAAATAAATTGTCCGTCTACTACGTATTTCTATTGTATATCTACCATATTTCTACATATTTCTATTTTTAGAATCATTCCATTATCTCCTGTGTCTCGCTTAAAACCTCCGAAAGTGTAGTAATACCCTCGTAAACCTTTTTTATCCCGTCGCTTCTTAAAGTCCTCATGCCAAGTTTCTTAGCCGCAGTCCTGACGGCTCGGGAAGTTTTCCTCTCTATTATCATTTTTTCTATCTCTTCCTGAATCAATAATATTTCGAATATCGCTATCCGCCCCAAATAACCATCGTGGCAATAAGAACAACCTTTGCCTTTAAATAACTTTTGGGGAAGTTCTTCTTTTTTTATACCCAATTTTTCGAACTGGAGGATTTCTTCTTTCTGCTCTAATTTATATTCTGTCCTGCAATGAGAACATATTTTTCTGATTAATCTTTGCGCTATTATCGCTCTTACGGACGAGGTAATAAGATACGGCTCAACTCCCATATCTATTAGTCTTGTTATGGCTCCCGCCGTATCGTTGGTGTGGATGGTTGAAAAAACCAAATGTCCCGTAAGAGCGGCTCTTATGGCAATATCCACAGTATCCAAATCGCGCATTTCGCCCACCATTATGATATCGGGGTCATGACGCAATATCGAACGCAATCCATTAGCAAAAGTGAGATTTATTTCGGGTTTCACTTGGATTTGGGCGACCCCAGGCAACTGATATTCTATAGGGTCCTCAACCGTTACTATATTTTTATCGGGTGAATTTATTCTGGACAAAGCGGCGTAAAGAGTAGTCGTTTTCCCCGAGCCGGTAGGGCCCGTCACCAAAATAATACCGTTGGAAAGATGGATCAAATCATTCACTGTCTCATACATTTGTTCGTCTAACCCCAGTTCCCCCAAATCGAAAAGGTTCTCCCTGTCCAGCAACCTTAAAACAACTCTTTCGCCTCCCGCAACGGGAATCACGGAAACTCTTATATCAACCTCTTTGTCTGCCGATTTAATATCGAATCTGCCGTCCTGAGGCAATCTTCGTTCTGCAATATTCAAACTCGCCATAACTTTAATTCTGGAAACAATTGCCGCGTGGTATGCTTTCGGCGGAGTCAAAGCGTCGTATAAAACACCGTCTACACGATACCTTATCCTAAGTTTCCCGGGCAGAGGTTCTATGTGTATATCGCTTGCTCTTTTTTCGACCGCCTGAAAAATCATCAGGTTTACAAGTTTAATTACCGGCGCTTTATTCGCAAGGTCAAGAAGGTCTTCGGCTTTTTCGTCTCTGGCAAAAGAAAAGTCTTCCTTCATTTCTTTCATAACATCTTCCGCGGAGTCGGAATCGGGTCTGTATAATCTATCTAAATTCGCAAGTATCTCTTTTTCACCGGCAAGAGCTAGTTTTATTTTATATCCCGTAACTTCGGCAAGTTCTCCGGTAGAAGGCAAATTGAAAGGGTCTGAAACGGCAATAGTAAGAATATCCTGATTTCTTTCTACCGGAATCATTTTATAATTTTTAAGAATCTTTAAAGGGATTGATTTTAAAACAGAGTCTTCGGTTTTATCCAGGGGAAGATTGGGGAGAAAAGGGATAGATAAAATTTTGCCGAAAAATTTCAGCAGGGCTTCTTCGCTTACATGGCCTTCTTTAAGCAAAACTTTATCAAGGCGTTCGTTTCGCTCTTTGGAAAGTTTCAAGAATTTTTTTAAATCTTCCTCATTTACGAGTTCTTCCTTAAGAAGCAACTGCCCGATATCAAAATCCATTTTACCCCGCTCTTCCTTATTTATAACCCTACCCTTTCTTTTTACAATAATTTTTAGGAAGGGCGGGGTTTACTCAATTGGTTGCTCTTCCTTAAATTTTTCCTGTAGTTCCTGTTTCTGTCTCGTTAATTCCTCTATTTTAGCCTTCTCTCTTATAATATAGGGAGTTATGAATATAAGCAGATTTCTTCGCTCGACTTGTTCTTCCGTTCTTCTAAATAATAATCCCAAAATTGGCAGGTCTCCCAACAAGGGAACTTTATGCAACACTTTTGTGCTGTCATCTCTTATAAGCCCGCCGATAACAATAGTGGAGCCGTCATCCACTGACACACTTGTTTTTGCTTCACGTATAGTCGTTGTCGGCAAATTCGCGCCGGTTGCGGTGGAAACGAGTTTTGTGACTTTTTGGTATATGTCCAACTTAAGATTATTTTCCGTTCCGATATAAGGAGTTATGGTCAATTCTATTCCCACATCTTTATATCCATAACTGCTCACAACGGTTTCATCCTCAGTTATGCGGGACGAACTCAAGTAAGGGATATTTTCTCCGACCAATATTTTTGCTTCCTTATTGTCCAAAGTAAGTATTTGCGGAGTCGAAAGTATGTCAAATCCGCTTTTACTGCTATATGCCTGTATAATCATCCCCACATTGGGAATACCGTTTGTCGTTCCTTTCATAGCACCGACTATAAGGCCGGACAATGTTGCAGCCCTTGCGTAAAGATTTCCCTGGTCGCTATACTTTGTTCCGCCAAAACCCCTATATTCACCTTCTACCGGTTCATCCACCGTTCCCCACTCAACGCCTAAATCCGTCATCATATCCATCGAAACATCGGCAATCAAGGCCTCCAGGAAAACCTGTGGCCTTACCGAATCCAGTTGGTCTATTACTTCTTTTATGTTCTTATAATCTTCGGGTTCCGCGGTAATAATCAAAGAACGCGTCGAAACATCCGCGCTGATGCTTACTGTCTTTACGCCTTTTTGCGCCGCATCTTTTCCCAAAGGCATAGCCGAAAGAATTTTAGCCAATTCTTCCGCATCGGCATATTTCAATTTATAAATATGAATAGTTTCCCTGCCCGGCGGAGGCAGAATATCCAATTGTTCTATTAATTCTTTCACTTTTTCAGTATCGTCTTTATTCGCGACCAAAATAATCGAATTTATCCTTTCATCCGGAATAAGCGTAATTTCTGCGCCTGCAGGAACTCCGGGCGTCGTCACGCCTCTCCTCGTTCTTGGAACAGTGCTGCTCACTGTTCTGTCAGCGCTTTTTATAGCGCTGGTAACTTTTTCGGCTATCGTCTGAGCCGAAGCATATTTCAGGGAAATAATAGTCGTTTCCAATTTTGCGCCCTCGATATCGAAATTATTTATGATAGTCAGAAGTTTTCTTATATTGGACGCCGTATCCGTAACAATCAAAGTATTTGTGGGAGCATAGGAAGTCAAATGTCCCTGGGAAGAAATGAGCGGACTAAGTATTGTCATCAACTGCTGAGCGTCCGCATAATCCAACGGGACAAGTTGCGTAATCATCTTGTCTTCCATCGGCATCTCGGTAATGTCCTTGCCTATACCCGTCGGCAGCGGCGATTGTCTCGCGGTCGCCATCGGGACTATTTTTACCACTCTGCCGGAAGGAACTGCGGTGAAACCTTTTACCTCAAGCACGGATAAAAACACAGTATAAAGTTCTTCTACGGGTATTTTTGTCGGAGAAAGAATGGTTACATTGCCTCTCACTCTGTCATCAAGCAGGAAATTCTTTCCCGTAACTTTCGAAACGAAATTCGTGACCGTCCTCAAATCCACATCTTCGAAATTTATGGAAATAAGTTCTTCCGCGCCTGAAACAATACAGGCAAAAATCAGGGAAAACAAAATTATTAAAATACTCAATCCGTGTAATCTATTTTTCATAATCTGTGCCCCGAGGAATCCATAGGATTTCCGGGATTAAGTGCCCGCAATTCTTCGAATTACAGAGCATAATCATAAAATTATCATTTTATTTCATAGGTTAAAGTTTCAGTCGCGTCTCCCCTTGAAACTTCCACTTGAATCGAAGAAGACTTTTCCAAATTCCTGTAAAAATCAAAAATCTTCTTTGGACTATCCAGCGTCTCGCCGTTAATTCTCTTGACAATATCGCCTTTTTGTATGCCCATTGCCAAAGCGATACTGCCCTCGTTAATATCATCAATCCTAAAACCTTCCATTTTCCCGGAAGAAAAATTGGGTTTGATTTTGAAATCCGCCATAATCTGTGAAATATTTCTTGTAGCGGAAAGGACATCTTCTCTGCTCAAAACCCATTTGTTAGGCTCTGGATTTTCTAAACTAGGAAAATCCGCAGGAGCCGCTTGCGAAGAAGCAATGGTGGTAACAGTCCTCTCGCCCACTTTAATGTTCCTATCTCCGTCTATATACAAAACTACTCTCTCCGCACCCCTTGTCAATACTACGCTATCACTGGTGATTTCGCTCACCTGCATATCCTGTATTTTATCACCTTTTTGGTAAAGGTCATCTTTTCGCTTGGTTCTATCTTCTATTATACAAAATGTAAATTCTGCAACGCCCACCACCGTCCCTTTCAATTTCAAAGACGTTAATGCGGAAGAGGAAGAAACTGTTTTAGGAGCTTCGCTTATATTAAACAAGTTTCTTCTGTAAATTACCGCATAATCGGAAAGGCTTTTTTCCGTCTTTACGGCAGATTCAGGCGCATCAGAAACCGGAAGAACGGAAATCTCTGCCTGCTCTTTTCCGTACGCCTTCAAAAAGAAGAAAATATTCAACAAAACAAGGGCCGCAATAATACACAGCAGAATATTCAAATGCTTAATCCAGTTCCTTCTCATAGCACTTCTATTATACTACTCGCTTCAAGCCTTGCCCAATTGTCCGCTTTCAAAACATTCGATATGCTTGGCTTCGTATTAAGAGTATGTCTACGCATAACCAATTCACAAACTTGCCAAATCTGCGGGAACGATATTTTACCCTCCAAAAACGCTTTTACTGCAATCTCGTTGGAAGCGTTAAGAACCGCAGGCATAGTCCCGCCCGTCCTGCCCGCCGAACGCGCAATCCTTAAAGCAGGAAATTTCTTCTCGTTGGGCTTTAAAAAAGTAAGTTTTGCGATTTTAATCAAATCAATCGTTTTAAGAGCGCCTTTTATCCTCTTCGGATAAGTCAGAATATACTTCACTGTAATTTTCATATCGGTATCAGATAATACGGCAAATACCGTGCCGTCTACGAACTCAACCAGCGAATGGACAATAGACTGCGGATGGATAATTACATCGATTTTGTCCCAGTCCAAATTGAAAAGCCATTTTGCCGCGATAACTTCAAAACCTTTGTTCATCAATGTCGCGCAGTCAACGGTGATTTTCGAGCCCATTTTCCAGGTCGGATGGGCAAGCGCATCTTTTATTTTGACGGAAGAAAATTCATCTTTATCGAAGTTGTAAAAAGGCCCGCCGGAAGCAGTTAAAATTACCCTTTTTATCTCTTCTTTTTTCTGATTGTCTATAGTTTGAAATATAGAACAATGCTCGCTGTCCAAAGGAAAGATTTTTACCTTTTTCTTTTTCGCCTGCCTCATAACTTCCTCGCCGGCAATGACCAGAACTTCTTTATTGGAAAGCGCAATATCGTTTCCGCTCTTGATGGCTTCCAGTGTCGGAAGAAGCCCCGCCGAACCGACAAGCGCAATTACGACCAAATCCACCTTTTTGCCGGCAAGTTTTCTGATGCCTTCGTTTCCGATAAAAATTCCGCCTGACAAGCCTTTAAAATTTTTCTTAAACTCCTCGCCTTTTCTTTCGTTGGCAATCGCAACCCATTTAGGACGGAATTTTTTGACTTGTTTGGCCAAAAGCGGCGTATTTTCGCGTGCGCTTAATCCGACAACTTTAAATTGTCCGCCCAATTGAGACACAACTTCCAGAGTGCTTTGACCGATTGAACCTGTGGAGCCGAGAATAATAATTTCTTTCATAATATTCCGGGGGAGATAAACCAAACTCGTCTCGCCAAGTTTTACTTGGCGGACGAGCCAAATTGAAAAACCTACGAAGTGAAGCCTCCCCAGCCTAAAGGCTGGAACTTCTCTTTCAACCCCGCACCGTCCCGGATCCAACGTGGTTCGGGACTGGTGCGTGGGTAATAACGCTTACGGTTTTCTTGTCTTTTCCGCTGTAAGAGACAACTCCATCCGCCTTGGCAAAAATGGTATGATCACGGCCGCATCCTACATTCTTTCCGGGTTTAATTTTTGTCCCTCTCTGCCTTATAATAATATTTCCCGATTTAACTCTTTCTCCGCCGAATTTCTTAATGCCAAGCCTTTTGGCATTTGAATCCCGGCCTTGATTATTTGAAACTCCGCCACCCTGAGCCATATTAAAACCTCCTTATGAAGCCTCCATCCTTCCAGCCTGCTTGCCCCTACGTTACGCCCGCCTGCCAATCTTTGGCGGGCGGGTCGGAGCGGGAAGGCATTCCTTTAGCGAAATCCGCCGAAGCTTGCAAAGCGAAGGCGGATAAATATACAAATGAGGTGGTAATTATAATAAATAGACGATAATGAAGCAAGCACATTACAAACTCAAAAGGCAAAAATAAAAAGGCAAAACTAATTGTTTGGTTTTTAATTTAAACTTTTTAGTTGTCCTGTGGAATTCGAAGAATTCCCAGGATTAAATCCCCGCAATTTTCCAAATTGCAGGGGATGGTTTTTACTTTTTCGTTTTGACTTTTTACTTTTTCAAGATGCCGTTTGTTCCTTTGCGGAGTATTTCAGCCAGATTAAAGGGACAGCCGCAGCGGCCGTCACTATACCGCTTAAAAGGAAAGGATAATCTATTGAAAAATCACTTATCCATCCCGCAATCAAAGGCCCGAAAATCCACCCCAGCGCCTGCCATGCAAGAACCATCCCGACATCAAGCCCCCTGCTTTTATCCCTTGAATAATGCTGAATAAGCGTATTCCTTGCGGGCAGCCAAAAAGTCGCTCCGACTATATCGTGCATCAACCATATAACAGCCGCAGTGACAAAATAGTTCGGAATCACGGCCAAAGACGTAAAAACCCCCTGAATCACCATAGAAATAATCACTGTCCACTTCAGATTCCATTTAATCATCTTTCCGGTAAGAATCAACGGAAGCCCTAAACTCAACCTGTGAAGAGCTATTATCACGGAAACCACAACGGGCGAAAGCGCAAATTTATGATAAAAAAACAAAGGCGCAATAAAGGCATGGCTCATGCTGACACCCACGCCCAAAAGGAAACCGGAAATATTCATAAGCGCCAGCGGCCGTGACAACTTATGCCTGAAAGGAGAAGCCCAGGGAAAAGTTCTTAAATCCGAAAATTTCACCCTTTTTAAGAATTTCTGTTTTTCTACCTGTGAACTTGCCTCTTTAAATTTAGATAGAAACAGAACATATACCAGTATTACGAACAATCCCACATACGCAAAAGTATATTTATAACCTAATGCCGCAAGCAAAATCCCGCCTGCCAAAGCGCCGATACCCTGAAAAGTAAAATCAAATCCCGCAACCCACGCCATGACAATACGAAATGATTTTTTCCATCTATCAAAAATCAAAAGTTGTTGAATCGTTTCCTTTATAGCAAACGAAACCTCTCTTAACGATTTAAATAATATCTGAGGCCCTATAAAAGGAAAAAACGGTGTGAACAAATTAGCAATACCGCAGAAAAAAAGCGCCAGTCCGAAAATATGCTTTCTTCCTACGGTATCCGAAATGTGCCCCGAATAAATCCTTATGAAAAAAAGAAAGAGCGCGGAAAACGAGAAAATAATCCCCATACTTCCGTAAGATATGCTTAAATCATCCAGAAAAAGCGGAAGCAGGAAATCATAAAGCCCGATGCCCAATCCGAAAACCGCGCTTGCAAGAATTAATAAAAACATAGAGGAAGTTTACATTATGTAATATTAAATATCAAAAAAACCGGTTATCGGTTTTCGGTGTTCGGTTTTCGCAAATATAATAAATTAGTATATTAGTTATAAGTAGTAACGATAACCTAAAACCGAAAACCGTTTTTTTCTTTACGATTAGTTAAATGTGGCGGATGTTAAGATTGGACTTTTAGGTTTCGCCTTTTGAATTTTCTATATATCCAAGAAATCCAAGTTGGTATTAAAAACCAAGCTATTGACCCGACAATACCAAAGTTGATTATAAATTCAACAAACATGAGTGTATGGTCGTTATCAATGAATAAGGATAAAATTGATGATAATAATAAGAATAATGGGCAAAGAAAAATATCAATAAATATAAAAGTCATAAATAAACCCATACCAGCTTGTTCATGCGGCATTTGATTTATAGTTTCTATAAAGAGTAATATGAAATATCCTAAATGAATAAGTGCAAATAGTAGACCAATTTTAAAACCAAGACTTTTATTTTTTAATATCATTAAAACCTCCCATTTACACAGTATAAGTCAAATGATTTGACCCTTTTAATTTTTATTTTTTCCATTTTTCCCTTGTCAATTCAAACCAATGTGCGGGTTCATCTTTAAATTTATTGTTACTGAATATAAAGTTACCTGTTTCAGTAAATCCATTCTTTTCAAGAACTCTACGTGAAGCAGGATTACGGTCAAGACAGGAAGAAATAACAACTTTCACATCAAGATTAATAAAAGCATATGATAAAGCAAGTTTTATCGCTTCCGTTGCAATCCCCTGTCCCCAATATGATGATGAAATTGCATAATCGCAACGTATTGTACCCTTTTCATAATTTGGCAAACTCAGGCTTATACTTCCTATAACCTTATCATTTGCTTGAATTGCAAAATTATAATTCTTCTTATTAAGCCAACCTTCCATTGAAGCCTTAACAAAAGTAAGTCCACCATTTTTAGGGTATGGGTAAGGCATATTTGTAGTTCTATTCACCAACTCATCAGAAGCAAACCACTGAACTGCCTCTGCATCTTCAATTTTAAATGGCCTTATTGTAATTTTTATAGTATCTTTTTTTTGCATAACAATTAATAGTAGTTGTGGCGGATGTTAAGGTTTCGATGTTTTATCTTCATCAAACATGGGAACAATATGCCAGTGTTTGCAATGCGGACATCGTTCATAACGCCTATGGAAAAGATTTATCCCAACGAAAAGAGAACGTCTATAAACTTTTTTACATTCGGGGCATTCTATTTCTCCAAGAAATGACTTCCCCGTTTTCTGCCTGCCATAAGCCATCAGGATAAGAAGCGCGCCCATTGCCAGAAAATAAAACAAAATCCATAGTTGAAGAATTACTTGCCATGTTTCTTTACCGATACCAAAAACATTCCAACTTGCGAGAAATATCGGGGAATTCGCAAGAAAGTGCAAACCCATTGCCGCCAAGATACCAATGGCTATACGTTTTTTCGAAATTGTAAAAAACAAAGCTACAGCCGTAAATGCAGAATGCATAATACAAACCATCACACGTTCATTTATGAGCATATACCACGGATACTGCGCAATCGCCGGAGACCTAGATAAAAGATGAGCCACAGTCCATGCCTCACCTACACCAAAGCCAAGCCCTATCGCAAGAGCGGCGCGAAAAGTTTTCACAGATGAAATCCGTCTATAAAACCACGGGATAAGCAACGGCCACAACTTTGCCGGCTCCTCAGTAAGTGGCGCATATATCATGCGCATAAATTGATAAAATCCATTGCCCTTACTGAACGCATTCAATAATAAAGTATCAAGAGGCATACGAACCAGATAAAAAGCGAGCGCATTCATCGGAAGCATAACTAAAATCAGAAGATACAGGATAGAGCGATTTTCTTTAGGGGCAAAATACAGGAGCAACCCACCGATAATACCTAAAGATAAAATACTCGTGACTATTGCCGCAATATAGATATCCGGAATTGCAGTCATAATACAAAAGTTTACATTAAGAGGAGAGGAATGTAAACAACTCGGTGTTCGGTTTTCGGTTGTCGGTGTTCGTTAAAAATTATTTTTAATATTTGTTTCTACGATAACCGTGTTCTTTTTTACGATTTTTAAAATTTCGTTTATTTCGGTTTAGTCACATTCACATCCAGCCAACATGATTGAATTAATGGGTGTTTATCATCAAAATCAGTAATTCTCTCGGATTCCAGAACCGTAAAACCTGCCTCCTTGAGCTCTTTCATAAACTCACTTTCCCGCGACAGATAGTACATGGCAACTTCACCATGCATCAGGCACTGTGTCTCGGGGTCAAAATAACAATCATCTGAAAGATTGAAACGTTCTTTTATCTCTTCCCTCATACAGTTTGCTTTAGCATGGAAAATACCCCCGCCTTTTAGAACACGATAGATACTGGCAAAGCATTTCGCGCGGTCATCACTTCCAATAATGCAATGAAGAGTTTCTCCGTCAAAAATAAAATCAAAGAAGTCATCCTCATAAGATGCTAAATCTATAATACTACCAACCCTAAAATCAGCATTCAAAGATGAAGATTTTTTCTTTTCTTCCGCCCAGCTTATCGCCTCAGGCACAATATCTACTCCATAGGCCTCAAATCCCTTTCCCGCCATAAAGAGGGTAATATTTCCGTTCCCGCATCCCAATTCAAGGAATTTCGCATTTTGGGGAAAAAGATGTAATTTAAGAACTTTTTCAATTGTTGCTCGTTTTTTTTTATAACTTTTCTCATCCGCCCAGCCGGGGCATCCCGCCTCTTTTCTTTCCCGGTACCTCTCGTTATACCCGCGACGTTCACTATAATCAACCATTTTTTCTCTGACTACTGACTAAAAATAATAGAACCGTCCCCTTTTAACTGTAATCAGTTCCATCATTCAGCACCCAATCTTTTCAAAGTTTCACCATATTCCTTAATTGTTCGGGAAACTACCTTGTCTATTTCTTTTTTTTCTCTACTTTCAAGAGGGGCACCCTTTACACTCTTGATGAGTTTTTTTATTGCTTTATCAGAAATAGCAAAACTCCTTCCAACCCTGATAGCTCCGATTTGCCCCTTTTTCACTTTGTTGTAAACAGCTGTCCTGCTAAGCCCTAAAATTTTTGCAACTTCAGCAATCGAAAAATAAGGTTTTTCTTTCATATTTCCTCCTAAAATTACAATTGTTAATCTCGCGCTTGAAGTTAACAATTGTCAACCGTAATGGTGAGTTTAGCATTAAGAAGTGGGGAATGCAAATAATGCAGGTTAACAATGGTTAAAAACGGTTATTAAAGGTTAACATGGGTTACATATTTAGTTTTTTGCAACCAATATTAACTGTTATTAACCTATGTTAACTTTTATTAACTATTTTTTAATGCCTTGCGGAGAGAGAAAGGAGTCATAAGGAATATCCAAATTGGCCCTTTTTCGTTGATTTCGGTTTAGTTACATTCACATCCAGCCAACACGATTGAAGTAATGGGTATTTATCATCAAAATCAGTAATTCTCTCGGAGTCCAGAACCACAAAACCTGCATCCTTGAGCTCTTTCATAAACTCACTTTCCCGCGAGAGATAGTACATGGCAACTTCGCCATGCATGAGGCATTGTGTCTTAGGGTCAAAATAACAATTATCCGAAAGATTGAGACGTTCTTTTACCTCTTCCCTCATACAGTTTGCTTTAGCATGGAAAATACTCCCGCTTTTTAGAACACGATAGATACTTGCAAAGCATTTCGCGCGGTCGTTACTTCCAATGATGCAATGAAGAGTTTCCCCGTCAAAAATAAAATCAAAGAAGTCATCCTCATAAGATGCTAAATCTATAATACTACCAACCCTAAAATCAGCATCTAAAGATGAATTTCTCTTCTTTTCTTCCGCCCAGCTTATCGCCTCGGGAACAATATCTATCCCATAGGACTGAAACCCCTTTTCCGCCATAAAGAGGGTAATATTTCCGTTCCCGCATCCCAATTCAAGGAATCTCGCATTTTTGGGAAAAGGATGTAATTTAAGAACTTCTTCAATCGCCGCCTGTTTTTTCTCATAACTTTTCTCATCTGCCCAGCCGGGGCATCCCGCCTCTTTTCTTTCCCGGTAGCGCTTGTTATATCCGCGACGCTCAGTATAATCAACCATTTTTTTCGGCTAATATATTTCAAATATTGTATTGCCTGTCCCCATATCCAGTTTTGCCACCCACTGATTTCAATGAAATCAGTGGGTGCAGGGAGCAAAACTATGGGGGCAATTTCTGACAGTATAAGCCAAATGTTAAGATTTGAGTTTTTTGTGCTTCTTTTTAATTCTTTTACAATATTCAGTTACATCGTTGTCTACTTTAACCGGATAACTGTATCCTAAATGTGAACTAATAATTTTTGCTAATTTTCTAAATAAAGCAATAATATTAAAAAAAGCCTGCCAATTTTCAGTTATCTCTGCCCCGGCAAATGTCAATTCATATTCTCGCCATAATTTATTATCAAGAAACCTTTTAAAAGATTTGCCACTTATTCCGGTATTGACAGACCAATTATTATTTAAACCAATATACCACTCAATTATTTTATTGAGTTTATTATGAAGAATATCATCAAACATATACTTTGCAAACGGTAATTCGTCTCGATATAGATACTTTGGGACATATATAGAGTCCCACCAAAATGCATTTACTAAATCATCATATTCTTCTAATGAAGGCTTTTTTATATTGCATTTTGAATATGTGGGTTTAGAAATTTTATCAGTTAAGTTATCCTTATCTACTAATACTTTATACCCATCGTCATATCGTTGGGAAGAAATACTTTTCTGGTCTGTAATTTGAAAATCTATACGAATACCATTATTAAACTGGACAAGCCTTGTAATCCAATTTTGCTCCAATGTTGAACTTGGCTTAAGGGGCCAACGTACCATTATTAATCCGAATGGATTTAACCATTCATCATTCTTTTTAAAAGGATTAAGGTCAGATACATATAACTCAATATCATAATCTGATAAGAAATCTATTTCTGAATCTTCAATTGCACGAGAACTTGTTAATATTCCGGCACGAATTAAAGGATTCTTGTTGGCCCAGTCTATGAAATGAGTTAAAGTTTCTTTCTCTGTTGGCAGGCTTTCTTTCATAAAATTAATAATAGTATTTTACAACCTAAAAATTCTGACAGTATAAGACAAATGTCAAGATTTCGGTATTATGAATTTCCTCTCTGGAATACTTTCATCTATTATTTTTTTTCTCCATTGAAGAACTGCCAAAAAAATTTTCCTCATCATTTCGGGAGATAAATTTATCTCTTCTCCTTGTTTAAACCACTTAATAAATTTAAAACTTTTTATTTTTGAGCTTACATAACCTTTATTGTGAACTATGGAATTGCGCAGATATCCCATGTCTCCCCAGAAATCGTCTGAAACCTTATCAGCCAATATTTTGTCAATCTTCTTTTTATTTTTTTCACTAGGATCTAATAGTCCCCTAGCAATCGCATATTCCTTTCGAAGATATTCATTCCAATAATCGTAGAATCCGACGACACACATTTGGCCAAGCAACACAAAGTTTGCTCCTCCTGGCTTATTTCTATTCTTTACTTCGCCTTGAGTAACCTGATGTATGCTTGAGGCACAAAAACTACCTGAAAAAATCTTGTCATAACTGAATTGACAAGTATCCTGAAAATTCTCTGATGTTACTTCTGGATCTTTTAGCCATTCTCGAATAAATGATTGTTCCTTGGAAATCTTTTGATGAACCAAGAAGAAACCTACAGCTGAGTCTAAATATAGGCCATGTAGTCGTTTCCAAAATTCATATAGTTCATTCCCTAAATTGTTCAGTTTTCGGTAGTTCATTTTCGATTTATCAACGTGCATTATACAACCTAAAGAATCTTATAAATCCTGCAATTTCTGACAGTATAAGTCAATTGTTGCATTGCAAGACCCAAAGTCCCCATAGTTTTGCAAGAGCAAAACTATGGGGATGACCCTATTTACTATTTATGTTAATTAAATTTTATTTTTTGCTTACTTTTTTACGTTCTTATTTCTCTCATGAATGAACAAAAAAATAATAACTCCAATAAAGATTGCAATTTTTATTGTATCGTAAACTCCTTGATTAATTCCCCAAGACTCGATTAATTTATATTCCCGCTCTAACCATTGTCTGCCATACAGAATTCTAAGAATAAATGTTAACGGGACAATAACAATTCCCAAAACAACAAGGAACTCTATCCATATCGCTTTCATTGTTTATTCCCTTTTCAAAACTATAAGATATTCCAATTCCCTCTGCAATTTCTGACAGTATAAGTCAAACCTGTCCGCTGTTGTAGTTGTGGCGGATGTCAAGATTTGACCTTATGCACTTTGAACTTATTAATGAGCCAAATTACTATTGGGGAAAAACCACCTATTAGTAAACTCAAGAAAGTAAACAATGGCGCATTTTTTTCGAAAAAGTTTAAGTTACTGTGTGTGATTAAAAATCCTGGGAATATATTTTCCCATGGCACAAAAAAGATTACAGTATTAGGTATAACAATTAAAACAAGAATAGATATAATGGCATGTATATTAGCACTAGTATCTGGAAATTTTTTCAAAAGAAAAAAGTAGATAACAGATAGAAAAAGCCAAAAGATAGCTGCTAACATTATTCTTAATCTTGCACCTCTAAATTTTAGAATATGTGGACTAAACTTATCATTAATAATACCACTAAAAGCAACTACTTGGTCAGAAGTTGCCCCAGTTATTTGCACAAATCTTCTCCTATCACTAAACTGTAAAACAACACGGCTAATCTTGTCATCATATGCAAAGATATCTAAAGAAAATTCTAAGATTCTATCTGGAATTTGTTTAATAGAATTTTCTTTTAATGGTAAATCTAACTTGAGATCATATTTCTCCCCATCAAAAAATACATATCCTGTAGTATTATTTTGTTGATTTAAATTTGACACGTAATTAAATAAGTCGTTTGAGATTGTATGAATATCCTCAACGGTGAGAAATAACGGTTGGAATTCAATCTCACGACTATATTCATCGCATATAGCATTACTTATTGGGACAGAAACACATATTATAAATAGAAAAAAACAAGCTAAAATTTTCATTTTTCTCATAAACTATCGGTCTAACTTTATATGCAATTCTTTCAGTTGTTTTTCGTTGACGGATGACGGGGCTTTGGTGGTGAGGCAGATGCCTTTTTGTGTTTTGGGGAATGCGATTACGTCTCTTATGGAAGTTTCTCCGCTCATTATCGCCATAAGCCGGTCAAAGCCGAATGCGATTCCTCCGTGGGGCGGCGCGCCGTATTTTAACGCTTCCAATAAAAATCCGAATTTTTCTTTTGCTTCTTCTTTGCTTATGCCGACTGTTTTGAAAACTTTTTCCTGTAAAGCTTTGGTGTGCAGCCTTATACTTCCGCTTGCGATTTCGGTCCCGTTTAAGACAACATCATACGCTTTGCTTTTAACTTTTTCCGGTTCTTTATCAAGATATTTTATGTCTTCTTCTACGGGTGAAGTGAACGGATGATGTGAGAATTCCCACTTGCCCGCCGTAGCTCCCTTGCCTACCGACTTGTCCTCCGAAACTTTGGTGAAGGAGGAAGTTTCAACGAAGGTGGGAGCAGAGGCGAGGTGATTTTCTTCCAAAGAATATTGAAGAAGCGGAAAATCTATTACCCATATAAACGAAAACGGCTCGACATTTTTCAGGTAACCCAAGTCCTCCGCCAATTTCACTCTTAAACTTCCCAAAGCCGTATTTGTTATTTGTTTATTGTCAGCCACTATCAATATCAAATCACCTGCTTTTGCGCCCAGCACTTCTTTCAGTTCCTTTAACTGCTCTTCCTTAAAATATTTCACGATGGGCGAATGGCAGGAATCTTTCTTTACCTCTATCCACGCAAGACCCCCAGCGCCGAAACCCTTGATATATTCTATTAAGTCGTTGCGCATCTTAATTGAAAGTTTTTCGCTTCCTGACGGGACATTTATGGCTTTAACTATCCCCCCCGGGTCTACGCCCCGAAGGGGTCGGGGACCGCCTTTTTCTATTACCTGTTTGAATATTTTCAAATCGGTTTGTTTTGCTATGTCGGTTATGTCTTTCAGTTCCAATCCGAATCTTATATCGGGTTTATCAACGCCGTAACGTGATATTGCTTCGTCGTATGTAATTTTCGCAAAAGGCGTTTTTATTTTATGCCCTGCCGCTTCAAAAATACTTTTCATCAGCCCTTCTGAAACAGACATCACATCTTCTTTTTCAACAAAGGACATTTCCAAATCTATCTGTGTAAATTCGGGTTGCCTGTCTTTTCTTAAATCTTCGTCTCTGAAACAGCGGACTACCTGAAAATACTTATCCGCGCCGCCGACCATCAAAAGTTGTTTGAAAAGTTGGGGCGATTGGGTAAGAGCGTAAAAAGAATACGGATTAAGCCGGGACGGAATAAGATAATCGCGCGCGCCTTCGGGTGTGCTTCTTGCGAGAAACGGAGTTTCTATTTCAATAAATCCCTTGTCCGATAAAAATTTTCTCGCCTCCTGCGTGGCTTTGTGCCTTAACAGGAGATTTTTCTGCATCTTGTCTCTTCTTAAATCCACATATCTATATTTAAGGCGCACTTCTTCGCCGATTTGGTCGGAGTCAAGTTCAAAAGGCGGTGTTTCGGATTCGTTCAAAACCTTAACTTCGTCCACAACGACTTCCACCTTGCCGGTAGGTAGTGAAAGATTTTCCGTGCCTTTAGGCCTTTCTCTTACCTTGCCTTTTATCGCGATGACGAACTCGCTTCTTAATGACTGGCCTTTATCATGAATTTCGGCACTTGTCTGAGGCGAAAAAACAATTTGGACGATGCCCGTCCTGTCCCACAGGTCAATAAAAATCACTCCGCCGTGGTCGCGGGTTCTTCTGACCCAACCCATCAGCACGACTTCCTTGCCTATCTGCTTTGAAGTTACCTCACCGCGCTCCGTCGCTGACGCCGTCGGACATAGCCCTATGGCGTCGGACGAAGCTATGGAGCGTAAGCAACAGTAATGAGTCCGTTCCCAACCGCTTAAACTTTCTATCTCCATTATGAATGCAACCTCTTCTTCAATTCATCTATTATATTTGAGAGTTTGATATTTTCTTCGTTCCCCGTCCTCATTTCTTTCAGTTTCACCACTGCGTCACTAAGCTCATCTTCTCCTATGATTATTGTATAAAGGACCTGTAATTTATCCGCTCTGCGCATCTGCGATTTGAAACTGCTTTGCCGGTAATCCATATCCGAGGGAATGCCTTCGGCTCTTATTTCCTGCAGTAATTTGAATGCCGTTTTGAAACAATTATCGCCCACGGGAATTATAAAAATATCTAAAGCGTCAAGTTGAGACGGCTTTCTTCCTTCATTTTTTAAAGCGGTAATTATTCGCTCCATGCCGCCTGCAAAACCGCATGCCGGAACATGTTGGCCGCCGAATTCTTTTACTAAATTGTTGTACCGCCCTCCGCCTATCAGAGTCGCCTGCGCCGCCAAAGAAGGATATACAAACTCAAAGGTGGTGTGCGTGTAATAATCCAATCCCCTTACAAGATAGGGGCTTAACTTATAATCCAGTTCCAAAAGCGTAAGTAATTTTTCTACCGCCTCTAAATGTTTTTTGCAATCACCGCACAGGTATTCTGAAAGAGGCGGAATTTTGTCAATATATTTTCTGCAGTCTTCATTTTTGCAGTCAAGTATCCGCAGAGGATTCTTGTTGTATCTTATTTTGCAGTCCTCGCAAAGTTCGGAACAACATTCTTTCAGCGCTGAAGTAATTGCCTTTTCATATTTAGGCCTGCAAACGGGACAGCCGACGCTTCCCAGCAGGATTTCAAAATTTTTCAAGCCTAAAGTTTTCAGGATGAAATTCCCCAGATATATAATCTCCGCGTCTATTGACGGATTCATAGAACCGAAAACTTCCACGCCGAACTGATGGAATTGGCGTTCCCTGCCTGCCTGCGGCCTTTCATATCTGAAGAAAGGGCCTTTGTAATAAAGTTTCAATATTTCGTCTTTCTGATAAAGTTGGTTCTGCAGACATGCTCTTACGACCGGCGCAGTGCCTTCGGGCCTAAGCGTTATGCTTCTGCCTTTTTTATCGGGAAAAGTGTACATTTCCTTATTCACGATATCGGTTGTTTGGCCGATGCTTCTCACGAAGAGTTCCGTCATCTCAAAAATAGGAGTCCTTATTTCCTGATAGCCGAACACGCTGAATATATCGGCGACTTTTTCTTCCACATAACGCCAGTATTTGCTCTCTTCGGGAAGAATATCGTTTGTGCCTCTTAAGGATTGGTATTTCATATTTAACTTAAAGTTAAAGTAGAGAGTAACAAGTAGAGAGTAGAGAGAAAAAATCTTAAATCTCGCTACTTACTACTTTCTACTTATTTAAACTTCAAACATCGATTTCACAAAAACTTTCGGGTCGAAAACCTCGAAATCCTCTAAAGTTTCTCCCACCCCGATAAATTTTACGGGAACGCTTAGTTCTTTTTCTATCGCGCCTATTATACCGCCTTTTGCGCTCCCGTCTAATTTTGCCATAATAATTCCCGTAACGCCAATTTCGTTTATAAAAGTTTTGGCCTGGGAAAGGGCGTTCTGCCCGGTCGTCGCGTCCAGCACAAGAAGGATTTCTTTTAGTGCTCCCGGCAGACGATTCTCTATAACTCTTTTTATCTTTTTCAAACTTTCCATTAGATTTTTATCCACGTGCGACCTGCCCGCAGTGTCTATAATCAGAAAATCCTTACCCCGCGCCTTTGCCGCATCCATCGCGTCGAAACAGACAGCCGCCGGGTCTGCGCCGTGGCTATGTTTTACAACGTCTATGCCTACTTTATCACCCAAAATGCCGAGTTGTTCTATGGCCGCCGCCCTAAAAGTATCGCCCGCGGCAAGAATAATTTTCTTGCCTTCGTTTTTCAGTTTATAAGCCAACTTTCCGGCGCTAAGAGTCTTGCCCACTCCGTTCACCCCCAAAATAAGAATAACGGAGGGAAAAGTATCGGCAACACTTAAAGTCCTTGACTTGGGGAGAAAATTTTTCAAAATTTCTTCCTCCAGATTTTTTAACACCTCGTTTTTATCGGTTATTTTTCGGGTATGCGTTTTTAAATTTTCCAAAACTTCGCAGGTTAATTTCACTCCCATGTCGGCTTCGATAAGAATCCGCTCTAATTCATCCCATAAATTTTCGGTTTGTGTATCTTTTTTAAACAGCGCGGAAAGTTTTCCCAAAACTGAAGTTCTGGTTTTAAGAAGGCCGATGCGCGTTCTGGTGGAAGAATTTCCCGAAGATTCCGGTTTCTTCTTTTTGAAAAACATTTTTAAGAATTATTCCGCCGCTTGAGAGACGGATTTAGCGGAAGAATCGGCAACAGCCGTATGTACGGTGGATTCGGTTTTATCCGTTTGTTTTTCACTTGAAGTAAATTTTACGGACACGACCTTGGAAACGCCGGGTTCTTCCATAGTTATGCCGTATAAGATTTCCGAAATGGATAATGTTCTCTTGTTGTGCGAAACTATTATAAACTGTGTTTTGGCTGCTAAATCCTTAAGGAAATTCGTGAAGCGGCCTATATTAGTTTCGTCCAGCGGCGCGTCTATTTCGTCGAGAATGCAGAACGGAGAAGGTTTAACTTTAAACAGCGCAAAAAGCAGCGCAATCGAAGTCAATGCTCTCTCTCCCCCTGACAGCAAACTGATGGAAGAAAGTTTTTTGCCGGGAGGCGATACGACAATATCAATTCCCGCTTCCAAAATATCCTGTGAACCTACAAGTTTCAAATCGGCTTCGCCGCCATGAAAGAGGTTTATGAATACGTCCCTGAATTCCTTTTTCACTTTTTCCAGGGTGTCCCGAAACATAGCGCGCGCCGTGGAATTTATCTGGCTTATAGTATTCTGCAGTGACTGTTCCGAATCAAGCAAATCTTTCTGTTGTGTCAGGTAAAAATTATATCTTTCGTTTAATTCTTCCTCTTCCTCTATAGCGGCAAGATTAACGTTGCCTATGCCGGCAAGTTTGCCCTTCAAATCTTCTATTCTTTCTTTCATATGCTCGGGAACTGTCTGCGTTTCCTGCGGGGTAAAATCGTCCAGTGAGACCGCATAGTTTGAAAAAATATTTTCTTTCAAATCTTTGATTTCGGTCTCGATTTTGGTTTTTTCTATTTCCAACGACTGCAAAGAATTTCTTCTGTCTTCAAGTTCCGAACCCTTTGCTCTTATTAAATTTTCCTTATCTTTGCTCTGCTCGCCTATTACGGCTCTTTTATCTTTCAGTTCGTCCAAATTCTTTTTCAGGAATTCTATCCGCTGCTTTTGTTCTATCAATTTTGCGCCGCTTTCTTCCTTCTCTTTTTTCAAGAGTTCTATTTTTTTGTTGGTTTCTTTTATATCGGCATCCAGTCGGGGAACACTTTCCAGCAACGCTTCCTTTTTATCCTTCAAACCTTTTAACGCCGCTTCCATATTTTGAAGCAACTGTTTAAAAGAAAACAATTCTATCCTTCTTTTTTCGGAAATTTCATTTATCTTTTCTTCCTCTTTGTCCAGCGAGCGGAAAGTTTTCTTTATAGCGCTTATCTGCGAACCGTGCTCGCTCATCTTCGCATTCATCTGCGCAAGTTCTTCCTCCAGGTTTTTATGTTCTTCTTCCGCTTTCTGTATCTCCTCCTGGAGATTTTTTTGCTCGTCGAACAAGAATTTATTTCTTTTTGCGAGTTCGTTCGATTTTTCCGCAACGGAACCGCTTTCTTTCTCCAAATCCGCAATGCTTTCGTTTTGGGCGGACAGAACTTTCTTTTTCCCCTGCAAGTCCTGCTGTATTTTTTGCAGTTTCTGTGACTCCTCCGCCTTCTTCCGCTCGGCTATATTCAACTTTTCTTCAAAAGAACTCACCTCTTTTTCCATATTGTCTATTCTTTCTTTTCTCCCGAGTAAAGCGCGCATCTGATTTCTGGAACCGCCCTGTATGAATCCGTTCGGATGTAATAGGTCGCCGTCGCGCGTTACTATCTTATAATCTCGCGGCAGAGAATAATACAACCTCATCGCTTCGTCCCAACTGTCGGCAATGATGACTTTATCAAGAAGATAATTGAAGACTCCGGAAAATTCCTGAGGAAACTTTACCTTGTCTACGGCAAATTTGTATTTCGAATCTCTTTTATTTTCTTCCCTTTTTATATCTCCAACGGGTAAAAATGTTGCCCTTCCTCTTTCTTTTTCTTTTAAGAATTTTATAAGCCTGGAAGCCGTTTTATGGTCTTTTACTATCAAGCCGTGGATATTATCCATAAGCGCCACTTCGACAGCTTTTTGGAATTCTTCCGGCACCTGTAATTTGTCGAATATTAAACCCTGCGCATGAATCTTTTCCTCGGATTCCATAATAAACTTTACGGAAGCCTCTACGCCTTCTTCTTTTGAATGTATTTCCTTAAGCGCCTCAAGATGCGTTTTTTTCGTGTGCAAAGAAGATTTAAGGATAGCGATTTCGTCCTCAAGTTTTTTTAACGCTTCTTCTATTTTGTCGGCATCTTTCTCAAGCAACTTGACGCCGGCTTCAACCTCTTCTGCCTCTTTTTGCCTTTTCTTCAGTTCGTGTTTTTTGGAATCAAGTTCGTCTTGCAAGGAAATTTTCCGGGAAGACATACCTTCTTTTTCGCCGGATAATTTCTTTAACTGCACTTTTAAATTATGGATGTTTGTTCTCGAATTTCCCAAAGCATTTTTAAGACGCGACTCTTCGGACAAAAATTCTATAAACTGCGAATTTTTCTCTTCCAGTTGTTGTCTATTTGTTTTTTTAGTATCGGACAGTTCTGAAATTTTCTGGAAAACTTCCTGTGTTTGCTTAGCTAACTCCTCTTCTTCTTTCTGGGCATCTTCCAAGGTTTTTGTATGCGCTTCTATCTGTCTGGAAATATCTTCAAACTCTTCGTCCAACTTTATTTTCCCGGTATTTTCTTCTTCCAATTTTGCGGTTAAATTCTTGATTCTTTCCTCGTTGACGATAATCGTGGAATTGCCCCTCTCTATTTCGGACAATAAACGCAGTTGTTCTTCCCTTTTTTCTTCAAGTTCCGTTTCTATCTTTGTCAATGCATCCTGCATGTCCTTGAAATTTTTTTCTTCCTTTCTAAAAACAACATCTATCCCGGTTTTTTCTTTGCTGAAATTTTCTATTGACGAATCTATTTTGTTCTTTTCTTCTCGAAAAGTTTCATATTGATAATAAGCGTCTGTCAGTTGAAGGTTCTGCAACTGTTCTTTTGTGCTCTGATAACGTTTGGCTTTGAACACCTGCCTTTTCAGCGCGTTGCTTTGGCGTTCAAGTTCGGCGATTATGTCCTGAATTCTGAGTAAATTCTGCTTTGTAAGCTCCAACTTGCGCATAGCTTCGTCTTTGCGTTTAGTATATTTCGTTATGGCTGCGGCTTCTTCGAAAATATATCTGCGCTCCTGCGGTTTGCAGTTAAGAATCATGTCCACCTGGTCCTGGCTTATGACCGAATAGGCGTTTACGCCGAGCCCCGTATCCATAAAAATTTCCAATATATCTTTTAGGCGGCATGGCACCTTGTTGATAAAATATTCGCTTTCACCCGAACGGAAAACTCTGCGCGTGATGGTTATTTCGGAAAACGTGAGTTCTACGCCGTCGCTTCCGCTTAAAGAAGGGGGAGCGTAATGGCTGGGGTTGGAGAAGGTCAGGGAAACTTCGGCCATGCCGAGGGGTTTTCGTGTCTGGCTGCCGTTAAAAATTAACTGTTCGGTCTGCCCGGCGCGCAGGGAATGGACACTTTGCTCGCCCAAAGTCCAGCGAATCGCATCGACAATATTGCTTTTTCCGCAGCCGTTGGGACCGACTATCGCAGTAACGCCCGGCTCGAACTCGAATTTAGTTTCGTTGGGAAACGATTTAAACCCGAAAATCTTTAAACTTTTAAGTTCCATTTTTAAGTAATAGTCCCCCTACATTTCTACGAAATGCAGCAGGGAGGACTTATCCCCCTATCCTGATTTCAAACCCCGAGAAATTCGAAGAATTTCCGGAGGGAAATCAAGGGGGATAATATTTTGATTTATTTTAGCAAAGATATGGGGAAAATACTACGGCATGGGGAAAATATTGCAAGAGATACTACCTATTGCGTTGATAGAAACTCTGAGGGGGACCTAAATAACCGGGCTTTTCCTCGCTTGTTTCTATTACTATCTTTTGCAGGACTACGCCCGAATCCACAAACCAGAATTTTAGGATGTGCTCGCCGGGATTTGTTATATTATGATTTGAGACCTTTACTATTATATTATCGCTTACCCATTTCTCCCACGCCTGCAGTGTCGTATCTTCATGAATGTTAATAATTTGAGGTTGTTCGTCATCAAAAGAAATCGCGTATCTTAATCCTTTTGTATTTTGAAAATTTAATGTTGGAGAAAGATAAACTTTGACTTTTACCCTGCCGCTGGTGAATAAACAGGTTTGATACTGCAAATGCGGACTGTTTTTTCCCGGGCTTTGGCTTTTTGCGGTTACGGGGAAAGTAGTCACTGCCGATAATGTCCTGCCTAAATCGGGTATGACTTTCCATTTTACGGAACCGCTGTCAACCGCTTTCGTGAAGTTTTCCGCTTCCATTGAAACGTACCCGTTACTTCCTATAAATCCTTTGCGTTTTGATATTTCGGGATTATTTATAACGGCATAAACCGTTAATTTATTTTTACCGGCACCCTCGATAGTAATCGGCGTTCTATTTTTTCCGCTTGGGGCTTTCTTCCAATCTATGCTAACCAATGCTCGTATCTCTTTTTCAATTCTCCCTTTTTGTGGAGTTACTTTTAGCCAAGGAATTTCCGATGTTATTTTATAATCGAAAGGGGTTCTGCCGCGGTTAAAAATTTCGATGTAAAAAGTTTGTTTATTATACGCATCGAATTCAGGTAGAATTGTTTCGTTCGCTTCCTTATCGGAGCCTTCAACTATAACGCCCATCTCCGCATCATCGGAAATCTTGATTTCTTTGACTTCAGGCATAGCGCTCTTAGGAGGCTGCTGCCAATATGTGTAACCGATATGTATCTGGTCCATCATGTGGTTCCATTTTCCGCCCGCCATAACCTTGTTGTAATAGTTTGCCAACTCCATATCTTTTGCAAATAACTCCTTGGCTTTCTCTGCCAATTCGTTCGTCATAGCACGTCCCTGCTTTGCGTATAGCCGATTCTTCGCAACAACAAAATAAAGTTCGTTTAAATTAGCGCACGCTTTTACCGGATAAAGCACGAGTTGTTCATATGCGTCTTTATATTCGGAAGCGATTTTTTCGTAAATTTCTCCCGCTCTTTCTGCTAATTTATTGTAATCGGATACAACTGTTTCGAACTCTCGGAAATTGATTAAACTATAAGTATCGGGAGATAATAATTCCGGCTTTCTCCGCGCGTTATATTTTGTGTATTTTGAAATAATTTCCGCGATATCTTCGCCGTATTCTTCCCCGAACTGCTTTTCTGCCCAAACTTTTGTGTATTCCTGCAGACTTTCCGCAGGAATCTGCTCGGGGTTCCACGCAAAATCCAGGAAAAAGTGAATCGGAAATTCAAGCGGTTTAATATCGCCTACGTTTACAATCCATAAATCTCTTATGCCGTAGCGATAAGCCAAATTCATCTGTTCCCAAGTTCTTGAGAGCGGGCTTGTGTTAAGCCACTTATAATTTCTCGGCCCGCCGACATAATCAAAATGATAATAAATCCCGTAACCGCCTTTTCTGAGGGGGGTCTCTAATTCAGGCAGTTTACGTATATTTCCCCAGTTATCATCACACAATAAGAGCATCACATCATCCGGCACGCGCATGCCTTTGTCGTAATATTCCTGCACTTCTTTGTATAACGCCCACATCTGCGGTATTTCTTCCGCCTTTTTCTCCGTTACTTCTTCTAATATTTTTCTCTGGTCGGCAATTATTCTTTCCAGTAATACAATATTACTTTCCTCGGACATCGGCTCGTCGCCGTCCCCCCTCATCCCCACGGTCACAACGCTTTCATAAGAATCCATTCTTTGAATGCCTTCCTTCCAGAATTCCTTTAAATCTTTCTCGTTCGTTTCATAATTCCAAGCGCCGGAACCGTAACGCCGCCACTCGTCATGAGCGCGCATCATCGGTTCGTGATGCGAAGTGCCGATTACGACTCCGTATTCATTCGCCAGTTTGGGATTTTCCGGGTCATCGTCATAAAAAGCCCTGCTCCACATCGCTGGCCATAAGTAATTGCCTTTGAGCCGAAGTATAAGTTCAAAAACTTTTTCGTAAACCTTATGGTTGAATCCGCCGAATTTCTCGATAGCCCATCCGGAAAAAGCGGGCGCTTCATCGTTGATAAAAATGCCCCTGTATTTTATTGCCGGTTCGCCTAGTGTATATTGTCCGGGCAGGATGAAAATTTCAGAATGTTTTTTTATCGGCACATCAGCCCACCAATACCACGGCGAAACGCCGATTTTCTCGGAAACATCGAACATCCCGAAAATCGTTCCGCGTTTATTGCTGCCGGCAATAACAAGCGCTTGTTCCACATTAGGAAATGGTTTTTCGACAACCTGAATAAGAAAAGTTTCCCATTTTCCTTTTATGTCCGAAACATCAATTTTCTTTTCCTGTACTAATTTATCAATGAACGGATTTTTACCGAGCGTGCCGATTAAAACAATATTTTTCGCATCGGGAAGTTTATTTTCATAAAGTTCCGGTTCAGCATTTGTCACATTTTTAATATCCGCCTGAAAAAGTTTCGCAATCCGCAGTACCCCTTGATAATCTTTAGAAGCCACACATAGCGGCGCAGATTTACCCGAAGAAGTAAGGGGGAAAGGCTCCTTGCCCGCCATAGCTTTAGTGGCGGGTTTCTTGAAAGAGATGTAAGTTCGTTTACTAAATCTTCCCATGGGTTCTCTATCCTTAATTAACAAGTGAACTTTAGTTTATTCTGTGGAATTCTTTTCTTTCTTTTCAATGTAATTCCCAACAATTTTTATAAATTTTACCGCAAACTCTAATGCTTGTCTGGCTTCAGATTCAGATATACGCCCTGCTACATCATATATAACTTCATGCCTTTTCTTTCTCATCTTATCAAAAAGATTTACTTCGTTTTCGAAATTTTTTCCAAGTGTAATCTCGGCAAACTGAACTACAACCGCATGCGAACCTTCGCTGATAGTCGGGCGATACCCTTTATAAAACATCAAAGCTCTGCCCGCTTGGAGTATAGCATTATACGCTATGCTGAACGCCCAATCCCAATCTTCAGCCATAATTCTACGGCTCGTTTTTATATCTCGCCGGGCTAATTGCAAACATTTCTCAACTTGCGCATTCGAACCGCGATAAACATGTATCAATCCTTTATCCAATAACTTTGAGTAATTCATCCTCTTCTCCTATTAACATAATTTTCTTGCCTTTAAGCACTTCCGTTATGAAATCGTCCTTTTCCTTTCTCCTTTTAGCTATTTCCTCTTCAGTAAATACTCTATAACTAACTTCTCTAATAAGAGAGCTTTCTGCTTTTGTAACTGCAGAGTTTAATTCTTCCACTTTCACGTCACCTATTACCATAAGGTCAATATCACTATTCATTCTCTCCGTATTTTCAGCAGCAGAGCCATAAATAAAAGCAAATTTAATGGTTCCCATCTTCTTCAGATTTTGCCGCAAACTGTTTGCTATGCCTTGAGTTTTGAACACAATACTTTTCAATTCGGAATAGATAGGGAATCCTTCATTTACAGAGTAATATTTTAAATTTCCCTCAACCTGCGAAAAAAGCAACCCGTTTTTTTCCAGTTTATCAAGTTCCCTGCGAAGCGGAGTCAACGATTCATCAAGCAATCTCTCCAACTGTCTGAGATAAAAACGCTCTTTAGGATGCGTCATAAAATGCGTTATAAGTTTGACTCGCGTATTAGATGAAAAAAGATTTTTTAACATGGGATTATTGTTGTGCTACTTTTGAGCGCAATTGTACTCATTTTGGGTACGACATGTCAACCACGTAAGAAAACTTCGTTTTCAACGTGGTAAATCCCGTAAGACCTGCCTGCCAACCTGCCCGACAAGATTCGGCAGGCGGGGATTTAACAATGCTTATTAGATATTATACGATTTTAACTAACACACATCGGCGCAGATTTGCCGGAAGAAGAAAGGGGGAAAGCTCCCCGCCAAATCTTACTGGGCGAGCCACCTTTTTGTTTTTTTAAAAGATATGTAAGATGGTTTATTAAAGCTTTTCATAGGTTAATTTCCAATCAAGTGAGGTGATTATAGAAAATGACAGCAATGGGTGTCAAAAAGAATTGAGAATAAAAACGGATAGGAGTACTTTCAATACTTTCTTGCGGAGAAATAAAGCGTATTCTAATCCCCCCACAGAGCGTTTTTTACTTTCTCCATATCAGAGTTATCTAACTCCGCTACCCAATTAATTTCATCTAACGTGCGTGGGTCTATCCACTTCCAATATTCAGCATGTCCATCTACAAAAGAAAAAGTTCCGCCATTGCTATGATGTAAGGGGGGAGGAGAAGGAGTCCATATAGCCTTTTGAGGGTCAACAGCCCAACTGCCTAATTTCCAAGGACTCTCACAAACAAAAACCATTTTATTCGGTGTATTTCCTGCAACAATTTCATTAATTTTTCGAAATATCATATCTGGGGTAGCAAAATGGTAATTGTATGTCCTACTACACGAATCGTCATTATCGCACACTTGATTACAATTCTCATCCCATTCAAGACACTCGCTAGGACACCCATCAGGAGGATAATAGCGTTTAACGCATCTTGGGTGGCACTCATCCCAACAATCTCTTGGTCCACCATTCATTTTATTCGATATAGCATATGTCGTCCCATATCCACTCTCACTTTGAGGACATCTATAGGAACGTTTGTCCAAATATGGCCACAATTGCCCCATTGTGATGGCTCGCTCCCATATGTTAGAAGAAGTAGAAGAAGAAGGAACATCCCAAGCGCAATCCCAATATACCCAGGTGTCGGGATACGCTCCTACTTCGGCACCTGGAAGCCAGTCATTATTTTCCTCCACGTATTGGAGCCATGCTAATTGCAATTGTTTCAAGTTGACTAAACAAAATGCTCGCTTACCATGTTCTCTTGCTTGATTTAAAGTAGGCAGAAGTATTGCCGCAAGTATACCGATTATGGCGACAACAACAAGGAGTTCTATTAATGTAAAACCTTGATATTTATCCATAACACCTAAGATACCTGTTAGTATACACCAATTGTCAAGCCACTAGATATTTTTTATGTTTTTACATATCGGCCTCGCAATCCACAGCACACCCGCGTAATCCTTAAAAGCCACACATAGCGGCGCGGATTTGCCGGAAGAAGAAAGGGGGAAAGATTGCTTGCCCGCCAAAGTAGTAGTGGCGGGTTTTTTGAAAGAGATGTAGAGAGTTTATCAAATTTATCCAAATCTCTTGCTATTTTTATGATTTATTCTTTCTGATCATAAATCGCAAACATACTCTATAAATACAATAACACCATAACACTAATGTAATAAATATAATTATTCGGCCTAAAGTATTTAAGAGGCTATTTACACCTAAACTAAAAGTAAGTATGAATATAGGAATTCCAGTAACTAATCCTATAAGTGCTAAAGGTGCAATATGATACCAAGCACGTTCTGAATGGGGATTTAGTATTAATGGATAATATAGTGCTTGAAGAATACAAATACCAATGAAAAGAGATATTACAGTTGCAATAATTTGTTCTTTGATTTTCATAGTGCTTTTCATCTCTTTTGTCGCTTCCCGCCACTTCCGCCATCAAAAATTAGGCGGGTAAACCCTCCATTAAGAATCGGCGGGCAGGCAAGATATCGTATTCTTAAGCAACATTACTGTCGTTACCGGCCCTACTCCGCCGGGGACTGGGGTTATTAAAGATGCTTTTTTGACTGCTTCATCAAAAACGACATCTCCGACTATTTTCTTATCAACTCTGTTTATGCCGACATCTATGACTACAGCTCCTTCTTTTATCATATCTCCCTTTACTAGCCCCGCCCTACCGGCTGCTACGATAAGAATATCGGCTCTTTTTGTATGGAATGACAAATCTTTTGTTGCGATATGGCATATTGTAGGAGTCGGGGATTCCAAAGGCGATTGGAGCAGAAGAAGCATTAAAGGCTTGCCGACAATTTCGGAATGGCCAACGATTACAACTTCTTTGCCTTTTAAGCGGACATTCATACTTTTCAAGATTTCCATAACTGCAAGCGCAGTGCAAGGCGCAATCCTGTTTTTGCCATAAAGTAGTTTCCCGATATTCAAAGGGTGTATTCCTTCTACATCTTTGGAAGGAGAAATTTTCATCTGGACTTCGCGGCCGTTTATGCCGGAAGGGACGGGCATCTGGAGAATAATTCCGGTTACTTGTGGGTTTTCATTTAGTTTCTGTATGAATTCTTCCAGCTCTTTTTGTGAAGTTGATTCAGGCAATTCGTCAAGTTTATATGAAATACCCAGTTCCCCACAGGATTTCTCCTGATTTTTAGCGTATATTTTTGCTCCTGCATTATCGCCGACAAGGACCGCTTCAAGATGCGGAGTCATTCCCTTCGCTTTAATATTTTTAATGTCACTTACCAGTTTTTTCTTGATTGTAGAAGCGATCTCGTTTCCGTCTATAAGTTTTGTATCCATGAAAACCCCCGTTCCTTATTTAATATTTAGAAAATAAGTGATATTATAGCACTTAGGAAAAAAGGTTAACATAAGTTAACATCGGTTAATATTAGTTAACATAGGTTGCTTTTAAAAAAATTTTTCTAGCAACTGTTATTAACCTTTATTAACCCTTTTTAACTCCCAACTGTTTTGCTTTGCAAAACAAAATGTGGGGACAGGCATTATTAACCAAAAATGAGTAATATATTTAAAATTATAGAAAACGGAGTGACTGCGCCTTTGGGTTTTAAGGCGGCGGGTGTCTCTTGCGGAATCAAAAAGAGCGGAAAGAAAGATTTGGCTCTGATATCTTCCGAAGCTGATGCCTTGGCGGCAGGTATGTTCACGACCAATAAATTCAAAGCCGCGCCGGTTATTGTTGACATGAAACATCTTAAAACAAGTGATAATTTCAAGGCGATTGTGGCAAATAGCGGCAGCGCCAATGCCTGCACCGGAGCAAAAGGCATCAAAGATGCAGAAGAGATGGCTAATATAACGGCTGATAATTTGGGAATTAAAAAGGGAGAAGTCCTGGTCGCATCAACCGGTGTTATAGGCAAGAAACTTCCGATGGATAAAATAAAGAAAGGAATAATAGATGCTGTTGAAGAATTGAGTTTCAAGGGAAATGCTTTTGCCGCTTCAGCAATAATGACAACGGATACTAAATTAAAAGAATTTTCGATTGATACGGGAATAAAAGGAAGAGGCAATAAGACGATTAAAATCGGCGGTATTGCAAAGGGTTCTGGAATGATTGAGCCGAACCTTGCGACAATGCTTGCGTTTTTGACGACTGACGCTTGCATATCCAAGGAAGCGCTGCACGAAGCATTGCATATTGCGGTGAATAAATCTTTCAACAGAATAACGGTGGATGGCTGCGAGTCCACGAATGACAGCGTGCTTATAATGGCTAATGGACTCGCAAGAAATGAAAGAATAAAACCTAAAGGCGAAAATTTCGAAAGTTTCACCGAAGCGCTTACATTCGTTTGCCAGGACCTAGCCAAGAAAATAGCAGCCGACGGTGAAGGCGTAAGCAAATTGATAGAAGTAAATGTAAAAGGCGCTTGGAACGATAAAGACGCGCACAGAGCGGCAAAAGCAATCGCAAAATCCGCTTTGGTAAAAACCGCCGTCTATGGCGCTGACCCGAATTGGGGAAGAATAGTCTCGGCTTTGGGTTCGGTAAAAGTGAAATTTAATCCCCAAAAAATATCTTTGAAATTGCAGAAGGTATCTTTGATAGAAAAAGGGAAATTTGTTGATTATGACGCAAAAAAGATTTCCCAGTCTCTAAAGAAAGCAAAGATGATAGTTATCGATGTAGATTTGCATCACGGAAAGAAAAATACTACTGTATGGAGTTGCGATTTGACAGAAGAATATGTCAAAATAAACGCCCATTATATGACATGAAGAATAAACATGATTACACGGATTATAAAATACAGATTACACAGATGAACCAATCTTTAATCGGTGTAATCTCTTTAAAAAATCTGTGTAATCTCATTTAGGAGAAGAATGGAAAAGGCACTTGAAAAAGCAAAAATACTCGTAGAAGCACTGCCGTATATAAAAGAGTTTCACGGCAAAACCATCGTTATAAAATGCGGCGGCGAGTTGATGGAAAACGACGAAGTTAAGGAAAACATTTCCCAGGATGTTGCGCTAATGAGATTTGTCGGGCTCAAACCCATAATAGTACACGGCGGCAGCTCTCAAATAAATAAACTATTGGAAAAACTGGGCAAAAAAGCCGAGTTTTCAGGGGGCTTAAGAAAAACCGACGAAGAGACCGTGGAAGTTGTAGAAATGGTTTTGGGGAAAGTAAATAAAGACCTTGTCAGTCTGATTAATCAATCCGGAGCGCATGCAGTCGGGCTTTCCGGTAAAGACGGGAGATTGATTAAAGCAAAAAAGTTTAAATCTTCCAAAGATTTGGGAATGGTGGGAGAAGTGGAGGAAATAAATCTTTCTATTATAAAAGCGCTGGACGATGAGACACATCTGCCCAACGGAGAAGGATTTATACCGGTGATTGCTCCTCTGGCGATAACAGATGACGGCGTAACGCTCAACATAAATGCAGACATCGTAGCCGCAGAACTTGCAATCGCTTTGAAAGCAGAAAAGATGCTTATTCTCACTAACCAGCCGGGGATTTTGAAAGATATAAAAGACGAGAATTCACTAATCTCTACTATTGCAGTATCGCAAATAGAACCGCTTATAAAAAAACAGGTTATTATAGGCGGGATGATGCCGAAAGTTAAAGCATGCAAGAAAGCGATTTTGGGCGGAGTTAAGAAAACGCATATAATAGACGGGAGAATCCCGCACAGCATTCTTCTGGAAATATTTACGGATAAAGGAATAGGAACGGAGATTACTAAATAAAAAGTTAATAGGCAACGGTAACGAAGCCCGTATCGGCAAGGGTTAAGGTAACGTAAGAATAAAAAGACGAATAACGTAACCGATTTACGAAATGGGACACCACGTGGGGTATCCCACTGTGGCGGGTATCGTAACCCTTACCGTTACCGATATTAAGAATGATTAGAAATATGAGAACTGAAGAATTAGTTAATTTAGACAAAAAATATATCATCCCGACATACGCGGGCAAAACCGTCGCTTTTTCTCACGGGAAAGGATGTAAACTGTGGGATGTGGAAGGAAAAGAATATTTAGATTTGCTCGGAGGGATTGCGGTTGACGGATTGGGCCATTCTCATCCTAAACTTGTCAAAGCAATTCAAAGACAAGCGGCAAACTTAATTCACACGTCAAACTTATATCTTATTACCAACCAAATCGAACTGGCAAAAATTCTGGTGGAAAATTCTTTCCCAAGCAAATGTTTTTTCTGCAATTCGGGCGCGGAAGCAATCGAAGCAGCCATTAAATTCGCAAGAAAGTATGGCAAGGGCAGATACGAAATAATTACAATGACCGGCTCTTTTCACGGAAGAACTTACGGGGCACTTAGTGCAACGGGACAGGAGAAATTCCATAAGGGGTTTGAGCCGCTTGTGCCGGGATTTAAATACGCAAAATTCAATGATATAGATTCGGTTAAAAATTTAATCAGCGAAAAAACATGCGCGATAATCATCGAGCCGATACAGGGAGAAAGCGGCGTAAATCCCGCGAACGAAGAATTTTTAAGAGAGATACATTCGTTATGTAGCGAAAAAGATATTCTTTTAATCCTGGATGAAGTCCAGTGCGGAATGGGAAGAACGGGAAAACTTTTCGGATACGAGCATTACGGGATAATACCGGATATAATCACTCTCGCTAAGTCTTTGGGCGGAGGGATTCCCATAGGAGCGACAGTAGCAAACGAAAAGGTTTCTTCCTGCATCAGCCCGGGTAACCATGCGGCAACTTTCGGCGGCAACCCCCTTGCTGCAAAAGCCGCGGTTGTGACGCTGAAAATAATATTGGAAGACGGATTGCTTGAAAACGCAACGGCAATGGGAAATTATTTCAAAGACAAATTAAACGGATTAAAAGGGCAATATAGTTTTATAAAAGAAGTAAGAGGCAAGGGCCTAATGCTGGGGATTGAAATCGAAACAATTACAAACGGCGCAAGAGGAATATTACTGAAATGCATGGGAGAAGGATTGCTTATAGGGACTGCAGGAGAAAACGTTTTAAGATTTTTGCCGCCTCTTATCATAAATAAAAAAGAAATCGATAAGGCGGTATCGATTTTGGAAAAAGTGCTGGATGACATAAAATAAAAACCATGAATAAAGATTTGCTTTCCGTAAAAGATATAAATGTTCAGGACATAGAACTTCTTTTTCAAATGGCATCGGAGTTTAAACAGAGAAGAAAAAGGGGAGAAAAAATTATTCACTTTCTGGACGGGAAAAGTCTCGGGCTCTTGTTCGAGAAACCTTCCACAAGAACGAGAATATCCTTTGAAATCGCCGTAAGAGAGCTGGGCGGAAATTCTCTGTTCCTGCAGTCGGAACAAATGCAGATGAAAAGAGGGGAAACCTTGGCGGACGCGGCGAAAATTTTCTCGCTTTATCTGGATGCCCTGGCGGTGAGAACATATAAACACGATAATTTGTTGGAATTGGCAAAAAACGCCTCGGTCCCCGTGATAAACGCTTTGTCAGATTTTTCGCATCCGTGCCAGGCTTTGTCAGATATGTTTACGGTAAAAGAAAAAATGGGCAAACTGGAAGGCGTTAAATTAACATATATCGGCGCGGGGAATAACGTTTGTAATTCACTGATATACGGCGCGGCAAAAACAGGGATCAACTTAATCGTTGCTTCGCCGAAAGGGTATGAACCTAAATCAGGCATTTTGAAAGATGCGAAAAAAACAAATTCGAAATGTAAAATCGAAATAACGAATAACCCGACGAAGGCAGTTAAAAACACAGACATAATTTATACCGATGTGTGGGTTTCCATGGGCGAAGAAAAAGAAAAAGAAGTAAGAACGGACGCTTTCAAGAATTTTCAGGTAAACGAAAAACTCGTCAAATCGGCTAAAAAAGGCGTTCTCGTCATGCATTGCCTGCCCGCTCACAGAGGCGAAGAAATAACTTCAAAAGTATTGGACGGGCCAAACTCGATTGTATTGGAACAGGCAGAAAATAAACTGCATGTGCAAAAAGCGATACTTGTTTTGCTTTTAGGAAAATGAATAAAAACCAAAATTTCAACAACTGTGAATCCATCAAACTGGTAAAAGATATATAATGGGGTTAATAAATACTAAAAAATAGAAATACAGTGGAAATACGATAGAGATACATAGAAATACATAGCATATAGACAATGTATTTCCAGATATTTCTATTATATTTCAATTACATTTTATACGAGGAGAAACAAATGAAGATTGTACTTGCTTATTCGGGCGGTTTGGACACCTCGGTCGCTTTAAAGTGGTTAAAGAAAGAATACACGGCGGAAGTTATAACATACACGGCCAATTTGGGAAAAGAAACCGATAGAAAAGTTATCGAAGAAAAAGCAAAAAAGACAGGCGCAAGCAAAGTATACGTGGAAGATTTAAGAAGGGATTTTGCGAATGAATTTATCCTTCCGTCACTAAAAGCGGGCGCTTTATACGAAAAGAAATATCCGCTGGCAACCGCGCTTTCAAGACCGTTGATAGCTAAAAGATTGATTGAAATAGCAAGAAAAGAAGGCGCTGACGCGGTAGCGCACGGATGCTCGGGAAAAGGCAATGACCAGGTGAGGTTCGAACTTGCGATTTTCTCCTTCGCGCCCGATTTGAAAATAATCGCTCCTTTAAGAGAATGGCATTTCAAATCAAGAGAAGAAGAAATAGAATACGCAAAGAAAAATAACATTCCCGTTTCGACGACGAAAAAAAACCCTTACAGTATAGACGAAAATATATGGGGAACTTCGATAGAATGCGGCATTTTGGAAGACCCGAACCAGGAACCGCCCGAAAATGCTTGGACAATCACGAAATCCATAAAGAATACGCCTTCAAGCCCGCAATATATAAAGATATATTTCGAAAACGGAGTTCCCAAGAAACTGAACGGCGACAAATATGAATTATCTTCGCTCATCATAGAGATTAACAAAATCGGAGCAAAGCATGGTATAGGCAGAATCGACATGGTCGAAAACAGGCTCGTAGGAATAAAAAGCAGGGAATTATACGAAGCGCCCGCAGCCATAATACTTCATAAAGCATTGTCAGAGATAGAAAGCCTAACTCTTGACAGAGAAACATTACATTTCAAAGAATTGATATCGAACAAATATGCCGAATTAGTTTATTACGGATTGTGGTATTCTAACTTGAAAGAAGCGCTCGATGCGTTTTTAAACAAAATCCACCGGCATACTACGGGCGAAGCCACCTTGAAACTGCATAGAGGTAGTTTTATCGCAACCGGAAGACAGTCTCCAAATTCGCTTTATCACGAAAAAATGGCAACATATTCTCCAAAAGATATTTTTAGCCATCAATCAGCAAAGGGCTTCATAGAACTTTTCGGACTGCCGCTAAAAATCCAGGCTTTAAAGAAAACGGAAACACAGAAAAAGAAGAAATAAATCAACAATATTATTCCATTTTTGACCCACAGGGCTAAGAATCGATGACAAAAAAAGATTATTACGAAGTATTAGGAGTAAGCCGTGATTCATCCAAAGACGAAATAAAAAAAGCATACAGAAAAGCGGCTTTCCAACATCACCCCGACAAAAACCCGAACAATAAGGGAGCTGAGGAAAAATTCAAAGAGATATCCGAAGCATATGCTGTTTTGCATGATGATGGAAAAAGACAAATATACGACCAATTCGGACATGCGGGGCTTCAAGGCAGCGGGTTCAGAGGATTTAGCGGTTTCGAAGACATTTTCTCTTCGGATATTTTTACAGACATTCACGATATTTTTGACTCTTTTTTCGGAGTAAGTCCGCGTCACAGAACCAGCAAAAGCGCAGACTTGCGATACGATTTAAGAATTTCACTAAAAGAAGCATTCACCGGCGCAGCCAAAGAAATTACCGTATCTAAAAACGAGACTTGTCCGCATTGTAAAGGAGAAGGCTCCCAACCCGGAACAAGCGCTAAGACTTGTCCCGAATGCCACGGGAAAGGTGAAACCACTTTTCAACAGGGATTTATAGGAATAATCATAAGACGCACATGTCCCAGATGCGGCGGAGAAGGGACAATTATAACAACACCCTGCCATAATTGCCGCGGAAGAAGAAGAGTGAGAAAATCAAAAAAAATTACATTCAATATTCCAAAAGGCGTAGACACAGGAGCGCGGATTAAAATAAAAGGGGAGGGAGAAGGGGCAATAAAGGGCGGTCAATCGGGAGACCTTTATGTTTTCATTCACGTTGAAGAAGACCACTTCTTTCAAAGAAAAGATGATGATATAATTATCAATGTGCCAATTTCTATGGCTACAGCATGTTTGGGAGGAAAGATAGAAATTCCTACATTGGATGGGAAAACAAATATGCAAATTCCTCCCGGCACGCAGAACGCAGAGACATTGCGCTTAAAAGGAAAAGGTATGCCGAACCCGAGAAGCCACATTAACGGAGACCAATACGTCAGATTGTTCGTGGAAATTCCGGTAAATTTAACTAAAGAGCAAAAAATACTTATGCAGGAATTCGCCGAACTGGAAACCGACAAGAATGTTCCCCACAAAAAAAGATTTTTTGATAAACTTTTAGAAAATTTATAAGAAAAACTCTAATTGTATAAACAAAGTAGAAAAGGGAATGGATTGGGATTCAATTCTCTCTACTCCCTGCCCCGTGTGAGCGAAGCGAATTTACGGGGTCTACTTCCTACTTTTTTTAAAAAGGGAGGGCTAAGATGCCTTGCGGTAGAAAAAGAAAAAGAAAAAAAATGTCTACCCATAAGTTGAAGAAGAGAAGAAAACGGGACAGACATAAGAGTAAAAGAAGATAAAATATATCCCCACACCAAAAAATTTTTTGGTGTGGGGATAAGGAATAAAAAATGAAATTAGTTAGATATTGGTGGTTGGGTATTTTATTTTTTCTCCTTATATTTGCAATAGGAGATATCCCCCAAAAGAACTCTATAGCTGAAGAAGAAATTTATCCGCACCTTGAACTATTAGCCAAAGTTATAGCAACCGTCCAACAAAAATACGTCAAAGAAGTCGGCGCAAAAGAACTCATAGACAGTTCCCTTGAGGGAATGGTAAGTTCGTTGGACCCATACTCTCAGTTCATGACGCCCGAAATAAAAAAAGAATTCGAAGTAGAAACAAAGGGCGAATTGGAAGGTGTGGGAATGGTCATAACCCTCCAGGACAAGGTAGTCACCGTAATTTCTCCGATTGAAGACACTCCTGCTTTTCGCGCCGGGATAGAACCCGGAGACAAAATTACAGAAATCGACGGGGAGAACACAAAAGGATGGTCAACATGGAAAGCCGCCCAACAATTAAGGGGAAAGCCCGGGACAAAAGTAACAATCAAAGTCTGGCGAGAGGGCGAAGACGAACTGCTTACTTTTGAACTTACGAGGGAAATCATACACATAAAAAGCATAAAAGGCGCAAATTTAATAGACGGAAATGTCGGATATATCCGCATTACTGCTTTTAGAGAAGATACATTTCAACTGCTCAAAGAAGCAGTAGCAGAACTGGAACAAAAAAAAGTGGAATCTTTGATATTAGATTTAAGAAATAATCCCGGCGGCTTTTTGGAATCATCGATACTAATATCCGACCTCTTTCTCCCAAAAGGGCAATTAATCGTTTATACAAAAGGACGGGATGACAAAGACGAGAAAAAATACTATTCCCGCGGGGAACCTTTTTTCCCCTTAGATAAAAAAATTGTTATTTTGGCAAATGAAGGAAGCGCCAGCGCTTCCGAAATAGTGGCCGGCGCGTTAAGAGACAATAACAGAGCCATAATTATAGGAACAAAAACTTTTGGGAAAGGTTCAGTTCAGTCTATAATAGAACTTGATAAAGATTATGCTTTAAGATTGACTACCGCTCATTACTATATACCCAGAGGTGAATCCATAGAAGGCAAAGGAATAGCGCCGGATGTAGAAGTGGAAATCTCAAAAGAAGAAAAGAAACAGATGCGGGAATTCCTTTCGGGCTATGAAAAAGAAGATATTCAAAAAGACCCGCAACTTAAAAAAGCAGTAGAATATTTGGAAGGGAAAATAAAAACAGGAGACGGGATACAAAAGACAGAAAAGGAATCAATCATCTGACCTTTGCATTCCGATATGAAAAATGAATAACAAAAAAGTTTTATTTTTCGGGCTTTCAGTATTAGTTATTGCAGAATTAGGCATTTGGACCGTTCTTAATCATCAGAAGATGTATCCCGATGCAGGCACAGCTTCCTTATCTTCCGTTATGGAAAGTTCTTTAAATAAAGCGCTTACCGGTTTGGGAATAACCGAAGAAAATATAGTGAAAAAGTACTGGGAAGAAAAGGCTGCGCAGGGAAAAGAAAAATGGGTTCAAATCCATGAAGAACTTCTGGTCAAACCCTCCGTTTCCCTGAATGAAACTCTCCAAGCCATAGATAAAAACATAAAGCAGGTGGGCGGGAAAATATTATCATATGATTTTATTGAAGGCGGACAAAAACTAAAAATAACATTAAGCAAGGGAAATATCGCCACACATTCCCTGCTAATAAGCAAGGACCGCTTGCCTAAAATATCCATAATAATAGATGACATGGGATACGGCAGAGACATCGAAAAAGAAATACTGAAACTTTCTTCGTCGTTGACGATTTCGGTCCTTCCTCGCCAAAAAAATTCGCAAAAAATAGCCGAAATGGCCCACACATCCGGCTTCGAAATTCTAATGCATCAACCCCTCGAATCTAAAAATTCCGGGCTTAACACCATCGCAGGGCTTATTACTGACAGAATGAGCAAAGACCAAATCCAATCGACTTTCACGCAAAATCTGAAAACCGTTCCTTACGCCGTGGGAATAAATAATCACGAAGGTTCAAAAGGCATGGAGCAGGAAAAAACTTTATCCGCCCTGCTTGACGCGATAAAAAAAGAAAAAATGTTTTTCGTAGATAGCCTAACCACTTCGGATTCGCATGCGGAAGAAATAGCAACATCCAAGCAATTAAGATATCTTGAAAGAAATCTATTCCTTGACAACAAAAAAGACGAAAAATATATAGAGGAACAAATCGAGGAATTAATTTCCCAGGCATTATCGAACGGACAAGCGATAGGCATAGCACATCCAAATCAAGCGACATTAAACGCCCTAAAAAAATCTCTCCCCAAAATAGAAGCAGAAGGAGTAAAAATAGTTCCTGTTTCGCAATTACTAAAAGAATAAGACGTCAAATAAACTAACGGTTTTCGGTTTCCGGTTATCGAATTTTCAAGAAACAAAAAAACATTATGAGTGAGAAATCCAAAACTCAAGAAGTAAAACCCGCAATTAAAAATAAAAAACTCAGTTTCTGGGGGTGGTTAGTAGTAGTTGGAATAATGCTCATTATATGGATTTTGATTCCTAGTAGCACCATAATTCCTCATGCGAGAGTAAAACCAATGAGAGCAGAGGCAGATATTGCTTCAATGGAAAGTGCTATTGCCATGTATAAGACAGATACGGGAATCTATCCTGAAAACAATCATTCTGACTGGGAATCTATAGATGTACTGGCATGGAGACTTACTGGCAAACAAGAGGATTCCTCTACTACCGATTCGAGTATTACTAGTGACCCCAATTGGCATGGTCCTTATATAAAAAGCATACAAAAGGATCCTTGGGGAGAATACTACTATTACACCAACAATAAAGCTGATATTGATGGGACTAACAAACAAGTAGGAGTACCAACAGGAGAGCAAGTTCCTAAACTATCCTATTATATTTATTCCAAAGGTAAAGATAAACTAACAGGATTAGGGAACAATGCTGATGATATAACTTGTTGGGATACAAATAAACTTTGGAATGATAGTTATTACAAAAAATAATATGCTTTTGTCCTCCCACGATAACCGAACACCGAGAACCGATAACCGCTAATTAAAATATGTTAATTCTCGGAATAGAAACGTCCTGCGATGAAACATCTGCTTCAATCGTGGAAAACGGGGGAAAAATTTTATCCAACATAATAACTTCACAGGACGAAATCCATGCGCCCTACGGCGGCATTGTCCCGGAACTTGCTTCACGCAAACAACTGGAAAGCATTGGCTGGGTTGCCCGGGAAGCGCTAAATAAAGCAGGGATATCACTTCCTAAAATAGACGCGATCGCCGTAACTTACGGCCCCGGACTTGCCGGGTCGCTTTTGATAGGCGTTGAATTCGCAAAATCGCTCGCTTACAGTTTATCCGTTCCGTTTATAGGTATAAATCATATAGAAGCGCATCTTTACGCAAATTTCTTGGAAACTTCCGAAATACAATTCCCTTATATCGGCTTGATAATATCCGGCGGGCATACATCACTTTTCTATGTGGAAGATTTTCTAAAGTATTCTTTTTTGGGACAGACAAGGGACGATGCCTGCGGAGAAGCATTCGACAAAGGGGCGCAAATTTTAAAATTGGGTTATCCCGGCGGTCCTATAATAGATAAAATAAGCAAAACAGGAAACCCCGCAGCAATAAAATTCCCGCGCGCTAAATTGGAAAACCCTTTTGACTTTAGTTTCTCGGGACTTAAAACTTCACTTCTAAGATACGTTGAAAAACAAGGCAAAATCACAAAAAAAGAACTTCCCGATATAGCCGCAAGTTTTCAGGAAGCGATAGTAGATGCTCTCATCAAAAAAACCATTCTCGCTGCCGAGCATAAAAAAGTAGATACGATAGTCATAGGCGGCGGTGTAGCCGCAAATTCAAGAATCCGCATTAAAATATATAAAGAAGCGGATAGGAAAAATTTAAAAGTATTTTTTCCAAAACACTTTAAATTATGTACCGATAATGCCGCAATGGTTGCAGGCTTGGGCTATTGGATGCTGAAAAAAGGCAAAACATCTTCTTTAAACCTTGATATCCAGCCAAATGTTTTTTAATAAAGCTCCAAGGTTTTCAACCGTGCTTTCCTCTGCCTTGTGGCCAAATACTGAAACGGTTACAATAGACAGAATGTGCATTAGCGCTGAAGTTATAAAAGATACGAATATAGATAACCTTCATTATTATGAAGCCAAAGAAAACACTCTACAAGAATCAAGAAGATGCATGTAATAAAGCTACTAGTTATTTAAAAACAGTATTATCAAAATCAAAATCTGTAAAGGAAGCCTATATCTGGGCATCTCTTGCTGAAGGGAAATTTGGTATTTATAATAAACCATATAGGGACCAAACTGGTTCAGATATTGATTTAGTAATTGTAATGAATGAACCCATTAGTATCCCATCGGATTGGAAATCCACCGAAATCGAAGAATCTTGGTTTACTTTATATCATTTAGGTTATTTTGAGTATCAAGGAAATAAACACCGAATTGATGGATTAGTAGTAATTCCCTCGAAGCACGATATTAATATGATGAAACAACTATTAAAGGGGAGGGCAAGAAAAATTTTCTAAGCAAGAATTTTAAACTCTGAATTTTCTTTTTGGAACATAGTACTAAAACCGGAGAAAAATTAATAAAAAATGGATTCGAATTTTGCTTTAATCTGTGTAATCTCTTTTTAAAATCCGTGTAATCAGATATATAAAATGGAAAATATAGAATATTGGCTATATCTTAATGCTATTCAGGGGTTGGGACCAATAAAAGGCAGGGCACTGCTTGATAAGTTCGAAACTCCCCAAAATATATTTAAAACAACCGACAATGAACTTGCATCTATAGAAGGGATCGGGACAGATTTAATAGAGAAAATACGGAATAAAGAGAAATGGCTGGATATAAAAAAAGAAATTTCCCTTATTCAAAAATTACAGATTAAAATCGTTACCTTTAATGACCCGGAGTATCCTCCACTTCTAAAAAATATTCATTCTTTTCCGCTTGTTTTGTATGTAAAAGGAGAATTTAAGGAGCAGGATTATAAAATGCCCATAGCGATTGTGGGAATGAGAAAAGCTTCTTATTACGGGAAAAGCGTAACGGAAGAATTGGCCGAAAACTTGGCCTCTGCGGGATTTACCATAGTAAGCGGAATGGCACGCGGCATAGATACATCTGCGCATCAGGGTGCTTTGAAAAAGGGGAGAACCATTGCAATTTTGGGGAGCGGATTAAACTATATATACCCGCGCGAAAATAAGAAATTATCCGAAAAAATATCAGAGAACGGGGTTTTGCTTTCAGAATTTCCTATGAATACTCCACCCGATAAATTTAATTTTCCACGAAGAAACAGGATAATATCAGGACTGTCTTTGGGAGTTGTTGTTGTTGAAGCGGAAGGGAAAAGCGGCGCATTGATTACCGCAAATATTGCGTCCGAACAAGGAAGAGACGTGTTTGCTGTCCCCGGGAAAATAGACTCCGCTTACTGCAAGGGAACACATAAATTAATTCAGGACGGAGCAAAACTTGTCACTAACTGGAAAGATATTGCTTCGGAACTCACACATGAAATAGATTGGGAAACACAAGCCAAAACGGAAGAAAAACCCAATATAAAACTTGAAGAATTCGAGGAAAAAATTTATACTTTGCTTTCTACGGAATCGAAACAGATAGAAGAAATTCTCAAAGAGAGCAGAATTTCTTCTTCCAAAGCACTGTCCGCTTTATTGTCGTTGGAACTAAAAGGATTAGCAAAACAACTACCGGGGAAGTTCTTTGTAAAGACAAGATAATTTCTGATGCATTGTTTATATGCAAAATTGTTTTTTCTTTTTAGTAACCTCTGTTAACCATTATTAACCTATTTTAACCTCTATTAACCACACTCTTTCCTAATCAATTCCTCCCCTATCTTATAGACATCTCCTGCACCTATTGTTAAAACAATGTCATCGGGTTTAATTATTTTTTTAAGATAATTGACTACTTCTTCTCTTTCTTCAAAATGTAAAGCCGATACGCCTAGATTTTTTAAATGTTCGCAAATTAGCCGAGAACTTACGCCTTTAATAGGTTTTTCGCTCGCTCCGTATATCGGAACAAGAATAGGTATGTCCACTTCTTTAAGCGCTTCGGCAAATCCCTTAGCTAAATATTTGGTTCTGGTATATCTATGCGGTTGGAATACGGCTATTTTTCGCGTGGGTTTCAATTCATCCGCCATTTTCAAACATGTTTTTATTTCCGTGGGATGATGAGCATAATCATCTATTACCAAAGCACCGTCATACTTTCCTTTTATTTCAAATCTCCGATTTACGCCTTTAAAATCGGGTAATATTTCTGCTATTTTCTCCCACTTGATTCCGTTCAGTAAACCAACGGCAATACAAGCGAGACTATTTTGCACATTATGAATTCCCAGCAAGAATATTTGTATATTACCCAAATTTTTGCCTTTAAAAGTGACATCAAAATATGTTTTACCGTTATCAGTATGAATATTCGATGCATAAATCGAACAGGGAGAGCCCAGCCCATAAGTTATAATTTGCGCGTTGATATCCTTTTTGTGAGTCGTTAAAATATTTTTTATAATTTTATTATCTCTGCCGGCTATAAGAAAACCGTCTTTTCTTATATTACAGATATGTTTTAAAAAAGCATTTTTAAGATTTCCAAGATTCTTATAGTAATCCATATGTTCTTCTTCTATATTGGTAATTACTTCAAAGAGGGGAGATAACATTAAAAATGAACCGTCGGATTCATCGGCTTCGGCAATGAATAACTTGCTTGAACCAAGGCAGACGTTTGTGTCAAGATTTCTTATGTTACCGCCTACCACAAAAGTAGGGTCAAGACCCGCACGAAAAAATAGAAAAGAGATTAACGAGGATGTAGTAGTTTTGCCATGGCTTCCACAAACGCTAATCCCGATACTTTCTTCCATAAGATTTGCCAACATCTCTCCCCTTGAAAAAATTTTTAGTCCGTTTTGTTTAGCAAACAAAAATTCTTCATTATCGGAAGAAACTGCGCCGGAGTAAACCATCGTTTTGGCATCTTTAATATTATCTTTTCTGTGTCCGAAATAAACTTTTACTCCTAATTTCATAAGTTGTTTTGTATATATACTTTCCTGCAAATCCGTCCCCTGAACCTTGTATCCTTTTTTAAAAAGGATAGATGCAATACCACTCATAGAACAGCCGCCGATGCCTATAAAATGGACAGGATCTTTCAACTTTTGCTCATTAAATGAAGGACTAAATTTGTTGGCAGTTTGGGATAAGGATTTAGCCATATTGTTAAAAGTTATAGAAATAAATTGAAATATATTGAGATATGTTCCCGCCTGCTTGCTTGCCCGCCAAAGGCGGGCGGGCGGGCAGGGAAATAAATTATTTGTATACGATATATTTCCATATATATCTATTGTATTTCTACATATTTCATTTTACATACTTATAGATTTCCTCACAAATTTTCTCCAAAGCGTCACCGGGCATTATTTTTTTTATATTATCGCTCATTTCTTTGATTTTATCGGCACTACTTAACAAGTCTTGTAAAATCTTAGGAGCATGGTTTTCCCTCATATCCATTTTTTCCAAAAGATACGCTCCGCCCTTTTCTTGGAAATAAATAGCGTTATACTTCTGATGGTCATTTTTTGCATAAGAATACGGTGCGATTAACGAAGGAATTCCCCAGAAAGAAAGTTCCGAAAGTGAAAGCGCTCCGCCTCGCGCAATTGCTAAATCCGAAATCAGATATGCATAATCCATTGGGAATAAAAAAGGCAAAACAACTGAAGCTATTTTCATTTTTTTATATTTTTTCATTAACTTTTCATAGCCTATATCTCCCGTAATGTGAATGACCTGCCAGTCTTCAAAATGTGATAACTCGGCCAGTATACCAGTAACCCACGTATTCAAAGAAAAAGCTCCCTGAGAACCCCCGAAAATAAGCAGCGTTTTTTTATCCTTATCCAAACCGAACTTTTTGTAACAGGCTTGTTTATACATGTTTGATGTGAATTTCCCAATAGGATTCCCCACAACCAAAGTTTTTCCCGGATTAAAAGAAGAATTTGGAAAGGCAAGAAATATTTTTTTGGCAAATTTTCCAAAAAATTTGTTCGCTTTTCCCGATACTATGTTTTGTTCATGTAAAAGCAAAGGGATTCTCAATAAGTAAGCAGACATACAAGCAGGAAAACTGCCGAAACTTCCCATGCCTATAACGACTTTCGGTCTTGTGCGGCATAGAAAGAAAAAGGATTTAAAAAGTGCTTTGAACATTGAGGGATAATAAAATGAAATTGCTGTAATCATATTACTGCAAGCAGAGGATATCGGAAGATTTACAAAAGAAAAATTTTCCTTTCGAACTATATTCTGAAATTTTGATTTGATGGGGCCTAAAAAGACAGATTCTATTTTATATTTTTCTTTCAAATAACGCGCTATGTTCAACGCCGGGAAAAAATGCCCGCCCGTGGAACCTACCGCTATAACTATTTTCTTCTCCAAAGGCGCCTCTTATAAGAACCATGTATAAAAATGAGATAAAAATAATTTTTTTAATTTAATAACACTTTTTCCAATTTGCTGTCCACTAATTGCTCAAGTAATTCATGGAATTCATCATCCGCATCTATTTTAAGAAATTCTACCCCAGTATCATATACGCGCTCTGAAGATTTGCCGACAACTCTTTTATTTCTCCATCTCACTTTTGCCAACATGTTAAAAGGGGTTTTTCTTGTAGGGCTGAAAACCTCCAAGATAACAAGAGTTCCAATGGGGTAATTCTTGCTGGTTGTAAAACAAATTCCCTGCACGGATATATTTTTGGATATGCTTATACTATCTCCTTTAAATTCTTTAAAAGTTATAACGGCGTCTCCTTTCTTCGGAAAATCTTTCTCTTTTCTCTTTCTTATACGGATGAAAAAAGGATAAGAAAACCTAACATATTTTCTTCTTTCAGCATCTGCTATTTTCTCTTTTTTCATGCAAATCCCCCTTTTTGTTTTTAATGAGATTTCCCAATGTTAAGAAGAATACCGACAGATGTCAAGTTTACGGCCAGGGAACTGCCGCCATATGACACAAACGGAAGACATAACCCCTTTGTAGGCAGTATTCCGGTACTCACGCCTATATTGATAAAAGCTTGCAGCGCAATCAGCATTATAATTCCCAAAGCAAGCAAAACCGCAAAATCATCTTTTGATTCTTTTGCCTTCAAAACTATCCTAAAACCGAGAATGACAAAAATCACGAAAAGCAAAATTACACCGGTTGCGCCTATAAAACCCAGTTCTTCCGCTATTATTGAGAAAATAAAATCGTTATAAGCAGACGGCAAAAAAAACAATTTTTGCCGCGAATCTCCCAGCCCTCTGCCAAAAATGCCGCCCGAACCGATAGCAATAATGGATTGTATGAGTTGAAAACCGGCTCCCTGCGGGTCTTTGTAGGGATTTAATATGGTCATGATCCTTTCTCTTCTATAACCCACATTGAATATAACATAATAAATTGCCGGCAATGAAAAGAAAAAAAACGACAACAGATAAATCCAGTTGCCTCCCCCCACAAAAAAAAGAGTGAAAGTAAGGGTAGTTATTAGAAAAGCCGTGCCGAAATCCGGCTGAATCAAAAGAACCAGCACGAAAATACTGAGAACTAAAAACGGGGGGAATAATCCTTCCCAAAAACTTTTTACCTTCAATTTTTTCCTGGAAAGGAAATCGGCTATATATATTACAAAAAAAAGTTTCGCGATTTCGGATGGCTGCAAAATAAAACCGCCGAATCCTATCCATCTTTTTGCTCCGCCAGCCCGATGTCCATAAGGGCTAATAGTTAATAATAAAAGCAGTAGCGCGAAAACTATCAACCATCTGCTCGCAATTTTCCATTTTTTATAAGGCACATTATAAGTAAAAATTAGACCCATGCCGCCGACCACAAGCCATAATATTTGCCTATAAAAAAAATAATAACTGCTTCCAAAGTTATCTCTTGCGTAAGCAGAGGACGAAGAATAAACCATAACAAGTCCTATGCAAGAAAGCAGGATAACTACCATGAGTAATACTAAATTTGTCCTATTCATGTTCTTTTTTAATTTTCGAAAAAATTCCCTTGAATTGTCTCCCCCTGTCTTTGTAATCCTTGAACATGTCGAAAGAAGCGCAAGCGGGAGAAAGTAAAATTTTATCGCCTTGGCCGGCTTGAGTTAATGCACGCTTCGCCGCGCCTTCCAGTGTTTCGCATATGAAAACCGGGATAATATTTTTGAAAGCATTTTCTATTTTTTCTCTACTTTCGCCGATTGTAAAAATCGATTTTACTTTTTCTTTGACGAGTTTCTTTACTCGTGAATAATCATTCCCTTTGTCCAATCCCCCCAAAATAAGAAGTATAGGGGAAGGGATTGCAATCAATGCTTTTTCAAGGCACGCAGCATTCGTAGATTTAGAGTCATTGATGAATTCAATACCTTTTATTTCGCCGACTTTTTCCAAACGATGTTCTACATTCTTAAATGTTTTCAGACGATTCCGTATTTGAAATTTATTCAATCCCAAAATTTTTGCGGATGTTACCGCAGCAAGACAATTTTCCGAGTTATGGCCTCCGGGTAAAGAAAAAACATCGCGTTTGCATATTGTCTCGCTGATGCCTTCTTTAGAAAAAATTATATCTTCTCCGCTAATATATGTACCTTGTAAAACGGGCTTACTTAAAGAAAAACAATAAAATTGCGAATTTATTCTATTTTTTTCTTTCATTATATTCTGGTCATGCGCATTGACAACGGCAAAATCTGCCCTTTTTTGATTTGAAAAAATTTTCATTTTAGAATTAACATAGTCTCTCATGTCTTTATGCCTATTAAGATGGTCCGCAGTGATATTTAAAACGAGCGAAATATACGGTTTAAAATATAAAGTGTTTTTGAGTTGGAAGCTGCTTAATTCCAAAACGGTTATATCTTCGGCGGAAAGTTTTCTCACAAAAGAAGAAAAAGGGACTTCAAAAGGCATATCCAAATTTCCGCCCGCATATACGTTGAATTTTTCTTTCAATAAATGCGTAATAAGTTTTACAGTTGTGGTTTTCCCGTTTGTTCCTGTTACCGCAATAATTTTTGAGGGGCAGAACCAGGAAGCGAGCTCGATTTCGCTTATTATGGGTATTTTTTTTCGTTTTGCTTTTTGTAAAACCGGCAAATCGAATCTTACACCCGGAGATACTACAAGCAAATCGCATGATAAAATAAAATTTTCAGAATGCTTGCCGATTTCATAATTAATTTCTTTTTTGTCGAGGACTTTTAATTTATCTCTTATACGGGGGCTATCGTTAATTTCCGATATTTTAAGTTTGGCTTTTTGGGCAAGCAAAAGCTCGCACGCGGCAAAACCACTCACTCCCAAACCTATAACGCAAACTTCTTTGCCTTTTAAATCTATCATCTTAATTTCAGAGTGCTTAAAGCCAATAGCGCAAGAATGATCCCGATAATCCAAAACCTAACGATAATCTGAGACTCCTGCCATCCCATCTTTTCGAAATGATGATGTATAGGAGCCATCTTAAATACTCGTTTATGCCAAAATCTATAAGATATAATTTGTATTACAACGGAAAGTATTTCAATTATAAAAATACCGCCCACTAGAATAAGCAATAGTTCCTGTTTAGTTATCAAAGCCAGTACCCCGACAGCCGTCCCCAGAGGAAGTGACCCCACATCACCCATAAAAATTTGAGCCGGTTTGGTATTGAACCATAAAAATGCCAAAGAAGCGCCAAGCAAAGCTGTGGCACAAACCGCGAGTTCCCCGCTTCCGGCAATCGGCAGTATCTGTAAATAGTTTGCAAATTTAATATGCCCCGCCAAATACGATATAACCGCATATGCCCCCGTACATATCATCATAAGCCCTACAGCCAACCCGTCCAATCCATCCGTTATGTTAACTGCATTCGAAGTAGCCAAAATTACGCAGACAGAAAATGGGATGTAATATATGCCCATGTCAAAAAGCAATTTCTTGAAAAATGGGAACTGCAAATAAGTCCCGTAAATGGGATGTGTAGGGTAAAGATAAAGATATGTCCCCACCAAAATGCCGACTGAAATTTGAATTATAAGTTTGCTTCTTATAGATAACGCCTTACTACTTCTGTTTTTTAGTTTCAAAAAATCATCGACAAAGCCTAATGCTCCCATTATCAATATCGAAACAACCATAAGCCAAACATAACTACTATGCATATCTCCCCATAATAAAATAGAAACCAGAAAAGAAAAAATTATAATGATTCCGCCCATGGTCGGGGTGCCGCGTTTGTCTTTATGAAGAGCGTTAAGGTCGGAACAATCTTCCCGCTCGTTCATATCTACGACATTTTTATTTTTTAACTTTTTAATCAAAAACGGTATCAGCAACATCGCAATTAGGAAAGCCGTAACCGCGGAAAAAGCGCTTCTAAAAGTGATATATTGGATTACATTAAATCCTGAAAAGAATTTCTTAAGCGTTTCAAAAAATAGAAGAAACAATTTCTATACCTCCATCATATAAATAAAAATGAAATACATTGAAATATCACGGAAATACAATGGAAATGAATTGCCCGTATACTACGTATTTCTATCGCTTTTTCACCATATTCCCACTGTATATCCATTGAATACATCTTTATTTTTTTAAATCGGCAATAATTTCTCCATTTCTGTCGCTCTGGAACCTTTGACAGCCAGCAAATCCCCTTTATTCAACAAACTCTCCAGTTTTTTCTTGGCTTCATTTTTGTCATCAAAATACCATACTTTTTTATTCCCAAAAATATTTTTCGCAGTATATTTCGTTTCACGCCCCGTCGCAATTAGAATATCAACAGAAGAAGCAGAAATCAATTTAGCCAATTTAATGTGTTCGCCTCGCGAATACTTCCCCAATTCCAACATCTCTCCCAGTAAGATAATTTTTTTCCCCCGAATACTTATTTTGTCGATAGTACGGACTAAATCAACTATAGATGAAGGGTTTGCATTATATGAATCGTCCAGAATATAAAATCCTTTTATCCCATAAAGATTAGCCCTGCCAGAAGGCAGTTTTACATCAAACAATGCGGAAACGGCCTGCTTTATTTCTATACCCGTTAAAGAAGCTACCGCAAAAGAGGCCAAAACATTATATATATTCCCCACTCCTAAAAAGGGCGTTTTGACTTTTATTTTTCCGTTTAAATAAAATGATGCTTTTCCCAAAGAATCAAAAGTTATTTTTTCCGCTCGGAAGTGACTTTTTTTATTTATTCCGAAAGTGATTATTTTTGCTTTTGTTCTGGAAGAAAAATAACGGAAAAATCCATCGTCGCGATTTAACACGCAAAATTTCGGCGGCGGGCATGTTTCGAGAATTTCGGCTTTAGCTTTTGCAATGTCATCCAACGAATTAAAAAAACCAAAATGTGCTTTGCCAACATTCGTTATAACTGCAATATCCGGCCGGGCTATCGTCGCCAATCTCCTTATTTCTCCGGCATGCGACATACCCATTTCCATTACCACGGCATCGTATTCACCGTTCATATTAAATATAGTAAGCGGCAACCCTATGAAATTATTATAATTACCTTCGGTCTTTAGAACTTTGTATTTCAAGCAAAGCAATGTATATATAATCTCTTTGGTGGTAGTTTTGCCGCAACTGCCGGTAACGGCAATAACCGGAATATCGAATTTGCCTCTGTAATATAGCGCGATGTCTCCCAAAGTTTTAAGAGTATCCGATACCTTAATTATAAATTTCGGATTTCGGACTTCGGATTTCGGATTTTGTTTGGATATGATTGCGCCTATTGCGCCTTTTTTGAAAACATCATCGACAAAATCATTCCCGTCAAATTTATTGCCCTTCAGGGCAATAAATAACTGTCCTTTTTTGAATTTTCTTGAATCAGTGGATATACCCGCGATATCGCTATCGAGAACATCACGCGCATATTGCGTCAAAAGCTTTTGTTTTCCCGTTAATTTAAAAAGTTCCGCGCCGTTGAGATTCATCGGATTTTTTGCAATTGTGTTCGGGAAATAAATATCCTTTTAGAATTTCTATATCGCTAAAAGGGATAACGGTATCTTTTAGAATTTGATAATTCTCATGCCCTTTTCCGGCAACCAGTAAAACATCGCCTTTAGTTAACATCTCGGCGCCTCTTTCGATGGCTTTTGCTCTATCATTCTCCACAAACCAGTTATTTCCCGAAAGTCCATTTTTAATATCTTCGATTATATTTAACGGGTCTTCACAGCGTGGATTATCAGAAGTTATAATAATATAATCCGATTCTTTAGACGCGATTTCACCCATAAGCGGCCTCTTGCCCTTGTCTCTGTCCCCGCCGCATCCGAACACCGTAATTATTTTCCCGTTTGTAAGCTCCCTGATTGTTTTAAGTACTTTTTCCAAAGCACCGGGAGTATGCGCATAATCCACAATTGCGGTTATACCATTCTTTTTGAACACTTGGAAACGTCCCGTTACTTGCTCTACATTTTTAAAACTTTCTATAACCGAATTTATATTTAAGCCATCCATACCCGCCCAGGATATCGCGGCAAGAACATTATAAAGATTAAAATTACCGACTAACGGCACTTGTACTTTGCCTTTGTACCAGGGAGAATTTAGAATAAACGTCGTACTATTCCAGTCAAATTTCACATCAGATGCGGAAACATCATTTGTTTTATTTAATCCATAGAGAATACTCGGCAATTTAGCAGTGGCAAAATTTCTAAATACCTCATCATCTCCGTTTAAGACCAAAAATTTGTCCTGCTTGTTGCTAAGACAGACTAAATCCACAAGTCTTTTTTTCGAGGAAATATAATCCGAAACAGTCTGATGATAATCTAAATGGTCCCTTTCCACGTTCGTAAAAATGCACGAATTAAACTGGACGGCTTCGACCCTTTTCTGCGCAAGAGAATGAGAAGAGACCTCCATTACGACAGCTTCTACTTTGTCCGTTCTCATAACGTTAAAAAGTTCGCTCAAAAAGATGGGAGGAGGAGTAGTATGAGAAGAAGGAATAACTCGCTGTCCCCAGCAATATTCTATCGTACCTATTCTCCCCGTAGATAAACCGTGAAATTTAAGAATAGTGTCTACAAGATAAGAAATGGTAGTTTTGCCGTTTGTGCCGGTGATTCCTACAACTTTTATATCTTTTGTAGGATTATCATAAAAATTGTCTGCTATTTTGGCAAGAACTTCTTGTGTATTTTTAACATAAATGCATGTTATGCCGTTGACAGGATATGCAAAATTTATATCTATAACTACTGCAGCAACGCCTTTTTTGATTACATCAGAAATGAAGTCGTGTCCGTCCCGCGAAATTCCCCTTAAAGCTACAAACATATACCCTTGTTTAACTTCCGAAGAATGAGAAGATATGCCTTTTATGCAAATATCCTTATTGCCGATTATTTTCTCAACCGATATATCTTTAAGAATCTGTTTAAGATGCATAAATTTATTTTTCTATTTTTAGAAACCATTGAATAACAACTATTTCTTCCCGCAATTAATCACAAGCCTGCTATTTCCAGACGCATCTTATCGGGCAGGACTTCCAAATATCTCAATATTTTTTCCATTATAATCTTAAAAGACGGAGCGGCAACTTGCCCGCCGTAATAAGCGCCTTTAGGCTCATTCACAACAACCAAAATCAAAACTTGGGGGTCGTTGGCTGGAGCGTATCCTATAAATGAAGACACGAACTTCGTTTGGGAATATCCTTCCCCGGGGATATACTTTTGAGAAGTGCCCGTCTTGCCGGCTATGCTGTATCCGTCCACAATTGCCGCTTGTCCTGTTCCGTTTTCCACCACATCAACCAGCAAATTCGTTAAAAGTTTAGCGGAAGCGCTGGAAATCACCCTTCTTTTTGCAGTCACCAAATTATGTTTCACTACCGCACCTTTTTCATCCACAATTTCCTTAACAATAAATGGCTGCATAAGCATGCCATCGTTAGCTACTGCCGACACAGCCGTTGCTAGCTGCAAAGGCGTAACCCCTATTTCCTGTCCATATGGGATAGCTCCTATGGATAACTTTGACCATTTGTTTACGTCGCGCAATAACCCGTCTGCTTCTCCTGCCAAATCCACTCCGGTCTTTTCGCCAAATCCAAACTTCTTAATATATTTATACAATTCTTCTTCACCCATCTTTTGTGCGACTTTAGTAAAAGCAATATTAGAAGAATATAACAACGCTTCCCTGAAATTTAACCATCCGTATGGATGAACATCGCGAATAATGTGCCCCGCCACTCGATAAGAACCGTTTTCACAGAATATTCTGTCTTTGGGCGAAATTATTTTTTCTTCCAGCGCCGCAGAAGCAGTGATTATTTTAAATATAGAACCCGGCTCATAAAGGTCCGTTATTGCTCTGTTTTTAAAATCAGAAAAGGAAAAATCTTGGAATCTATTCGGATCATAAGAAGGGTAATTCGCCAATGCTAAAATCCTGCCGGTTTTAGGTTCCATAATAACCACGGAAACCGATTCCGGAGCAAAATTATTTTTAATTTCTTTTATCTCTTTTTCCGCGATATGCTGGATAACCCTATCTATCGTAAGGTGGATGTCACAACCCGGCTCAAGAGTTGACACCTTGCCGTCAAGCACATACAAAATATTCCCTTTCGCATCTCTCTGCGCCAACGTCAATCCGGATTTTCCCTTTAAATATTCTTCGTAATCTTTTTCAATCCCTTCCAATCCTCCGTCCGTCCCCATAAAACCCACAATATTTGCAGCTAATTCACCGCAAGGATAAACTCTATTCTTATGTTCTTTCCATTCTATGCCTTTTACGGAATTTTCCCTGACAAAATTCAAAAAATCCTCGCCCACAGAGCGGCTAATATATATAAAATTTGCACCACTGTCGATTCTTTCTTCTATGCTTGTCCAATCCTGTCCGGCAAGAGTAAAAATCTCTTTCAATTTGTTTTTGTCAATGATATTAGAAACTCTTCTCCAAAAAATTTCGTAAGAAGGAACGTTCAAAGCCAAAGGATTTCCGTTTCTGTCAAAGATCCTTCCTCTCTCCGGTTGTATTTTAATTGTGGCATTGTGCAGGTTTTCGGCAACCAGCGCAAATTTATCGCTGTTTAATATCTGAAGCACCACCAGCCTAAAAACAAGCGAAAACAACATGCATATTATAAAAATAACAATGCCGTAAATTTTCGTTTTCCCTATCATTTTTCTTTAATGACAATTGTCCTGATTTGCCATTCTTTCGGAAAAGTCATGCCGTGGCGAATGGCTTCTTTTTCTATCCTCGATGGAGACCTCAAAAACTCCAATTCTTTCATCAGAATTTCTCTGTCTTTCAGCAATTTTCTTTCTTCTTTGCTCCTATCGGAAATTTCATACTGTAAATTATTTATAAGAACACGCACATGGACTATAACCAAAGCGATAATCAAAATAAAAAAAGCCGCAAGAAAAGTCCTGAAATTTTCTTTGATATTCCCCCGTCCCTTCGTTATTTTTCTCATTTTTTAGTTTGGTATAAATTCCGTCCTTTCCGCCGCGCGCAATTTAGCGGAACGCGAGCGGGGATTCCCCCTTACTTCTTCATATGAAGGCCTGACGGGTTTTTTCGTCAAAATCTTCAAAGTTCCTTTTTCTTTTTCAGCCCTAAATGTCCATTTAACCAATCTATCCTCCAAAGAATGATAAGAAATTGCGCAAACTCTTCCTCTTCCCTTAAGGAAATTCGGCACTTGGGATAATATTTTTTCTATCGATTCTATTTCTCCGTTTACCGCTATCCTAAAGGCTTGAAACATTCTCGTAGCGGGGTCTATTCTCCCGCTGCCCCTGCCGAGAGCCTTGCTGGCGATTTCCGCCAACTGGAAAGTGGTTTTTATCCTGTTTTGCCTACGTTTTTGAATTATTCTCCTGGCTATTAGCGATGCCCGCCTTTCCTCTCCGAAATTCTTCAAAATATCATAAAGACTTTCATAGTCGGACTCATTTACCAATTTCTCGCAAGTCAATAAGGATGATGAATCAAACCTCATATCCAACGGCCCGTTTTTTTTAAAAGAAAAACCCCTTGAAATATTCTCGAGTTGAAAAGAAGAAATTCCGAAATCGAACACAATGCCGTCTGCTTTATCGATTCCGAGACTAGCGAGACGAGAGGGGAAGTTTGAAAAATCGTCATTGAATAATTTAAAATTTTTACCTATTTTTGAAAGCCTTTTTTCGGCAATACCCAATAATTTGACATCCTTATCAAATCCCACAAGAAAGCCCTTATCGCCGAGAATTTTTAAAATTGCCCCCGAGTGCCCGCCCTCGCCCACCGTGCAATCTATATAAATTCCGTTTTCTTTCACATTCAAATATTGCAAGACTTCCTGAAGAAGGACCGGGATATGAACAACCTCTTCGGTTTTCGGTTTTTGCTTTTCGGCTTTAGACAATAATTCGTTCATTTTCAAAACAACCTAAAAACTATAACCGAATAACCTAATTAAATTCGGAATTCTTCCAACTTATCCGTAATATCTTCGACTCTATCCTGCGTGTCTTTGCAATAATCTTTCCACCTTTGCTTTGCCCATATCTCTATCCTGTTGGAAACTCCGATAATCACCACCTCTTTATCTATTCCTGCATACTCCTTAAGTGAAGGGGGAAAAGGTATTCTTCCCTGCGCGTCCGCAACGCATAAGGAAGCGCCGGAGAACAAATGCCGAGTAAATGCGCGAGCATCCCGGGCAGTAATGGGCAAGGTCTTGGCTTTGTCTTCCAATTTTTCCCATTCTTCTTCAGGAAAAAGAAACAGACAGCCATCCAGGCCCCTTGACAGAACGAGCTTTTCCCCTTTTTTAAAAGCTTTTCTAAATCTTGCGGGAATAAAAAGACGATTCTTTTCGTCGATAGTATGCGAATATTCCCCATAAAGCCGTTTAGTCTTATTCTCCACTTTTCCCCACTCCACACCACAATTATAGAATATACTTTTAATCTGTCAAGCATATCTATTCTCTTTATGTAGCATACGAAGCGGGGCTGTATTGGCATTATACAACATATAGACAAAATATGTTTCAAGGACCCTATAAAATGTGGAGATTTTTTTCTCCGCCAAAAGAGAAGACTTTAGAACAATACGTGTTGCGGTTTTAAAGCAATGCAAACGGCTTTAGAAGAGGTATTTGTTTTATTATCCTGATACCCTGATGCTCTGATATACTGGACCCTTTATTCTGTTTTCCTGCGATACTCTTGCGGATGGGGAACGACCGATACGTTAGGCATACCCGATATGATGCTTTTTTGCACTATAACCGGTGTATTGTAAACTTCTTCCAAAGACTGGTATGTTAAAACCTCTTCGGGAACTCCGAAAGAAAAAGTTTTGCCGTTTTTAAGAAGCAATAATTTAGAACAATATTCGCTTGCGAGATTAAGGTCATGGAAAATAGCCGCAATCGTTAGAGAGTTTTCTTTATTTAATTTCCTCAATAAATCCAAAATCTTGATTTGATGTCCGATATCCAAATGAGAAGTGGGTTCATCCAATAAAAGTATCTGCGGTTGTTGAACCAAAGCGCGCGCTATTGCGGCGCGCTGGATTTCTCCGCCGCTAAGACTACTGAGCAATCTTTCTTTTAATTGTAATGTCTCGGTCAATTCCATAGCATTATCAACTATTTCTTCGTCCTTTTTCTCTTCCAAAAATTGAAAAGCATTTTTATGGGGAATCCTGCCGATAAAAATAAATTCTTCAACACTCATGTCAAACTGTATATTAAAACTTTGCGGGACAACGGCTATTTTTCTGGCAATTTCTTTAAATCTCATTTCGTCGATATTTATTTCGTCGAGAATGATTTCGCCCTTTTTGGCCGGAAGAAGTTTCGTGATTGCTTTGATAAGCGTGGTTTTCCCCGAACCGTTGGGTCCGACAATACCCAAAAATTCTCGTTTCTTCAACCGAAAACTAATATCTTCAAGAGTAAATCCCGAAGCATATCCGCAAGTAATATTTTTTAACTCTAACATATTCTATCTATCCGAAAATCAGCCTCTTTTTAAGGACTGCGTAAATAAATAATGTTCCGCCCAATATTCCCGTAATCACTCCTACGGGCAGTTCCAACGGAATAATCACGATTCTTGCCAAAGCATCGCAAAACACGAGAAAACAACCACCCAAAAGAAAGGCCGAAATATTAAGAATGCGATAGTCGTTGCCGACAAACATTCTTGCAAGATGCGGGACCAAAAGCCCCACAAATCCGATTATTCCGGCAACGGAAACACTGAAGCCGGTAAGGACGGAAGCTATTATAAAAAGCGCTCTTTTTGTTCTTTCGACATTTACGCCCAAATGAGCCGCTTCCTCTTCGCCCAAAAGCAAAGCATTCAGGTCGAAACAAAAAAAGTAAGAAGCAATCAGTCCAGCAACGGATACAATAGATGCCATCCGTATTAAATTCATATCAGGCTGTTCCAATGAACCCATCATCCAGAATATAATGCCGTGCAAGTTTTCCGTTTTCGAAACGGCCATAAGCAACATAAGGACCGAAGAACAAACAAAACTTATCATCACTCCGCATAAAAGAAGTTCGTGCATTTTGAGTATTCTTTTGTTTATGCTGAGAGAATACAACAGAATAATCACGACAACCGCGCCCAGGAAACCTGCTATCGGCATGGATATCACTCCGAAAATACTCGATAGCCCGAAAACAATATTTAAAGTCACGCCCAATGCGGCTCCGCCTGAAATTCCCAAAGTATACGGCTCCACCAAAGGATTCCTAAAAATTCCCTGAAGGATTACGCCCGCTAAAGATAACGCCCCTCCGACGATAAAACCTAAAATTATTCTGGGCAGCCTTATATCGAAAAGAATACTGAATTCAGGCGAACCTCTTTTCGAAACAGCGGATATTATTTCCTTGAAATAAAATCCTCCGGACCCGACACACAAAGAAAGAAAACCGACGGCCAAAACTAAAATCAGAAGGATAAAAAGCCAAATCGTCCAGCTTGCAAACCTCTTTTTCATATTTATAGACATAAAATATTTATTCCGTTTCAGAATGGAAAATTTCGGACAGTTCTTCCAAAGTTTTAACAAAACTTAACGGCGTGGGACTGCATATATCATAAGAATCAAATATATATATTTTCTTTTGCTTAACCGCATTGATGGTATCCAATTTCATCCATTTCTCCGTTTCCTCTTCCGCCAACATCCCCATTTCGATAATGATGATTACATCGGGGTTTTGCCGCACGACATATTCCCTGCCGACAAGCCCGTTTTCCCCCGCAGGGCCTGCATTTATTCCGCCCGCCAATTTAATAAATTCACTTATCAAAGAATTTTTTGCGGCAACCCAAAGGGGACTTGCTCCTATCTGAACAATGACTTTTTTTTTCGGCAAATCTCTATTCTTCAGAGAAAGTTTGAAAACTTTTTCGTTCGCATCCGAAATAATTTTATTGCCGAGTTTTTCCTCGCCGACAATCCGCGCCAAACGCAAAAAATCTTTACAGAGTTGGCTGAAACTTTTAACTTCATCAAAAACCGCCACATTTATGCCTAACTTCTTTAATCTTTGTATTGTTTTGATGTTTGTCAATCTTGTGGCAAGAACCATATCGGGCTTAAGAAGCAATGTTTTTTCGATATTCGTGTTAGTGATAGTCCCGACTATCTCTTTATCTTTGATTTGGCAATATGCCGTAACTCCGATAACTTTATCCTCCGCTTCCAAAAGAGAAATCTGCCTTGTGATAGCGGGACCCAAAGAAATTATTCTCTGATAACCGGCATTTTGCGCAAAAAGAGCAGAACAACCAGCAAATACACAAAACACTGCAATAAAATAAATCCTAAAACGTAAATTTAAAATTGCCTGTCCTCCAAATCTTTTGGGGAGGGATAGTTGATAATTGCTCATTGATAATTGTTCGGTGCTATTTTAACTTGCCTTCTCTATAAGCAGTAATATATTCCATGCAATATTCGTCGAAGCCCGCAACAGCCCGGGCGGACAAAAGCGTGTTCATCATCCCCGGCTCCGTCGGGTCGATAATTGCGCCGTCGCAACCCGCCTCTACCAACATGGCAAAGAAAACTTTATTCAGATTATTTCTCTGTGGCAATCCGAAAGATATATTGGAAAGTCCGAAACACAGGTGTGCCTCCGGAAATTCTTTCTTTATAGCCCTTACCGTCTCCAGAACAATCCGCGCCTGTTTTGGTTCAGTTGATATGGGCCTTACTAACGTATCTATATATACTTTATCCCGGCTAACGCCCTCCGACTCCAACAACTTAACCATGCTTCTTGCGATATTCATCCTTCCGTCATAATCGGACGGCATCCCGTTGTCATCCATAGTAAGCACAGTCACGGCCGTAGAATATTTTTTCACTATGGGAAGAATTTCGGCTATCTTATTTTTTTCCGCCGTGATGGAATTGACTATGGTTTTTTCTCTGTTACAAATTTTAAGCCCTTCTTCTATTACTTTCCCGTTTGCGGAATCAAAAACTAAAGGCAGTTTAGTTGCCTTGGAAATTATATTAGTCAGCCAAATCATATCTTCGATTTCTTTCTTGGGGTCTCCGCCGGCATTGACATCTATATGAGTAGCTCCCGCTTTTTCCTGTTTCACCACTTCCGAAACAATGAATTCTTCATTTCGTTTCCATACTTCTTCCCGGATTCTTTTTCTTGTCATATTGATTCTTTCGGCAATAATACTAAACATTCTTTGTGTCCTCCTGCTTTATCTGTTTTTCTTCAGGTTTAAAATACTTGTCTACTTTTTCCCTGATTTTTCTGATATGTTCCGGCGTGGTTCCGCAACAGCCTCCGATTATTTTTGCGCCCGCTTCTATAAGTTCGGGAATAAAAGAACTGATTTCTCCCGGAGTTTGAGGATAAACGGTTTTTTTATCCTTTAATAACGGAAGTCCCGCATTTGCCTTTATCCAGAGCGGCAAGGACGTAAACTTTCTCATTGCCCTTGCAACATCTATCATATCTTCTATAGTAACAGAGCCACAGTTTGCTCCGATTATATCTATCTTCTTAGCCGCAAAAGTTTTAACAATTTGCTCAGGAGAAGAACCCATCATAGTCGCAAATCCCTTGTGCCCTTTATTGAAACTGAAACTTATGCCGACAGGCAGGGACGAAGTTCTTCTAACGGCTTCAAGAACGCATAAAGCTTCTTTCACATCACTCATCGTTTCGATAATTATGCCGTCAGGCTTACCTTGCGCAAGCCCCTTAACCTGCTCGGAAAAAACTTCTATAAAATCGGCTTCATCGAAATTTCCCAAGGGTTTCAAAAGCTCTCCCGTCGGACCGATAGAAGCAAAAACCAATGCTTCTCCCGCGGCTTCCTTAGATAACTCCACTCCTGCCTTATTTATGTCGAAAACATTACCGGTAAATCCGGTACGTTTTAATTTCAATTTATTAGCCCCAAAAGTATTGGTAAGAATAATGTCGGCTCCGGCATCTACATAATCTTTGGCAATTTGTTTTACAAGAGAAGGGGTTTCCAAATTATAAATTTCCGGGAATTCCCCGGATGAAAGCTCTCTTTTTATTAACTCGGTTCCCCATGCGCCGTCGGCAACCAACACTTTTTTTTGTTTTAAAAGTTTCTGTAATTTGTCCATAGCGGTTTATTTTACAATTTATTCTAAATCATATAAAGTGCTGTCCCCCGGACATAAATCTCCCAAAGAATCATCATTAGCACTTACATTACATTTTTTATTTGTTGCTTCTACATGCCCGTCGCAAAAAGCCACATTCGCAAATCCGCTATGCCGGAAATGGATATTGGGCCCAAAATAAGAAAGATCTCCGGGAGCGCGGAGATAATTATTACCAATTGTTTCACTTGAGAAAGTCGACCATAAAGCACTGTCACAAACAAGAATCGTCTGCGGCGTATTCAGTATATGGACAAACTTTGCACTTTTTCTTCCTAAAATTATTTTTTCAAAAGGAGCAATGCCAATATAAGAAGAATTATAGGCATATCCGGTATAGGGTCTATCGCTATAGTTAACCTCAAAGGAAGGGCATTGCCACACCTTACCATCAGGACAATATGAGGACATAATACCTCCTCTTGTGGCAGAAGGATTTGCCCATTCGGTATAAAAATCCCAGCCGTCTATCCAATTCCAGCCAACATCTGCATAGTATGACGGAGGAAAATAACCTTCATTATCCTGCGTATAAACCATAAACGCCAGGTTTAATTGTCTTAAATTACTTTTGCAAACAGCCCCTCTCGCTTTCTCTCTTGCCTGATTCAAAGTAGGCAGAAGTATTGCCGCAAGGATACCGATTATGGCGACAACGACTAGGAGTTCGATTAATGTGAAGCCATATATTTTTCGATTTGTCGTCATATTAATTTAACTAAATTAGTACCAATCATATAAACTATTATCAGAAGAAATGAATCCATTATTCCCCATATTATGTCCCTCGGTGAAGCGCGAAGTGATGTGTTCAACATGATTGTCGCAGAACACAACATTAGTCCCATAAGAATGACGGTAGGATTGCGCTCCTGCACGGCGCATTGCGCTAAAATTGCCGCCGGCATTTGGATCCCGTTCATTGTAAAGAGGCGCACGCATAAACTTGTTGGTGCTGTCGCCCCATCCGCCATCCCCAAAGGCGGCACACTTCGTAGGATTAGATATCTGCATCATCTTTGCTGGGGGCGCATTCTCATATATTGAACAACCAAGGTAAGTGGTATTGTAGTTGTATCCGGTATAAGGGACACCCGCCCAGCTGTCACTTCCGAAATAACTGGGACATTTTATAGATTCTAACGCTCCATAATTTTCCCAAATAATCCCCGCTCCGGGTTTTCCCGAAATGCCGTTAGGAAATGTCACATCCCAACAATCAGGAAAATCCGCGTATGCTATGGGGCAAATGCCGTCATAATCTTGGCTATATATTAGTAATGCCAGACCGCATTCTCGCAAATTATTCATACAAAAGGTCTGCTTTGCCTTTTCTCTTGCCTGATTCAAAGTAGGTAAAAGTATTACAGCGAGGATACCGATTATGGCGACAACAACGAGGAGTTCGATGAGGGTAAACCCCGTTAGAGATAAGAAGTGCCTCTGGCATTTCTGTACGGTCGCCAAATGGCGACCTATCTCTAACGGGGTGAACCCATTTCTATTCTTATACAACAAAAAACACACCTCCTTTCCACGAAGTAGGCTTGCGATTTTTCCTTCCGGGGAATATCCTGGCTTGAAGAATCTTTCTACTCACCCTTACCTTCCCCATCCGACACAATATCGAACGAGTGGTTTATCTTAGGGCTTTCGTCCTCTTCTTACAGTAGCGGGACTGCCACCGATTTTCACGGTGTTCCTCACTCCGGAAGAAAATATTATATTTAATTTTGATGTAATTATAACAGGAAAGTTTTAATGAGCAAAGTTTGCAAGAGATAGATTGCCAATTTACAGTTGAGAGAATATAATAGAGAGGAATAAAATCTTATTTGAATTTGCTGTTGCAGAGAGGGAACTACTTCCGAATAAAACTAAATATTATGAGTAATACTTCAAAATACAATATCTATTGTGATGAGAGTTGCCATTTAGAACACGACCACCAAAAAGTGATGGTTTTAGGAGCCGTGTGGTGTCCTGCGGAAAAAACAACTCAGATATTTTCTCAGCTTAGGGAAATAAAAACTAAACATGGATTTGGCCGCAACTTCGAAATCAAATGGACAAAGATATCGCCTGCAAAAACTGATTTCTATCTTAATATTGTTAATTATTTCTTTGATGAGCCCGACCTACACTTTCGAGGACTTGTTGTTACAGATAAAGATAAACTGAAACACAAAATATTCAATCAAGACCACGATACATGGTATTACAAGATGTACTTTCATATGCTTAATGTCATATTTTTCCCAGATAATAAATACAGAATATATCTTGATATCAAAGATACACGAAGCAGTTGGAAACTAAAACAATTACATGATGTGCTATGCAACAATATATACGATTTTTCAAGGAATATTATTGAGAGTGTCCAGACTGTTCGTTCTCATGAAGTGGGAATAATACAATTGGCTGATTTGTTTATTGGAGCATTAGCCTATGTTAATAGAAATTTGGATACAAGCGAAGCAAAAGTAAAAATTGTTGACCAAATTAAGCAAAGGGCCGGATATACCTTGGAAAATAATACTTTGATACGTGAAGAAAAATTCAATTTATTTTTCTGGAATCCTAAAACCGAGAAACGCATATGACTTCTGTCAATTGGCTTCCAGATTTAGTTCCATTTGAAACCTACGGAGGCAATTGGAATAAGTATGTTAATGCCTTATACGATTTCTATAAAAAAGATTTTATTGAAGATAAACCGACATTCAGAGGGAAAAAACTACGTATAAGAAAATACCCCCAATTCAAAAATAAAGATAGAACTTTTTGGCATATTATTCAGGAAGGCAAAATTGAAGTAGAGAGAATTCCGGACATTAGAAGGTGCGAACGTATACGTTGGCCTAAACCAATGATTGAACACTATAATTATAAAGAAATCAAAACTTGGGAAGATTATCGCAGAGGTGAAATAAGAATATGCATATGGTTTGAATCTGTAGATTATTTGGTAGTTTTAGCTAAACGAAAAAAATATATTCTATTCTTGACATCCTATCCAACAGATAGAAATCATACGAGGAGAAAATTGTTAAAAGCTTGTGAAAGGTATTATAAAAAGACTGGCGTCGCCCCGAAGGACGACACCGATACTCCTTCTACACATGGTAGATGAGCTACTGTAGTATATAACATATGTCAGGCAAATGTCAAGCATATGTCAAATTTCGAAATCCGGTTCTAAGTATTGGCTGGCTCACTCGTTAACTCGTTATGTCCCTTGTACTCCTGTTACTCGCCATTCCCACCTGCTTGCGAAGCCTGCCCCAACTGATGGCAGGCGGGCGGGCAGGGTTGCAGTGGCGTGGTAGGGGGAACTAACCTTTTTTAAAAAGAAATGGGATGTGTCCCTGATTTTAATTTTTTAATTAATAGAACCGTCCCCTAATTTGGGAGTTCTTCTGGAGCCTGGTTTTGCTCCTCGCTTATGAGGCAAGAGAGATTCTGATTGTTTACCGCCTTCAATCCATTTGCGATAGTAACGAACAAGTTCTTTCTTGGAGATGTGATAGGCTTCGCATATGTCTTTCACAAATTTAAAAGGGCGTGGATTTATTTTATCTTTAGTCCGTTCGTATTCTTTTAAGATTGGGATCCAACGTTTTACAACAACCTGCTGGGAGTATTGCATTAGGACCTCCTTTGGTTTATTCTATCATGCCAAAAGAGTTACCTAATTACTGAGCATAAACATATGTCCCTGATTTTTTCTGATTTTTACCTGATTTTTAAATAGAACCGTCCCCTAATTCCCCCAATTACCAATACCTAATTACCCTTGACTACCTTTTCTATTCTTCCGTCCAATAAGGTCTATATAAAACATCCCCTTCCCTTGAGACAAAACGTACTCCACCAACAAAGCAAGATGAATTCTCGATGGAAAGTTTCAAGCAATACATATCATAACTGTCCCCTATATTAAGCGTATGCCAACCATCAGAAGAAAAAGTTGAACCTGCAAATGTTGCCACTTTTACAACAAGTGGTGGTCGATTATCCCAAGTTAGAGTAAATTCACTCCATTTTTCTGATACTCCCCAAACCTCTAAATTCCAACTCCATCCTTGATACCAATAATCAAAAGTATATATATGTAAAATAGTGCCAGATGGTCTTCTTATAAAAGTCCTATAAAGATAAGGAGTAAGAATGGGTGAATAGCACTCTTGATAAAAAACATGACAGTTAGAAGAACTTCCAAAATTTGTACCATAAAACCATGCTGCTTCTACTGTGGCATCTGCCATTGGGTGTTCATAAAATATCCCTATACTGAAATTATCTATATTCCCCGAATGATCATAAGTAAATACATAGAAAATATATTTACTGCCAGGTTCAGCAAATTCAATCTCTTCTTTAAATCCTGCAGGTCCAGGGTCTTGGTTTTCGTAGGGGCAGAGAAAAATCGAATCACCCGTAACATCATCAGTTAATTTTGCCCAAACCAGTTCTGAATCGCCTGTTTGCCCATCAGTAATTTTATATACTTCAAATGTCACCCAACTACTTGCAGGAAGATACTCATCTTCTACCATCCCTTCAACAGTTATAGTAGTATTAGGACCAACGATTACAGGGTTTTCGGGATTTGAAATTAAATCATGCACTATTTCGTCCGCCTGCCCCTCATTCTCTATAACTTTTATAAGTGTGGTTTTGGGAGGGGTAAAATCAATAATTTTTAGGAGATGATTTTCTGGGCTTACTATTTTATCCGGCTCCTGCCCATGAATAGCCCTAATTGAAATTTCTTCTTTAGGGACAAAAACTCGTGCAGAATCAATGTATATTGGAGTATCGCCTGAAACAAGTTCAGAGATTATTCCTCTTTGACTTTTTACCCCTACAATCATATCGCTATCATCTTCCCATGGCTCCATTAAGATAGCCCATGGGGATTCTCCATAAATGGTATAACATTTAATTCCTTCAGGAGGAACAGCATCCAAAGGATAAGTAGTTGCATTTAAGATTCCAAGAAACGGACTGCACAAAGACATATCTACTATTGCATCTCCATCGAAATCTATTGCAAGATACTGCACTAAAGTACTATCAACCTTATCAAGATAATCCGGGTCACTCTGAATTAATCCCGGGATATCAATCCATAAGTCAGAGGGATTCAAGCGGGATTCATGTAAATTTAAAGCTAAATTAGCCCAAAAAGTTCCTATATTAGGTGTCCCAGTCATAATAAGTTTGTCTACTTTAGTTTCTCCATTCATTCTCAAATATTCTCTTGCGGCTAAACCGCCCATAGAATGACAAACCAAATTAACTTTATCTGTATAGGAACCATATTTATCTCCTGCTAATAGATTGGTTATGGTATCAGCAACCTTATCCGCCCAGCCGGGGTCTCCTGGGTTTCTCTTGCCAGCTTCGACATAATGGTCTCCAACTTTATAAGTATCTACAGAACTGTTACGGTCTTCTACGCTATCTCCGAAATTGATTACTTCCAAATATCGGTTACTTCCTTCATTCAAATAACCAACTTCACTACCTTCATAGTATTCTGAGAAATATTCTCCCAATATTCCGACTGCAGAACCCCAATTTTCAGGACCACCTTGAGCAAAACCGTGGAGGAATAATACAGGAGAGGGACGATATACTGTTGAATTTAATCCCCATTGTTCATAATCTAATAATTCTGCATTTATAGTATTAGAGAAAGATGCAAAGAGTAACAGTAAAACAAAATTTATAATTATTATATTCAGTGACTTATACATCTTTTTTCTTGTTCTCAACATCAAAAGTTCTCCATTCCTTAAAATGCCCATAAGCCTTTTTTCTCTTTTTTTGCTTTCTCTTCTATTTTAAAAAATATCTTTTGAATACTCTCTTTACCGAATTGAGCCCCTTTATCTACCTTTGCTAATCCATTCTCCAATAGAAGTAAATTCAACATACCTTGCGCCTCACTTTCTTTTGAACCGTATCCCGAAGAAGTGCATGAAACTAACTGTCTGTTTTCTGCGTCTTCCAGTCTACTATCAATTCCATATAGTACAAAAAATTTACTATTTAGAAATTCCTCTGTATATTCAACGGCTTGTTGTCCCAATATTTCCAAATCGCTCTGTCTCCATCCTTGGAATTCTTTAGATTGAATTCCTTTTGGTTTCGGACATACAATTCCAGCCAATCTGAAAGTTTCTATGTCACCTATAACATTTGCTTCAAATGTAGTTGCATCCATTATCTTGGTAACTTTTACTTTTAGGCTATCTCCTCCAAACATTGCAAACATTGAAAATAATCTTTTGGATTCGGCATTAAATTTCTTCCCGGGAATCTTGCCACTCCATATCCCTTCTTGTTTATTTTTTGCTTCTGATTCTGCATTAATGAACCCTTCTTTAAATTTATATTGTCTCTCCCTGTCGGTTACAGCTAGCCCTTTTTGTAATAGGAGTTTATTAAACATTCTTTTGCCGGGTAGATAAAGATAGCAAAATTCTTCTCCGGGGTATCCTGCACCAATTAAACCACTATTAGATTCTAAAGTAACCCTTTCTCCTAACAATTCGCTATAAGCATACCAATCAGACACTCTTTGCCAGTATCTTATATATTCTGCGTTATGATTTTTAAACTCTTCCGGCTTATTATTTTTCATATAACTCTCAGGAGTACCTATTCCTAAAAGTTTAATAGTTTTTATTGCACCGTTTATATCAACTTTTAAAGTATTACTGTCTATTACTTCTATTACTTTACCTTTTATAGGTTGGGCAAATGACGATTGCGAAATTATGAAATAAACAATCAAAACAACAGTTAAGAGAATTTGTCTACATCTTATTTCTTCCATAGTAAAATTCCTCAATTTGTTTACTGTGTTTCCGGATTGAAATCTCCATCAGTTAACCCAATATTTGCCCATATAGTTTCATACATAATAGTAGTTTTGAAATCTCCCGTAGTGATACCGAGTGTTTTTACCATTTCTTTCGGAAACCACGCACCGCCTATTTTTTCATATAAGGTGACTTCCTTGGTCCCCATTAATCTTTCATCTTTATATAATAACGATTTTTGTATTAAACCTTTACTTACATTTATATAAAGTTTTAGTTTGGTATAGAGAGGATTAGCTTCAAAAGGAAATGCCTCTATTACATAAATATTTCCAATAGACTCTTCTTCAATTAAGTCAATAGAATGACTAGTTATAAAAGAATCTGTATTGTAGTTAAAATCCATATTAGCAAACTGAATAGCAGTAAGACCGCTCTCTTCAAGAAGGTCTATAGTTTTATATTGATGAGTGAATGGATTTACTGAAAAGAAATTTGTGCCATCAATAATAACTACACGAGTTTTGGTCTCTCTCGCAGGAGAATCATAATGTTCCATCTTTGTTTTATTGGGAGCTTTACAATAATATGTAGAATAAGTAGTGTCTGCAAAAGGTTGGTCATTAAGAGTAGAGAAAGCTATAAAATCCGTTTTCATATCTTGTACTTTGTTGTAGTTTTCTTCTACAGAATAAAGTATTTCAGCAGAAGAATCTTCAAGCGGGTCGAAGCCGTTGGAAACTTCCCAACCATCTTCTATGTGGTCGTCGTCAGTATCATCATCTATTGGATTTGTACCATGTTGGTATTCTCCCAAATTGGTTAAGCCGTCAAGGTCTGGGTCGTCATCTGCGTCAGCCGGGTCAAGAGGATCTAAACCGTATTGAACCTCCCAGCCGTCGGGCATACCATCGGAATCCGTATCGGGATTAAGGGGACTAGTAAAGTAGGTATTGATTTCTTGTCCATCAGTTAAACTATCGCTATCGGTATCGGGATTTATTGGATTTGTGCCGTGCTGGTATTCTTCAAGATTACTTAATTCGTCTGTATCGGTGTCATCATCTGCATCATCGATGTAAGGGTTGAGTCCGTAAAAACTTTCCCATTCGTCAGGCAAATCATCGCTATCAAAATCGTGTCCCGATTCGCAAGCGCCGATATCGGCATAGTTTGGAGTGCCTGTTCCCGTGTTTGGAATATCGGCAATATCTATTCTTTCTAAACCGGTTATATCAGTTAATAGCGCCGTGTCTCCGTTTGCGGCATCAATACAGGGACTGTTTATGCGAAGCCGCAAACCATCGTCTAAAGTGAAGAATTTTCCGTCTGCTCCTGCAGGATTATTTGCATCCACAAATAACGGGTTGCTGTTAATGTTACCTTCACCAGCCCATCCGCCTTTTATATTGCAGTAACTGATATTTATAGGAAAAATTACACCACGAGCAACAGAATAAATTTCATCGTTTATTGATTGCGAGTAGTTATCTGTATTGTCCCAAAGGACGGAGTTTGTAAGTGTTGCATTGCCGCTTATCGTGCTGCCTATATTGAATATAGCGCCGCCTCTGTAGTTTGAACGGTTATTAGTAAATGTGCAGTTGGTGACTATTATTGAAGAATACCAGTCGGATAATGCGCCACCGTCTCTTGTAGCGGTGTTTCCGGAAAAGATACTGTTTTGTGCTGTCATTGATGTGGAGCTGTTGTATATTGCTCCACCGTAGTAGCCGTTATTGTTACTAAATACGCAGTTAGTAATTTCTGTTTGTCCCTGTTGTGAGTATATTGCTCCGCCGTGTGCGGCTCCGGCAGTTCCGTCAAAGGATGTATTATCGATAAAGATACTTTTGTCTATTTGTGACTGAGAATCGGAGTTGAAAATAGCTCCACCACCTCTACCTCCCAGAACTATTCTATTTTTACTGAATATGCAGTTTTGTATTTGGGGAGAAGCCGAGACATTAGATATTGCGCCTCCGGCTTTGATTGCTCTGTTATTTCGGAATGTGCAGTCTTTTATTATCGGGGAACAGCTCTCGTTATACATGCCGCCGCCGCTGGTAGTAGAATCGTACGAATTACCGCCTTCGATTATGAAACCTTCTAAAGTAGTGTTTGCGCCTTTGACAATATGATGCGCGTTGTCGTCATAGTTAACAAAGTTGGGTAAATCGTTATTTCCTAAATCACCGCTTAATATGGTTTGATATGTTTCTATATTGCGTTCATCCGGGTTTGTTGCACCAATACCTGCATAACCGCCCTTGAGAGTAACATCATTTATTAACTGGAATGTGGCTGCTGTATAGCCAGCTATGATTATACCGGTATCGCTTCCCTGGTCGGGTTTGTATGTGCCTTGCGCTACCCAGATTTCTTCGCCGGGGAGAATTCGGGTATCGGTCAAGGCATCTTGCAAATATTTGAAAGCATCTTCCCAAGAAGTGCCGGTTCCTGTATCAGGAGCGTCATCATCAACATACCAAACAGCAGGACCCTCCAAAGGTATCGGTGGAGAATCTCCTGGAGCCACTGTATTTTCGGATGTATCAGCAAAATCCTCGGTTCCAGATGCAGGAAACTCGGTAGATACAACTTCGTTTTCAGCATTTACAGGTTCAGAGGTAAAAATAATAGGTTGTTCTGTTGATTCTTTGGATGTGTTATCGGAGACTTGCGGTGGTTTACTCCCGCCTGCTGCGAAGCGGGCAGGTGCACCCGTTAAACCTTCAACGATTACACAATTTATTATTTTCGGTTCGGATTTTTTATTGCTGACGTATATACCTTTTGTGTTTATATCTTTACTTATTATTGTCAGTCCTTTTAAAGTTGCATTACTATCTATTGTGACTGCGCTTCCTGTTTCAGTCCCTTCAATGATAGTATTTGCGACCACATCGGGATTATCGGGTTTGGTTGATGTTAAAGTGATTGATTTACCTTTGAAATTGATATTACCTTTGTATGTGCCTTCGGCTGCCACGATGGTATCGCCGTCTTTTGCTTCATTTATTGCTTCCTGAAGCGTTGCAAAATCCTTTGGAACATAATACGTTTTGCCGGTGGCAAACTCCGGAATAAAAACAATTGCCAACACTAAAATAACTGCGAATAATACAAAATAGGAGATAAAAGGTTTGATTCTTAGCATTTTATTTTTGTCTAAGTATTATACCCCATTTGTCAAGCCGTATCAGCCCTATGTACGCGTATTAAAACTGCTTCAAGAACTGCAAGTTCTTCTGATAAAAAAGACTTAAACTTCGGATATAATTACTTTTGTAGTAAAGCGATAAATTCTTTTAAAGGATTCAAGATATATCTTACTGTTTTCTTTAATATGGGATGTTCTTTGATAAATTCAGCTATGGGGGGAGATGTTTTATAGTAAATCCCTACCAAAACTTCTCCTATCGGATTAGTGAGAAGGTATTCATTCCTGAAGTTTCTTAAGATTTTAACCTCTTTTGCCATCGGAGTGCCGTAACATGCTGTTGCAATGAAACAGAATGACTCTTCTCCGCCATCATTGTTGTCTCCTTCGTCGTCTGCCTCCGTAGCAGGTCCGCCCGGGTCAACTATTGTTCCATTGACTAACCCGTCTATATCTCCAAATCCACCATCTTGAAATTCTAAAGTAATCTCATCCGTTCCCATTCCGCTTATTATATGAGCTGCGTATGTATCATCCCATGTCATAAGAGAAGGATAGTATTTTAACCATTTGTACGACGGCTGGAATAATCCGTCTAATTGGAATGTAACCGAAACTGTAGCGCCGGGTGTTATACCTTCTATTTTGAAACTAAATATACCGGGATAGAATATATAATCAGAAGGTATATTAGAGAAGCTCGATGGTTTTCGCAAATATGCCTGAACAATAACACCTGTATCAACAATTATTGTATCAATTACATCAATACATTCACACTTAGCAAGAAAATCGTCTAAACTTATTGTTGTAAATTGAATTGGCTCGGACCAATCTGACCAGCCGCCTATATCAGAATAACGCACTCTCCAATAATAGATTGTTTCCGGTTCTAGGATTGCAAGCGGAATTTGTATCGTCTGTTTGTTTATAGGGGTAGTATCTTCAAAAACTATCTCTAAGAAATCAATATTATAAGCTATCTGCCACTCCGTGAGCAGATGTTCATTATTTTCTGCATCTGAATAATCTGAAGCTTCCAACATCGGTGTAAGGCTTACACTATCTCCCTTAGGGAAGATGCCGGCGGGTTTTTCCGGGGAAGCGTTATTGGGATCATATCCTAATTGGTACTCTTCTAAATTGGTCCAATCGTCATTATCCGCATTACCGTTGGCATCGTCTATCAGTGGATTTAAATTGTTATCTACTTCCCATCCATCCGGCATGCCATCGCCATCAGTATCAGAATTTTTCGGATTTGTGCCGTTTTGATATTCTGCAATATTAATTAAGCCATCTCCATCAGGATCATCTGCATCGTTGGGATTGTAAGGGTCGAGTTCATAAAAGACTTCCCATTCATCAGGCATACCGTCTAAGTCAAAGTCATGTCCGGATTCGCAGGCGCCGATATCAGCATAATCCGGGGTGCCTGTTCCCGTGTTTGGAATATCGGCAATATCTACTCGTTCAAGCCCGGTTATATCTGTTAATAGCGCCGTGTCTCCGTCTGCGGAATCAATACAGGGACTGCTTATGCGAAGCCGCAAACCGTCGTCTAAAGTGAAGAATTTTCCGTCTGCTCCTGCAGGATTATTTGCGTTAACAAACAGCGGGTCAGAGTTGATATTTCCTTCGCCCGCATACCCGCCCTTTATGTCACAGTAAGTGACGGTTGGATTTGAACCATAGTTTGGGTTTGAACCATAGTTATATATCTCATTTGCGGTAGGTGTATAAGCAGCTTGATTATCCCAAAGAATAGAATTGACTATTGTCGGAGAAGAATTTTCGTTATATATCCCGCCTCCTGCGTACCGGGCGGTGTTTTCCGTAAAGACACAGTTGGTAATTCTCAGTGAGTCACCCCGACCGTTGAAACTGTGTATAGCCCCTCCGAAGAAACCGGCAGTATTTGCAGTGAATATACAGTTTGTCAACGTCACAGAGTTAAAAGGAGGATAGCGATACCAGCGGTCAAGGATATACATTGCGCCGCCGCTTCTATCCGCATGGTTACCTTCAAAAATACAACTTGTAATTGTTGCCGAAGAAGGGCTTTCCATCCAGTTTGCTATGCGCATGCCACCCGCAGAATTCCTCGCCCAATTGTTTCTTATGATACAGTTGTTGATTATGGGGCTGGTTCCCCTGCAAGATATACCGGCGCCGGAAGAATTCATTCCGCTTACTGCATTAGCATTACCGCTTTCAATTATAAAGCCGTCAAGAATAGCATTGTCAGCTCCGGTTAGGACATGGTAACTGTTATCGCCATAATTTGAGAAATCCGGGCCGTCATTGCCAAGTAAGTCGCCGCTTAAGATAGTTTGATAGGTTTCTATATTGCGTGCGTTTGAAATTAGCGCACCGACACCCGCATATCCGCCCTTAACTGCCACTCCACTGATTAATTGGAATGCGGCTGTTCTATCAGCGGGTATTATAATAGTAGTATCACTTCCCTGGTCCGGCTTGTATGTTCCCTGCGCTACCCGCATTTCATCGCCTGGAAGAATTCGGGTATCGGTCAAAGCGTCCTGCAAATATTTGAACGCGTCTTCCCATGATGTGCCTGTTCCCGTATCAGATGCGTCATCGTCAACATACCAGATACTCGGACCCGACAAGGGTATTGGAGGAGAATCACCCACGATTACTATACTATCGCCGTCTTTTACCGCATTTATCGCTTCCTGAAGCGTTGCAAAATCCTCGGCATAGTATGTTTTGCCGGTTGCATAGTTCGGTGAAAAAAGAATTGCCGATACTAAGACAACTGCGAATAATATAAAATATATAGAAGATTTAATTCTCATCGTTTTATCTTTTATTTAAACGGTTGCATTATACTATTCTTGTCAAACTGTCTTGTCAAATCGAGCCGCATTAAACCTGCTTGCCGCTAAAACGGTTGCAGACAAATAATCTCGTATTTTTTCACTCTTTCCGTTTAGAAGATAACTATGGAGGTATATTTAAAATTGCTTTAAGAACTGCAAGTTATTCTGATAAAAAAGGCGGATATCGTGGACGCCGTATTTTAACATTGCTATTCTTTCGACACCCATTCCGAACGCAAATCCGGTATATTCCCTTGGGTCGTAATTTACGTATTTGAACACATTAGGATGAACCATGCCCGCGCCCAGAACTTCCAGCCAACCGCTTTTGCCGCAAGTAGGACAGCCTTTTCCGCCGCAGATAATGCAGGAAATTGCAACTTCGGCAGATGGTTCGGTAAACGGGAAGAACGAGGGAACAAAACGCATCTTTACTTCCTTGCCGAACATTTGGTGGACGAATTCCGATAAAACGCCTTTCAAATCCGTAAAATGAATATCCGTATCAACAGCTAATCCTTCTACCTGATGAAACATCGGGGAATGCGAAGCGTCGGGATTATCTCTTCTGTAACATGCCCCCGGCGCAATAATTCTTATCGGTGGTTTAGTTTTTTCCATTACTCTTATCTGCACCGGCGAAGTTTGAGTACGTAACAAATATTTTCCCTTCGCCTTCGTGAGAATACCTTCGGCGGACAAGCCGCCAATCTGCAAAGAATCCTGTTCGTCCCTTGCCGGATGGTCGCTCGGAAAATTAAGCGCCTCGAAATTGTAATAGTCCGTTTCTATTTCAGGCCCCGTAGCCACCTGAAAACCCAATGGCGAAAAAATATCTATTATTTCCTGAATGGTTTTGGTTATGGGATGTTCTTTGCCTAAAGATAACGGAAAACCCGGCAGGGTATAGTCCATAGGAACTTCCGAAGTATCTTTCTGATGCAGGCTGTTTTTTATCTGTTCCAAACGCTCTTCTATCTCTTTACGCAAAGTATTCGCTTTTTGTCCGACCAAAACACGCTCTTCCTGAACAAGCGTCCCCAAAGAACGAAGGACAGAAGTCAGGGCGCTTTTCCTTCCTAAGAATTTAATTCTTAACTCTTCCAGCGCCTTGCTGTCTTTAATCGCCTCGACAGAATCCAGAAATTCTTTTTTTATTTTTTCAAGTTCGTTCAGCATAATTGAATCTCCCCGTGCTAAAGCACGGGTTTCTTTATTTAATTGACCCCGTAACGTAAACCATCGGAAAAATTTCCCGAAGGGATATTTTTTCGATACTCTGCGGGGTAATCGGAACTTTGTTCCGATTAAGTATAACACCACAAATATACGGGAAGCAAGAAGGGGAAATAAACTAACGGTGTTCGGTTGTCGGTGTTCGGTTATCGCGAAAAATGTTTTTATCATTTATTATCTACACTAACCGAAAACCTATTTTGTCGTTTTTCTATGCCTCGGTAAAGATGTCGGGAAATATTTTTCTATAGCGTCTCTTGCCTGTATGTCTGTAATTCTGTAGTCCTCCGGCGGCTGTTGAACGATAATACCCCTCATATCCCATATAACATAAGGGGGGATGCATATTCTATACAATCGGTCTTCTTTTAATGTAAACTTGTTCGGCCGAGGATAAAATTCAAATTGTCCGTATTCATTGGGATGTTCCTTGAACCATTCCTGATAAGCCATAACTTTTTTGCCGCTTAAGGTCATTTCGGCAAGCGGCATATAATAATAGTGTGCTTTCAAATCGGCAATACGCCTGCGGCCTATACGATATGATGGGGTATTTGAATCTTCAGAAATACTGATTATGGACATATCTCCACCAAGCGCTCTCATAAAAACTTTAGCTAATTCTTGATCCAGTTGCTTTTCGTTTCTTATACGCGGTGAGAAAAACGGAGATTTTTTATAATTGGACTCCCATTGCCAATGACTGTCAAAAGACCTGGAAGCGATAACTTCTTCACATTTCAAACTGGCAATAACCAGGTCAGGCATGTCCTCAAAGGAAAGCATGCTGTATAAGACTTCTGACTCAGGTTCATAAAATTCTGGATTTTCAGAAGCAATCCAGAAAATAAGGCGCTCGGCCGCTTCGGGATTATAGTGGCATAAGCCTATGACCGCATCCTCGACTTTCCAGTTAACGCCGTCCGAACATTTCACGCTTTTTCGCCTTAACTGCACGGGTAATTTGTCCGCAATTTTCGCGACAATACTGTTTTGCTCGGCAGTTCCTATAAGCACAAGATTATATTTGCGAATATCGCTTTCACTAACTTCACTGTCGGGTTTCCCCAAAAGCGTGCTATAAAGTAATCTGTTATGCGGAATACCGTCAATACCCGCGCCTTCTCCCGGGTCATTCGCATCCGCATCAGGCCAGGATGGATAACAGCTTTTTCTTGCCGCCTGCGCCGCATCATACATTCGCTTATTGGTTTCGGGGTCTGCATTAGTTCCCCAGACAATCATCAATGGCTCACCCCGATAAAGCAAATCAGCTCCTCCGGGATAATGCAGACGATAAGAATATTTATTCTTTATATCCGAAACAGTCCAAGTATCTTCCTGTAATTTAACATAAAACGTTTCCGCCAGAGGAGCATTATAAATGAGCGGATATTTTCCGTTTATAACCACTTTCAGATTCTCTTTTATATTGATGGGAGACTGCCCCACATCAATTTTAAGAATATTTATATTTTCAAGATTAAGATAAAGCACATTTGCCCCGTCAATTCTCGCGTCGAATATTGCAGGACGCGGTTCTTGCCCCCACTGGTCCACTTCAAGCCAATATGCACGCCGGGCAAATCCGTCCATAGCAGTATAATGAATACGACGAACATCTTTCATTTCTGGAAGCGTATGGCTGAATGCGAATTCGTAAGCGCGAGTATTCCCCTCATTATAATTCCACGCCGCATGCCCCAAACCTGAAGTTTCATCTAGTATCACTTTTCCGCCGAATCGGATAAGATTCTGGATAGGCGCACGGTCCTGCAATACAGGAACAGTAGGGTCATCTATACTGTGGACAGAATATACGGGCACATGAAGCATATTTTCTATCGGTATAACAACCGCCAAACCGCATTGAGGGCGAGCTGATGCAAAGATATCAGGATGCCTCGTACATAAATTAAATGTTCCCCAACCACCCATACTTCTACCTATAAGATGAATTTTTTGCGAGTCAATATTCCAGTGTTTTTCGACATATTTTATAGCATCCAGAACATCTACTTCGGAAAGGTCGGAAAACCACCCGCCTCTAGCCCGCCCAAGAACATGTAGTTGAAATCTATCCGGCTGACTTCTGACACCTCCCGAATATTCCATATGATTTCCGCCATGACCATGCAAGTCGACTTCTAAAGCAAAAGATTTATTCGGCGTGTAATCCGTCGGAATCGCCAACTTAAAAGGCTGTCCCGAATCATCAACCTTGGAAAGATATGCCCACTCAATAACGCCCGTAAAAGCATCAATCAAATTGTCGTTTTCCTGAACTTTTACAGCCCATTTCTGCAAGCGATAAGCGGCATTTGTTACACCATCTATATTTTCAGAAAATCTTTCCTTCGCATCCTCAAGAAGATACTGCAAATATTTTAACCATCCGTGATAAGCCGCTTTCCCGGAATCACCGGTCAGTTTTTGATTAGTTTTGATAAGAGAATTAACGTTTGCACTTAAATCCCCGGCGCAAAATGTTTTTTCGACCGAAATTTTTTCTCTGCCCGCACCAACCACATCAGCGCCGGCATGATAGAACCCGTCCTTAAGATTTATTAAAGTACTCTCGGCAAGACTCAGCGTACTCGTAAAAACATTATTATCACGGACATCCTGAACCTTCAGTTCGGCTTTAAGCCCCCTTTGGTCATCGGTCAATGGCCCAATATTTACGCTTAACTTTGTTCCTCTTTTATCAGATGATGTTTTAATCTGAATACTCGGCTCAAGCAACAGGCCGTCAAGATAAAAATCCGTCGGCGAAAAAGACGGGCGGAATAAAAGGCCGAATTTAGAAATTTCTCCCCTTTCCGGTATCGTAAATTTATAAGAGAACCTCGCCCATCCGGTGTTTCTGGCATCCGAACTTCCGAGAAAAATTTGCTTCTCTTTGGTGCCTTCGCTTAACACTAGATATACTGCCAATTTATCCCAATCGTTTTCCCCGGTCCTCGTTTGTCCAGAAACCGTATACACATATCCCGGAGCAACTTTGTCGGTAATATCCTGAAATACCCCGTCTTCGTTTTCAACCCTTTGAGCAATTCTTAAACTATATTTTCCTTCAAAGATTGGTGAGTCGCTTCTGGATATTTCTCCTCCCTTGACAACCCATGCGGATAAATCATTTAATTCAAAATCCGGATTTATAAGGAGATTTTTTGCCTCAAAGGAATAAACCAAAGAAATAAATAAAATGCAAAAAACAAACAATAAAACTAGTTTTTTCATAGGGTCCTCCGTTTGGTAAGCAGAAGTATACCATTTGGGAATAAGGAGGGACAAGACTGTGGACTTTAGACATTAGACCGAAGACCAAAGACTAAAGACCTTTTGGTAATGGGTAACGAAGCCCGTATCGGTAACGGTTAAGGTAACGTAAAAAAGACGACCGACGTAACCCTATTACGAAACTGGTATCGTAACCCTAACCGAATGCCGAGCTTTTACTGATTGCCAATTTTCTGGTGGAAGAATATAATACATGAGTGCTGTAGTAAATAAATAGTAAATTAAGATAATTAGAATAATATGAAAATATTAACGCGTATTGTGGGAGTTATTATATTGACACTAGTCCTTGTAATATTAGGGAGTAACATTTTATATTGGGGCTTTATTTTTCTAGGTGGGTTGCTCGGTATTTGGGCATATCCTGTGGTAGGTGTAATTATATTACTTATGATTATCGGTTACGCGAGACTATTAAAAGTGCTCATCAAAAAATAAGTATTGACCTGTATTTATTTCTTAACTTGCTTTAGCGGGTGCTGGCTTAATGTTTTTCTTGGCAACCTCAACCAATGCAGAGAACGAAGCGGGGTCGTTGACTGCTATATCCGCCAATACCTTTCTGTTTAGCTCAATTTGGGCTTTGGCTAAACCGTCAATCAATTGCGAATAGGTTATGCCCTGGCTTCGGCAAGCGGCGTTTATTCTCTGTATCCACAAACTTCGGAAATTTCTCTTTCTTGTCCTTCTGTCTCTATAAGCATAGACAAGTCCTTTCTGAACCGCATCTTTAGCTACGGTATAGAGTTTGCTTCTTCCTGCGTAATAACCCTTTGCCTTGGCTAATATTCTTCTTCTTTTTTTCTTCTTTATAGTTCCTCTTTTTACTCTCGGCATTTTTTGCTCCTAAATCAAAAATTGAATGTCAAATATCAAAAATACATATCAAAATGTAAAATTTTTTGAAAAGACTTTGAATTTTGATTTGTAATTTTGCATTTTAATCTTTGATTTTTTAAATTATTATTTATACGGCAGCATACCTTTTGTTCTATTATAATCCGCCGAATCGACGTTATCTTTTTGGGCTAATCTTCTTTTTTGCTTTGTGCCTTTCTTGCCCAAAAAGTGCCGTTTTCCAGCTTTGTTTCTCCTTATTTTACCGGTGGCGGAATAATGAAATCTCTTAGCCGCCGACTTCTTTGTTTTCATTTTTGGCATTTTTTTCTTTCCTAATTTCTACGGGTGCAAGAACCATTATCATGTTTTTGCCCAGCATAAAAGCTGGCTTGACAACCTTGCCCAAATTTTCCACTTCTTTCTCTACTTTAGAGAGGATTAGGTTGCCTCTGTCTTTATGGGCCATTTCCATCCGTCTAAACTGCACCACAACTTTCGCTTTATGGCCGTCCTCAAGAAATTCTCTGATATGTTTTACTTTTACTGTGAAATCATGCTCGCCGATGGAAGGTCTGAACGTCATTTCCTTCATCTGCTGTATTCTTTGCTGTTTCTTCTGGCTTTTCTCTCTTTTCTGTTGTTCGTATCTATATTTCCCGAAATCTATTATCCTGCAAACCGGAGGATTGGCACCGGGAGCCACTTCCACAAGGTCTAGTTCCAATTCTTTTGCGATGTACAGAGCGCGGCTTAAAGGCATAACGCCTATTTGCCTGCCATCGGGACCAACTACTCTAACCGTTCCAGCCCTAATCCACCTATTTATTCGAACTCTTTGCGTTTTTGCTTGCAAGGTTATCTTAAAAAGTTATTTCCTTAGGTCCAGTTTTTTAAGTATTTCCAAATACCTTTCTTCGGATTCTTTTCTTAGATAATTCAATAAAGCCCTTCTTCTTCCCACTAACTGCAATAATCCCCTTTTGGATGAGCGGTCGTGTTTAAACTTTTCAAGGTGCTGCGAAAGCGTATTTATTCTTTGAGTGAGAATCGCTATTTGCACTTCGGCAGAACCCGTATTCTTGGAATCTTTGCCGAATTCCGCTACTATTTTTGCCTTGTCTTCCTTGGTAAAAGCCATCGTATTACCCCCAAATTAAGAATCAAAAATAAAAATGCAAAATGACAAATTAAGACTTAAAATCACAAAAAATATTTTTGCATTTTATATGCCTGCCCGCTTCGCAAGCAGGCGGGTATTTTGGATATTTGATATTTAATTTTTGGTATTAAGTAGGTGGAGTATATCACAATTTGCTTATTTTCTGCAAAATTAATTCTAGTTTCTTCTTAGGATGTTCGCTTTCCGTTATGCTGCGGCCCATAACAAGATAATCAGCGCCTGTTTTTATGGCATCTTCCACGCTGATTACGCGGCTTTGGTCATCAGAGGGTATTTCTTCCGTTCTTACCCCCGGCACAACAACCAAAAAACTTTTTTCAGTATTATTTCTTATTAAACTTATTTCTTTGCCGGAACAGACAACTCCGTCCAGATTGCAGTCTTCGGCAAGTTTTGCAAGTTTTAAAACCTCCTGTTTCACGGGAAGCGAAAAACCCATTTCTTTTAACTTCTCGTCATCTAAACTTGTAAGGATAGTGATTCCTAAAAGAAGAGGTTTTCTGAGCGAAGTTTCTCCGGATAAACTCTTCACTTTCCGAACAACTTGTTCAAGCATTGCTCTTCCGCCCAGGGAATGCACGGTTAGCATATAAACTTTTTCTTTTAAAACCGCTTCCATAGCATTTGCTATAACGCTTGGGATATCGTGGAATTTCAAATCCAGGAAGACTTCGCCTCCTTTATCTTGAATCATACGGACAATATTTATTCCTTCCCGTAAAAAGAGTCGATGCCCCACTTTAAAAATGCGGACGGAATCTATCAACTCGCTGACCAATTTCCCCGCATCTTTTCTTGTCGGGACATCCAGCGCAACTATAATCGGTTTATCGTTTTTTATTCTCATCTTTCTACAATCTGTGTAATCATTTTATTTTTTCTCATTTTCTAGGAAATAAAGGCTTCTCTTTCTTTATCCGTTTATCTATTAAAACATTTTCTAATTTTTCTATTGCCGAAGAAACTAACGAAACTTCAAGCCCAAGTTGCCTTGCTATCGCTTCGGCCGTAGCGGGCAGGAAAGGATATATCAAAATCGCAATTGATGCAAGCCGTTTTGCCAGATAATAAAGAAGCGTATTCAAAGAAGCAGTATCCTTTTCTTTTGCCAAATTCCAGGGGGCGTATTTTTCTATAATCTTATTGGTATCGCGCACCAGGTTCATTATATTAAATAATGCTTTTGAAAAGTTCGCGATTTCGAGTTCTTTATCTCTTGCGGATAATTCGTCCGATAAATCTAAATCCAATAGTTCGGGCTCGATTTTCCCCGCCTTCTTACCTGCCGGCGGAATTTTCCCGGAGCAATATTTTTCTATCATAGTCAACACGCGCAAAATAAGATTGCCCAAATCATTTGCAAGGTCTTTGTTATAACGTTCTTTCAGCCGTAAAAGGGAAAAATCTCCGTCATGGTCGAACGGAAATTCCGTCAAAAGAAAATACCGGACCGTATCCGCTGTGTATTCTTCGGCCAAAGGCAAAGGGTCTATCATATTACCCAAGGACTTGCTCATTTTCTGTCCTTCAACTGTAAAAAATCCGTGGACAAAAAGTTTTTTGGGTAATTTTTCTCCTGCCGCCAAAAGCATTGCAGGCCAGACAACGCTGTGAAACCAGCATATATCTTTTGCCATCAAGTGAATATCCGCAGGCCACCATTTAGCAAATTTACTTTTATCGCTTCCGTAACCTATTGCGGATATATAGTTAATAAGAGCGTCTATCCAAACATAAATTACCTGTGAATCATCGAACGGAAGGCTTATTCCCCACTTAACTGTCTCTCTGGAAATACTAACATCTTCTATTCCCATTTCGAGTTTGCTTAAAACTTCGGTTTTTAAAGTATTGGGGAATATTTTCAACTCGTTATTCTTCAGCAATTCTATAAGTTGCTGCCGATAATCGGTCAATTTAAAAAAATAATTTTCTTCTTCCAGCAACTCCGGTTCGGTTAAATGCAGGGGGCATTTGCCGTCTATCACGTCGCCTTTCTGCATAAATTTTTCGCATCCCTTGCAGTAAAGCCCTTTGTATTTGCCTTTGTAAATTACTTTCTTTTCGTATAGTTTGCTTAAAAATTTTTTTACGGCGTCTTCATGGTTCCTGTCGGTAGTCCGAATAAAATAATCGTAGGTAATATTCAGCTTATTCCACGCATTTTTGAATTTTTCTGAAACTTCGTCGCAGAACTCTTTTGGAGTTTTACCGGCCTCCTGAGCTGCTTTTGCGATTTTTTCGCCGTGCTCATCAGTCCCCGTCAAAAATAAGACTTCTTTATTTGCCTGACGGGCGCACCTGGCCAAAACATCCGCGGCAACGGTCGTATAAGTATGTCCTACGTGGGGAGAACTATTTACATAATAAATAGGCGTGGTGACGTAAAATTTTGTCGCTATATTATTTGCTTTCATAAGTCAAACAAACTATAAGTTGGTCCGCTATTTCCGATGTTAAACTTGCTCTTTCTCCGGCCGGTATAAGCCTTACGGAACTTGATATATTCTTGATTTCGACTTTTTCTTTTGCAACCCATTCGTCTATACTCTTTTCAAGCTCCGGAAGCCCATCACTCGTTGCCGAACCCATAAAAATCTTTACTTTCTGCATAAAAAAATCCTCCTTTTAAAAAATTAAATAGAAATACAATTGAAATATATAGAAATATGTATGAATTGATATACATAGAAATATATGGAAATACATTGAAATAAGTTGTCGCTGTTTTTCAGTTTTTAACAATGTATATCCACTATATTTCTACTATATTTCCGCATTTATATAATCGTTTACTTTTCCCCCCAAAGTTTCTTCTGATTTGACTTCTTAATTTGAACTCCCAAACATTCGTAACATAACGGCGTAGCTTCCCTTCCCTGAGCAGTCCTCTTTATCAACCCCTGCTGGATAAGATACGCTTCACACACTTCCTGAAGAGTATCTTCTTCTTCGCCCAAAGCAATCGCCAATGTCTTGAGCCCCACGGGCCCGCCGTTAAACTTTTCAACCAATGTCCTAAGTAAAAGTTTGTCCATTTCGTCAAGCCCGTACTGGTCTATTCCCAAAAGTTTCAGCGCTCTTGCAGTAATGTCTTCCGTAATAACACCCGAAGATTTTACTTGAGCATAATCCCTTACCCTTCTCAGAAGACGATTTGCTACTCTCGGAGTTCCGCGGCTCCTTCGGGCTAATTCCATCGCTCCCTCTTTATCTATTTTGATATTCAAAATTCGGGCAGATCTTTCCAGTATTTGAGCAAGTTCTAAAGGATTATAAAAGCCTATCCGTATTATCATCCCGAACCTTGCCCTAAGAGGCGAAGTGATAAGTCCGGTGCGGGTAGTCGCACCTATCAAAGTATAACGCGGAAGTTCCAGTTTTATCGCGCGGGCAGACGGACCCTTACCGACCATAATATCCAATTTATAATCTTCCATCGCTGAATAAAGCACCTCTTCGACCGTATGAGGCATGCGGTGTATTTCATCCACAAAAAGAACCTCTCTGTCTTTTAAACGCGATAAAATCGCCGATAAATCAACGGGTCTTTCTATTACGGGGCCTGAAGTCGAATTGATGTTAACTTCCAAATCTTTAGACACAATATTTGCAAGAGTCGTCTTTCCCAAGCCCGGCGGGCCGTAGAAAAGAATATGGTCAAGCGCCTCGCCCCTTTCCTTAGCCGCTTTTATGAAAATGGATAACTGTTCTTTGATTTTATCTTGTCCCGCGAAATCCCGCCAAGAAGAAGGACGCAGTTCATTGTCCAATTCTTTGTCTTCAAGCGTAGGTTTCGGATTTATAACTCTTTCTTTTGCCATTTTTCTATAATCCAGTAGCAAGTAGAGAGAAAAACTGAAATATCTTCCTCTCTGTTGCTATTCTTTTCTAAAATCATATTGTTCACAATTGTTTCAAAGCATGTCCTATAAGTTCCTGCAAAGAAGGTTTTTTCTCCTTAATCGTCATATATGAAGCCTTTATAGCCAAAACCGCTTCTTTCTTGCTGCAGCCAAGTGATATAAGCGCGCGCACCGCTTCTTCCACAAGCGCCGTTTCTTCTTCATTTAATGCCACTTCTTCATCCAGTAATTCTCCGACAGGAGAAATCTTTTCTTTAAGTTCGATGATTATCCTTTGAGCGGTTTTCTTGCCGACGCCGGGAACGCTGTCTAATTTATTGAAATCGTCTTTGATTATCGCTCTTTTCAATTCGTCCGACGAAAGAGAAGACAAAATACCAAGCGCTAATTGCGGACCTATCAAAGTAACGGAAATCAGCAATTTAAAATTCGCAAGTTCCTCTTCCGTCTTAAACCCGTAAAGACGCATGATGTCTTCCCTTACATGAAGATAAGTAAAAAGACTGACATCGCCGCTCACATCGCCTAAAGCGTTATATGTAGAAACGGGAATATTCAGCCCATATCCCACCCCGTTCACATCGACCCTTATATAAGTCGGCGATTTATAAGCGAGTTTGCCTCGCAGGGAGTCAATCATAGTTTTCCGATTAAAAATTAAACAGAAATATAATAGAAATACATTGTCTACAGGCTATCGTATTTCCACCATATTTCCACATATCTCCACGTATTTCATCTTTCTGTTTTTTTAACTTTATTATTCCAATCCATAGAATTCATACAACAAATAGCCGCGCCCAAAGCATCGGAAATATCGACACGCTTGAATTTCACGTCCAACGACAAAAATCGTTTTACCATCTCCTGCACTTGCTTTTTCTCCGCCATTCCGTATCCCGTAACCGCCTGTTTTATGGCAAGGGTCGAATAACCGAAAACTTTAAGCCCTCGCTTCACTCCCGCCAGACTCACTACTCCAACAATCTGGCCTATTCTCAATCCTGCATTAGGATTTCGGGAAATAAACGGCTCTTCTACAGCAAGGCTATCGGGACTAAATTTCTTTATCAGTTGAGAAACTTTATCATAGATGTTTTCCAAATACAAAGGATACGATTTCGGATATATATTTTCGATTATTCCGTAATCAATCGCTGCAAGTTTTGAATCATGCCCTTTTCCGACTATTCCGTAACCGCTCACCTTTATTCCGGGGTCAAACCCGAGGACAACAGAATTCATATTTATTTTAAAAACTATTTTTTGAATAATTCCAACTGCGGTTTTCTAAAAAATTTATACTGCTTCAGTATTCTCAAAAGTTCCAAGGTATCGCTGTAATAATTTTTATTGCTTTTTACGTTTTTTATAATCCAGGAAAGCATTCCAGGGAATGTTATAAGATGGTCTATGCCTTTTGTCTTGAGAAGTTTTTCCGACTTTTCGCGCATAGTTTTATCGGCGGGAAGGTTGGAAATTACAAGGATTTTCGCAAAATCCGCGGTTCTCAATACTTTCTGCGCTTCTTTTAAGTTTTCGGCGCTTAAAAAATCGAGCAAACCTTCATCTTTCTGGATAACAGAGGGATAAAATTTATCGGTATGCCACGGTTCGATCCTTATTATGGCGCTTTGGACGGATTTGGCGGATCCGCCGTCCAGCACAAACTCTGCCGCTTCTTGTTGACCCGTATTGAGGTTGATTATAAAAAAATCTACGCCTCTTTTTGATTCTTTGCCCTTGGGAATGAATTTGCGGTTGGCCTTTACGACAAATCCCGATATTTCAAAAAATTCTCTTACCAACAGTTCATTTATGTCACTCATTCTACCGGTATTTTATCACAATTGGGCTCTATTTCACTAAACATATAGTATAATACCGCTATGAAACAATTATGGGCGCCCTGGAGGGGTAAATACGTGAAAAACGCGGGAAAGATTAAGGGATGTTTTTTGTGCAGGCATTTAAAACTGAAAGATACACGCAAAAGTCTGGTTGTCTATAAAGGGAAATATTCTTTTATAATACTTAACCGCTTTCCTTACAATAACGGCCATCTTATGATAGCGCCGAACAGACATCTGAAAAATCTGGAAGATTTAAGCGAGAACGAGGCGAACGAGATTTTTTCTCTTGCCAGAAAAATAATTCCTGTCTTAAAAAAAGCGTATCATCCGCACGGTTTTAATATGGGTATGAATTTAGGCTCATGCGCCGGAACAAGCGTTGAAGACCACATGCATATTCACATAGTTCCGCGATGGGAAGGGGACACAAATTATATGCCTGTCATAGGCAAAACTAAAATTATTCCGGAATCTTTACTGCAGACCCACAAGATAATCAGAAGCGAAATTCAAAAAAGTTGGGAATAAAAAAGCCCTTTTGTTTTTGCTGTCTTATTTGTTTTTGGCAAAAACAAAAGGGCTAAAAATTTATTTCTTTATCTTCAACTGTGGAATCTGCAGTTCTTGCCCTGAATATATAACATTCGGATTTCTGATTTTATCCTGATTTGCTCTATAAATAAGGGGCCACTTATTGGCATCTCCGTATTCTTTTCTGGCTATCAGCCAAAGCGAATCGTTTTTCTTGACTACATATATGCCGCCGCCCATGACTTGGAAACTTTCCTTATATGAAGCAAGTTGCGACTCTATTTGCGCCAGGTAAAAATCAAGTTCTTCCTTTTGCTTTTTCTGAAGTCGGACACCTTCCATCGACTTTGTTATTTCGTCTTTGAGGTTTTTCAAATCTGTTTCGGAAAGCATTTGCGGAGCCATAGTCATTTGGGACTCCTCAACTCCCGGAGGGGCTCCGACTATATATCCGCCTACTCCAACACCGCTATTGCCCCATATATCTTTATCGTCTGATTCGTAAGTTCTCACTCTCCAGCCGAATTCTTTCAGGCGTTCCCTTATTCTCGGTATAAGGTCATCCTGCTTTTTAACGGGCGTTCCGTCGGCAAAAACGCCGGAGCAAATAAAAAGGCAAATACAGCCGATAACCGCTACCTTCGAAATAATGCTTTTCATACTTCCCTCCTTTTTTATTCCTCCCGCCGAAAATAGCAGCGTTCGGAAATGGCTCTTTGGTATTATACCTCTTCCGTTTGACAAGTCAATCTGCTTAACAATATCGTAAATTATTATAAATTTGAAATATTTTAACTGAAAGCCTCTACCCTCTCGTTTTCTCCCAACGAAGCAGTTCCGTCACCTGTGAAAGAGTACTTCCCTCTTTAATTTCTTTTCGGACTCTGTTTTCTTTTTCCAGCACATCCATCGCGCGGTTGGCTATTTCAGCGGCTTTGGACTGCGGGATTACCACTACTCCGTCATCATCCCCGACTATCCAATCTCCCGGAAAAACTTTCACCGAACCTATTTCTACGGGTATTCCCATTTCTCCCAAACCTTTTGGTTCGCCTGCCTGCGGAGTTATTATTTTTGCAAAAGCCGGGAATTTGAGTTTTTTAATTTCAGGAACATCTCTTATCGCGCCGTCTATAACAACGCCCGCAATACCTTTTTGTTTTGCGCTCCAGGATGCAAGTTCTCCCCATACGGCGGGAGAAACACCGCCGGCATCAATAACTATTACGTCTTCCTTTTGCGCCCTCTCTATCGCTTCAACCGGTTTTGCCCAGTCGCCCGGATAAGTCTTCACGGTAAAAGCCCTGCCGGCCATTTTTATACCTTCCAATATTGGTCTTATATCTTTGCAGGAATTTCCTCTGTGAAGAGCGTCAGAAATATTGGACGTGGAAACTTTAAGCAAAACATCTTTTACTTTTTCATCCGTCACCCTTTTATATAGAATGGTCCTTATCGGCTTTTTATTCTTTATGCTTTGTTTAATTATATCTGTTGATCTTTTTGCGTCTTCCGATTTCGTTATCGCTCCTCCGATAATTATTATGGAAGCGCCCGCTTTCACTGCCTTCGGGGCAGTTTCGGAATTTATTCCTCCGGCAACAGCAATCGGAATATTCACAGATTTATTCACTTTTTCCAAATCCTTAAAAGGATTTTCCCCTCTCATTTGCGCATCGACCGGAGTGTGTATGCATAAGTAATCCGCGCCGAATTTTTCCATTTGTTTGGATTTTCGTATTATGTTTTCTACTTCCAACAGGTCCACCATAATTTTAGCGCCGTAATTTTTCCCCGCTTCGATACATTCTTTTATCGTGCTGTCGGAAGCAATTGCGAGAACACATACAATATCCGCGCCCGCTTTAGCCGCAATTTCAACTTCTGCTCTGCCCGTATCGGCAATTTTCATATCGGCAATTATTGTATGATGCGGAAACTCTTTTCTTAACGTCCTAACCGCATCCAACCCTTCGCTTTTAATCAAAGGCGTTCCCGCTTCAATCCAATCAGTTCCGCCTTTCACCGCTTCATGAGCAAGTTTAACAGCTCTTTTTAATTCGATAAAATCCAGTGCAATTTGTATTACGGGTTTCATATTAGTTCCTTTTAAAAAGTAGAGAGTAGAAAGTAGCAAGTAGACCTGCCCGCCAATCTTGCAGGCGGGGAGTAAATAATATTTTCCATCACTATCCGCTTGCTTCTTCCTAATATAGTAAAGGCAATTATAATCTAAAAGAAATTTCTTCTCTACTTAACATATATCTCTCGGCTTTTTTGCACCATAAACCTTTATTTTGCCTAAAGAGAAATTCTAAAGTAAAATAGATAGATTTGCAAAGGAGGCTATAAATGATCAATGAAATTATAATGCCTAAATTGGGGCAAACAATTAAAGAAGCGACAATCGAAAAATGGCTTAAGAAAGAAGGAGATAAAGTTGCAAGAGGCGAAGTCCTGCTTGAAATTACGACCGACAAAGCGGCTTTGGAAATTGAATCCCAGCATGACGGACTTGTTAGAAAGATATTGGCAAAAGAAGGCGAAAAAGTTGAAGTTTTAGCCGTTATCGGATTTATTGCGGATAGTATGGATGAAAAAATTCCTCAAATCACAAAAAAAAGCGAAGTTTCCTCGGACTCCCGCCAGCAACCGATAGGCGGGCAGGCCTGCCCGTTAAATGTAAAGAAGAAGTAAATTTCCACTATTTTCTATTACAAAGCAGAAACCCAACAAAGACAATAATAGCATTCCGGTAGTCACATTTTTACAATTTTTTCGCAAGATTTAACATGGCAAATATGGTATAATTTTAAGTCATGAGAAAAAAAGAAACAAAAAAATACTTTAAAAGATGGGGAAGAATTAAAGAAAGGGAAAGAACCGAAATTCGCCAAACTCCTTTTGAAATTCGTTTTATTCAAACTGCCGCTTTAATGCAATTTGCAAATTCTTTAAAATCCAATAAGGAACATTGTATTTGTGACAATTGGATAAAATTAAAAGAATCTTAAATTGAACAAAAAATCTTCTCTTGGTCCTTTATATCTAGCCATTAAAGGCCTTCTAAAATGGTTTAAGAAAACCCATTGTTCAGGCATTATAATTGGCGGCATAGCCGCTTCATTATTAGGCAAGCCAAGGACCACACGCGATATTGATGCCCTTGTTTTCGTTGACGAGAACAAATGGCCTGAATTCTTGAAAACCGGAGAAAATTTCGGATTTTATCCCAGAAATAAAGACATTTTAAAATTTGCCGAGCAAAATAGAATCTTGTTATTAGCACACAAACCCACCCACATAGACATAGATATTTCTTTCGGCCTCTTACCTTTTGAAAAAGAGAGCCTCAATCGCGCAATAACACTTCCCATAGGCGGGATAACTATTCCTTTACCTACCCCGGAAGACCTGATTATCATGAAAGCAGTAGCGCATAGACATCAGGATTTATTAGATATCGAAGGCATAATAGAAACTAACCCTGAACTTGATTTTAAACGTATCAAATATTGGGTAAAGGAATTTGCTGAAGTTTTAGAAACAAAAGAAATATTTGACGACTTTAAAAAACTACTCCCCAAAAAATAAGTTCGGTTCTTTTGACCACAGGGCAATTAATGGTGCCTGCGCCGCAATATTCCTGCAGGAAATCAAGACCCTTCTCGAAGAACCGCAGTAATTATTATCATAGACTCGCCTGCTTGGGCAACAAGAAGAGTTTGTGTCAGGGTTTGTCAAATGTCAAGATTCTATCCCATAACTTTCCTATAACTTTTTTAAAATGTAAAGAAGAAAAAGTGAATCTTCGTTATTACCACCAACTTCTTGGCCCCCCTGGGTTCCAAAAGCGGTATTTCGTATTACTAAACTGTCGCCATTCCACATGACTATCCACAAAAAGGATATTACCACCTCTTGCTAACCGCGCATCCATATGGTTGCTACGGTCTTCCCCCAATCCAGCCCCAATATATACACCACTTGTAGTGGAGGTAACGGGAAACTGGTTAGTATAAATATCGTCTGTCACGAACTCGGTGTCTGCAGGATTTCTGCAGACACTGCCGGGAGTAGTAGGAGTCTGTTTGAAAACTGATGTTACCCAACATTTTGTCGGCTCACTACCATAGATTATTATTGCAGGTCTCCCGGGCTTATCAAACAGCCAAGAGTAACTTGTTACTCGATAAAGGGCATCACGCCCAGTACCTGGTTCTGGATAAGGCCCGCCGAAAGCGCTGCTCAGGGTGTTCGGATCCCATCCTCCTGCCGTAAATTGGCTAAATTGCCAGCAACTTGCCAACTTGGGGGTTTTAAGTATATTGGAAGGACAGTAACAAGTTTCAGGTATAGCACCGGCGAGATCAATAACGTAATCAGATAGCATGTAGGTAATGTCATGTAGCCACCACCCCGTTGCGACCTCCTTCGGCAGTTTATTGCCATACTCATTGCCATACATAGTCATAGCCAAGCCGATCTGTTTAAGGTTATTTTTGCAGACAGCAATCTTTGCCTGTTCCCTTGCTTGCTGTAATGTTGGTAACAATACCGCCGCTAAAATTCCGATGATTGCCACCACCACCAAGAGTTCTATAAGAGTGAATCCATTGTGGCTTGCAGATTGCGGATTGCGGAGTAAAAAACTGCCCCTCCCATTGCGGATTGAAGACTGAAAAAATTTAAATCTATTGAACATATCTCATCTCCTTTTTATCTATACATTTATTAGGACAATTCTTCTTTTGAATTCTTCGACCCCTTTTAAAAATTACATCTCCTTATCTTTTCATTTTTCAAAGCCTGAATTCTATATTAATTACAGAATATACTGTATTAGGAACCAAACTCCCAAACAATATCATAATTCTCGTAGGCGGGAGAATCCTTCTCATATGTTCTCTTGGTCCCGAAATCATCCTGCATGTTGGGGCCGATGCTGTAAAGTTTGAAACCTCTTTCGTAGCGGTAATATTTAAGATTTTCTCCGCTAAACGGGTCAATAGGAACTTCTTTTAAAAAATCAGGCACCAAACTTTCCAACTTTTCGGGATAATCTCCGTTTTTTACTCTGTAAATCCTTAAAGCAAGCCCGGTTTTGCAAATATCAATCTCCGCCTGATATTTTGCAAATCCCTCCTGCATCACATCAAGTGCCGGGATACTTATTCTAGTTAAGACGCAGTATCTGGGAATTTGTCTTTCTATAGGATTATTCCTAATCTTTTCAGCAACTTTATAGTAAGGGATATTATAATTATCCTGAATTTTGGAAATTAATGTTAAATAACACGTGTAATCTTTTTTAAAGATCGGCCTATAAAGATTTAATAATAGTGAAGAAAACATTTTAGCTATTAAAGGGTCTTCTCTTAACGTATCAATCCCACTAATAGCCCTTAATGCTTTCAATGACATATTCCCTTGCAATATTTTTTCTGAGAACCATCCCATATAAATCAGCCTTTCTCCGTCCATACATTTAATAAAAGGTTCAACATCTTTATGAGCAGAGAGTTCACTCATTATTAAATTTGCTTTTTCGACCGGAATACTTTTTGAATCCGATATACTTTTGACACATTCTATTAGTAGTTGGTCACACGCTATTCTTACTAGTTGTGAAATCAAAATCGGTTCGTCTTTCAGATGGTTTGAAAATTCTAACCCAATAAGAAGCATATCAAATGCTTTTTCCGCTTTTCCTGATTCTGCTTCAAGTAAAGCTTTTGCACAAAATAGTCTCACGGCATTTCGCACATTTGAATAAGTGGGTAATTCCATAAATACCCCTTTTCCATATTCACGACTGAAATTGCATTTAAGTTTTTGGGAACCCTTTCCAAGGAGTTCATATATCTTCTGCAACTCTCTGGAATCGACCAATTTAGGAATTTCCACCTTTTGTTTTTCACTCCAGTCAGAGATATTAGAATGGGAATTAGCAAATCCTATTGTCTTAACCATCTCGCTTGTTTTTTCGGATTCCATTAATTCAAATGCCTTATTGTAAAGTATTGCCGCATTTTCTTTGTCGGGAACCAGAGTAGGCACGATTTCGGCAATAGCCATTGGCCTTCCTTTCGCTTTTAGTTCGGCAAGTTTATTATTTAGTTGAATACTGAAAGTAATATTAAGAATAATATACAATTCGATAATTAAACCAATTAATCCGATGAATATAATGCCTATTATTTTGAAAGCATTTTTAACTTTACTCATATCTCCTCCGGTTGTCATATTACAGCACTGCTAAATGAAATTGTCAAAAATATATGTATAATATCTGTATCTTGGTTTAGTTAAAAATGGTTAATAAGAGTTAACCCTGCCCCGATGTTATATCGGGGCAGGGTTGCAAAATAATAAAAAGTAACCTTTATTAACCGATATTAACTTCTATTAACTGAAAAAATTATGCTAAAGATAGTCGCTCTTATCGGGCCTACTGCCGTAGGCAAAACAGAAATTAGCCATAAACTTGCGGAGAAATTTCCTCTTGAGATTGTCTCTTGTGATTCCATGCAGGTTTACAGTGGTATGGATACAGGAACGGCAAAACCTTCGCCTGAAGAGATAGAAAAATATAATTATCACATGCTAAATGTTGTTACGCCTGATTATCATTACAGCGCCGGTGAATACGCGCGCGACGCGGAAAAGGTAATCGAAGGCATAACTAAACGGGGCGCAATTCCGCTAATTTGCGGCGGAAGCGGACTTTATCTTGACGCTCTTCTTTACGGGATATCTTCCATGCCTAAAGCCGACCTTAAATTCAGAGAAAAATTAAGGCGGGAAGCCGAACAAAAGGGAAGTGCGTTTTTACACAAATTATTAAACGAAATAGACCCCGCATCGGCAAAAAAAATCCATTCAAACGATTTAAAAAGGATAATCCGCGCTCTCGAAGTTTACCAGTTTGTCGGAGAGCCGATGTCAGAAATCCAAAAAACAGAAAAGGCAGTTAAAAAGTATAAATATTTGCTAATCGGACTTAACAGACAAAGAGGCGAACTTTATGAAAGAATCGAAATGAGAGTCGACAAAATGTTTGATAAAGGGCTTGTGGAAGAAGTGAAAACGCTTATAAAAGAAGGATATATTAGTGAACTTTCTTCGTTTCAGGCGTTGGGTTATAAAGAAGTAGCGCAGTATTTAAAAGGCGAATTTGATTTGGAGGAAGCAAAGGAGAAGGTGAAGAAAAACACCAGAAACTTCGCGAAGCGGCAAATGACATATTTTAGAAAGAATAAGGAAATAAAATGGTTTGACTGCGGCAGTGGCGACGATATAACCGCCGTCTTTGAAGAAATAGAAAAGTTTTTACAGGGATTCGATTAATCTTTCTTCAAAATATAATGGAGATATTCTTTCTCCCTTGTTAAGAAAGATTTATACAATCTTGTTTCTTTGGTCCCCGCAAACTCTCTAGTAAACGCGCGAAAAACTTTCGGAGCCAATCTATTTATCAGTTCCACCCTTCTTTCATGGTCTAAATCCAAAGCCTTAAGAACATGCTCTGTTATGATTTCTTCTTTTACAACCTTTAATTTAGAACTATTTAATTGCTTTCTTAAGAATTTTATCGATTCCCTGTCTCTTAAATCCGCAAAAAGAAAATATCCGCCGGGTTTTAGAACCCTGTAAACTTCATCCAAAAATCGTCCCATATTAGCATAGCGATGAGAGGATTCAACATTGATAACGACATCAAAGTTGTTGTTTGTATAAGGTGCGTCTAACGCATTGCCGTAGCAGAAAGATAATCCCTTGAGAGAATAATATCTATTGCAGAAATCAATGGCTTTTCTGCAAATGTCAAATCCTTTTATGGAATTAGGAGTTAGGTATCGGGCTATATAAGAAGCCCCGCCGCCTCTCCCGCAGCCCACTTCAAGCACGTCTAACCCTTTTAATGGTATAGAATTGGCAACATGGTGGTAAAGTTGGATCGGATATCTGTTCTTCTCATCATTTTTTTGCAACTCAAGTTTCTTATTATCTGCATAACCATAATTAAGGAAGGTTACTTCTCCCTTACTATCCATATGACTTATATACCAATATAAAATTTTCCAAAGAGGATTTAAAAATTCGGCCCTTTTTGTCCTAAGGGATTTATTTGCCGGATATTCTTTCATAAGCTTCAAGTTGTTTTTTCCGGATATCTTCTTTCAACTCTTTTTTATTCTGATACTCTAAAGGTTTCAGCGGCTTGCAAAATGAAAATATATACGGGATTTTTTTGTTTCGCTCCATATATCTTAGACTTGCCAATCCCTTTGAAACAAATAATTCTTTTCGGTGTTTCTCGGGAATCCAAGAAGCGGCAGGGACAACGGGAACGTCCGCGTCCATTGCCAAACTTGCGGCTCCGGAATGGTTCATTCTCAAGCAAAGTTCTAAAATATTCCCGTTTTCGTCGAAAAGATATTTTGACGCACCGTCATTGGTTAAAGCAACCAAATCGCAAGTGTTCTTAAGCCACATGACACTGGTTTCTTTTGTTTTTCTGTAATCATCCCGGGAAGCCTGTCCGCCTGTTTTAACAGGTATTTGTTCCAGTAGGTTGCATAATTTCCCCAGTCCGGGTTTTGAAAAGGCATCTTCGTCTATCCATCCGTGTATTTTCCTTTTTATGGCAACCCCCAATACAGACGAATCGAAATATAGAGAGTGGTGCGTGACAATTATGCAGGATGCTTTAGGAATGTTTTCTAAACCGATGGCTTTTATATCCAAAAATCTGTTTATCAAAGGGCTTACGATACCATCTTTGACCCAATAATAGAAAGCAATTTTGAACCTGCGGTTTTTATCAGAGCAACAAGATTTTTTTGTCATTTTGAAAAATAAAGAGATAATTTTTTATAGCCTGAAAATTTCTTTCGGCCCGTTATAAAGCAAATGCTTCGCGATACCTAAAGCTGTTTGCTTATTTATAATTTTGCTTTCTATATATTCTCCCAAGACCTTGCTCAAAGCGCGTTTATACATGTCTATCTTTGCTCCTATGAGTTCGGATGTATACGCGTCGGAATATTGTCCGAGCATTTTTTTATGGGGAGACAGTTTTAAACGATTTTTTAGGTTTGTTTTTATGGATTCATACGTATTTTCGAACCACCAGTGCCCGGACGCATATACGTTGGAGAATATACGCGCATAGACAGCAAGTTCCTTGTCTTCAGTCGCAGAAAGGACAGAAATAGGAAATTTCACGTTGGGATATTTTCTAAGAATATATACGAGGCCCAAAAGGCTTCCATTGGGTTGAAAAACATCTTCTCCTCCGGGAACACCCTTAGGATATACCATTTTTTCTGCTCCCACCATCAATTGAAACGGCAGTTTATATTCTTTGCATAAACTTGCAAGGAAATCCAACACATAAGCGCTTAATTTCAATGAATCCTGTCCATTTATTAACCTCCCCTTCTTTAAACTTGCAAGGAAAATCTTTTCCGCGTCTTTTTTGTCCACATGCATGGTAAGCGGATTAGTTTTCAAAGATACTGCGAACGATTTTGCCCCTTTTCCTATAAAATAATCTACCCTTTTAACAATAGCATTTTCATAATCTTTAAGGGTGGATATATTTCTGCCCGTTGATTTGCCCAGATTTTTTACCGTTATTTCCCCGGCTTGCAGAAGCAAATCGATTCTAAATGTTGGTATGAAGAGCTGCTTGCCTTTACTATTCTTATATTTTTCTATTCCGTCCAAGTTTTCCCACGGCAGGTTCGTTGTAGAGATAATTTCTATGTTGGAAATCCTGCAGAGTTCTTGAAGCCGATTTATGGTGTCTGCTTTCTTTTTTACGCATTTCATAAAAGATTTGTAGTTATCTTGCCCCAGTTCTGAATAGGGAAAATTAAAGAGTTTCTTTGAAAGGTACATCAGCCATCCATAAGGTTCTGCTGTTTTCATTGCCGGAAGATATTTGCAGAGTTCCTGTATTTTTTGCTGAGCGGTATATCGCGAAGATGCGACTATTTCACTCGTCATTCCCTGGCTATGAGCCATTTCCGTAAAATAATGATAGCTCAATATTTGCCAGGCGTTTTTTGCGAAAGGATTTCTAAAATCGACGTGCGTGTGAATATCCACTGTCGGGACTTTGCTTATTTCTTTGTATATTTCTTTGGCAATGCTCATCTTGGCTTTAGCCTTCTTTTGTTGTTATAATCTATTTTAGCAAAAAATCTGCGGCTATGGAACCACAAACAGCACGGGTTTCAGCGGTTTTAAACTATAAATTATTTAAAAATGGTGGAATACATTTTATACTTATGCGCCAGATTTCTGGCTGTTTCTTTCCCTACGCCTCTTAAATATTGGATAGGATTAAGAGTTTCGGATATGTATTTCTTATTTCATAGAAAAAATCGAGAAGCGGTTCTTTCTAATTTTAATAAAATCCCGTTAGAAAAAAATAGGCATGAAGTCGCAAGAAGCATGTTCCATAATTTTTCGAAGTCGTTAGCGGACTTTTTGTTTATTTCCCAACTTAATAAAAATAATTGGGGAAATTGGATAGGAACTGTAAACAAAAAAATTTTTGACGAAGCCTACAAGAAGAAAAGGGGCATTATTGCGCTAACAGCGCACATCGGGAATTGGGAGTTGGGCGGTATAGTTCTTTCACTTATGGGCTATCCGATTTCCGCAATAGTCTTGCCCCAGAGAAATAAAGCCGTTAACGATATATTTTTCAAACAACGTTTGGAAAAGGGGCTTAAATCCATATTTCTGGGAGAGAATTTGATAGAAGGGCTTCGCAGATTAAAAAGAGGAGAAGTTTTGGCTATAGTCGGGGACAGGAATATAGGCTTTTCACGCGATATAAAAGATAAAACTATAAATACCGGTTCAGGAGTAGAGGTGAATTTCTTCGGCAAAAAGGCTTATTTCCCAAAAGGGCCGGCAATTTTGGCATACTGGACTCAAGCGTTAATACTTCCTGGTTTTACCGTAAGGGAAAGGGATAATAAATATACTCTTCATTTTGAAAAACCGATACAAGTCGAAAGATGTGAAAATAAAGAAGAATTTATCAGGATAACCACGCAAAAAATAGCCGCAGTAATAGAAAAATACGTCCGGCGTTATCCCGAGCAATGGTGCGTTTTTGAAAAAGTATGGGGTTAAGAAATACAAAAAAGAAAAATAGATATATGGTAGATATACTTAGAAATATAGTAGAAATACATTGTAATAAGGCAATCCCCTTTGATTCCGATGAAATCAGAATATGGGGATAAGTTCCTCTGCAGTTTTCGACACCCTTAGAAATTCGTAGAATTTCAAGGACTAATGCCTCTGAAATCTTTCAGATTTCTAGGGGGACAATATATTTCTACGCATTTCTATGTATTTCAATTGTATTTCCGTTTAATTTTTTATGAATATTATGAAAATATATGTTTTGATCGCTGCTTACAATGAAAGCGGGAAAATAGGGCAATTGGTTTCCCAAATCGGAAAACTGGATGGTGTTTCCAAAATAATCGTGGTTGACGACGGTTCCGTTGACTCTACACGCGAAGACGCCAAAAAAGCGGGAGCGTTTGTTATAAAACATAAAAAAAATAAAGGCAAAGGCGCTGCGCTAAGGACAGGTTTTGATTATATAAAAAAGCAGGATTGCGACGCTGTTATTACTCTGGACGGAGACGGACAACATAGATATGACGAAATTACGAATTTTATATCGGAATATATAAAAGGTCATGCCGACATTGTACTCGGTTCAAGAATGTTTACCCGCCTGCTGCGAAGCCTGCCCGCAACCGATAGGCAGGCAGGTGGGCAGGTCCGTGCGAGAAAAGAAGGAATGCCTTTCGTAAGATACGGCACAAACCGTTTCACATCTTTTATAACTTCTATGCTATGCAGATGCAAAATTACCGACAGTCAATCAGGTTTTAGGCTCATAGCGACGGACGTGCTTAAAAAAATAAAACTTTCAACCTCCAAATTCGAAATAGAGTCCGAAATGCTAATAAAAGCCGCGCGCAAGGGTTTCAAAATCAAGGAAATTCCCATTTCAACCGTTTATCTTGCGGACTCCACTAAAAAAAGCAAAATCAATCCATTTGTAGATACCTTGAGATTTTTCAGGTTTGTTTTTAAGAACTTATCATAAACCAATGCTTAACAATACGGATTATAAAATGCTAAGAGAGAATATGGTCAATTCTCAAATAAAAGCTCGGGGAATAAGCGATGAGAAGATTTTACAATCAATGAGAGAAATTCCCAGACACCTTTTTGTTCCTGAACAACAACGAAGTTATTCTTACGAAGATTTTCCTCTGCCGATAGGAGAAGGGCAAACCATTTCCCAACCACATATAGTGGCTTTGATGACTGAAATGCTTCAACTGAAGGAAAATGATAAGGTTTTGGAGATCGGGACCGGTTCCGGCTATCAGACGGCTATTTTAAGTAAAACAGCAAAAGAAGTTTATACTATGGAAAAAATAGAACATCTCGGACTGAAAGCGGAGAAATTATTTGAAGAGTTAGGATACAAGAATATAAGAGTAAAAATAGGCGATGGGACCGAAGGCTGGAGCGAATATGCTCCCTATGACGGGATTATAGTAACGGCAGGTTCTCCGCAAATTCCGACGCCTTTGATTGAACAACTCTCGGAAAACGGCAGAATCGTCATCCCGATAGGAGATGCTTTTTCTCAGGATTTGATTGTTGCACAGAAAATAAAAGGCAAATTGATTAAAAAAATCGTTTGCGGATGTGTATTCGTGCCTTTGGTAGGAAGACACGGATGGGAGAAATGAAAAAATAGAAATACAATAGATATACATGGAAATACGATAGATATGCATTGTAGACAGGCAACGTATTTCGATTTATTTCTACATATTTCCATTGTATTTCCGTTAAACATATTTTAAAAATGATTGAAAATATAATCAAAGCGTTGCAAGGTCTTCCCGAAGAATTGGTCGTAATAATTATTTCCGCATTGCCTGTTTCCGAATTGCGGGGAGGAATACCGGTTGGTCTTGCTCTTTACAACTTCTCAATCATAAAAAGTTTTTGCCTTGCAGTTTTTGGCAATTTTATTCCCATAATACCGCTTCTTCTTTTCTTGAAACCCGTCAGGGAATTTTTAAGCAAGTGGAGAGCATTAAAAAAGTTTTTCGATTGGTTTTTTGAAAGAACAAAAAGAAACGCAAAAATAGTGGAAAAATATGAAGCGGCCGGATTGGCGCTTTTTGTCGCAATTCCGCTTCCTTTTACAGGCGCTTGGACAGGATGCGTAGCTGCAATACTTTTTAAACTTAACTTCAAATATTCGGTTGCGGCAATTATAGCGGGAATATTTTTGGCAGGAATAGTAGTAACGATTTTATCAATGGCGGGGATAGGCGTCGTGGAGCATCTTCAAAACGGACCATAGATTTTCTTAATTTTCCCGGGTTTCTTCGGACAAAATTAATTAAGCGGTTTTATAATATTTAACGTAATTACTATCATAACCAAAGCAACCGCTAATTTAACCAACATCCCGCCCATTCTGCCTACTAACACCCCGAGTCCGGCTTTAAGCGAAGGTTTTAACTTCTTCCTTTTCTTGTATTCCGTAATGACAGGCGCCAGGCATCCTCCCAAAAGCACTCCCAACAGCGAACCCAATATCGGCATAAAAAATCCGCCTATAACCCCTCCGATTAATCCTCCCGCAAGCACGGCCAGTAAACTTTTTCCGGAAGCCCCAAATTTTTTCGCGCCCCAAACAGAAAGTATATTTTCAGCCGTTTCCGCAAATACGGTTAATCCTAAAAGCAATAAAATTATTTTCCAATCCATTTTTATAAAATGAGTCGTTGAGGCGTAAATCAGGCTGCCGACAAAGATGCTTATAGTCCCCATCATACCTATAAAAATAAGCGCAATTCCAAGTAGTGCAAAAATCACAAATAAAATTAATCCTAATATTTCCATGTCGTAGTATGGTAAATAACTTTAACTAAAATTTCAAATTCTTTTATAACAGAATTATTGTTATAATTTATAAAAGACAATATCCTAAAAAAACACTAAAAGAACAAGTCCCTTCAAGAGATTGCTAACCATTTTGAACTAAGAATATTATTTTGACAGATACGCATGCTTTATGTTAAAAATGGAGTCACTTAATTTAAAAAGGAGTCACTTATGGATTACGATATAAAAGATATTTCGCTTGCGGGTGAAGGTAAATCAAAAATCCAGTGGGCAGAAGAAAGAATGCCCGTTCTTAAATTAATAAAAGAAAGATTTCAGAAACAAAAACCGCTTAAAGGATTAAAAGTCGGGGCATGCCTGCACGTAACAAGCGAAACCGCAAACCTGATGATTACCTTAAAAGAAGGCGGTGTCTTGCCTTACCTTTGTGCTTCCAATCCGCTTTCAACTCAAGATGATGTTGCGGCTTCTTTGGTTAAGGATTATGAAATTCCAGTATTTGCCATAAAGGGCGAAAACAGAGATTCTTACTATAGACATATACAAAAAGTCATATCCAGCGGCATACAGTATACGATGGACGACGGGGCTGACTTAGTCTCAACTCTTAGTTCTTCACACAGAGAATTACTTCCTAATATCATAGGCGGAAGTGAAGAAACAACCACGGGCATCGTCAGGATGCGCGCAATGGAAAAAGACGGCAAACTCCCCTATCCACTGATTTCCGTAAACGATGCCAATACCAAATATCTATTCGATAACCGCTACGGCACGGGACAAAGCACTATCGACGGAATTTTAAGGGCAACCAACAGACTTTTGGCTGGAAGCAATTTTATCGTCTGCGGTTATGGGTGGTGCGGCAGAGGCATTGCTATCCGCGCAAAGGGAATGGGAGCAAAAGTTACCGTCACGGAAGTCTCCCCGTTAAAAGCGCTTGAAGCAATTATGGACGGATTCGAAGTAAAAACTCTAATCGAAGCCTGCCCGAGCGCTGACATAATCGTAACCGCTACCGGAGACATACATGTTGTCCGTGAAGAACATTTTATGAAACTGAAAGACCGAGCTATTATTTCAAACTCCGGACATTTCAACGTTGAAATAGATATAGATACATTGGAGAAAATTTCAAAAGGCAAAAGAAAAATTAGAGATTTTATTGATGAATATATCCTGGAAGGCGGCAAAAAGATTCATCTTTTAGCCGAAGGAAGGCTTGTCAATTTAGCCTGCGCCGAAGGGCATCCTTCCGAAGTAATGGACATGAGTTTCGCGAATCAGGCGCTTTCCTGCGAGTATATAAAAAACAAAGCAAAGACATTAAAGAATAAAGTATATAATGTCCCTGCTGAAATCGACGAGGAAATAGCCCGGCTTAAATTAGAATCCATGGATACCTCAATCGATGTCCTCACTCCTGAACAGAAAAAGTATCTTGCTTCCTGGGAGATGGGCACCTAATAAAGAAGTAGCGAGTAGAGAGGGCAGAGTAGAAAGATTTCAAGGATTTTTCTCTCTACTTTCTACTTACTACTCTCTACTTTTAGAATAATCAGTGTAATCTTTTTCAGAAATCTGTGTAATCCGTGTTACACATCGAAAATAATCGTTGCCTGCAAATTTCCTAAAGTATTCTTTTTAATTTCCAGTTGATGGTAAGTCGCGGCTTTTATTTGTTGTTTTAGAGGACTTTTTCGAAAATCTATTTTTTCACCCACCAAAGATGCCGAAATAGAAGTTTCTCCCAATTTCTCTATATTAAATTTTTTGAATATATAACCGCTATCACAGAGAAATAATAATTCATTTAACCATCTAACTAAAAGATCTTCTAAATTCTCGCCTTCAAGTTTTATTTTTTTTGTTTCACCGACGCCTATTTTGCTTAAATCAAACATCTGCGAAGACATCGCATAAGCGGCGGTTTCAAACAAATCCTTCAAGCCCTTGCCTTCGACAAAAATGCCAATATCAGCAGTGTGGTTGATTAGTTTGTATTGACCCATTTGTACTATTAAGCAGTAAGCATTAAAGGTAAGCAAAGTGCCAGTAAATATAAACATGTGTATAAGACAACCAATAGCATAAGCAATCCCAAGAGAATGCGTCTATATTTTTTTCTCCAAAATACCCGAGTTAATACTAACAAAACTGGTAAGATACAGTTTATTACTAAATAAAGCCAATTAGGTAATCTAATAAATATCTGTGTAAGCAAAGCTAAATATTCTGGTTCTATAAGAATATCAAAGCGAGTTTCTACAAAATGATTTTTGAATAGTACCAGAGATATAGCATATACGATTGTTGCTAATATACCTGATATGAGGATATTTTTTTTAGATTTTAATTTGTCATTTTGTTTTTTAGCAACCATTATTAACTGTTATTAACCTTCTATTAACCTATATTAACTTTTATTTATCAGACTTCTTCCTTAACAATTGTAAAGGATGAGATGCGGTCACCTTCGCCAAGAGACACCAAACGCACACCCATCGTATTTCGGCTGATATTTCTAATCGATGCGCTATCCATACGGATGACTTTGCCCTGCTCGGTCGCTATAAGCATGTGGTCGGTTTTCTTTACTCCGGAAATGCCTATGACATCCCCGTTTCTCTTGCATTGTCTGATGTTGATTACGCCGCTTCCGCCTCTGCCTCGTTTAGGATAAAGGTCATAGGTGGATTTTTTGCCGAAGCCGTTACTAGTGACAACAAGAAGTGATTCGTCTTCTTTTACTATTTCTCTTCCGACAACTTCGTCTTTTGGCTTCACCCTTATGCCCCTGACTCCTTTTGCTGTCCTGCCCATAGGCCTGACCTGTTTGCCGGAAAATCTGATGGCTCTGCCGTTTTTGGTGGCGATCAATATATCTTCATCGCCTTTTATAAGGTCAACTCCTATCAGTTCATCGTCCTTTTCCAACCCCAAAGCGATTATTCCCGTAGAACGCGGATTGGAAAAATTTTCCAGCGGCGTTTTCTTTACTTTGCCCTTTTTTGTAACCATAAATACAAAAGCTTCCTGCTGGAAGTTTTTTACCGTTAAGAAAGCGGTTATTCTTTCTTCCTCGGGCAGTTTTAAGAAGTTTACCACGGCTTGGCCTTTTGATAACCTTCCTGCCTGCGGGATTTCATACACTTTTATCCAATAAACTCTCCCAAAATTTGAAAAACAAAGCATATAGTCATGAGTCGACGCTATGAATATATCGTCTATAAAATCCTCTTCTTTCATTCCCGCGCCTATAATACCTTTGCCTCCGCGTCCCTGCGCTCTGTAGGTATTAAGCGGCAGACGTTTTATATAACCCCGTTTAGAAATAGTGACAACCATATCTTCTTCTTCGATGAAATCTTCGTCGCTCATAATACGCTGTTCGCCTGTAATCATAGTCCTTCTTTCGTCGCCGTATTTTTTCTGAATGTCGGCTAATTCCTCCTTGATTACGCCTCTTATTTGAACGGGTGAAGCGAGGAGCGATTCGAGCCGGACGATTTCTTTTATAACAGCCAAATAATCTTCTTCTATTTTCTTTCTCTCAAGACCCGTTAATCTTTGAAGCCGCATATCAAGAATCGACTGGGCTTGGATTTGGGTCAGTGAAAACAATCTGATTAATTTTTCTCTTGCGATTTCAACAGTTTGAGAACTTTTGATGGTTTTAATTATTTCATCCAAATTTTTTAACGCTATTTTTAACCCCTCCAATATGTGCGCTTTCTCTTTTGCTTTTCCCAACTGGAAGGCTGTCCGCCGTCTTACCACTTCCTCTCTGTGCGACAGGAAGTACATCATCATGTCTTTAAGCGGCAGAACTCTCGGCCTTCTGTCAACCAATGCCAAGAGTATAATTCCGAAAGTTGTCTGAAGGGCAGTATGCTGATATAGTTTATTTAAAACGATTTGGGGCTCTTTTCCTCTTTTTATTTCCAGAACGATTCTCATCCCGTCTTTATCAGATTCGTCTCGGAGATCTGATATTCCTTCTATTTTTTTCTCTCTTATCAGTTCGGAAATTGACGCTACAAGTCTTGCCTTATTTGTCATGTAGGGTATTTCGGAAATTACTATCTTTTGTTTTTCGTTTTCCTCTCCCTCTACAAAAGCTTTGCCTCGAAGCCTTACCAATCCCCTGCCTGTTGTATAGGCGTCTTTTATTCCGCTTTTACCATGAATAATTCCGCCTGTAGGGAAATCAGGACCTGTTACAAATTTCATAATTTCTTCAGCGGGCGCTTCAGGATTTTCCAAAAGAAATGTTAGCCCATTAGTAAGTTCCGTTAAGTTGTGAGGCGGAATGGAAGTTGCCATACCGACAGCAATTCCGGATGAACCGTTTAAAAGCAGATTGGGAATTCTCGAAGGAAGAACCATCGGCTCAAAACAAGTCCCGTCATAATTTTGCGTAAAATCTACGGTTTTCTGCTCGATATCTTCCAGCATCTCTACTGCCAAATGCGACATTTTTGCTTCCGTATAACGCATGGCTGCGGGTGGGTCGCCGTCAACCGAACCGAAATTGCCCTGTCCGGTAACAAGCGGATACCTCATTGAAAAATCCTGAGCAAGTCTTACAAGAGAGGGATATACTATATCCGCACCGTGGGGATGGTAGTTCCCCGATACATCGCCCGTGATTTTTGCGCATTTCCTAAAAGGACGATTCGGAAAAAGATTTAAGTCCCGCATAGCATATAAAATTCTTCTGTGAACAGGCTTTAGACCGTCTCTGACATCGGGCAAAGCGCGCGCAACGATAACACTCATCGCGTAGTCCATATAGGACGTTTTCATCTCTTCTTCGATGTTTACATTTTTGATAATTCCCGGCATTTTTTAAATCCTTTCCCAGTCACTCAAATTCTGCGATGCAGGCTACTTGCATTACTAAAAAAATTTCATATTGGAACGTTTATTAAAACTATCCGCTTTAGCAGGAGAGCAACTCGTTTTTAAAGTCTGAAGTTTGACATGAATTGTACCAAAAAACGCGTCTTTTTTCAATCAATAATTTCCTTTTGTCGCAGGCGGTGGTGTCTGATATAATGAACATTAAATTTTGAAGAGGAAAACTTTAAAAATTTCATGTCAGAACTAAAAAAAATAGACGAGTACAGGTGGGAAATTCCTAAAGGATATATGTCGGGAATGCGCGTTTCCGGGGTTATATATTCCGACGAGAAGATGCTGAAAGCGCTTGAAAAAGAGCAGGTGATAAAACAAGTTGCAAATGTGGCGTGCCTTCCCGGAATCGTAAGACATTCTTTTGCTATGCCTGATGCGCATTGGGGTTATGGTTTTGCTATAGGAGGTGTCGCGGCTACTAATCCCGACGATGGAGGGGTTATCTCCCCGGGCGGAGTTGGGTATGATATTTGCTGTGGGGTCCGATTAGTTAAAACTAATCTGCGAACAGATGATTTGAAAAATAAAATTCCAAAATTAATGGATGCCCTTTTTGCCAATGTACCTTGCGGCGTGGGGGTGGGCGGGAAAATAAAAATTTCGACGGCCCAAGAAAAAGAGTTGCTTAAGTTAGGTTCAAAATGGGCAGTAAAACAAGGCTACGGCGTAGAAAACGATTTAACTTGCACCGAAGAAGGCGGATGCCTGCAAAGCGCTAATCCCGATAAAGTCAGTCCCAGAGCCTACGAAAGAGGCAAAGGACAAAGCGGAACATTAGGTTCGGGTAATCATTTTTTGGAAGTGCAAAAAGTAGAGGAAATATACGACGAGGAAAAGGCAAGAGTTTTCGGCATAGAAAAAGGGCAAATCACGGTCATGATCCATTCCGGTTCAAGGGGCCTCGGGCATCAGGTATGCGATGACAATTTAAGAATTATGCAAAAGGCAGTTACTAAATACGGAATAAATTTACCTGATAGGCAACTCGTAAGCGCACCAGTTAATTCACAGGAAGGGAAAGATTATTTTTCCGCAATGTCATTCGCGGCTAACTATGCCTGGTGCAACCGGCAAATACTCATGCATCTTGTCCGAGAGACTTTCGAAAAATTCTTCAGCAGGAATTGGCAGGATTTAGAAATGGAACTTATATATGACGTGGCGCACAACATCGCAAAATTCGAAATGCACAAGGTAAACGGAAAAGAAACCCATCTGTGCGTACACCGAAAAGGCGCGACAAGAGCCTTTCCGCCCGAACACCCCGATATTCCCGAGAAATATAAAAAAATAGGGCAGCCTGTTATAATTCCCGGCGATATGGGAAGAGCTTCATATCTTCTGGTGGGAACACAAAGGGCTTTTGAGGAAACATGGGGGAGCACCTGCCACGGTGCAGGGAGAACGATGAGCAGACATCAAGCGATAAAACTTGCCGAAGGACGACTAATTCATAAAGAAATGGAAACTAAAGGTATAATTGTCCGAGCAAGAGATAAAAGGGCTCTTGCGGAAGAAATGTCCGAAGCGTATAAAGACGTGAATCTTGTCGTAGATATAGTTCATAATGCCGGAATATCCAAGAAAGTCGCGAAAATGAAACCTTTGGGCGTGATAAAAGGTTAAAATAATAAAAAAACGGTTATCGGAAAAAACATCAAAGGATAAACTATGTTAAAAATGGAATATATAAGAGACAACGCGGAAGCAGTAAAGAAAGCAATTAAAAACAGGGATGCTAAGGTAGATATAGACGGCTTGCTTAAAATCGACCAGCAGAGAAGAAAACTGCTCGGGGAAGCCGAAACTCTCAAACACCAAAAGAATACTCAGTCGGATAATATAGGTAAACTCATGAGCCAGGGCAAAAACGCCGAAAAATTAAAAGCCGAAATGAAACAAATTTCCGAAAAGATAAAAGAACTTGACAAACAGGTGAAGGAATTAGAAAACAAAATCAATCCTATTTTATTGACTATTCCCAACCCGCCGCATTCTTCCGTTCCCGTAGGAAAGGATGTGAAAGACAATAAAGTAATTCGCCAGTGGGGAACTATTCCCAAATTTGATTTTAGACCGAAAGACCATTTGCAACTCGCAAAGGATTTGGACATTATAGATTTTGAAAGGGCTTTAAAAATCGCCGGAAGCAACTTCCCTCTATACAAAAAAACGGGGGCCTTGTTGGAAAGAGCTTTGATTAACTTCATGCTCGATGTTCATACAAAAGAGCACAAATACACTGAAATTTCCCCGCCTTTTTTGGCCAACCGCGCAACCATGACCGGGACCGGGCAACTTCCGAAATTGGAAGAAGATATGTACCACTGTGAGATAGACGATTATTTTCTTATCCCGACAGCCGAAGTGCCTCTGACTAATCTGCACGCAGGCGAAACTATTAAGGAAGAAGAGCTCCCCATGTACTATACCGCTTACACTCCCTGCTTTAGAAGAGAAGCCGGCTCTTACGGGAAAGACACCAAAGGACTCATAAGAGTCCATCAGTTCGATAAAGTGGAAATGGTAAAATTCGTGCGCCCGGAAAATTCCTTCGAGGAACTGGAATCGATGCTGAAAGATGCGGAAGACATCCTTCAAAGATTGAAATTGCCTTACCGTGTAATTTTACTCTGCACCGGCGATATGGGAGTTTCAGCGGCAAAATGTTATGATATCGAACTTTGGGCAGGCGGATTAAATAGATTCTTGGAAGTTTCTTCCTGCTCGAATTGCACGGATTTCCAGGCGCAGAGAATAAGCACAAAATATAAACCCAAAGGCGGCGGAAAGCCGATACATTTACATACTTTGAACGGTTCAGGGGTAGCTTTGGCGAGGACTTTTATCGGCATATTGGAAAATTACCAACAGTCGGACGGTTCAATTCTTATTCCCGAAGCCCTGCGCCCCTATATGAACGGAAGAACCAGAATAGAAAAAACATAATTTTCTAATTTATCATTTTTAAAAATGGCTGATATTAAACCTTTTAACGGATATTTTTATAATCCTAAAAAAATAAAGAATTTGGCGCAAGTTATCGCGCCTCCTTACGATGTTATTCCACAGGAAGAACGGGAAGAATACTACTTGAGAAAATATAACATCATTAATCTTATTCTTCCCAAAGAAACGGCTACTAAAGATAAATACACTCACTCGGCTTCTTTATTAAAGGAATGGTTGAAAAACGATATTTTAAAAAAAGACGCTAAAACATCTTTTTATCTTTATCATCAAAATTTTATCGCCAACGGGGAAAGTTTATCCAGAAAAGGATTTTTCGCGCTTGTCCGGCTCGAAGATTTCAAGGAGGGGAAAATCCTTCCGCATGAGAATACGCTTTCTTCCCCCAAAAAAGACAGGTTTAAACTTCTAAACGCCGCGCGCGCCAATCTTTCGCCGATATTCTTGATTTATTCCGACGACAACAATCGGATAATGAACCTTTTGGAAGAAAATAGAGAAAACAAGACTTTTGCGGATTTTACCCCGCTGGCAAGAAAAAACGCCGAATATATTCAAAAAGGATTCCCCCATCCTCTGGGCAAAAAACATACGATTTGGAGGGTCTCGAATCCGCAAATTAAAGAAAAAGTTCAGGAAATAATGAAATCTAAAACACTTTATATAGCCGACGGACATCATAGATACGAAACGGCGCTCAAATTCTGGAAAGAAAATAAAAAAGATTCTTATAGATGGATTTTGGCTTATATTTCTCCAATTGAAGACGAAAGTCTGAAGATTTTTCCAGCTCACAGGTTGCTTAAAACCTTTAGCGAAGAAGAATGGAAAAAACTTCAAGATAAGGCAGGCGATTTTTTCTGGGTAAGAGAATTGCCGCTTAACGACTTAAGCAAAACTTTCGAAACAATACAAAAAGAAGGAGAGAAACGGCACGCATTCGGAGTAGCATATAACAATGGCAAAGAGATAAAAACGCTTCTTTTAGTTTCAAAAAACGAGAAGAAATTGCTTGGCAAAATGGACGGTCGCCGACGCTCCAAAGCTTTGTCTCCGACGCGCCATAGCCGCTTCGGCGACGGAGCGGCGACGGAGCGTCATTCACCGGCGTGGAAACATTTGGATGTTTCGGTCCTTCACTCTTTGGTATTTTCTTATATGTTAGGGCTTGACGAAAAAAATTTGCAGGACACTTCCCGGCTGAATTACGAGGTTGACAGATACAAAACTTTGGATATGGTAAAAAACGGAACTTTTCAGATAGCATTCCTGCTGAATTCCACAAAAGTGGAAGAAGTCAGAGTGGTTGCCAACAGAAAAGAAAGGATGCCCGGCAAAGCCACATATTTTTACCCGAAAGTTTCTTCCGGGTTTTTTATCAATGTTTTCGAAAAATAAATTTTCAATTAAAAATTGAAATACAGTAGATATATGGTAGAAATACAATAGATATACATATGAGTTTTAATTAATAAAGTTAATCATGAAATTAAACGTCTCAGCAACAAGAATGGAACTTTTAAGATTGCGTAAAAGATTGGATTTGGCGCGGCGCGGCTGCAAACTTCTTAAGGATAAACTGGACGAACTCGTGGGGAAGTTCCTCACCCTTGCAAAAAACGAAGAAGCGTTAAGAGACGAAGTGGAAGAAGGTTGGTTTAAACTTCTTCATTTTTATCTTTTGGCAAGAGGACAAGTCCCATTAAACGATATACTTGAAGCCTTTACTAATCGCGAAGATATTCTTGAAATAGAAAAACAGGAGCAATCTCTTTTTAACTTGCGGCTTCCTTTTTTGCATATCAAAAATAACGATTCTAGCCTTAATCTGACGCAATACGGCATAAGTAATACTACAGGAGATATTGATTCCTGCCTGAAAACTTTGGAAGTTCTGACTCCTAAAATGTTAAATTTGGCTTCTATAGAAAAAGCAATTTTGCTGATAGGCGAAGAAATCAAAAAAACGCGCAGAAAAGTGAATGCCCTGGAATATAAAATGATACCTGACATCGAAGAAACTATTTCCTATATTTCTTTCCGGTTATCCGAAATAGAAAGGGAAGATTTTATCCGCCTTATGAAAGTGAAAGAGAGAATAGAAAATGGCTAACAAGCAAACTTCTGTCGTTGTCGTCGCGGCTGGAAAGGGTGCGAGAATGAATCATTCCCTGCCGAAACAATACCTTCCTTTGGAAGGCAAGCCGATTCTTGCGCATACACTGGTAAATCTGTCTAAAATTTCCGCTGTGGACTCCATAGTTTTAGTCGTCAGTAAAGATAGACTCGACTGGTGCAGACAGAAAATAATCGAGAAGTTTGATATAAAAAAAGTGGATAAAATAGTTGCAGGCGGCAAAACACGCACGGAATCGGTAAGAAAAGGATTAAATTCTCTGGATGAAAACACGGAAATAGCCGCAATCCATGACGGAGTCAGACCTTTTATAACACAGTCCCTTTTCGATAATATAATAAAATACGTGAAACAGTCCGGCGCGGCAATATGCGCTGTTCCTTTAAGGGATACTTTAAAAACTGCGGATGAACAAAACAGAGTTCAATCCACGCAGGAACGAAAAGGACTGTGGCTTGTGCAAACGCCGCAGATTTTCAAGTATTCTTTGATAATGAAAGCATACAAAAAAGCGGAAGAGGGCAGCCTTCAGGCAACAGATGATGCCGGGATAGTGGAAAATCTGCCGCATCCGGTGAAAATAGTGGAAGGAAGCCCCCTTAATATTAAAATAACCACTCCCGAAGATTTGGTTTTAGCAGAAGCTATTTATGAAATAATATATTCTTAATGAACAATACAAAATGGAAATACATAGAAATATGATAGATATATGTAGAAATACATAGCAGATAACCAATTTATTTCAATGTATTTCAATTTATTTCTATCTATATCTGATATATATAACATGATTTCTGAAAATAACCGAGCGGAGCGACGGACATGTTAATTGGTTTGGGTTATGATATCCATAAGCTAAAAGAGGGAAGAAAACTTATCCTCGGCGGTGTTCAAATACAACATACGAAAGGGCTTCTGGGACATTCCGACGCGGACGTAGTGACCCATTCTATATGCGATGCTATTTTGGGGGCTTTGGGCAAAAAGGATATCGGTGAGCATTTCCCCGACACCGACCCAAAGTATAAAAACATTCTCTCATTAAAACTTTTAGAAAAAGTCCTGATATTAATGAAAAAGAGAAATCTTGCGATAAATAATCTCGACATAACGATTATTGCCCAGGAGCCAAAAATTGCACCTTACAGGGATAAAATAAAAGAGAACATAAATTCGGTAATAAAAATCCCTCCAGACAAAATCAATGTAAAAGCAACTTCGCACGAGGGTTTGGGAGCTTTAGGTAACGGCGAAGGCATTGCCTGTATTTCTATCGTAAGCATTGTTAACATATGACAAATGGAAATACGTAGATATAAGTAGAAATATGGTGGAAATACGTTGTGAGAAGGCAATATATTTCAAGATATTTCTATATATTTCGATTTATTTCTATCTTATTTTTTAATTTCTAGGAAATATGGATAATTTAGAAATCGCAAAGGTATTTTCCGGCATTGCCGATATTCTGGAAATAAAAAACGAGAATACTTTCAAAATAAGAGCATACCGCAAGGCGTCCGAAGTTCTTGAAACCCTTACCCAAAATATCGAGCAGTTATATAAAGAAGAGCAACTGGAAACTATTCCCGGCGTCGGCAAAGGTATTGCCGAAAAGATAAAAGAACTCATAGAAACCGGAAAATTAAAATATTACGAAGATTTAAAAAAAGAAATCCCTCAGTCTTTGCTTGAGATGATGAACGTTCCCGACATGGGTCCAAAAACAGCCGCTCTTCTTTATGAAAAATTAAAAATCGACAGCATAGAAAAATTAAAAGACGCGGCTTTGAAGCATAAAATAAGCAAACTTCCGCGAATGGGAGAAAAAAGCGAAGAAAATATATTAAGGGGCATCGAATTATTTAAAAAAGCATCTCAAAGAATTCCGCTGCAAGAAGCAATGGTTTTAGCGGAGGCAATAATAGCGCATTTGAAGAAACTAAAAGAAGTTAAGAAAATCAGCATAGCGGGCAGTTTGAGAAGAATGCGCGAAACTATAGGCGATATAGATATCCTCATCGCTTCCGCCAATCCCCAAAAAGTAATGGATAAATTCGTATCATTGGAATTTGCAAAAGAAACTTTAGCCAAAGGGGATACAAAATCAAGCATATTGACCGCGGATAACAGACAGGTAGATTTAAGAATTGTTGCCGAAGAAAGTTTCGGCGCGGCATTGCATTATTTCACCGGCTCCAAGGAGCACAACATCAAAATAAGGGAACTGGGGATAAAAAAGGGCTTAAAAATAAACGAATATGGCATTTTCCAAAAAGGCAAAAAAGAAAAAAGAATCGGGGGCGAGGAGGAAAAAGACGTGTTCGACGCACTCGGGCTTCCATTTATTCCGATAGAACTTCGCGAAGACCGCGGCGAAATCGAGGCGGGATTAAAAAACAAACTTCCCAAACTAATAGAAATTTCCGACATAAAAGGCGACCTGCATATGCACTCTAACTGGAGCGACGGGGGAAACAGCATCCAAGAGATGGCAGAGGCCGCCAAAGCAAGAGGATACGAATACATAGGCATCTGCGACCATTCAAAAAGTTTGGCCGTCGCTCACGGCGTCAAAGAAAAAGATTTTTTAAAAAGAGTCCAGGAAATAAGAGAAGCCGACAAAAAAATAAAAGACATAAAAATTCTTGCGGGAAGCGAAGTGGATATCGACTCAAACGGAAACCTGGATTATCCTGAAAAGTTGCTGAAAGAACTGGACATTGTAATTGCTTCTATCCATTCGGGATTTAACCAGCCGCGCGAAAAAATAACAAAAAGAATCATAAAAGCGATGGAAAGCGGTTTGGTTGATATTATTGCCCATCCGACAGGCAGATTGTTAGGCGAAAGAGAACCATACGAATTAGATTTGGAAGAAATATTTAAGATTGCAAAAAAGACGGGTACGATGGTTGAAATAAACGCCTATCCCAGAAGAATGGATTTGAACGATATAAACGCAAGGACGGCAAAACAGGAAGGAATAAAACTCATAATAAACACCGATTCACACAGCATCAACCATATTGACTGGATAAAATTCGGCGTTGCCGTCGCAAGAAGGGCATGGCTCGAGGCAAAAGACGTGGCCAATACCAAACCGCTGGAAAAATTTTTGAAGGGCCTGAAGAAATAAAATTTCACATACTGTTTCCTGCTCGTTATAGACTAAGGATTGCAATATTGTAAACTTATCGTCAACCTATGCGAACTTTAATTGTCAACCCAATATCCCACGCGGGGTAGGGGCAACCACATGATTAATCATAGACTTAAGATTAGGGCTTAATTTTTCTGTTTTTATAACTATATCAGGATGCTCTTTTTGAAATACCCTGAATATTTCATCGGCAAAACCCTGTCCTATGGATTTAACTCCTTTAAAATCAAGGGTTATTTCCTTAAATTTATCTAATCCCGAAAGCAGTCTTTTTGCTTCCGAACGAGAGACATAATCTTTCTGAAAAAGTTTGACATTTACTTTGGTCTTTTCAAATTTATAATCAAATTCTTCCGGGGCAAACTGCTCAAAAACCTTCTTAAGTTTTTTCTTGGAGTGTCTGCTTATACTGAAAACAACTTCCGTTCCTTTAATGTATTTTATATCGCTGACATGGGTGTCTTTTATTATATTACAAAAGAACAATTCCGCATTATGCGACCTGAATATAACATTATCCCCCGCCTTTGAAGTAAAAAATACTCCTTCTCCGGTGTGTTTCTCTTTCATCGTAGTTGTCTTCCCCTTAATTAGTTCGCCTATTGCCGAACTTTCGTCAGGCAGGTTAAACTTTTTAAAAACAGAATTAAAAATACCGATACCGTAATCCCTTATGGAAAAACTACAAGTATATTGTTCAATGATAATTTCGACGCTGCATTTTGAGGAACGGGAATGTTCAATGACATTATTCAGCATTTCCGTAAATGCATAATCTAAAATATTAAAAACATTTGCTCTTAAATCTTTCCTCAAATTTAATATTATTGTTGCCTTTTCAAATATCTTATGCTCTTCAAGCCCCTTTACCAAAAATATTTTTCTAAATGTATATTTTGTTTGTTTCGAGGCAGAAGAATAGGATTTATATATTGCGCCCTTTGTACTACCCTCTTTTATAATTTTTTTATCCCGAATCAATTCTTTAAGATGCTTATTTAGAGCCTGGCGAGTTATCCCTAACAAATAAGTAACTTCACTCCCTGTAATTTCCTTTTTGTCTTTTAAAATTTTAAGTATTTTATCTTTTGTATTCATGAGCCCTATTATACTTATTGTCAACTTATTGTCAACCTGCGCGGAATTTTATTGTCAACCCTGCATCCTACGCGGCGCGGGGTCAACCCTGTTGGAAATTAAAACAGTTACCACCTACGCGGTGACAATATGGGCAAGATATCAGCAAACTGCTCTGCCTATAAGACTGCCGATTGAATTTATCTTCTTCTGAATTAGATAATTTTCTATTTCTTTTAGAATTTTTAGGGAAGAATCGGGAGATGCCAAACTTGCAGTTCCGATAGATACGGCTGATGCGCCTGCAAGAATAAATTCAATCGCGTCTTTTCCGGTCATTATTCCGCCGCAGCCGATTATTGCCCCGTTAGAGTTAGGAATTGCCTTTGGCATTTCCGTACGGTCGCCTCTAGGCGACCTAACTCTAACGGGGTAAAGTGTTTTCGCCACATCATAAACCATTTTCAATGCGACGGGTTTTATTGCCGGGCCTGATAATCCGCCTGTAACTGCGCCCAAAAAAGGTTTGCCTGAATTAAAATCTATTACCATTGCAGGGATTGTATTTATAAGAGAAATGATGTCACAGTCTGCTTTTTTACATGCTTTGGCTATTTCGGTTATATCGTTTACTTGAGGGGTGAGTTTAGCAATTATAGGAATTGACGTAGCTTTTTTAACTTTTTTAATGATATCATGTGTCGCTCTTGGGTCTTGCCCGAAAACCCCATTAGAAATCCCGCCACTAATACAACGGCGGGCAGTCCCGACATAATGTCGGGACTTATTTCTAACGGGGTGAAGGTTAGGGCAAGACAGATTAAGTTCGATTGCGCCGATTCCAAGTTCCTTATTTAAAATTTCGGCAAGTTCGGCGAACTCGTCTTCGGTTTCTCCCGAGATGCTTACAAAAAAAGGAATTTTTAGTTTTCGCAAAAACGGGAGTTTATCTTTTATAAATATTTTTACGCCGGGATTTTCCAGCCCGATAGAGTTTATTATCCCGTCTTCAACCTCTGCGATTCTCGGCGGAGGATTTCCTTCTTTCGGTTTGAGCGTTATAGTTTTAGTGACGATAGCGCCGATTTTATTTAAATCAAGGAAAGCAGAAATTTCTTCGCCGAATCCGCACGTTCCGGATGCAAGTATTACAGGGTTTTTTAGTTTTATACTTCCTAATTTAACGGAAAGGTCAATTCTTTTCTCCATTTTACTAAGTAGTCGTAAGATTAAACGCTTCTTTATCCGAGAGTAAAAGTATTTTTGTCAACATTTTTATTTTAGAATTCTCATTTTCCCCTTTCAGGTATTCAAGCCCCAACATTTCTCTAAACCGCAATAATTCTTTTCTCTTATTCCTTTCGGTGCAGATGCTTATAGTCAGGTCCAGCAGTTCCATTGCTCTTTCATAGCACTGCCTCGTTTCTTCCCGGTCTTTTCTTAAAAGAGCATTTTTTGCCCGGTTGAGTTCGTTTGCAACCATTAAAACCCGTTTTGAAGGAACAAATTTTGCCCATTTTTCCTGTGTTAATGTCTTGTGAAATTTTAGGTTATACATTATTCTATAATAAGTTTTTTTGCAATTTCTTTTATTTTTTTTCTTATATTCGGGCTGCGTATTTCCATAGAAGCGTTTCCGAGCGCAGGCCTTATATTTATAAGAGCGGTATATTCAATGCGATTTTTTTCGTCTTTCTCGCCCAAATAGAAGTTTACACCCCATAGGTTTTCCTGCTTGCTTCCGCTGCTTAACAGAAATTCTTCCAAGTCAGCATGAAGTTCCCCGTCAACTGCTATTATTCCTTTTTCTATGTCCACAACAGCCTTGATAACTCGCTTAAAAAAATGGCTGTAATTTTTTATAACTTCTGCTCTCTTTACGGGTAAAGAAATTACTTCCATAATAGACTCCGATATTATATTTTCTTCCAGTCGATTTCTTCCGCGTCAAAGACAGGCCCATCCTTGCACACTTTTTTATATCCATGTTTTGTTTTAATAACGCAGGCATTGCATATTCCTATTCCGCATCCCATAAACTGTTCAAAAGACACCTGGCAGGGAATTTTATACTTTTTAGATAAAAAAGCAACTTCTTCAAGCATTCCTTTCGGCCCGCAGGCGTATATGGAAGTAGAGAGCCCCGAACCAGAGTAAACTCGGTTCGGGACAAGTAGACCCCGAAAACTCGCTTCGCTCGCACGGGGCAGGGAGTAGAGAGTAGAGAGATTCTTCTTTAAAAGTTCGGTTACGAGCCCTTTATATCCTAAGCTGCCGTCTTCGGTGGAAATATGAAGTTTCACACCTAACTTTTTCAGTTCGTTAACGCACAACAGTTCGTTTTTTGTTTTTGCGCCGATAAATACGGTTATCGGGTTTCCCCCGAGAAATCTTTCAGATTTCCGGGACTTTGGTCCTTGAAATTCCATAGAATTTCTAAGGGGGTTGTCCCTGCCTGCCTTGCGGAAGCGGGCAGGGGTTTTCGTTAACTGCTCAGCCAGAAAAATTAGCGGCGCTATACCAATACCTCCTGCTACAAGTATTTTTCTGTTTTCTGTTTTCTGACTTCTGAATTCTGGTAACCGGAACCCATTCCCCAGCGAACCCAAACAGTCAAGTTTCTCTCCCTTTTTTCTTTCCGATAGCCAATGAGTGCCTTTTCCTACAACTTTATATAGAATCTCTATATGTTTATTTTTTATTACCCTGTGAATACTAAATGGTCTGCGGAGAATCGGGTTATGATTTTGAGAACATTTGATATGGATAAACTGCCCAGGAGATGAATTTTGGGCTATTTCGGGAGAGGAAAAGCTCATAAGAAAATAACCGAAAGCAATATGTTCATTATCTATTATCGGAACTTGCCTGTGAAGCATGCCAAAATTATATCATAAGAAATAAAAAGAAAAGAGACAGAGAGGGGTGACAAAGGGGCAAAGGGTGGGGGCAAAGGGGACGGTTCTATTTTAATTGACGCCATGGTAAATGATTGATAAAATTCTTTTAAATAAACAGTAACTGTTTAAAGGAGGTTTTTATATGCCTCGTCTTGCACGAATATACCTGGGAGAGGGAATATTCCACATATTAACAAGAGGCAATAATAAGCAAATAGTATTTCACGACAAAAAAGATTTTCAAGCATATAAAGAGATACTACAGGAAATAAAAAAAGAACAACCGTATAAATTGTATCATTATTGCTTAATGGATAATCATGTTCATTTAATTATAGAAACGAACAGAGACACGGAATTATCAAAGTTAATGAAAAGAATAAATCTCAAATATTATAATCATTATAAACGGAGGTATGGATACTGCGGACATTTTTGGCAAGACAGATTTAAAAGTTTATTAATAGATAGAGATGAATATTTATTGGCCTGTGGATTATATATAGAAAGAAATCCTGTAAGAGCGAAGATAGTAAAAACAGCCGAAGAGTATAAATATACAAGTTATAGGGTATATGCGTATGGAGAAAAAGATGGAGTAACGGAGGAGGACCCATTTTATACTGAAATTGGCAAGTCAGAGAAACAAAGGCAACAGGCATATAGGCAGTTGTTCTTAGATACAGAGAAAGGCCTGACAGAAAAGATATTCAATCAATTATATTTGGGTGATGATGAATTCGTAGCAAAAATGGAAAAACAGTTCGGAGTTAAAAATATCCATTTTCAAAGAGGACGACCCAACAAAAAAGGGGCGGTTCTTTTAAAATAGAACCGTCCCTTTTTCTTCTTTTTCTTCTCTTTTTCTTGCTTTTTCTTCCCTTTTTCTTCCTTTTTCTCTTCTTTTGTCGTTCATTCAATTAATATGCATGTGAGCTTTGGAGGCGAAATCCCGCCATGTTTTTAGCAGTATAACCGTCGGGAGGAGCGTCCGGGAGATGCATGGTAAACTGCAAATAAGTAGGAATCTCGTCTGTGTCCCAACTCCATTCAATGTTACCAAGAGGCCACATTTCTCGCTGCTTAGTGCCAATCCATCGGGCACTGCCGTCGACAAACCAAAAATTAGCTCCTTCGGTTTTGCCATGGATAGTGTCATCAAGATCCTTAAAGGCAAAATACATCTTTTGGGCTTCCCCTGTTCCCGGGCCACTCTCTTGAAGATCGCTCAAAGCCGCAGCCCAGATTTGGCTTGGCCTAATTATGTTGTCCATGAGAAACACTATTGTTCTCCCGCCTAGTGTATTAATTGCAGATGTTTTAATAGGCTGGTTATTAAAAAATGCATGTTGTCTAGCATAGGATGTATGCCATGACGTCAACGAAGGGCCCGGGCACATTCCCTCATCAATCCAACATCTCTGTATCGGCCAACTGGGATTAGCCACTGTCGCATCACAGCCAGCCACACAATTGGGCGAAGCAGTTCCAGCGGCAGGCGCAGGCGTGTCAGTAGATGAAGGACATACAAACACATTCATATCAGATTCATACTCAGGCCAAAGCATTGCAAACGTCCGGGATCTGCAAGCATTATTGGGGTGCTTCGGCCAGGAAGGGGGGAAACATTCATCATTATCCACAGCATACATATGAAGCGCCAAGCCGATATCTTTAAGGTTGGACACGCATCTTGCCCGATTCGCTTGTTCTTTCGCTCTCTGTAAAGTAGGCAATATTATAGCCGCAAGAATGGCGATAATCGCAATCACCACTAAGAGTTCAACCAGCGTAAAACCGACTCCCGATTTATCCCCATGTTCTGATTTCGACCCCAAGAAATCTAGAAGATTTCCGGGACCAAGTCCTTGAAATCGCTTTGCGATTTCTAAGGGAGAAATCAATGGGGATTGCAGAACTTCAATTTTGCTTTCCATTTTTATTTCACCTCCTTTTGCTGTTTCTTTTCTTTTCGTCATTGAAACATTCGTCATTTTCTTCTCTCATCTCCTTTCGTGTTTTTACTTCCTATTTAATTATTCAATAGAAAACCGTAAATAAAATCATTAAAAATTATCTGGATTCAAGAAATACGGGTCCTCGGTACCTGCGATAACCTGCGGGGCTATAACCATGTGATACGGGTTAGTAGTAGGACAATCCCCCAAGGGGCATTCCTTACTACTTTTAACCCACCTGACAGCATTAGACTGGTATAAAACATTGACGCCATCAACACCATGGTTGAGATGCCATGGCTCCCACCCAGTATTTATAAATTTTACATAAGTAAGATCCAAGCTATAATCGCCACCAGGGTATTCTCCCGGTATTTGCACCCTGGCCCCATTGCATCTTGTTTGATCCATAATAATTGCCGTATCTGCTCGGACGCTCTCGTTTAGCCCGAGATGGAAAGAATAATTGCATGAATGTTCACTGATATTAATAAATCCACCGGGGTCGGCTACACCAGCGCCTTTTTTAGTAGCCGGCTTTCCGTAATTATTGCCGGGACAAATAAACGTTTTCCATGTTTTGACATATTCCGGATTTAATAATGAAAAACTGCCTTTTACGGAGATGTTGGGGTCAGTAATATCCGTAGTAAAACCAGTATCATCAGCCAGAGGGAATTTCTCTCTGTGCTCCGCCGAAAACAAATGTATCCCAAGCCCTATTTGCTTCAAGTTGTTCATGCAAACTCCGCGTTTGGCATTTTCTCTCGCTCTGCCAAGCGTCGGCAATAATATCGCCGCCAAAATGCCTATAATAGCGATTACGACCAGCAGTTCTATCAATGTAAAACCTGTTTTAAATCTGCGAACCATTATCCCCTCCTTGTTATTTAATAAACCTTAGTTATTTTTTACAAGTGCCACTATTAAATATCAATAGCATAAAGTTTATACCTCAATTTCATGCGTTTGTCAATACCCCGTTAATTTATAACAAGACGTTATTAGGGAAATAAAGAGAGGACTTGCTATTTTCCCTTTTTGAGATTATTTTTACCGTATTTTTATAAATTTTACGGGGTCAATACCCCCGTGGAGAGAAAAACAGTATACTATATAAAATTCTCGCTACTTTCTACTTGCCTGCCAGCCGAATCTTTGTGGTGGGTTACTCTCTACTTTCTCACAAGATGAACATCGCGTCCCCAAAACTGTAAAAACGATATTTTTTCTCTATGGCTTCTTGGTATGCCTTAAATATCAATTCTTTTCCCGCGCTCCGTCGCCAAAGCTTTGGAGCGCCGCGCCTCCCAAAGTCTTGTACGTCGGGCAGGTCAGCGACGAAAGCACAAGCCAAAAGCAGGGGAGTTGATTTCGGCAGATGAAAGTTCGTTATCAGCGCATCTACAGCATTGAACTTATAGCCCGGATAAATAAATAACGAGGTTTTGCCTTGGTTTCGGGTTATTTTGCCGTTTTTATCCGCCTGCCGGCTCTTTGATTGCGGGACAATACTTTCCAAAGTTCTTACCGTTGTTGTTCCGACCGAAATAATTCTTCCTTTATTTTTGAGTTGTTTATTTATTTTTTCTTTTTCTGCTTCGTCTATTTCAAAATATTCTTCGGCCATAATATGCTCCCGGACATTTTCTGTTTTTATCGGACTAAATGTGCCCCTGCCTACCATGAGGGTAACGGCCGCAAAAGATACTCCTTTTTCTTTCAAATTATTAATCAATTTTTCGGTAAAGTGAAAGCCTGCAGTCGGCGCGGCAATAGCGCCTGTCTTTTTGGCATAAACGGTCTGATATTTTTCCTTGGACGCTTCGGATGCATTTTTTATATACGGGGGAAGAGGCATTTCTCCGATTTCTTCTATAATCTTGGAAAAGTTAAACCCCGTACCGTCCGCCATTGCTTCAGTGGCGGACTGGTTCGGGGCAAATCTCACTAAATATATTTCTTTGTCTTTGCTTTCTACTATGCCTCTAAGTTTATTGTTCCCGAAAATGATTTCAAGCCCCTCCTTTACTGCGCCCGAAGCATTAATCAAACACTTCCAAAGTCCTTCTTTTCTTTTTTCTATAAGCAAAAGGTCTATTTTCCCGCCGGTGTTTTCTTTTCTGCCCAAAAGACGCGCGGGAAAAACTTTCGCGTTATTTATTACCAGCAAATCCCCCTCCCTCAGAAATTCGCCGATATCTTTAAAGGTTCTGTGTTGTATTGTCTGGTTCTTTCTATCCACCACAAGCAATCTCGAACTATCGCGCGGCGCTATGGGTTCCTGCGCGATTAATTCTTTTGGCAGGTAATAGTCAAAATCCGAAAGTCTCATTGTCTTTTAGATAGTAAATATAAGATTAGGGAAAGGATTAAAGATATGATTATAGAAGTAGCAATAGGGAAATAGAAAGCAAAGTTTTTCCTGGTTATATAAATATCTCCGGGCAGTTTCCCTATCCCCGGAATTTTATTTGTTATAAGAAGTAATCCGCCGAATAAAACTAAAAATATTCCGGTCAGAATTATTATTTTAGCGAAAAGTTCTTTGGGCATTGGGGAATTTGGTTAATAACGGTTAAAAGGGGTTAATAAAAGGTTAATAATGGTTACATTTTTGTATTTCCGCAACCTTTGTTAACTTATGTTAACCTATGTTAACTATTGTTAACTGTATTCTAAACTGTATTCTAGAATAGTGCCGAGGAGGGGATTTGAACCCCTACCCCGTGAAGGACATGGCCCTCAACCATGCGCGTCTGCCAGATTCCGCCACCTCGGCATTTTGAACAATGGAAATAAATCGAAATGTATAGAAATATTTTGAAATATATTATTTTGCTACAATGTATTTCTCTGTATATCTACATATATCTATTATATTTCAATCCGATATTCATACCTACTGGTGGGTCATGCAGGACTTGAACCTGCAACCAATGGATTAAGAGTCCACTGCTCTGCCAAATTGAGCTAATGACCCAAAAGGTTTTTCATTATAAGAGGTTTTAAAAAACGAGTCAATTCATTTTACCCCGTTTAGAAGTCCGATACGCCAGCGTATCGGCAGTCGTCTGCGACGACTTACTTCTAACGGGGTTGACTAAATCAACTTTGAAATGATATATTCCCTGCCTACTTGGAGAGAAAATGCCTACTTACGAATACGAATGCGATAAATGCCTGCATAAATTTGAAACTTTTCAAAGTATGACGGACAAACCCTTAAAAAAATGCCCCGAATGCGGCGGGAAAGTGAGAAGACTTATCGGAAAAGGCGCGGGTTTGATATTCAAAGGTTCGGGGTTTTACGCAACCGATTACAAGAAAAAAGATAATAAAGCCGAAAGTTCCGCGAAAAGCCCTTCATGTTCTTCCTGCGGCCCAAAAAGTTGTTCCACCTGCAAGAAATAATTATTTCGGCAAAATCCCCAAAACTAAACCGGCATGGCGCTTCTTATTTCAATAAAAAAGAGGTAAAAGGAACTTCCTTAGTTTCTTTTTATCTGTATATCCTTTCTTGAGAGATTTTTTAAGAGAAGAGATAATTGTCGCCGCTTCTTCTTCGCCCTTATCTATTATCTCTTTGATTTTGGAAAAAGAGAACCAGTCCCACTTCTCCATGGAAGGAGAAAACAGAAAGTCTGCCAGAGAAGATTCTATTCGGGCAAATTCCAATTCCCTGATTTCAATTGTTTTCATTAGGGTTTCGAATGCTTTCGCGGGTTCCCTTTTATCCAAACCGCCGGACGATACTGCAATGATAAAACCTGCCCCTATCTTCTCCGCGGCAATAACGGGTATTCTGCTTAAAACTCCGCCGTCTACAAGAATTTTCCCGTCATCTCTTATAGGAGTAAAAACCCCGGGCACGCTGGAAGAAGCGGCCACAGAATGAAGAAGATTGCCTTCTTGAATAATAATTCTTTTGCCTTCTTTCACATCGGTAGCTACACAAGCAAAGGGAATCTTTACATCTGCAAAAGTTAAATTATCGGGGATAAGATGGCTTAAATTTTCCATCAAATTTTTTTCTTCCCAAATGCCTTCTTTAAATAAATCAATAACATATAGACTAATGTCTCTCATGAACTCGCCGATTTTCCTGATACCCATCGCTTCTGAGGCGAATTGTTTCTCTATCTCTTTCACTTGTTTAAGCTGGCAGAAATTAAAAACTTTCTGTTCAATTTCTCTGACAGGAACTCCTAGGCAAAAAAGAGCCCCGATAACCGCTCCCATACTGCATCCCACTATCAGGTCAACGGGGATTTTTTCTCTTTCCAGCACTTTCAGAACGCCTACCTGACAGAAAGACCTGGCTCCGCCGCCGGAGAGAACAAGAGCCGTTTTTCGGCGGGTGAGAGCGCGTATGGGCTTTAACTTTTTTATTTTTGACTTGATTTTTTTCCAGCGGGATTGATTAGTATTATTCATATCTCAACGCTTCTATAGGGTCAAGCAATGCGGCTTTTCTTGCGGGGAAAATCCCGAAGGTAAGGCCAACAGCAACAGATATAAGAAAAGCCAACAAGACAGACCATAAAGTAACTATTGTCACCATGCCTGCAAACCTGGATACTATTTGGGGAATTATAACACCGATAATAACACCTATAAATCCTCCGGCAGCGGAAAGAATAACCGCTTCGGTAACAAACTGATAAATAATGTCCCTACGTTTTGCCCCGAGCGCCCTTCTTATCCCAATTTCTCTGGTTCTTTCCGTAACCGTTGCAAGCATTATATTCATAATGCCTACTCCGCCCACAATCAATGAAATAGCCGCGATTGAACCAAGAACGATACTGAAAATTTTTGCCCTATGTTCCTCTTGTTTTAACTGCGCCAGAGGGACAAGAATTTCATAATCCGACTTTTTATGAGTAGATTCCAAAATATTGTTTATCAATGTGGAAGTCGCCATAATCTTATTAATATCAGCAACTCTTACTATAAACCGATGAAACTTCACCCAACTTGCTTCCCTGGTTCTCATTTTTACATCAAACTCTCCGAAATAAATTCTTGCCGTGTTTAACGGGATATAGACATCAAAGTTAATATCCTCAGCTTCGAAAGTTTCTGCCCCTTTTGAAAATATTTTCGCTTCTGCGATTCCGATAATAGTAAAATAATTGCCCTTTATTTTTATTTTTTCGCCGATGGGATTACCTATAGGGAAAAGGGCATTCTTTATCGAAGAACCTATTACAACCACAGGCTTGCCCATATCCATATCTACTTTATTAATAAATCTTCCCCCGTTTTCAACGTTTAAATTGGTTGTTTGGGCATAATCGGGGTTCGTGCCCACGACTCTTCCGGTAGTATTGCCGGCAAGATGCCAGATTTCCTGTTTAGTCTCCCACGTAGAAACAATATTTTCTACTGAAGGAATTGAAGAAATTTTTGCGAAGTCGGAAGGGACAAGGCCGTAAACATCGAGGAAAGAATTACTTTGAGAGGTAGCTTCTCTCGGCGGTTTTACGCTTTGAACAATTATATTATTACTTCCGAGCTGTTTAATCATTTCTCTTGCTTCAAAACTTGCGCCTTCCCCTATAGCAAGCATCGCTATAACGGAAGCGACTCCCAAAACAATCCCGAGCATAGTAAGAAAAGAGCGAAGTTTATGAAGCCATAGATTCTTTCCGCCAAATCTTATTATTCTTATAATATGAAGAATATCAAGTTTCATTTACTATTTCTCCGTCAAGTAACCGCACTACTCTTGTAGAGTAATCTGCTATCTTTGGGTCATGGGTTATTACGACTAGAGTTTTACCTTCTTTATTCAACTGGATTAGCAGATTCATAATTTCTTTGCCTGTTTCGCTATCAAGATTTCCCGTGGGTTCATCGGCTAAAATTAGAATGGGTTGATTTATTAAAGCTCTGGCAATTGCGACTCTTTGGCGCTCACCTCCGGAAAGCTCTGCAGGTCTATGCTCAATACGCTCTGCCAAACCGACAAGTTCTGCCAACTTAAAAGCTTTATCTTTAACAATATGTTCGTCAACCCCCTGATAAAAAAGGGGAATACCTATGTTTTCTAACACAGTTAATTGAGGAATAAGGTTGAATGTCTGGAAAACAAAACCTATTTTAAGGCTGCGAATTTCAGAAAGTTCATCATCTGATAAAACTGAAATCTTTCTATCCTCCATAAGATACTCGCCTTGGGTGGGTTTATCCAGACACCCGAGAATATTCAACATAGTCGTCTTGCCGCTTCCGGAAGGTCCCATAATAGATAAATGTTCGCCTATTTTGATAGATAAGTTAATCCCTTTAAGCACCGAAACATCTATCTGCCCAAGTTTATAAACTTTCCAGATGTCAATAAGATTTATTAGTTCTTCGCTCATTGTGTCGGGTTGGATGGCCGGGGCCTTTGCCCTTCTTGTCGTCTTTCTGTTGTATTCGTATTTTCTGCTTCTTCCGCCTTAAATTTTCCTGTTTCAGCCAGAGGCAATTTTTTCACCTGTTCCCCTAATTTACCGGGTAAAACCGCTGCGATTTCCCTTTCTTTCAATCCGCTTTTTACTTCTACCATATCCTCAGTACTACTGCCGAGTTCGACTTCCCTAATTACAATTCTGCCTCCCTTAAGAACAGCGCATGTGGATTTTCCTTCTCTTTGCGATATTACTGCCAAAGGGACTACAAGAACATCGCTTAATTTCTCAATCAGAATCTCTGCCTCTACCGACATGCCGGGTTTGAGTTTATCAAAACTCTGTCCGTTTTTATCAAGAGAAATCTCGACAAGATAAACATTCAAATCCGGATTCATCCATTTAAAAGTAGAATCTGGCAAAGGAGAAATTTTCTTCACTTCTCCGGTAAAAGTTTTACCAGGGAAAGCATCCACTTTTACAATAGTTTTCTGGCCAGCCTTTATTTTTTCTATTGAAGATTCATGAATCTTTACTTCTACTCCCATACTGCTAAAATCCGGCAAATCCAACAACTCTTGGCGATTCCGAACGTTTGTGCCGGGCTGAATAGGGTCTTGCGAGCGCCACGGATTGGAACTCGTCGCATAAACAACAAGTCCCGGTTGAGTTGCTCTGATGGTGCATTTTGCAATATTCTGCTCCGCTTCACTTAGATTATTTTTACGCTCTAAGTATGCAGCTTCCGTGCTTTTCACATTTGCTTCCGCCTTTATGATTTCGGATTCGCATTTGGCGCTTGTCCTGTCAAATTCTCTTAAGGATTCTTGATAATCGGAAAGTAATTTCGCCACCTGTTTAGGAAAATCATAATCTAAGAAAAGTTGATATGCCAATTTTGAACTTTCCGAAGAAGCCTCCTGCTGTTGCAGAGAAAACTTATCTGCTTCCAATTCGCTTTTCGTGATATAGTCCTTTCCGGCTAATTTTTCGCTCCACTGGACAGTATCTTGCGCACGGGCTACTTCCTCCTTGGCAAGGTCTATATTATTCTCCAGTTCTCTTTTTACATTTAGCGCTTCTCCTTCTAACTGCGGATTCGTTATTAATTCCATGAAGTTTATATTTTTATTTTCATTTATGATAAGTTCGGCGGCTAATTTTCCGCCTAAATATTTTTCTAAATCTATCTTCGCAAATTTAACATTCAATTCCGCCTGCTTAATATCACTGTCATTCTGTTTTTTCTGTATCTGGAGATTCTGTTGTGCCTGTGTGTAAGAAGACAAACTGTTTTCCACGGTTATCCTGAGTTCTTCCGCCCGGTCTTCTAAATCTTTAGAATCGAGTTTTATCAGAATTTTGCTGTCTTCAATGTCCTGTCCGGTAATTAAAATCCCCTCATCAACAACTTCCAGAATATTCCTCTGTCCCGGGACTTCATTGGTAATCTTCTGGGAACGAAGCGCTTTGAGATTTCCGCCTTCTATAACGGATATAACAAGGTCCTGCCTTTTCACTTCATAAGTAATTAATTCCCCTGCTCTCTTTTTGCCCTGAATAATTCCGTTAAGAACCAGAACCAAGCATATCAAAACAATTCCGCCTAATAAAAAGAATTTATTCCTGCGGTGCGATATAATTTTGATGAACAATTGAATATATGATTTAGCCGTTTTCACCGCTGATTTTTTCATAAAGGTCTCCTTTCCAGACACCTTGTTCATCAACTTCCAGTGTTTCGGTGTCTCTTAGAAATTCCAAATAATAAACTAAATAGTTTACAATTGCGCTTGCCAGGGAATTCTTTGCGTTAAGATATGATTCCTGGGCTTCGAGTAAATCCCGCGTAGTTGCCCTGCCTGCCTGAAGCAGTAAATCTGTTCCTTCAACCCGTTTTTGCGCAAGTTCAATGCTTTTCTGCTGGATTAAATAACTTTGATAAGATTCTTCCAGATTTCTGTACAGATTAAGAATTCCGAGTTTTATGGAATCTTCCGTATTTTTCACATCTCGTCTTGCCCTTTCCAAATTAACCAAGGCCTGCGAATAAGCACTCTTTTCCTGGACTTTATTGACCGGCAATTCCCAATCCAACCCTGCCGTATAGGTAGGTTTTTCAAAATCAAAAGAGGGTTTATTTTGTTCTATGGGAGAACTCATCTCAACACCAAGCCTCAAATCAAGTTGCGTCTTTAAAGCATTTAAAGCTATATCCGCATCTCTTACGCTATCTTTCAATCTATCGCGAACCGTAAGTAAATCAAGCCGCTTTTCAAGAGCTAATTCTATAGAATCTGTCGGGTCAACTTTTATTTCGGATATGCCGCTGTCTAAAATGCGCTCTAAACCCCCTTCCTCAATTGCAATATTTATATCCGGAGACATTCCCAAAAATATTTTAAATTCATCCAAAAGCCTCTGATAATCATTGTTTGCGCTGAGCCAATTCTGTTGAGCCCGATATTCGTCCTGCCTTGTTTGGTCAACATCCATAGGAGTCGCCCTGCCGGCTTCAGAAAGCATTTCTATCCTTCCCGCCGTCTGTTTTAAATAAGTGTAATTCGTATAATAATTCTCGAGACTGTTCTTTGTTTGTAAAAGCGTGTAATATTTATCCGCGACGGTCACCGAAAAATTCCGCTGGTATCTCAAAAAATTTCTTATCTGATAAATAACATCCCTTTCCGCCTGAATCAAATTTGCCTGCGCAACACTTCTGCCCGCGCCCCTAAAAAGCGGTTGCAGAATATCCAATCCCACAATCGTTTGGAAATTTTCAATACTATCTTCGTCCAGTAGGTCTTGGGAATATTCCTCCACAACGTTCAACGAAACCTGCGTGCCCTGCGCAAGCCATTGGATAAGGTCTAAATTCAAATCCGCGCTTATATCCTTTGTTTCTTCGTCGGCAGACCAAGTTACAGAACCGCCGACCCCGTATCTTAAATGATAATCATGCCGTCTCGAAATCAAAGACAAAGTTTGAAGATACACATCCTCTTTTGCAGTTTGATAATCGCGGTTGTTTTTGGCGGCCATAATGAGCGCGTCTTTTAAAGTAAGCGGGACTGTTTCAGCCAATGCTTTTTGTTTTTTCTGAGCGTCAATATCCCAAATAATTTTATCCGAAGTAACTTCTTTCGTCTTTCTTTGTAGTATTTTGTAAACTTCCTTATCAACGTATTTTTTTGTCCTTGCGGCGCACCCTGTAAGAAAGAAAACCGCAGCAAATACTACCGCTAAAAGTTTAATCCCACTGTGATAACTTCGCTTATTTATATAAACTTTTGACATAAAAATAATTTAATTTTAATATTTCCAGTAATTTTGAAATTGTAGCATAATGCCAAGTCTATAGCATTATTGCTATCTGGATTCTGACGGTTGTTCTCTTCTGCGCTGCGGCACTGCCCCGCCGAACATAGGCGGTTGCATGTTTCTCGTCAATTCTTGGACTTGCTTTGTAAACCCTTCAATATCATCAACTTTGAATTGTTCGGCAAGAGTTTTCCATTGATAAGAACTATATTCACTATATAATTCTCTGAGTGCATCGCCTTCTGCGGCAATTGCCTGCCACAACGGTTCTCGTTCTTCATCGGATGCTGTTCTCCATTTGTCCTGCAGGTCGAATAAATTAATGGAAGTATCTCTTATTTCTGTCAATATCCCTGCTTCATACTCCGTTTTTGCCTGAGATATACGGCTATTCATTACCGAATATGTCCTTTCTCTCATTGTAGCGGAAAATCTTTCCATCTGTTCCGGCGTGAATTCTCCTCTTCGCTGCTGTGACTGCTGCGGCTCAACAATCTGTTCTCTGAGCAGTTCGTTATATGCTTCCTGCAACAGGGCATATTCTTCTTTCAATGCGTTATATTCGCCAGAATACTCTTTCTCAACTACTTTATTGTTATCCGATGCTTTATCCAATACCTGAAATTCATTCAGAGTATCAAGCATTGCTTTAAAATTTTTATTCTCAATTTCCAGACGCAACCGGGATTGTTCCACCTCGTTTAATCGGTATTGCAAATCGGCATTTTGCTGTTTTAATTTTGCCAAAGAAGAAAGAGAATCTTTCAAAGCGAGGTAGTTGGCAATAAAAAGCGTGCCCAAAGAAACAATACCCAAGCAAAGCACACCAACAACTAAATACAATAAAAAGTCTTTAGGCCATCGCATAGTCACTCCTTATCATCCATCGTTTATTATATTTATAACAATTTAGACGAAAAAACTATCCCGTTTAAAATTTGCTGCCCGGTCCGCTTTCGAGATAAGAATTATCTTTCAAAAGATAATTTTTCACATAATCCGACACGGATTCTTGAAGAGAACGGATTTTCCCTTTATATCCCGCTTTTATTAATTTCGCCATATCGGCCTGAGTAAAATATTGATATTTATCTTTTATGGAATCAGGCATATCTATGTATTCTATTCGTGCCCCGTTAGAGATAAGAAGTGCCTCTGGTACTTCTGTACGGTCGCCAGATGGCGACCTATCTCTAACGGGGTAAACTTCCTTGTCCATAGATTCGAAAACCGCTTTCACGAGTTCATTGAAACTTCGCGCTTTTCCCGTACCGATATTGAAGATTCCGTTTGCTTGTTCATTTTCGAATATAAATAAGGTCATATCTATGGCGTCTTTGACATATATAAAATCCCTCAATTGCTCTCCGTCTTTATATTGGGACTTAAGCGATTTGAAAAGTTTAACTTTTCCATCTTGTTTTATCTGCTCAAAAGCCTGTAACGCCATGCTTCTCATGCCGGCTTTGTGATATTCGTTCGGCCCGAAACAATTGAAATATTTTAATCCCGCAATTTTACTCAATAGTCCCTCTTTATAAGCCCATAAATCGAAGAGATGTTTGGAATGAGCATACGGATTTAAAGGTTTCAAGATTTCAAGGTTCGAATGCTCGTCAGAAAAACCCTGCCCGCCGTCTCCGTATGTTGCGGCGGAAGACGCGTATACGAATCTTTTGTTATTTTCGACGCACCAAATCGCGAGTTTTTTTGTATATTCGAAATTATTTTGCGTAAGATAATCAACATCATATACGGTAGTGGAACTTTCCGCTCCCATATGTATGATGCCTTCTATCTTATCGTTTAATTGCCCGCTTGAAAGTTTCTCGATAAACGCGTCTTTGTCTATATATGCTTTAAATTTTAAGCACTCGAGATTAGCCGATGTCTTTCGTTTATCCGGTAAATCAACAACAAGAACATCTTCGCGTCCTCTCTGGTTGAGGCCCCATATAACGGCACTACCGATAAATCCCGCGCCGCCCGTCACCGCAATAAAGGGGACAGCGACCTTTTTAGTCATTCTTTCAAATAAAACTTTTTTCTTATCCAAATTGGCTCTTCATTTAATTTAAACTAACATAAGCATTATGGGAAGTTCAATTAAAACCCTGCTATAAAGCCGATATCAGTGAAACAAAAAATATCCAAGCGACCTGCAGCAATACGGCTAACTCTGCCCAATAAAAGGTCGCTGTCCCCTTAAGAAGGGTATATCATTCTGCCGTCTTTTAATTTTACCGGTTCGGGCCTGTCCGAACCAACATCGAAGCCCTTCAAGAAACATAAGATCGCATCCACATTTTTGGCTTTCATCAGCCCCTCTCTCATCTTCTTGTTCTTGCAGAGTCGCGCTATTCTAGCCAAAACCTGAAGATATGTCTTGGTCTCGCCGCTGGGACAGCCTATCATAAATATAAGATGGACCGGGTTGCCATCCAAAGATTCAAAATCCACTCCCTTAGAAGACCTGCCCAAAGCAACAACTAACTTCTCCACCGTATCGGAACGAGCATGGGGGATAGCTATACCGCCTCCGATAGCAGTGCTTTCTATCTGTTCCCTTGCTTTTATAGCGTTTATAAAAGTGTCTTCGTTTTGAATTACGCCCGCTTGGCTGAACTTAGAAGCCATCTCTCTGATAACACCCTCCTTATCTTTGAAACGCAGTTCGGAAATAATCAAATCCCTGTCTATGACTTCTATTAGCATACTAATCCCTTTTCAATAAGTGGGAATTATAGTTTTGAAACAATCCAGTGTCAAACACGACAAACGCAAGCCAAAGTCAAAGCGTTTATTTGCTTAACTTTTGCGAAGCGGAGCGTTTTAGAGCATTCGTTCAAAGTCGCGCCCGTGGTAAAAACATCATCTATCAGGAGAATTTTCCTGCCCTCAAGAATTTTAGAATTTTTTAGTTTGAATGCGCCTTTCACATTCTTTATTCTTTTCTGCATAGAAAGGGTTGTCTGCGACGGGATTCTTTTATATTTTATCAATCCATCGGATAAAATTGGCTTGCCGATTATTTTGCCTATCCTGAGAGCTAAAAGTTCGGCCTGATTGTAACCCCTTCTGAACTTATCAAACCAATGCATTGGAACTGGAACGATAAAATCGGTATTTTTAAAATCATCGTTTTCGAGTATTTTTCTAATTAAAAATTCCGCCAAAAAATTATCCAAATAATCACTTCTCTTATATTTAAAAAGGTGTATCAACTCTCTAAAAACATCTTCATACAAAGCGACGGGGAAAATCCTATCGAAAAAAAGTTCAGGCGTTTTGTTGCATTGCGAACAGATAGGACAGTTAGAAGGCCTGCCGCACTTTTCGCATACGGGATAAGTTATGAAATTTATCTTTTTAAAGCAATCGGGACAAAGATATTCACTGCCGGCCTCTTCTATGGAAAGGGCCGAATTACATACAAAACATTTAAGCGGATAGACTAAATTTAAAAAAATCCTGAAGCACTTACGGAGAACCTTAAACACGATATTTATTTCTTGGTGGAGCAGACCGGGATTGAACCGGCGGCCTCATCCATGCGAAGGATGCGCTCTCCCAGCTGAGCTACTGCCCCGATTGAAACTATTTTTTTGTCTAAAGAGAAAAACAACTTAATCCGAGAAAACACCCGTAAACTCAGACTCAAACTTTAAAGCCGCAATCTATTTCATAGATTGCCGGCCTCTCCGACGTTACGTCGGAGCGCTCTCCCAGCTGAGCTACTGCCCCGATTACATATTCTACTTAAACGCAAAAACAACTGTCAAACTTGCCCTTTTAAACAAACAGGTCTCTCGGCTTTTAACAAATGCCAATATACTTGAAGGATATTCGCTATCATTTTAAAACATATCCTGACAGACAAAATCAACGAGGTTCGGACTGAAGAGGTAATTTCTTTTGGAGATGGTTGGAACACGATATCTAAAAAACTAAAAGGTTCTTAAATATATAATTCCAAAACATAAACCTCAAATATATTTCTCATCTCAGGAGAGCGCAATGCATTTTTTTATTCTGCTTTCGTTACATTGGAAGCCTGCGGTCCTTTTTCGCCCTTTGAAATCTCGAATTCGACCTTGTCGCCTTCCCGAAGCGTCCTGAATCCAGCGCCCTGAATAGCGCTGTAATGCACGAAACAATCTTCGCTTCCGTCATCAGGGGTAATAAATCCATACCCTTTCTTTTCGTTGAACCATTTTACTGTTCCTACTGCCATAAACTTGTATCACCTCCCTCTTTTTTGTATATGAAGCCCAGACCTTTATAGGTCTGGAATCTATATTTACCCGCCTACGCTAATTCAGCCTTCGTAGCCATAGGTTACTACGGCGAAGTGGACAGCTTCGGCGGGTGTCCACCTTCTACACTCAACGCGACATCCGCCATAGCAGATTATTTCACGCCTTCATCTCTGTGTTCACACACAATATCTTCTGCGAAGGCGGACAAAAAAATACCGCAAGAGAAATTATCCCATTATCCATTTCTGCCGGTTAAATAATAACAGGCGGGATATTCCCTCACGGATAAAATTTATATTTTTCTGTCCCGCCTTGATAAGCCTGATAAGGCGAGGCAGGTTACCGTAAAAGCAAACAACCTGATTACTTCTGTTGATAATTCTTCTAGATACCAATTTAACTACATCCTGTAATAAACTTAATGCGGCAATTCTATAACACAATTTTATATTTTGTCAACCCCGTTAGAGATTTAAAAAACCTGTATATTTATTTTCACCAAGCATAGTCTGCGATGTTGCGTAATAATTATTAGGCATTATATTAAAACTCTAACGGGGTCAAGCCGTAACGGAGTTGTTCAGCTAAGAGAAATTCATTTCGGATTTTGACTTGTTAAAAATGAATCGTCATAAATACGGAATATGCCTGTTCATCTATTAATCTGCCTTCGAATCCCAAAGTCGCATCTTCCGTTAACATAAATTCGCATCCTAAAAAAATTCCGACTTTATTAAGGCTGCCAACGGTCTCTTTAGTATCCAGACCATTAGCTTCTGCTTCTAATGTAGTTCTCGCATCGGAATATTTTATGCCGCCGTAACCGATAAAATTTTCCGTTACGTTGCACAAACCCAAAGCCGCCTGCCATTCCTGATACTGGCAACTTAAATTCACTCCGCTATCGCTTTCGGAAAAACTTCTGCCGTCAATTTTGATTTTGTCCACGTCGGGGTTGGTTTGGCGGAATTTAACGTCCAATCCCAAACCTAACGTATCGGTTATTTCATAAAGCAAAATACTCACTCCCGCTCCCCAAACAAAAGCATCATCGGTTATATATTTTATATTCAAATCGCCGACTTCCTGTTTAACTTGTCCGTCAAGCAAAGCCCCAAATAAAACATACGGCTGTATTTTTTCTTCCAGAAATATTCCCGCGGCTTTTAAAGTAACCCAATTAGCCCGAGTAATTTCGATGTCCTCTTCAAAATTTCTATTTACGACGAAATCGCCTTCAACAGCTATATTCATAGGAGTCTCTGTTTCGTCTTGCACGCCGAGCAAAGGCCTGCCCGGCACATGAACCGGAGCACTAAATATTCCGTTAAAAGGAAGACTTATAATCAAAGTCTGTATCACTAACAAAACAAGATTTTTTTTAATCATAAATTTCACCCGTTTCTAAAAATTAATCTTTTTCCCCGTTTATATTATCAACTTTAATTTCCCTCTTTATAATCTCGTCAAGTTTTTCAAAAGGGATAGATATAGGTCTTCCTTCTTTGCTTTTGGCCAAAAGTTCAGGAAGATTTCCATGTATAACCGCTTCCGTAGCCCAAACATTATAAACCATGGATTCCGCGGCTAAGTCTGCGTCGAAACCTTCCATAATAGCAATAAATATTCCATCGCTTTTAGAAATTTCATCAGGACTTTTGCCGTAAAAATAACTATCTTTCGTTATCCGATGAATTACTTTCCATGTAAAAGAAAAAACCGGCATATCGGGAGGAGCCAGTTCCAACTTATACCAACGCCTTGTGAAAGTTCCGTCCCTCAGATGGATAATTTTCATAAAATAAAAATCAATATGCGCCCTAATTAAATCATTAGCCCTTAAATTAGTCACACGAAATAAAAGAGAGGGAACTCCTTCGTGTTCACTGAAAAGTATATTTTTGCTGAAATGGATTCTGATACAAGCGCGGCTTAATCTGGCAAAAACCAAAGCCGTAAAAACACCCACAAACATAAGTCCGGTTACAGCCTGAAATCCCGCAATAGCCCGACCAATCCCTACCACTCTTATGTCCCCGTAACCAAGCGTAGTGATAGTAACTATGCTAAAAAACAAGGAATCCCAAACACCAATTACTGGACCAGTAGCCTGCGAATAATTTAATCTTAAACTATTTGTGAAATAATATGATAATCCGAATAGAAAAGTGATAAGCAGTAGAAATAGAAATGTCCAGAAAAGAAAAAGAAACCACGGTAAAGAAACTAAGTAATGATAAGTGTCCTTTTGGAATCCCCTGCCTAAATATCCTTTTTCGGGCGCAAGTATAGCTGTAAATTTATCTAAGCCAGCCCTTTTACTTCTCATCGCAAAATCATCATTATAAAATATGCTGCGGCAAATTAACTTATTTCATTTCCAGATATTTTTGTAACTTTTCCCAAGTTTCTTTTCCTACTATACCGGTGGGCCTAAGTCCGTTGATTTCCTGAAAACTCTTTATGGCCTGGATTGTCTGAGTGCCCATTTTCCCATCTATTTTGCCCGGATTAAAACCCGCCGTATAAAGAGCCAATTGAACTTGCTTGGTAAAATCATCAGTCACTATTGTAGATTTACTTTCTCGGGTGGGTATGCTTTTCAAAGTATCCAATTCGTTAGACAACGCCGCGATTTTGGATTCCAACGCCGCTGTTCTTTGTTTCTCCTGCAAGAGAGAACTCTGCAGAGTATCTAATTTTGTTTTGGTTTCTTGTGATAATCTATCCATACTCGCTTTATAAGCGTCTCTTTGGAGCGCCAGCATTTCGTTTTCCTGTCTTAATTGCGTAACTTCTTGTTTCAAACTCTTTTCTGCAACCGGACCATTAGTGGTAACGCATCCCGAGAACGCTAATGCCAAAGACAACAAGACCATAAAAGCGACTATCCTCATAATTACCTCCTTTACTGTTTATCCCCTTAAAAAAGGGATGGGTTTTATAAACCACATTTTACAAAATTTACACTTCGGATTATATCACAAACAATGATTTCTGATGTCAAGCCCTGAACTTATAAAAATTACCCCTACCGGTCAGGATACTATATCAATCCCTTATCGGCAAAACTGAAATATTCGTCGTCTCCGATTATTATATGGTCAACTATTTTTATGTTAAGAATACTGCCCGCCTGAACAAGTTGTTTCGTGAAATTCTTATCTTCTTCGCTCGGACCGGGATTGCCCGAAGGATGATTATGGAAACATATAATTGAAGAAGCAAAACTATGCATCGCCCTATGTAAAATTTCTCTTATTATCGGGTTTGCCTCGTTTACGGTTCCCTGTTCTATTTCCACCATATTTATTACAGCGTTTTGAGAATCAAGAAGGAGGGCTCTAAAAATTTCATACTTTAAATCTCTCATCCTCGGCATAAGAATTTCGGCCGCGTCTTTTGAAGATTTTATACTCGCACCGTTTTCCTTTATTTCGCATTCCACAAACCTCCTGCCAATTTCAATTGCCGCTTTTATCTGGGCTATTTTTGCTTTCCCTATGCCTTTGAATTCCTTCCATACAGACATATCCGTATGAGACATATTCCTGAAAGTTTTGAACTTTTTTAGAATTTTTCTCGCCAAATCTATGGCGCTGTCCCCTTTTACGCCCGTCCTCAAAAGGATAGCTAATAGTTCCGTATTGGACAAATTATGTTCGCCGTTTTTAAAAAGTTTTTCGCGGGGACGGTCATCTTCGGGCCAGGAATTTATACCGGAGGCGCGATATTTTTTGAGATTACTTGATTTTCGCATGTTAGGAATAAACCTCTGTAAATTAAAGAACTATCTTGATTTTTTCCATTACTTCCGGCTGGACGTAGTGGTTTACGGTCACGGTGTAATTTTCTCTCCAGGTCCCGTCTTTTTTAACAAAACGTTTATGGCCCAAAATCTCGGCGATGGAATAAAAAAGTTTTTGAACGTTTTCTTTGGTCAAAGGCTCATTGCTGGCCAAAAATTTTTTCACCCGCCTGGTGGCATAGAAACTTCTTACGATATGAGGATAGAACTCCCTGCCGCAATATTTTTTAAACGCTTTCTTGAAATGTTCTTCTTTGAGCGGATGGCCCGTGTTGGGATTGGTAAAAACAAATGACGAGTTATCAACGCTATCAAGAAGATTTTTAAGCCTGTCAATATAAATTTGCGGGAAAACGGTTGTAATGCTTGTCGGGACTCCTCCCTTTCCTATGTATGTAAAGGTTACTTTTTTCCCGTCTATACTGATATCCTCCTTCTTCATCGTTACAAGCCCCTTGTGGCGGTGCAGGTTATAATATATTTCATTCCCTATCCGCATATAAGTTTTTAAAAGCGTGAACACCGGGAGAGCCATATTGTCATCTTTGTCTTTTAGAGCGTCATAAACGCTCATCATAATTTTCGGGCAACATTTTTCAAATTCCTCGACAACATGGTATTTTTTCTTTCTGAACTTCTTGACCTTATCGAGTGCGTAAAGGTACGAATAAGTCCCGCCTGCATTCCTGTATATGATATCCCAATGGCTTTTTGTGGTTTCGTCATGGATCATCAAATCGGGGGCGAAAAGCGAAAACGCTTTGCTCAATTTTTTGCCGTTCGGCAGGATATCTATCCTTGCTCCCTGGGGCATGCCGTCAGGCGACAGTTGACCTTTGAGAAACTGCGGATTTTTTTTGTCGATGAGAACGTCGAATCTGTTACTTTCTTTGAAGAGTTTGATTATAAGCATCGCTTCCGGAAAAACCTCCGATGATTTCTTCCAGGACCTGCTTGTCTTTTCATAAACCGCCAAATCGGAAGTTTTTATCCTAAGCGTTCCCGGCAACGCTTTTTTTGCTTTCTTTTTCGTTTTCTTTTTCGTTTTCTTTTTCGTTTCCATTTAAAACAATAAGTCTGCGACGATTTGCAGTATTGAAAAATTAGATTTCCGCGTTCCGATTAAGGCATTCTAACGCGAAGATACGGTTATTTCAACTTTTTATGAATATCAGACATCAGTTTGCCGGGATTGACTGCCTGGGGACATTTTTCTTCGCATAGCCCGCATTGATTGCAGAGACTGGCGCGTTGGGTTTCCGGGACAAATCTTCCGTAGGCAAAACGGGAACCAGCCATATCGTCATATATAATGCCGTTATTGTAAAGTTCCAGAATCCACGGAATATTTACACCCTGCGGACAAGGCATGCAATAACCGCACTTTGTGCACGGGACAGTCTTTCTTTTAAGGAACGCCCAACGCACCCGCTTGATTAACTGCATATCTTCGGCTGAAAGCGGCGCATTGCTAATTGTTTCGGCTGTTTGAATATTTTCGTCGAGTTGCCGCATATTACTCATCCCGCTAAGCACGCAGGCAACTTCAGGATGGTTCCATATCCATTGCAAAGCCCACTGCACAGGAGAACGTTTTATAGAATATTCTTCGAATATTTTCCGCACTTCCTGCGGAGGCACTGCAAGTTTGCCGCCGAATAAAGGCTCCATAACCACAACGGCAAGCCCTTTGGACGCGGCATAGCGCAGGCCTTTGGTCCCTGCCTGGTTTTCCGTATCCATATAGTTATACTGAATCTGGCAGAAATCCCAGCAATCATAGGAGTCAACAATCAATTTGAATGATTCGTAATTGTCATGAAACGAAAATCCGACGTGAGATATCTTTCCATCCGATATAGCTTTTTCGGCCTTTTTAAGTAAATCGAATTTCAGCACTGTGTCTTCCCATCTTTTCCTGCTGAGTCCATGAAAAAGATAAAAATCAATGTGGTCGGTCTGTAATTTTTTAAGTTGTTCGTTGAGGAATTTATCAAAATCATCGGCACATGTAACAGACCAAAGAGGCGATTTTGTAGCAAGTTTCACTTTCCCGCGATACCCGTCGCCTAAAGCTTTGCCGGTAACTGTCTCACTGTTTCCGTTGTGATACGGATATGCGGTATCAATATAATTTATACCTTGGTCAATTGCATAACGTATCAGGCGCACAGACCTCTTTTCGTCTATATCGCCGCTCATGGGTTTGTTATCTTTAGTAGGAAGACGCATGCATCCAAACCCAAGCACAGATACCTGTTCATCAAGTTTTCCGAATTTTCTGTATTTCATAAAAATTCCCAAACTACTCTTTGCCGATTTTAAATGCATCCCCCAGATACTTACCTATGCCGTAATAAGTGCGATTTGCAGAATTAAAAATTATCGGCTTTATTTTCTCGATATCGGGGCCGTTTTCTCCTAACATCGTATCCTCAACTTTTACATCCTTGATTTCTCCTATAAATTGCGTATGCAGTCCCAACTTTACGCTCTTAAATAAGACACATTCCACAATAAAAGGAAACTCCTTAACGTACGGAGCATCAACCAAGTCGCTCTTTACGGGAGTAAGTTTCATTGACGAAAACTTATCCTCCGTTTTGCCGGAAGCTATCCCGAAATAATCGGCTTCTTTTACGTATTTCTCCGATGGGATGCTTATAGTAAATGCTTTGCGCTCCATTATATTAGTATAACTGTATGTGGCTTCCCTGAGAGCAACATAAACGCAGGGAGGCTGTGAACAGCATATTCCCGCCCACGCGGCGGTCATAACATTCGGCTTTCCGCTTTTATCGTATGTTCCCACAACAAAAACCGGGGTGGGAAAAACAATCGTTTTAGCTCCGATAGAAATTTTCATATATCTCCTCCTAAGTTTTGATACTGCTCGCGGTTTTAAAAAATATAATTTGTATTGGCAGGTATTATTATAGTAGTTCTTGCAGAATTTGGCTATTTTGAGAGGTAATTCCTCACTAATTTTGTCCTAATTGTCCTGTCTTTTCTGGCTGAAAAGTGTGTACCTATTAGAGAAATTGACAGATAGGAATGTCCGCCTATCTGTGACTGGACATTGGTAATTAAGGTATATAATTTTTGCACTGGATGAGTTTCTATTTTGTAAAATAAAGATTGTCTTCTGAAGCGATAAATGTTATAATTGCATCAGATTGTGAAGCGATTAACCGCTTTAATCGCTTCAGGAAGGATTACATAGATGAAGTACATTTGGCAAAATAAAAACTGGTTTGATTTTAAATACGACGATACAGCTTTACTTGAGCCTTTAAGCAAGCTACGAGTCTTACAGGGGAAACTGTTAGGTCGTGTCGCATCTCTTGATATTAAACTTGAGATAGAGGCTCAAGGGGCTGTTTTAGTTGAGGAAGCTGTCCATACTGCTGAGATTGAAGGCCAGAAATTTAGCCGAGATGCAGTGCGGTCGTCGGTGGCAGTTAGGCTCGGCTTGCCGCGAGGTATTGGCGCGCATAATAGGAATATTGACGGCCTCGTTGATGTTTTGTTGGATGCCGTACGTTTTCACGAAAAACCTTTGACTCTGGAGCGGCTTAATGGATGGCAAGCAGCGTTATTTCCTTCCGGCTATTCAGGTTTAAGAAAAATTGCTACAGGAAAACTCCGTAGCCACAAACCTATGCAAATAGTATCCGGACCATTCGGTAAAGAAAAGGTTCACTTTGAAGCGCCGCCAAAAGATCGCCTTAATGAAGAAATGAAGCTTTTTTTAAAATGGTGGAATTCATCATTAGGCAATATGGATGGTATCTTGCGCGCGGCAGCGGCTCATTTACGCTTTTTAACAATTCATCCTTATGAAGATGGAAATGGGCGCTTAGCTCGGGCTATAACAGATATGGCCCTTGCTCAGGATGAGAAATTAAGAGTCAGGTTTTACAGTGTTTCTTCAGAAATTATGCGTAGGAAGAAGGATTATTATAAAGTCTTAGAGGATGTACAAAGATGCCGGGTTGATACAACGCAGTGGTTTTTGTGGTTTATTAAATGTGTTACGTCAACCATTGAGCATTCCCATGATGTTATCGCCGACGTATTTTTGCGGGTTGACTTCTGGAATCGGCATGCCCAAACAGAGCTTAACGAACGTCAGAAAAGAGTCATAAACCACATTTTAGAGGCCGGACCCGGCAACTTTGTCGGTGGTTTGACAACGCGAAAATATGTAAGTATTGCTAATGTTAGCCGCGCTACGGCATTTCGCGAAATCGCAGATATGCTCGATAAGAAAATTCTGCGCCAATTGTCCGGCAAAGGTCGCAGCGTCCATTATGATTTAATCTGGCCACTGGCGGATAAATAAGATCGCATCGGTGCAAAAATTATATACTCAGATATATCAATAATTTGATTTTACTACCTTTTTTGATTTTTTAACAATTAAAATACCATTTACTACGGCACTACCAAATGAGAGATAAATTGCGAGATTTTGGAGAAGATATGGAGTATTGGGATTGTAGTCCCCCCTTGATTTTAAATTTGCCATCTACTTTCTTTGTCAAATTTCAAATCAAAACAGGGAGGACATTTTTTGCCTTGCAAAATTTAGCCGTGAATCATTTAAACAATAGAGCAATAGACATTAGGCCGCCCCGACGTTACGTCGGGGCTCTGTATTTTACCTATTTGTATTAGCTCCTTGCCTAATCGCCCCAAAATTCTCTTCGATAATTTTAGGGCAGGCTGCGGAGTTAATTCGCCCATACAACTTACGTGTCCACCATAGGCAGACAACGTAAGTTGTGGTCTCATTAAGGGTGGCTAACGGGATTTGAACCCGTACAAAGAGAGCCACAGTCTCTTGTGCTGCCATTACACCATAGCCACCATTTTATTTGGATTACAGACAAAAAACCGCCTTATTTTCAGCAGGCACAAAAAATTTTCAGTCGTTGTAAACAGTAGAAAATTTTAATTCGCTCAAAAATTTTAACGCTACCCCGTAGCTATTTTTTTTAGTTTTTTCCAGCCTAACGACTCTGCCGCGGGTCCTCAATACTCTTAAATTGACCAAATAATTGGCAGGTAAATTAAAAACAACCAAAACATCCGTATCAAGAGGAACTTTTTTGTTGCTTTTATAATAAACTCCGCCCGCGCTTATATTTACGCTGTCACAACTTTTGTGGGATATAACGCCTTCTTCATTCACCCACTGGAGATGCATAGGAAGAGCGAGCGAGAGTCTCGTATGCTTCCTGCGTTCTTCACGGAAAATTTTCGCCATCTTTTCCCCTTTAAAACGTTATGTTGCTTGCGCTATCTTATAAAAAAAATTCCTAATAATCAAATCCGCTTCGGGAATTTTGGCGCTTCTTTTAAAGTTCTGATACTTCGACAATGCAACTGCCCGATCCCGCCAGCCCCAATCACCCCGATTTTCAGTTTTTCCATTTAAAAGTTACAATTTCGCCTGTATTTCTCTAATAAGAATTCCTTTTATGGTTTTACCGAGATCTCTGGCAAGTGTATCACTATCTACAAGTTGTTCCATATCCAGTTGAATGCTCCTCGTGTCAATTTTTTCAATGGATTTCAGTAATTCTCTTTTAAGTTCGTCTTTGCTTTTTATATTTTCAATGCAGTCCAAGTTCGGTTTAATATCTTTGGAAAGATACCACATTAAATCAAAATAATCTCTGCCTTTGACCGCGGCCAACGTTTTCCCTGATTTATCCGTTTTCTCCCATCTGCGATGAAAAACTGCTCTGATTTTGGTTGCCATCAGAGTCGGCAAATCGAAAGTTCTAACAAGAATTGAGCGGTTGTGTTTGAATAAGGGAATAATTTCCGTTTTGAATTTACTGCAAAAATCAAATTCGCTATAAACTTCCACTTTCAGGAAAAGTAAATCCGACTCGTCTTTTCCGGCCAATTTTAATTCCCTAAGGATCGGAAATTTAAGATATATTCTAAATTTCTGAACAGTAGTCGTTAATTCTAAATCGGTGTTTTTTCTGAAATAGCCCTCTAAATCTTTTGCCAATCCGGGAATTTTGGCGCTTCTTTTCAAATCCACAAAGTCAAGGTCTTCGGAAAGCCGATTCAAACCAAAACAATGAGAAAGGCAGGAGCCGCCGTAGAAAACAAGTTCGCTGTATTTTGGATTGGAATAAATAAAATCAAGAACCACTATCTGAAGTTTTTCTTTCAACAGATTCATTTTAAAAATCTGATTTCTGGACGCCGATTTAGATAAAAGGTCTTTTAAAAATGTTTTTAACGTTTCCATAGTTTATAAAGAATGATGAAAATTTCATTCATCTTTTTTGATTTTTCCAGTTTAATATAACTTTTCAATTCTTCCATGTCTTTTTCCGTTATTTCTCCTAAATTCAGCCGGAGTTCCTCTATCGCATTTTCATTAGTCAAGAGATTTTTCCTAAAATAAAGAAAATCGAAAAGCGCTTTGGCTTTGGTTGCCCTCATAATATTGAAAACATCTTCTTTTATAATATCAAAACCGCAGAACAGTTCATTCTTGATTTTATGATAGAAAAAATTGCCTAACTTATTAGAAAAATGCGCAGTCTTGTTCTTTGTCGCCGAAGTGAAATTTTTCGGCAGTTCTGTAAGAAGATTGTGCCGGCAAAGAATATAATCAAGACTCAAATATGAGGGCTGATAAAGAAGATTAGCCAAAAATTCGTGGTACTTATTCATTTCACGATTGCTGAGCAGATAGCGTTCGGTCACATAAATTCCCTTTTTGAGCCGAATCAGTTTGCCTGTTTTTTCATAACGGGAAAAGAGAATTTTGAGGTAATTTTTGTTTTTCTCAATAGATGACAAATCATCCAAGGTAAAATAAGGCAAGTTTTCTACCGAAGCAATAATTCTCTTTATCTTTATATCATTTCTCATAATATACTAAATAGTATACTTTTAGAAACGATTTGTCAACCCCTTAGAGATTAAAAGCAAAATTAGCCATTGTTACACTTCCATCTCTCTATCCAAAACTCTGTACTGGATTGCTTCGGCGATATGGGATGGCGCAATCTTGTCTTCGCCTTCCAAATCAGCGATTGTGCGGGCGACTTTTAGGATTTTGTGATACGCGCGGGCGCTTAAGCCTAATTTCGTCATTGCCTGCTTCAGAAGACTTTCTCCGTCTTTATCGGTTCTGCAATAAACGCCGATATCTTTGTTGCTCATAAAAGAATTACAATAAAGTTTTTTATGCTCGTCCCGTTGGGAGTTTACTCCCTTACGGGAATTGAACCGCTCAAGTTGAATTTTTCTCGCTTTATTTATCCGTTCCCTTATGCTTTGAGATTGCTCTGTATCTTTACTATCCGAAACTTCCGCGAATTTAATCGGCGGAACTTCTACGTGTATATCTATTCTGTCAAGCAAGGGTCCGGAAATTTTAGCACGGTATTTTTGTATCTGGTGCGGAGTGCAGACGCATTGTTTCTCGGGATGGGTAAAATATCCGCAGGGGCACGGGTTCATTGCGCCGACAAGCGTAAAGCGGGACGGGTAACTCAAAGAGCCGCTTGCCCTTGATATATTTACTTCGCCGTCTTCAAGCGGCTGGCGAAGCGCTTCCAAAACATTGCGGTTAAATTCGGGAAGTTCGTCCAAGAAAAGCACGCCGTTATGCGCCAAACTTATTTCTCCGGGATGAGGATACTGTCCGCCGCCGACTAATGCTACGTCTGAAGTCGTATGGTGCGGCGAACGGAAAGGCCTTATGGCTATCAGAGGCGTATTCGACGGCATTAATCCCGCAACGGAATGGATTTTGCTTGTCTCGATTGCTTCTTCAAGCGTGATATCGGGCATAATGGTGGGAAGCCGCCTTGCAAGCATTGTTTTCCCGGCGCCCGGAGGCCCGAGCATAATCACATTATGGCCGCCCGCAATCGCTACTTCCAGCGCCCTTTTTATATGCTCCTGTCCTCTTACTTCGGAAAAATCTACGGGATAGGAATGTATTTTGCTGAAAATCTCTTCGATGTTTATTTCAACGGGTTGGAGTTCTTCTTCGCCGTTTAAAAATTTTACGCACTGAATTAAATTTTTTACGGGATACACTTTTAGACCTTCTATTATTCCCGCTTCAAGCCGATTTTCATAGGGAACTATAAGAGAATATCCTTTTTCTTTTGAAAATAAAGATATGGGCAGGACGCCCTTTGCATTTCTTAACGCGCCTTCCAGTGCCAGTTCTCCGACAAAAACAAAAGACGATAATTTTCCTCCGGGTCTACGACCCGCAGAGGTCGGAGACTCCTTGTTTTTTATTTGTCCCGTCGCCGCAAGAAGGCCCAAAGCAATCGGCAAATCAAAACCTGCGCCTTCTTTTTTTACATCCGCAGGCGCTAAATTTATCGTTATTTTTCGGTTGGGAAATTCAAAACCTGAATTTTTTATCGCGGATTTGACCCTGTCCTTTGATTCTTTTACGGCAGTGTCCGGAAGTCCTACTATATTCACTGCGGGAAGCCCTCTTCCGACATCTACTTCTATTTCAACGGGCTTTGCCTCTATCCCCACAACGACGGAAGAATATATTTTAGAAAGCATAATGAAAGAATGATTACACAGATTTCCCCCTAGAAATCTGCACCCTGAAATTTCGAAGAAATTTCGGGTACTTTAGTCCTGGGAATGCTCTGCATTCCTCAGGGAAAGATTTCAGGGACTTTGGCCCTTGAAATTCTACGAATTTCTAAGGGTAAAAACCCGCCCCGATTTTACATCGGGGGATTACACAGATTAATAATCTCTTTAATATATTAAAATGACAACTAATACTTACTTAAACGGATTTTCATTTGGATATAAAGTTTCTTTTGGCAGATTGAAATAAATATCACAAACACCGAGCATTTTTAGCGCAGAAAAAAGCGCCTTGCCTGCATGTTTAAAGGCGACTCCCGCATGATGAGGGAATCTCTGCCCAATCAAAACATGGCGATAGAAACGCCCCATTTCTTTAACGGCAAATACCCCGATGCTGCCGAAAGATTTCGGGTCGATATCCAAAATTTCGCCTTGGGCAACATATGATTTCAACTTTGTGTCCGCCGTGCTTTGGATCCTAAATAAAGTCATAGCGCCCGGGCGGATTCTGCCTTCGAGCGTGCCTCTTGTAATATTCGGCTCTTTGTCCGGCTCCATCAAACGATGCATTATGAGTTGATATTTCATCGCTGTATTTTTCATGCAGGAAGACGCTGTATTTCCGCAATGAAATCCCATAAATAAATCGCTTAATTTATAATTTTTAGTTTTATTTTTTGACTGCTTAAACATATCTTCCGGAACGGTATTATTGATATCCAATAATGTCGCCGGAAGTTCCGTCGCGCAAGTGATTATGTATTCGCTTAATACACCGTAAATATCCACTTCGCAGGATATCGGTATCCCTTTTTCTGCCATGCGCGAGTTGACGTAGCAGGGAACGAAACCGAAATATTTCTCGAAAGAAGGCCAGCATTTGTTCGCAAAAACAGCATATTTGCTTGCTCCTAGATTTTCATAAATGAATTTCTCCAAAGCAACTTCATATTGGGCTAATTTTTCAAGAAGTTCGGGATAAGTATTGCCCCTGCCCAATTCCTTCGCCATTTCTTTTGCGATTTTTTTGATTTTCGGAGAACCTTTTGCGGAAAGATAAATATCGTAAAGGTCGAGTTCGCTGTTCTCCATTATTTCAACGCCTAAATCATAAAGCGGTTTTATCGGGGCGTTGCATGCAAGGAAATCCTGCGGGCGGGGACCGAACGAAAAAATCTTCAAATTCTTCACACCGAGTATAATTCTTGAGACAGGAATAAAATCCTTTATTTTCCCCGCCAATTCCCCTGCCGTGCCGACGGGATATTCCGGAATATAAGGGTTCAGTTTTCTTAAGCCCAAATTATACGAAGCATTAAGCATTCCGCAATATGCGTCGCCCCTGCCGCTTATAAGATTTTTACCGGTTTCTTCGGCGGCGGCAATAAACATCGCAGGCCCTTCAAATTTTTCCACAAGTTTTGTGGTGGGGCCCTCCGGTCCGAAATTGCCCAGATATACGACAAGAGCGTTTATTTTTTTATTTTCTATTTCTTTTAGCGCCGAAGCAATATCTTTTTCGCTCTCTATTATCGTTTTGATTTCGGCAACGGGAACTTTTTTATCCTTGCATTCCTGGATGAGTTTTATTCTGCGTTTTCTTGAAAGTTCGATGGGGAAACAATCTCTGCTGACGGCAATAATGCCGACTTTTACCTGCGGGATATTTTGCATAACGGAGTCCTCCTTTCACCCACGCACCAGCCCGCCACTGATACAATGGCGGACGATGCGGGGTTTCACTTCATAACAAAATCCACAAAAACTGTTAAGCTTTACTTCTGTCCGTAATACGAATTTTTGCCGTGCTTGCGTTCGTAATGCTTTCTGATTAAAGTTTCTTTCAGCGGGGGAACTTTAGGATTTATTTGCAAAGTGAGAAATGCCATCTTTGCAAATTCTTCAAGCATTGCGCCGTTGTAAACGGCTTCTTTTGCGTTCTTTCCCCACGTGAACGGCCCGTGGCAGGCAACCAAAACCACTTTTACGTCTTTGTAAGAGATATTTTTAAAAACCTCCAAAATCTGTCTTCCGGTAGATTCCTCGTAATTGCCTTTGATTTGTTTATCGCTCATAATTTGCGTGCAGGGGACTTCCTGCGGCAGGAAGTCAGCGTGCGTGGTTCCTAATATCGGGATCGGCTTAACCGCCTGCGCCCATGCCGTCGCATAAGTAGAATGAGTATGGACTACTCCGCCTATTTCGGCAAAATTTCTATAAAGCATAGAATGCGTCTTTGTATCCGAAGAGGGTTTAAATCGGCCTTCAATGACATTGTTATCGAGGTCAACGATTACCATATCATTTGCTTTAAGTTTTTTGTACGGAATGCCGCTGGGCTTAATCGCAAATACCCCTTTGGCGCGGTCCAATTCGCTTACGTTCCCGAAAGTGTGAATAATCAATTTTTGTTTAACGAGTTCGATAGCGGCCTCGTAAGCTTTTTCTTTTAACTCTCTATACTTAGCCATTTTTATATGTAAACTCTTTTTCTATGAATTCCGCAAGTTTCGAGTATCTATTATACAGTTTTTTATAATAGTTATGTTTTTTTATATCGGGCTTATACTCTTTTTCAAATCCGTTTCCCATTCTCTTTTGCGCTTGTTGGACACTATCATAAACGCCGCTTGCCACAGCGGCGCACATTGCCGCGCCTAAAGCGCATGCTTCATCAGAACGCGCGACTTTAATTTTTATGCCGAGGACATCCGACAAAACCTGCATAACAAAAGGCGCTTTTTTAGCGACTCCGCCAAGCGCTATTACACCCTTAATTTTAATGCCTTCTTCGGTAAATCTGTCGACAATCTTTTTGGCTCCGAACGCCGTTGCTTCGACAAGGGCTTTAAACATTGCCACAGCGTCACTGCCGAAATTAAGACCTGCGATTGCACCTTTAAGATACTGATTTGCATAGGGGGTCCGCCTGCCGTTAATCCAGTCAAGGGCTATGATATCTGTTTTTCCGAGAGGCCGTTTAGCGGCGGCTTTTGAAAGTTCGGGAATTATGTTCTTAATTATTTTCTCTTTCTTGCCGGCCGGGAAATCTTTGCCGAACAAATTTTCAATCGGCCATAAAATTACGTCTCTAAACCAAGCATATACATCTCCGAAAGCGGATTGCCCTGCCTCCATCCCGACCATGCCGGGAATAACGGACCCGTCCACTTGTCCGCAGATTCCTCCTATAAGTTTATCTTTTATATCTTCCCCGGGAGCAACCATAATATCGCACGTTGAAGTTCCTATAACTTTACAGAGCATATTCGGTTCTATTTGGGCTCCGATAGCGCCTATATGCGCGTCAAACGCTCCGATTCCTACGGCGACATTTTCCGGAAGCCCCAATTTTTCCGCCCACTGCCTGCTCAATGTGCCGGCCCTGCAATCAATAGTATATGTTTCTTTATAAAGTTTTCCGCGAATTTCTCCCAAGAGAGGGTCGACTTTTTCCAAAAAATTTTTAGGCGGGAGTCCCCCGAAAGATTCATGCCACATCGCCTTGTGTCCGGCGGCGCATCTGCTCCTTTTGATAAGCCGCGCATCGTTTACGCCGGTAAGCAAAGCCGGCATCCAATCGCAGTGCTCAACCCACGAAAACGCGGATTTTTGAATTTTTTTGTCCTGTCGCAAGATATGCAAAATTTTTGCCCAGAACCACTCGGAAGAATATACTCCGCCGCTATATTTCGTGTAATCCTCCTTCCACGATTTTGCGGCGGAATTGATTTCTTCGGCTTCTTCCACGGCGGTGTGGTCCTTCCAGAGGACAAACATTGCGTTGGGATTATTTTCAAATTCTTTCCTTAAAGAAAGAGGTAGTCCTGCTTTATCTACCGCGCACGGAGTAGAACCGGTAGTATCAAAAGAAATGCCCGCTATTTTAGATATTTTATCCCGCGGCAATTTTGAAATAGATTTTTTTACGGATTCCCGAAAGGATTCTATATAATCCAGCGGATGTTGTCTGAATTGATTTTTCCCAACCGAGCAATATTTCCCTTGCGCCCATCGCTTATAGAAGCTAACGGCACTTGCCAGTTCTCTGCCGTCGTTAACGTCGACAATAATTGTCCTTACGGAATCTGTCCCGAAATCTACGCCTATGGTATATTTTTTAGCGCCCATTAGTTCTATTATTTGGACTCGTTATTCCGGCTTCCTAAATAAGTGATCGGTATTCCTTTTCTGCACAAAGGGCAGGATTGGCTCGGGTAATTTTGTATCTCAAGATTTAGCAGTGAAAATTTTTTCACCCCGTTAGAAAATCCTTTTCTAACGGGACAAGCCCCAAATTCTACTTTGCCCCCGCTTCTGTCCACAAGCGAACCTACGCCAACGACATTGCACCCTTTTTCTTTTGCGAGTTGGACAATCTCCTTTAAAGAACCGCCGGTCGTTATAACATCTTCAACTGCGAGGACATTTTCTCCTTTGTTTAACTGAAAACCGCGTTTTAAGAGCATTCCCCCGTCGACTCTTTCGGCGAATATGGCCCTGGCTTTCAAAGCGCGCGCGGTTTCATGCCCTACAATCAATCCGCCTATAGCCGGAGAAATCACCACGTCCACTTTATTTTTAGAAAACTGTTTAGCAAGTTGACCGCATAATTTTTCGGCTATGTCCGGATACTGCAAAACTTTGGCGCACTGCAGATACGTGGAGGAATGAAGGCCGCTCGTTAGCAGGAAATGCCCTTCCAAAAGCGCCCCTTTTTCTTTGAAAAGTTCAAAAACCCGGTTTTCTTTCATAGTCAAGGCAAGATTGTAGCAAACTGAATAAAAATTGACAAAATCGTTTAATACAACTTTATGTCCAACGCCAACGTCGTGATAGAACGAGACGGAAAATCCAACACTGCATCTTCATTATATAGTCCGACATATTTTCCGCGCTCGTTTTCCGAAGTCCGGAATATCCCGCCATTCAGAGCTCTAAAATCCTTCTCGTCTATAGAAACTTTACAATCTTTATCCGAAGTATTAAGCGCGACTATTGTTAATTTGTCTTTCCCGGGGCTGATAAATGCCGATATTTTCAAACTTTCCGTATCGGACTCTGCGGAAATTCTTTTCCATCCGGGAGAAATAAATTTCGAATATTGCCTGAACGCATAATAATAGGGAGTCAGTATATAGCCCTCCGATGTCGTCCACTCTGAAGGTCTACCCAAATCTTCCAACTGTATCAACGCTTTGTCGCCCTGCCAAACCAAAGCCCAATATAAATACGCCGAAACATTTCCGTGGACAAGAGCATTATGCATAATCCAAGCCGTGTTAAACCAGTCTCCTACGTCATACTCCGTCTGGAAAATCGGCTTTTCGGAATAATTTTTTGCAATTCTTTCAAAATTCCTGTTAAAAGAATCGGGATTGCTGCTTCCCCCGTCGCCTCCGTGATACAAATGATAAGCATAACCGTAAATTAAATCTTTATTGAATCTTCCCGCAAAATTCTGAAAAGCGTTGTATCCTATGCCGTGCTCCTCCGGCGCTAAAATTTTCGGAGGGGATTTTAAAGGTTTTAACGCTTTATAAACTGCCTCCAGCGCTTTGTCGTAACCGGCAGTATCAGTTGTTTCTGTTTCCTTAAAAAGACAACTATCCCACTGGCCCCAAGTCGGTTCGTTTTGAATGCTTATATAATCAGGCACAATGCCCGCTTCTTTATAGGCCTTCAGAGAATCAACCCAATATTTCCCAAAAGCATCATACATAAATTTTCCGTTTTTATCTTTTTTAAGTGTCCCGCCTTTGTAGGCATTATTGCTCTTTAGTTCCAGCGGCGGGGACCATGAACTCATAAGTATCTTGGGACTGCGGTCCGAATACTCGTACATGTTCTTCACGATTTCTGATATGTAGGGGTTAAAACTTTCCTCTTTTTTATAACGATATGCGTTTCTAATCCGTAATATGCTTAAACCGAGATTTCGGAAAGCATAATGGTAAAGGTCTTCTCTGTTCGGATGGGCGGCAAGAGAAATTTCATACCACGCAACGGAAGCGCCGAAACCCTCGATTGTCTGATAAGTTTGTTTCGGGTCAACGGTAACGGCAGCGGCAAATAAAAAATCGGGAAATAATAGAAGTGTTATAAAAAATAATAATATTTTCACTTTTCTGTACATAAAACAACCCTTCCATTTATGGAATCAAATATTTCCCGATAATCAAATCTAACTCCTCTTTTTTCTCGTCTGGGATTAATTCCTTTTGAGTGATTATCGCGTTTTTCAAAGCACCCGCGCAAAGACAATTTCTTTCTTTGGGGATATGCGGGACAACACTTTGTATAAGTTCCTTTACCGCTTCCACGTTTTTGTTCAAATTTTGTATTATCATATCAACGGTAACCACGGATTCCTCTTCATGCCAGGCGTCATAATCCGTTACCATAGCCACAGTCGCAAAACATATTTCGGCTTCTCTTGCAAGTTTTGCTTCGGGCATATTTGTCATACCGATTACATCCATCCCCCAACTTTTATAAAGGAAAGATTCCGCCTCGGTGGAAAATGCAGGACCTTCTATATTCAAATAAGTCCCGCCTTTATGCGCGGTGATATTATTTTTAGCCGCCAATTTTTCGGCCGTCGAGTACAAAACTTCCGAAAGAACGGGGCAAATCGGCTCGGCAAAAGAAATATGAGCCACGACCCCGTCACCGAAAAATGTCATTCTTCTTGCCTGATTAGTCCTGTCGACAAACTGGTCTATAATAACCAAGTCAAGCGGTTTTATTTCCTTTCTGAAAGAGCCGACTGCGGAGAAAGATATCAGATATTCTACTCCCAACTTTTTCATTCCGAAAATATTGGCCCTGTAATTTAACTGCGACGGCAGAACGGTATGCCCGCGTCCGTGCCTCGGCAGGAAAACAACTTCCTCGCTGTTTAATTTCCCTATCAAATATTCGTCAGATGGTTTGCCGAAAGGAGTATCAACTCTAACCCATTTTTTATTTTCGAACCCTTCTATTCCATAAAGACCGCTTCCTCCGATTATTCCTATCCTTGTCATTTTGTATTCCTCCGAATACTTCGAATTATATCAATTTTAAAACGAGTTTATTATAATACCTTTCGGTATGATTATAAAAAAAGAACCCGAACAGATTATAAGTTATTTAGAAGATACTTCCAACCTAAAGTTTGGAAGCGCCGATGTCGTCTACATTCCTAAAAATGAGGCGGAAGTTTTAGAGGCGATAAAAGACGCGAAAAAAAATAAAATGCCTATTACCGCATCCGGCGCGGGGACGGGAACCACGGGCGGAAGGATTCCCCAGGGCGGAGCGATTTTGTCGCTGGAAAAACTGAACAGCATTATTTCGATTGATAAAAAAAATTCCCGGGCGACCCTGCAAGCAGGCGTAATAGTTGATGATTTTTTAAAAGAATTAGGGAAGGACAATCTCTTTTATCCGCCGTTTCCAACGGAGAGAATGGCTTTTATCGGAAGTAATGTCGCCACAAACGCTTCGGGTGAATACAGTTTCAGGTTCGGCGCCACAAGAAAATATGTAGAAAGAATAAAAGTCGCCTTGTCTAGCGAAAACATTGTGGATATAAAAAGAGGGCAATATATCGCTGATGGGAACGGCGTAATCACATCTTCTTTTTTTAAAGTGAAAATTCCTTCATACAGAAGCCCGGACACCAAAAATGCCGCCGGTTATTTTTCGCGGCCGGGCATGGATTTGATTGATTTATTCATAGGTTCCGAAGGAACTTTTGGTATTATCACGGAAGTAGAACTAAAACTGATACCCGCACTTCCTCCGCGCTCGATTATGATTTTGTTTTTGGGAAAGGATGCTGACACCTTAAGCATCACAAATAAAATTAAAAATAACAAAAAATTAAACGTTTATGCGTTGGAATATTTCGAAAAAAATAGCCTCGGGATATTAAAGAAACTTTTTTCAAATATTCCCGACTGCGAGTCGGCTTTATACATAGAACAGGAAAAGAAAGACTTGGATGAATGGCTTAAACTTTCGGAAGAATATTCCTTGGCGGATACGTGGATAGGCGAAAACGAACGCGATTACAATAAATTAATAGATTTCAGGTATAAACTGCCGGAACTTATAAACGAATATTTCCGGGAAATCAAACAAACAAAAGTTTCTCTGGATTTAGCCGTGCCTGAAGATTATTTCCCAAAATTTTTTGAGTTTTATAAAGATATGGCCCAAAAAACAAAAATCGAATATGTTATCTTCGGACATATAGGGGAAAACCACCTGCATTTTAATTTCTTCCCGAAAAACGACGAAGAAAGGGCACGCGCTCAGACGGCTTATATTGAAGCGGTGAAAAAAGCGGTTGCAAACGGCGGAACCGTTTCCGCGGAACACGGCATCGGCAAACTAAAACACAAATATCTTGAGATGATGTATGGCAGGGAAGGAATTATGGAAATGGTCAGAATAAAGAAAACTATAGACCCCTTTTGCATGTTCGGATTGAATAATATTGTTCCGACAGAACTATTGCATCTTTAATATATTTTTATTGCAGACTATCCAAAAACTTCTTTTACAATATTCTTCAGAGACGTCCCCTGAATATCTATAATCTTCAGTTCTCTCTTAGCGCTTTCCAGACAGTCGGAAGCATGAACGCCGTTTTTCATTATGTCGTGCCCGAATTCTCTTCTTATCGTACCGGGTTCGGCTTCAAGCGGGTCGGTCGCGCCGATTTTCTTTCTTATCCTCTCAAGCGCAAAAGGTCCCTGATACACGAGCGCTAACGATTGCTGTTGTCTCCCTCCGTGCACTTCCTTTTTTTCACCTTCGGAGATCTTATAAGGGTCAAAACCCGTCATAAACTTAATAATTTCAGAGAAAGCTTTTTTACCGTTCTGCTCTCCATATCTTGCTATCAATTTACCTTCTATCGGCTGATAAAACTCAACCGCTTCTTCTATCGACATATTTACCGCTTTAACGCCTATCATTTTCAATCCCGGACCGGACAAAGCATCAATTATCGCGCCCACCTTGTGCGACTTGGTGTAAATATTATCCGGTTTGATGAGAACAAGTGTTTGTTGAATATTTTCAAGCATTTCTTTCGGTGTAGAAGTAATGCCGTCTCTGTATTTTAGTGTCTCATATTCCTGGCTGTCCCATTTTGGAAGCAGTTGTTCCCAGTCAACCAATTTCTCCAACAAACCCCCGTCAGACTGGCTGTACTGCGCCCATAAACTTATAACATCCTTTGCGCATTTTTCATGGGGAATAATCACAACCACAGGTTCGGCAAAACCGATAATATTGCCATCCTCGTCTTCTTTGAATTCCGCGAAAGAATTGCGCAATGTTCCGTCAACTCTTCTGCTTATGGGCCCCACGATTCCTTTTATCTGCGATATTGCGTCTTCGCCCTTAAAGAGAAGAAGCATAATCCTTTTCCGCAAGAAATCTCTGTTTCTTTCTATATACTCTCTCTGCAAATAATCTTTAAACTGCTCATCTACTATCAATTTAATATATTCCTGAATCAATTTCTCGCTTGGGGCATACATCCTCGCTTCAAGAAGTTCCAACGGCTTTATCCCGCGCGAAAAAATCTCTTTTATTATGTGGCCTGTTATTGACCTCCCCAGCGACTTCTCCGTTATAAGCACCAGCCCTAATTGTTCGTTCATAAAATTACCTCATCGGTATCTGCGGTTTGGGTAAATTTTCCAACATCGGTTTTATCTGTTCAAACAGCAACGGGAATTTTTCCTTCAATGTTATCGCAAATGCCAATATTATTACGGAGATTATAACAACAAAAACGATTAAAACCATAAGATATTCGGCGGACCTTGTCTTTAAATGTTTTTCGGATACTCGGCCTGTGCGGATACGATAATAAAGAGACGCCGTAGCAATATATGCTAAAGGCATGGTGACGAAAAGGCCTATGCCGAGAAATAAAATCCCGAGGAGCATGCATACTATATGAATCGCTATAATTCTAAACTTATATCCTTTAATATCGAAACTTGATTTCATCGCTTCCCAAGGACCTTTGTTTTCGTCAAAAATGAAAAAGTACGAGAATACATATGCCAAAGTAAGATAAACACCCCAAATTCCGAAAGAAACAATAGTTGCAAGAGCAGTTAACAAAGCCATTAATAGATAAGCGCCGAATGCGCGCCAGATATATTGTCCTTTAAATCCTTCAAAGGTAGAACCCACATTAACTGTTTCTCTGCGCGCTATTTTTAAAAAATATGCAGCCCATCCTAAATTGAAAGCCGCAACAAAGAGATACCATACGAAATTTATTGCTAATCTGATAATAAAAGAAATAGGCAAATGTTGAGGAATTACTTTAAAAACCATAAATACCGGCATCAAAGATATTTCTGCACAAATTATCAGTATTATCCATAGCAAAACCGCGCCGACAATAGACCATATCCCTTTAGCAAGCATTGCGCGCCATGCATCGGCTATGACCTGGTCGGTAAGCGTTTTTTTGTCGTCATTAAGGAAATCCGCCAGTTCTTTCGGCGTGGGGATTTTCGCTTCGGCTGTTTTCTGCTTTCCTGCCTCTGCCGCACCGCTTTTGAACAAAAAATTAAGTTCCGGAAGGGATTTTATGATTACCCACTCGTTTCTATCCGCTACCCAAGCAAAATCGTCATCCAGAATTCTCTTTTCCCGAATCCATTTGCTTAATATCTCGGAATCAACGGGACCGTAAATATTCCCGTCTTTCGTTTTTATCTGCCAACTCATAAATACCCCTTTTTATATCTAAATTAAATATCAAAAATCAAACAGAAGCACATGGAAATACCGTAGAAATAAATTGATATACATGGAAATATATTGCCTTAACTACAATGTATTTCTATCGTATTTCCCCGCCTGCTTGCTTCTGCAAGAAGCGGGCAGGTACATATATCCATGTATATCCGTTTAGTTTCCTCATATAAATATAATACTTTTCAAGCCAAAATGCTATTGATGTTATAATGGTTCTTATTAAAAATCTATTAAGAACGTGATTACACAGATTAAAAAAGATTACACAGATTATAGGAAATTTTTTATTCTAGTCATATTATCTGCATTGTTTTTGATATTATCTTTCCCGCCTTTTAATTTTTCGTTTTTGGCGTGGTTTGCGCTTGTTCCCTTGTTTTTAATAAAAGAACTGCCGCCGAAAAAAATATTTGTCTTTTATTACTTGGCGGGACTTGTCTTTTGGCTATGTCACATTTGGTGGCTCAACTATGTAACCTTGTTAGGTTATATTGTCCTGTCCGCTTATCTTGCTCTATTCTTCGGTCTTTTCGGACTATTCCTTAAACTTTTCAGGGAAAACACAAATTACCCCCTATTATTCATAGCCCCGCCTCTTTGGATAATGTTCGAATTTATAAGAACATATTTTTTAATAGGATTCCCTTGGTCGTTGCTCGGTTATTCGCAATGGCAAAACACTGCGCTTATACAAATCGCTTCAATAACCGGCGTTTACGGAGTTTCGTTTCTGCTTGTTATGCTCAATGCGGCAATTGCGGATGTAATTTTGCGAAAAACCTCAAGGTCTTTTCTATGTTTCGCCATATCTGTTTTGATAATACTAACCGCAGCAGCGCGGGGACGGAACACAATTTCCACGGATACCGGGGAATGCGAATGCCAAAAAATAAAAATTTCGGCAGTTCAGGGTAATATCCCGCAGGATATTAAATGGGACAGAGAATACTGCGAACAAATCGTAAATACTTATGCCGAATTAAGCATCTATGCGGGAAGAGAACACGACATTTCACTCTTTATTTGGCCGGAAACTTCATACCCCGATTATGTGAAGCTCCACCGCCTTACAGCGGTGGCTTCTCTTTTTTCGGGGTTCCACAGTGGAGCGGAACCCCGCACCGTCCCGAACCCAACGTGGTTCGGGACTGGTGCGCGGGTGAATATTCACAGCGATTTATTCCAAAAAGTGAAAAATCTTTCTTATTATTTAGACGCGCCTTTATTATTCGGAGCGGTTACCCGACAAAACAACAAGGATTATAATTCGGCATTACTTATTTCGCCTGAGGGAGAAATAAGACAAATTTACAATAAACTGCGGCTTGTTCAATTTGCAGAATATGTCCCGCTAAAAAATTTTTTATTCTTTTTGGGCGATATTTTTCCACAAATAGGTAACTTCAGCAAAGGAAAAGAATATACTATTTTCCGCATCCCGCTAACCGTATCCCGTAACCCGTCTTTTGCTGTTCTCATTTGTTTCGAAGATTTATTCCCCGACTTATCAAGAAATTTTGCAAATAAGGGCGCCAGTTTTTTAGTGGTTATCACGAATGATGCTCACTTCAAGCAGTCTCCCGCCTTATGGCAACATTTCACGCATTCCGTATTTAGAGCCGTGGAAAACAGAAGATTTATAGTCAGAGCGGCTAATAACGGCATAAGCGGATTTATAGATTCTTACGGAAGAGCTTACAAAATATTGGATGAAAACGGAAAAACCAGCGGAGCACAGGGTTTCGCGACAGAAAAAATTACACCTTATAATATCAAAACTTTCTATACTCGTTTTGGTGACTTATTTGTTTATACAAATATTATTTATTTATTTGTTCTGTCGATTCTATACACGCAGCGTTTAAAGAAATTATAATTTTGCTGTGTTAAAATAAAGTTGAATTTAAAACCCTAATCTAATATGGATATAAATCTTATTCTCCTCTTCAGCAGTTTTCTCATGGGACTATATGTGGCGTGGAATATAGGCGCAAATGATGCGGCAAATTCCATGGGCTCTGCTGTGGGAGCAAAAGCCATCACCTTCAAACAAGCAATACTTATAGCATCTATACTTACTTTTGTGGGAGCTACATTCATCGGTTCACATGTTACTGATACGGTTAGAAAAGGGATCGTGGACCCCGCTTTCATAAAAGACCCCGAAGTGGCAATTATCGGATTCATATCTGCGCTTCTTGCTTCGGGACTATGGATTACTTTTGCTACCTGGAAATCCCTGCCCATATCAACCACTCATTCTATTATCGGTTCGCTGATAGGTTTTGGCCTTATTTACGGAGGCATAGATATGGTCAACTGGTTAAAAGTGGGAGAGATTACGCTTGCATGGATAACTTCCCCTATATTCGCAGGATTGCTTGCCTTTATAATTTTTAAGTTCATAGTGAAATTCATTTTAAAATCAAGAAATAGAAGAAAGGCAGCAGCAATATCATCTCCATTCTTCATAATTATTACAGTTTCTATCATATTTTTTTCCCTCATGTTTAAGACCAAATTAGGCAGTTTACTACAAGGGGATAAATTACTATTTGCTGTATTTATAGCGATTTTAACTATTGTTTCATTATGGTTATGGAACAGGCAGCTTACCAAAAAAGTCGGGAGAGTAGAGCGTATTTTTAGAAGACTCCAGGTCATGACATCGGCTTATATGGCTATCTCAATCGGAGCTAACGACGTGGCAAATGCTGTCGGTCCTGTAGCCGCCATATATTCCATAATAAAGACAGGGGAAATGGGTTCCCATGTAGCTGTGCCTGTATGGCTTTTGGCTTTCGGGGGAATAGGTATTGCTTTGGGTATTAGTACATGGGGATATAGAGTAATACAAACAATAGGGAGCAAAATTACAAAATTAAGCAATACCCGTGGTTTTACAATAGATTTTTCAGCAGCTACTTCAGTGCTGATTGCATCAAAACTCGGTATGCCCGTATCTACCACGCATGCGGTCGTGGGAGCAGTTGTCGGTATTGGACTTGCAAAAGGGTTAGATGCAATAGATTTGGGGGTAGTAAGGAAAATAATCTATTCCTGGTTTCTTACGGTTCCGGTTACCGCTTTATTGACTATTCCAGTATATTTATGTTTAATGAAATTATTCAAGCCCTGAACCGTCTTGCCATTGAAACGGTGGCGGACCAGTTTAGGGCAGATATAAAGGGAGGTTACTGATATGACAAGAATTCCTATGATGGGGATGCTGAGAGTTTCCCCGTTCGATAAACTTTTGGAACATGCCCAAAAAATAAAAGCAGGTATGAACGTCTTGAAAGAATGCATAACGACTTATTGTGAAGGCGACTTTGATAAAAGTGAAAAATTAAGCGAGAAAGTTATCCAGTTAGAACATGAAGCGGACATCATCAAGGGCAATATAACAGCGCATCTGCCTAAAGAAATACTCCTTCCTGTAGATACGGGAGTATTCTTACGGCTCTTAAGCGAACAAGATTCAATACTGGACTTCGCGGAGGATGCGGTGGTATGGCTGCATTTTAGAAAAACAAAAGTGCCCAAGCAAGTCAAAGGTGATTTATTGAAACATCTGTATAAAGTTATCGAATGTATAGAATTATTCGAAAAAGTAATATCCCACGTCAAAGAAATAGTTTCGTTTTACGGCTCGAGCCAATTGCGCGATAAAATAAAAGAAACCATAAAAGAAGTGCACCAGAAAGAATGGGAAGACGACCAGATAGGACGAACATTCGCGAAAAAGATTTTTAATCTAAAGATAGACCCTTTGTCCGTGTATCATTTGCTTAAATTGGGCAACTTAATCGGACAAATTGCCAAACACGCCGAACACGCCGCAGACAGGGTAAGAGCGATGATAGCGAGGTAAGAAATAATCGGGAAACGGGTTGCAGGATGCTCCCCCTACATTTCTCACCCGATGTTACGTCAAGATAATAGGGGGACCATGGGTTTTCGGAGTTCGTAACTACAATAATCTCTACTCCATCAGTATTTTTATCTTTTTTGATTTTCAAGAAGATAAAATACATGTTTTATAATTACGTTTTGCCTCTGGCGATAGAACAAAGCGAAATAGTCAACTCAATACAATGTCTAGTTGGGTTTGTAGATGAAGCAAAAATCTCTACGTGTAGCAGAAATATAAAACAAAGCGTATCCCATCCTCCTGAGTTTTCTTATCGCTTCCTTTGTCTTACCTACGCCTACGTTGGGAAATTTGTGGTGGAACTCGACAAGAATCTGTTCTGGATAAATATGAGATTTGTCCATATCCTCAATAATGCAATATTCTGCGCCTTCAACATCCATTTTAAGGATATCAATCCGGCTATGCCCCAATTCCTTCATTATCGTTGAAAGTCTCTTTACTGGTAATGATATTGATCTACCTTTTGTTGCAGGTTTATCGATAATACTATACGAAATATAATTGGGATTTTCTGGCGGATTGAATGACATATTTCCATCAAAGTCCATAATACCATACTCATGCATTATGAAATTCACCGGAAAGTGCTGCCTTTTAACCCATTCTATCGATTTTGGTGTTGGATCAAAAGCATGAACAGTGAGACCGAATCTTTCAATTAAGGTTATATCAAAAGAAACATTCTTTCCCACTCCAAATGAATATACGATAGAATTCTTATTGATTGGCTTAATAGCAATATCCCACCCACCCCCCGTATGCGAGCCAAACCTCTCCCTTGCAACATTTATATCCGTTCTAATAAGGTAGAGATCTTTACCAAGTAGTGAGCAGATGCACCTTTTGATTTTTCTGGCGAGGGCTTTCATCTTTTTTCTTCTCCAGTTAATATGTATTATACAGTTTTAATACAATCTGATAAATATGGCAAGTTCTGTTTTTGCTGTCAACTATAAACCATTACCTATCCATCCTGTTTTTTCTTAAGAAGTACACTCCTTGCTTCACCTACAAGATATAAAGAACCGCACACTAAAATTATGTCGTTTTTGTTTTTTTTCTTTTTAAGTTCTTTAATTGTCGCGAGAAGAGTTTTACTTACCGTTATATTCTTGTTATAGAACTTGCCTTCTCTTTTTAACGTGCTTAGGGGCACTGCTCTTTTATTTTGGGGTTTGCTCAAAATTACCTCATCTACAACGGGGAAAATTTCTTTCATTATCTGTTGTCTATCTTTATCTTTTAAAACACCGAAAATCATTTTTACTTGCCTGCCGAAGCTCGAAGAGCGTAGGCGGGTATTTTTAAATTTTATGATTTCTTCTTTTAATATTTCTGCCGCTTGCGGATTATGCGCTCCGTCGAGCATAAAAATCGGCTCTTTTCCCCCTACACCAAAATTTTCCTGCCCGCTTCGCAGCAGGTGGGGGTGTGGGGACAGGCCTATAATCTCCATCCTTCCCGGCCAAGTAGTATTTTCTAACCCTTTATATATATGCTTTTTTTTAATAGGGAAACTTTCGGACAAAATTTCACAGGCGGCAACTGCTAAACTCGCATTGGGATGCTGCCATTTACCTTTTAAATTCAGCAGGACATCAGGATAAGAATTCTTTATTCCCCTTATGTCTAAGTTTTGGGATAGAACTTTTTCTACGCAACGCTTCACATAAAAGTCCCTGCCGTATATAAAAATAGGCGCGTTTTTTTCTTTTGAGAGTTCAATTAGAGTATTGAGCGCTTCGCCTTCGGCGCCCGTAACCAGAGGCGTATTCTCCCTTATGATTCCGCCTTTTTCCTTTGCGATGGATGAAAGCGTTTTACCCAAATAATTCGTATGCTCAAGCCCTATACCCGTTATTACCGAAAGTATCGGTTCGGTAACATTTGTCGCATCAAGCCTTCCGCCCATACCTACTTCACAAACCGCCACATCTACCTTTTCTTTTTTGAAATATAAAAACGAAAGCGCCGTCAAAACTTCGAAAAAAGTCGGTCGGGAATAAGGCGGGCAATCGAAAATTTTTTTGATTTCCTTTTTCAATTCTTCCGTAAGACGCGCAAAAGCAGTACGTGGGATATCCGTTCTTTTATCGTCTTCGAATATGCTAATCCTCTCTCTTATCGTTATAAGATGCGGGGATGTATATAACCCTACTTTTAAACCGGCACAGCATAATATATTTGCGATAAATGATGCGACCGAACCCTTGCCGTTTGTGCCGGCAATTAAAATAACCGGATATGAAAGATGGGGACTACCGAAATGTTTAAGAAGTTTTTTGATATTTGAAAGACCTAATTTTATACCATGCCCCTCTAAACCATAAATCCAATCAAGGGATTGTTTGTAAGTCATGTTATTTACTAACTAGGGTGGAGAATAATTCTCTCGGGTTAACAACAGTTAACATAGGTTAAAACAGGTTAATAAAAGTTACTTTTAAATCTTTTGCAACCATTGTTAACAATTATTAACCGCTTTTAACCATTATTAACCAAAAAGATTTACTTGGTATTTAATATGATTTGTCCTTCGCCCGAAATTTTCCCTTCTTCCAGATTTGCCTGAAAATTCCTAAGTATTACTTCATTATCAAGCCAGATGAAAGAGACCTTTACGTTTTTCATAAGAATAGAATACAAAGCCATCTCCCGAAAAAATGCATCTATTGCAAAAGGGCCTTTAAGTAAATCGCCTTGTATATCAAATCGTGCTTCTGCCGGAGATTTAAAAGCGATGTAATCTTTCAAGAAGGGGACAAAAGAAGATATTTCTTCAATAAACACGCTTTTTGCGCTGATATTTGCACAGAAAGGATACGGAGAAACTAAGTCCATTTCTGCTTGAGCGTCAAAGGGCACCGTATTCAACGTTCCTGTCAGCGGACCGATATATAATTTGTTATCCTTTATGGCAAAATTCCCGTTAATCTGACTTATATTTTCGTTCCATTTATTCAAATGGATCTTGCCATTTTCTATGAGACCTTCGGCTTTTAATAAGACCTCATCACAATTTCCGGATTTATAAAAAAGAAAAAGCGCATTTGCGTGCCCGTCTAATATTTGAATTTCCGTGTCCACCAGCGGGATCTCGGATAGAAGAACATCTTCCCACTTTATGCTAAATTGCCAATTTAGAGGATTTTGCGTGTTTTGGCATAAAATCAGGGTAGGACAAAAAAATAAAATTAAGAAAAAGAGAATTGTATTTTTAATGAGATTTTTCACTTTAAAATCAAAAAGCCCTTCCAATTCTTAGGAGACTTCTTGTATTAGTTATGTGATTGTTAATGGTTTTTTGCCCGAACCCCGCACGCGTTTTTGCATATTTGTATTATTACGAGTTCTGCGGGATAAAGGCACCTTTTTCTTCGGACTTTTGCTGGAAAATTTCAACTCGTTATTTTCTACGCGAATCCCTACGGAAGACTCGCGTAAAATTTCCCCCTTTAATATCTTTTCAGCAAGCGGGTCTTCTATGAATTTTTGTATTGCTCTTCTTAACGGACGCGCTCCGTAAATTTTGTCATACCCTTTATTTATCAAGAACTCGCTGACTTTAGAAGTGTGTTTTAAATCCAGTCTATATTCCTGCAATCGGATTTTTACTTTCTCCAACATTATATCCACAATCTGTTTTAGGTCATCTTTCGCAAGCGAATGAAAAACTATCATTTCGTCCACCCTATTCAAAAACTCCGGCTTAAAGACCTTTTTCAATTCTTCCGTTAATCTATCCTTCATTTGCTGATAATCGGCCGCATCGCTAGCGGATTTAAAACCCAAACTCGAACCTTTTATCAAAGTATCGCTTCCTATATTTGAAGTCATTATCAAAACTACATTTCTGAAATCTACCGTATGATTAAGACTATCGGTCAATCTTCCCTCTTCCATTACCTGTAACAGGATATTGAAAACATCAGGGTGCGCTTTTTCGATTTCGTCCAATAAAACTACCGAATAAGATTTGCGTCTAACTTTTTCGGTAAGTTCGCCGCCTTCTTCATAACCTACATAACCCGGCGGCGCGCCCACTAACCGCGAAACCGCGAATTTTTCCATGAATTCCGACATATCTAACCGTATAAGCGCGTCTTCGCTGCCGAATAAAAATTCCGCCAATGCTTTTGCAAGTTCCGTTTTGCCTACGCCGGTAGGACCTAAAAAAATAAATACTCCTATCGGGCGCATAGGGTCTTTGAGTCCCGAACGAGAACGCCTTATTGTCTTAGCCAAAGCAACAACCGCTTCGTTTTGTCCGATTACTCTTTTATGTATTGCTTCTTCCATCTTGAGCAATTTTGCGGTTTCTTCCTCCTGAAGCTGCTGAAGAGGAACTCCCGTCCACTTTGATACAACTTCCGCAACATCTTGAACGTCTACAACAACTCTTCTTCCCAACTCTATTTCTTCTTTTAAAATTCTTTCTTTGTCCCTAAGTTGGGCGGCTTTTTCGAAGTCCTGTAATTTTACAGCTTCGCTTTTATCTTTTTGTACAATAGAAAGTCTTTTATCCAATTCCGCGTCTATCGAATGTGGATTCTTTTTGAACAATTTGGTTTTTGAGCAGGCTTCGTCCATCACATCTATAGCTTTGTCGGGCAAAAATCTCTCAGATATATAACGTTCCGCGAAAAGAGTGGCTGCCCACAACGAAGCGTCGGGAATGATAACCTTGTGATGGTTTTCGTATTTTGTTTTTAGTCCCTTTAATATTTCAACCGTTTCCGCGACAGACGGCGGCTGGACTATAATCGGCTGGAATCTTCTTTCAAGGGCGGGGTCTTTCTCTATATATTTTCTATATTCGCCGGGCGTTGTCGCGCCGATGCAGTGCATCTCACCCCGCGCAAGAGCGGGCTTCAATATATTGGAAGCGTCAATTGCGCCTTCCGCGGCGCCGGCTCCCACTAAAGTGTGTATTTCATCAATAAATATAATCACATTGCTGTCCTGTCTTATTTCATTGAGAACTGCTTTGATCCTCTCCTCGAATTGTCCGCGATATTTTGTCCCCGCAACCATTAAAGCCAAATCCAAAGCGATAATCCTCTTGAACATAAGCGCTTCCGGGACGTTTCTTTTGATGATTTCCTGTGCCAAGCCCTCCACGATTGCCGTCTTGCCGACGCCGGCGTCTCCGATAAGCACGGGATTATTCTTTTTTCTTCTGCATAAAATTTGTAAAATTCTTTCTATCTCTTTTTTCCTGCCGATAATCGGGTCCAATTTATTTTCTCTTGCAAGTTCCGTTATATCTCTTCCGAAAACATCCAAGGCGGACGTTCTTGTTTTTTTCTGTTGTTGAGATGAATTTGAAGGACTGCCTCTGCCAAATCCTTGCCCTCCGCCGGAAGAAAAACGATTATCATTAATAGGGGGGGAAGAGGAAACAAAACCGCCTTGAATTTTGACTATTTCCTCCCTCGTTTTCTCAAGCGTTATGCCCAAATCGCCGAGAATTTGAGCGCCTATGCCGTCTTTTTCGCGCAAAATGCCCAAAAGCAAATGTTCAGTACCGACATAACTATGCCCCAAATTCCGCGATTCTTCCACCGCCAATTCCAAAATCCTTCTTGCTTTCGGCGTAAAAGATATCTCCCCGAAACTAAGAACATTGGGACCTTTGCCCGTTATCTCCTCTGTTGCTTCCTTAAGCAAATCCGCATGGAGATTCATTTTTTGCAAAACGGCAAGCGCTGCGCCGGAACCCTCTCTTAAAATTCCCAAAATAATATGTTCGGTTCCGACAAAATCATGTCCCAATCGCCGGGCCTCTTCTTTTGCCAAAGCCAACACTTTTCTTGCTCTTTCAGTAAATCTGTTATACATGTTCTTTTACCTTACTTTGAAATAAATGGAAATACATTGAAATATATTGCCTTAAACACAACGTATTTCCACTATATTTCCACGTATATCTACTTATATCTATTTTTTATAAGTACTTAGTTCCCTCTTTTTCTATTATTTTTTTGAACTCGGCTCGGATTTTATTTGTCATAATGCCAACTTTTCCGTCGCCGATAATTCTGCCGTCAACTTTCACTATAGGAATTATTTCAGCGGCAGTGCCGGTAAGGAAACATTCCTGCGCATTGAATAAATCGTAACGGGAAATTATTTCCTCTCTGACATTGACTGCTAATTTTTTAGCCATTTTCATAATAACTCTTCTGGTTATTCCGTCAAGAACGCCCAAATGCGTGGGAGGTGTTTTTAATATATTATCTTTAAGTATAAAAACGTTATCCCCAGTGCATTCTGTTATAAAACCTTCTTTGCTAAGCATTATCGCCTCGTTGAAGCCCGCATTTTTGGCTTCTATTTTCCCCAATATGTTATTTAAATAGTTAAGCGACTTCACGCAAGGGTCTATATTCGAAGCGCTGTTTCGCTGAGTTGGAACGGTAATTATTTCCATGCCTTCTTTATAAAATTTATCGGGATATAATTCTATTTTATCGACTATGATAAAAACCGTAGGTTTTGCGCATTTATCCGGGTCAAGCCCTAAATCGCCCTCTCCTCTTGTGACCACAACCCTTATATAGCAATTTTTACGCCCATTAATGCGCGTCGTTTCTAAAATAATTTTTGCAAGTTTTTCTTTTGTAAGCGGGATATCGAGGCAAATATATTTAGCGGATTTATATAACCTATCTATATGTTCCTGCAGTTTAAATATTCTGCCGTTATATGTTCTTAAGCCCTCGAAAACGCCGTCTCCGTAAAGGAGCCCGTGGTCATAAACGGAAATCTTTGCTTCTTTTCTGGAAACAAACTCACCATTCAGATATATTTTTTGCTCCATCTTCACCCCTCTTTATTCTAAAAATATTGGAAATACAATTGAAATAAATAGAAATACATTGAAATAAATTGTCGTTTTACATGCTTCTATATATTTCCAAGTATATCTACCGTATTTCCACGTATATCCATTTTTATTTTTATTATACCTCTAACAAGATTCTTTTTCTATTTCCTCTATTAGAGTAATTCTTTTTTGGTGCCTTCCCTGCTCGAATTTTTCGGAAAGCCACACTTCCACAATCTTAAGAGCCTCCTTCTCCGACAGAACTCTTCCGCCTAAACATAAAATATTGGAATTATTATGGTTTCTGCTTACCTTTGCGGTAAATTCGTTCCAACAAACCGCGGCTCTTATGCCTTTAACTTTATTCGCCGCTATGCTCATGCCGATACCGGTGCCGCAAAAAAGTATGCCTCTGGAATATTCCCCTTTTGCGACGGCAATACTTACCAATTTTGCCTGAACAGGATAGTCTGCCGAATCCTCGGAAAATACACCGAAATCATACACATTATATTCTCTATTCGATAATTCCTTTTTTATGAATTCCTTCAACTGGAAAGCGGCGTGGTCGCTTCCCAGAGCTATTGGAATACCTCCATCCATTTTTATCCTCCCGAAGCACTCCCTACGGGAGTGCGAAGTCCCCCCTGTTAGTTTTCTAAAGAAAACTAGGGGGGATCTATTTCCCTATGACTTTTCCTATATCTTTTTTTGTTATTTTACCTTCTCTTATTATTTTAGGCGAATTGCCGGTGCAGTCAACCACCGTGGAAGGAGTTTGCAAAATTGTCTGGCCGCCGTCTAGAACGAGATTTATTCTCTCGTCAAAGTATTTTTTAACTTCTTCCGCGCTTAACGCATCTTTTCCGCTGGAAATATTGGCGCTTGTCGAAGCCAACGGACCGTATTCCCTAACTAAAGCAAGCGGCACGGGATGGTCCGGGACCCTAAATCCTAATGTTTGAGTTTTAAACGGCACATCCAATCCGACTTTTTTCCTAAACACCACTGTTAAAGGCCCAGGACAGAACTTTTTCATCAACTTATACGCAAAATCAGGAAACTCTTCAACATATAAACTTATCTTGTCTATATCGGGAACAAAAACGGACAAGGGCTTGGAAAAATTCCTGCCTTTAATTTTATATATTTTTTCGATTGCCTTTTTAGAAAACAAGCATCCAACCAAGCCATAAACCGTTTCGGTAGGCAACGCGATTACTCCGCCTTTTTTCAGCACCGATACGGCTTTTAAAATTATATCTTTTTTCAATCTTTTAGAATTTATTTTTATATAATCCGTGTAATCCCCGCCTGCTGCTTGCCCGCCATTGGCGGGCGGGCGGGCAGGTTTTTCAGAAATCTGCGTAATCATTATTTAATTTTCTTTCCCCTAAGATAATCAAAAATAAAAGGGTCTATGTTCCCGTCTAAAACTTCTTCGGCATTCGCCTGTTCGGTGCCCGTGCGATGGTCTTTTACCAGAGTATAAGGATAAAGGACATAACTTCGTATCTGATTGCCCCACTCTATATCCTTTTTCTCGCCGGCCAATTTTTTCTGCTTTGCTTTTTCGAGCGCCTGAAAATGCTGATAAAGCCGCGATTTCAACATTTCCATGGCAATACTTTTATTCTGATGCTGGGATTTCTCGGATTGTACACTGGCGACTATGCCCGTCGGAAGATGCGTTATTCTGACCGCGGAATCGGTTTTATTTACATGCTGCCCGCCCGGGCCGGAAGAGCGAAACGTATCAACCTTCAAATCGGAATCATTAACCTCTACTTCCAGTTCTTCAACTTTAGGCATAACCTCTACGGAAGCAAAAGAAGTGTGTCGTCTTCTTGCGGAATCAAAAGGAGAAATTCTCACCAACCTATGGATTCCTTTCTCGCTTTTCAAATAACCGTAAGATAATTCTTTCGGAAACAGCAGACTTGCATACTTGATTCCCGCTTCATCGCCCGAGCTAACATCCACAACCTCCGCGCCCATGTCGTTTCGTTCAGCCCACCTGACATACATACGTAAAAGCATCTGCGCCCAATCACAAGACTCCGTTCCCCCCGCACCGGGTTTTATCGTAATGAAACAGCCTTTTTTATCGTTGGGATCGGCTAGTAAAATTTCCATATCCCATTTTTCTATCTCTTTTTCTATCTTAGAAAGGCCGGCTAAAACTTCCTGTATAGCCTCATTATTTCCCTCTTCCTGCGCCAATTGGTATAAAAGATGCGCATCCTCGATTTCTTTATGCAGTTTATTCCACTTGATTTGTTCTTCTTTTAAAAGATCAAGTTTTTTCATCACCTCTTTTGCGCGCTGTACATTCTGCCAAAAACCATCCTTCTCAATCTCCGCGCTCAACTTGCCGATTTCCTTCTCTTTATTCCCTAAGTCAAAGAAGCCTCCATATATCCTTCAACTTATCCTTAAAACTTGTTAGTTTCCCTGTTATATCATCCATAATGCGCCAATTCTAACATAATGTTTAACACAGTAGCGAGCCCCAAACCCCCGAACTACATAGAGTACGGGGCACGGCACATAGGGTTCGGGGCAAGTAGAAAGTAGACCCGCCTTCGCTAAAGCTATGGCGGACAAGGAATAGAGAGAAAAAGGCTAAAGACCCTTGCCCCCCTTGATTTCGAGTGAAATCAAAGCAGGGGGGATTTCGCACTCTTGTAATTTTGGTAACATAAAAGGGGTAAAATAACTAACTTGACTAGAAGGGCGTTTTCCCTCATAATATCACCCTTCAAATAATCCCCGTAAGAAATAAATATTTCAACGGGACGAGGGGAGAAATATATGAAAAAATATAAGATCGCTGTTATTCCGGGTGACGGAACAGGCCCCGAAGTAATAAGAGAAGGGATGAAAGTATTAGAAGCGGCAAGCAAAAAGTTTGCTTTCGCATATGAATCAAAAATGTTCGATTTCGGCGGGGAAAGATATTTAAAAACCGGGAAAATTCTGGATAAAGCGGATATCGAAGAATTGAAACAATATTCTGCAATCTATTTGGGCGCAATAGGCCATCCCGACGTAAATCCGGGAATATTGGAAACAGGAATTCTTTTAAATTTAAGGTTTTCTTTGGACCAGTACATAAATCTGCGCCCGGTGAAACTTTATAATGCGGATTTTTGCCCTTTAAAAGACAAAAAACCGGAAGACATAGATTTCGTAGTGGTAAGAGAAAATTCAGAGGGACTTTATAAAAGCATGGGCGAATTCCAAAAAAAGGACACCAAGGACGAGGTTGCTATACAAATTTCACACAACACAAGAAAAGGCGTGGAGCGCTGCATCAGATATGCTTTCGAACTTACAAGAAAACGTAATAAAGCAAAAAAACTTACGCTTTGCGGCAAAACCAATGTTTTGACTTTTGCGTGGGACTTATGGCAGAGGGCTTTCAATGATGCGGCAAAAGAATATCCGGATATCAAAACCGATTATGCCCATGTTGACGCTACAACAATGTGGTTCGTTAAAAACCCCGAATGGTTCGATGTTATCGTTACGGACAATATGTTCGGAGATATAATAACCGACTTGGGGGCCATGATTCAGGGCGGGATGGGAATCGCCGCCGGCGGCAATATAAATCCGAAGGGCGTTTCCATGTTTGAACCTATCGGCGGGTCCGCGCCGAAATATACGGGCAAAAACGTCATAAACCCTTTGGCCGCTATTTGCGCCGGGGCGATGATGCTGGAATTTTTGGGGGAAACTAAAGCCGCCAAAGCGATAGAAGCATCGGTAATTAAAATCGTCCGCGGGCAGATAAAATCTTTGGCCGCGGGTAAAATGGGCTATTCCACCTCCGAAATCGGCGATTTAGTGGTAAAATATCTATAACTCATCCTTATATCGGTGCCTTGACTTCTCTTTGAGCGTTTTCTAATATCTCACTAATACATGGTTAAAACAGTCACCCAAAAAATCTCTTTTACTGATAAAGAACAGATAGTAAAACTTTTCGGAAGAAACGACGAAATACTGCGCCTTTTAGAAAAAGAGTTTAATATAACCGTCATAGGAAGAGGCACAGATGTTGCTTTAAAAGGAAAAACGACAGACGTCCTAAAAGCAAAAAAGTTTATAGGAAAACTTTTAATGCTATCTAAAAATATCGATGTTCTGACACGGGATGATATTCTTTTTGCGCTCAATAGGAATAAAGTCGGTTCGGAATTTGAGGAGTCTTTAAAAGACGGCATAGATGTTGCCGGAGGGAATTTATTCCCTTATGGGGCAGGCAAGAAACATATCGTTCCCAAAAATCCCGCCCAAAAAAAATATGTAGAAGCAATTAAAGAAAATGAAATAGTTTTCTCGATAGGCCCGGCCGGAACGGGAAAAACTTATCTTGCGATGGCTATGGCCACACATCATCTGATAACAAAAAAAACGGACAGAGTAATTCTGGTGCGTCCCGCCGTAGAGGCGGGAGAAAAATTAGGCTTTTTACCCGGCGATCTGCAGGAAAAAATAAATCCGTACCTTCGCCCGCTTTATGACGCCTTATATGAAATGCTGGAAGTTGAAAGATTGCATCAGTATTTGCAAAGAAATATAATCGAGATAGCGCCGCTTGCTTATATGAGGGGGAGAACCTTCAATGATTCTTTCATCGTTCTTGACGAGGCGCAGAATTCCACTACGGAACAAATGAAAATGTTTTTAACGCGATTAGGATTCGGTTCCAAAGTCATAGTTACGGGAGACATAACACAGATTGATTTACCGGGAAGCACAGCTTCGGGCCTTATAGAAGTCCAACATATTCTTAAAGACATTAAAGGCATTGAATTTGTTTATTTTACGGAAAAAGATGTTGTTAGACACAAATTAGTGCAGGAAATTATAAGAGCTTATGAAAAACGAAAAAACAATAAAAATAAAGAAGAATAAGATTGAACAGAAGGTTCCTCGTCCTCAAAGCGGAATAGTAAGAAAAATTTACGCCGCTTTAAAGAAAAAACTCAAATATTTCAGAAAACTTCTGGAATTCATACGTAAGGTTAATTCATGGCTGATAGGCATTATTTTTTATATATCCACTCTCCTGCTTGTCCTTAAATCCTTAAACTTATTACATAATTTTGAAGATAACCTTTTCAAAATCACCGGGATAGCCCTATGTATATTTATCTTTTTATTTATAATATTATTTTACCTTTCCAGGTATAATTCTTCAGTAATTACCCAGCCGCGAAAATTTTTAATCTTTTGTTTAATAAATCTCGGCACTCTTTTACTTGCCCACGGAATTCTAAACATAGATATTTCTCGATATAGCATTCCTGCGACTTTAACGGGAATGATCCTTGCTTCTTTTATCGGCGGACGCGAAGCGCTTTCCTGCGTAATAATCTTGGGCGGATTAATAGGATTCATATCAAATTTCAGCATAGATATAGTTTTCACCTTCATCATTATGGGGGGATTGGCTTCCTTGAGCATGCCTTTCATACATAAACGCCTCGATTTGTTCAAAATCGGGTTTGCTTCGGGAATCATGGGGGCGGTTTTCATAACAAGTTGGGGCATTCTGCAGGGATGGGACACCAAAATCATTTTAACACAAAGTTCGTTCGGGATGGGCAGCGCCTTGGTTTCGGCGTTTTTGGCTTTGGAAATATTGCCGTTCATAGAAAACCTGTTCGGAAAATTAAACTACGTTAAACTTTTGGAACTATCTCAATTAAATCATCCTCTCTTAGTGAAATTAAAAGAAAAAGCTGCCGGAACTTACCAGTCATGCCTAATGGTGGGAAATTTGGCTGAAGCCGCCGCAGAGCAAATAGGCGCGAATTCACTGCTTGCAAAAGTAGGCGCTTATTATCACGATATAGGGAAAATCAAAAATCCTCCTTATTTCGTAGAGAATTTAACCATAAACGCAAAAAGCAAACACGAAAAAGTAAACCCTGCGCTCTCCCGGCTGATCCTCGTTTCACATGTAAAAGAAGGGGTTCAGCTGGCGGCAAAATATAAACTTCCCAAGGAAATAAAAGATATTATAAGGCAGCATCACGGAACGACATTAACGTCTTTCTTCTATCAGGAAGCATTAAAAAAAGATACAGCCAGCGAAATCGAGGAAGAGTCTTTCCGCTATCCCGGACCGACGCCTCAAAGCAAAGAAGCAGCAATAGTAATGTTGGCGGATACGGTGGAAGCGGCTTCGCGCACACTTGAAGACCCTTCTCCCGCAAGAATAAGAAACATGGTGGAAAATTTAGCCAAAGAAAAACTTACCGATAGACAACTCGATGAGTCGCAACTTAACTTCAAAGATTTACATTTAATCCAAAAAAGTTTCGTGCAAACTCTTACGGGAAGTTTCCACAGCAGAATTAAATATCCGAACAACGGACAAACCGCCGAAACGCACGAAAATAAAAATGGAACTAATCATCCAATCGAAAAAAAAGAAAAAGATTGAAAAACATCGGGAAATAATATTTGAAGCTTTTAAAAAAACCTTATCGTTTATGAAAAGACACAAAAAATCCTGCAGCATTCTCGTAACGGACGAGCCGCAAATCAGAGCGCTAAACAAAAAATTTAGGCATATAGACTATCCTACCGATGTATTGGCTTTTCCCGCCGAAGAGAAAGACTGTGCATATTTAGGAGATATAGTCATTTCATTCACTCAAGCCGAAAAACAGGCTAAAACATACAATGAAAAACTGGAGGATGAACTCGCAAGGCTGGTAGCCCACGGGACTTTGCATCTTTTGGGAGAAACCGATTACGACCCGAAATCAAAAAAAAAGATGTGGGATAAACAGGAGAAAATACTGAAATTATTAAAACAAACGCGGCCGGAGGAAACAGCAAATGGATAAGGTAGAACGAACTATAGCCACAGAGACAAGGAAAAACTTCCTAACGGGATTGTTTGTAGTTTTGCCTGTCTTTATTACATTATGGGTCATATGGTTTTTCATATCTAAAATCATTACGTTCTCTTTAATATTTCTGCCTAAAGATGCATCTGCTTTCCCGAAATTTTTATGGTCTATATTCGTAATACTACTAAGCGTTATCGGAATTACTTTTATAGGCATAACCGCAAGGAATGTCATCGGGAAAAAACTCCTTAAATTCGCGGAACGAATCATACGCAGAATTCCCTTAGTAAAATGGATATACGAAACCGCAAAAAAAATATTTGAGCCCTTCCTAAGCAGAAAAAAAATAAAAATTTTCGAAAAGGTTGTTCTCGTGGAATATCCCCGCCAAGGATTGTATTCCATAGGATTCATAACGGCAAAGATCGGAAAAAGACTTATAGCCGGGGAAGAGCCGCACGTAAATGTGTTCATCCCTACTTCGCCAACCCCGATGAGCGGTTTTTTAATAATCGTACCGGAAAAAGACGTGATACCGCTTGACATCCGAGTGGAAGAAGCCATCAAATATTTCATTTCAATAGGAACAATCCCCTGGAATGTAAAGCCCGAATTAAAACATGGAAAAACCGGATAAAACACATATAGCCATCTTTTGCATATTCATTTTTGTTTTCGGCTTAACTTCAATCTTCTGCCAATCCGTAACCGAAGGTTTTAAAGCCAAAAAGATGGAAGGGAAAATCGTCAAATGGGAACTTGAAGCCGATTCGGCAAGATTTGACGAAAACTTAAAAACGCTTAAAGGCGTAAAAGTAAAATTTTATCCCGGGAATAGAGAACCTTTTACTATAAAAGCCGATGACGCATTAATAAAAGAAAACATCCCTATTATTAATTCCGCTTCCAGTGAGAAAAAACCTGCCCGCTTCGATGCGAAGCAAGCAGGCGGGGACGAAATATATATGGAAAACAATGTCCAAGTGATAGGCTATTTAAATTCAACAATAAAAAGCAATAGTTTACTGTGGGATTCCGTATCGGAAATCATACGTAATGAAGATAATGTTGAAATAGAAGCAGAGAGATGGAATATTAAAGGCATAGGCATAGAATTTTCTCCTTCGGGAGATATCATCACTATTAAGAAAGATGTTACAATGAAGATAATCGGACAATGAAAAAAATCTTAAATTTAAAAAATATAACGTATTTAAGCGCGATTATTCTGTCCTTTAATTTATTTTGCGGAATTTCCGCCGAAAACATTGTTGTCGATAAGGAACTCTCTGCTAAGCGCGAAATTGCGGCAGATTCCATGAAATGGGAATATGAAGCAGGCATAGCCGTATTTACCGGCAATGTTACGATGAAAGACGATGAAGGGGAAATCCGCTGTCTGAAAATGACCACGCTTTTTGACGACAATGATGAAATAGAAAAAATATTGGCAGAAGAAAATGCCACATTGAGCAGAGAAAAACAAAAGGGCGGCGCGGAAATAATAGAAATATATCCCGATAAAAATCTTATTGTCTTAAAACAAAACGCTTGGATTTCATCGGACAAAGCTACTTTTCAAGGAGAAGAAATCGTTTTCGACACAGAAAAAGAAATTATTAATATTACCAAAGGAGTAAAAGGACAGATTCAGACAGGAAATACAATGGAAATAGAATAGATATACATGGAAATACGTTGTAGAAAAACAAGATATTTCAAAGTATTTCAATTTATTTCGACATATTTCCATTAAAATTAAAAACATGAAATTGGAAGGCAAAGATTTAATTAAATACTTAAGCAGAAAAAAGATAGTTAAAAACATATCTTTAAATGTAAATAAAGGAGAAATTGTCGGGCTTTTGGGACCCAACGGCGCGGGAAAGACCACAACTTTTCGTATTATGGTGGGATTATATAAACCCGATGAAGGTGAAGTAATCTTAAGCGGCAAAAACATAGCGAATTTGCCCCTATATTTAAGGGCAAGGAAAGGGTTGGGATATCTTCCGCAGGACAGTTCGGTTTTTCGGAAACTAACCGTAGAAGAAAATTTCAAGGCAATTTTAGAATTTTTGCCGTTCAGTAAAGGAGAAAAAACAAAGAAATTAAACTCGACATTAGAAGAAATGGGGCTTGGGAGAATTAAAGACAGTTTGTCCTATATCCTTTCAGGAGGCGAAAGAAGAAAAGTGGAAATCGGGAGAATCCTTCTGATATCTCCTAATTTTTTACTGCTTGACGAACCGTTTACGGGAATAGACCCGTTGGGAATCCAAGACATACAGAACATTCTAAATTCATTAAAAGGCAGGGGCATCGGAATACTGATTACCGATCATAACGTCAAAGATACGTTAAAAATTACCGACAGGGCATATCTTATTTCCGACGGTGAAATCACCTGCGAAGGCCATCCCAAAGAACTACTAAGTAACCCCAAAGCCAGAAAATTATATTTCGGAGAAAGTTTCAATATGTGAGATGCATAAAAGGTTATATTTAATTGATATTATTTCTATTTTAGAACGCCTTTTCCGGCTGGAAGAAAAGAAAAATTTCAACAATCATTCCTGTAGCCCTTCATTTAGCTATTATATAAATCACTGGTTGGAGAAAGCTTTAAAACTACCTCAACACGAACTATCTTTAAAGCGGCTGAAGAACTTAAAACCCGTTTTTGCTAACTATGCTTTAAGAAATACCGAACAACGGAAAAAAGCGATATTAAAAGGCAGGCAATTATTAAATGAAGCAAAAACACTCGCATTTTTGGAAAGAAATATTCAGTATGTAAAAGGAGTAGGGCCAAAAAGAGCCGCTGAACTTAAAAAACTGGGGATTTATAGGGTTTGGGATTTATTAACGCACTTTCCTTACCGTTATGAAGACCGCTCCCGGTTTACAAAAATTATAGACGCCCAAATTGGAGATTATGTAACTTTAAAGGGAGAAATAAGAGCGAAAGACGATATTTTTACCTCCAAAAGGAAGCGAATTACGAAGGCAGTTGTTGATGACGGGACCGACCAGATCGTTTGCGTATGGTTTAACCAACCCTATATGAAAAAACTTCTCACCACAGGCAAAGAGATTATTTTATCTGGCAAAGTGACGGGGAGCGCCCTGAGCCGTCCGCCATTGAAGCGGCGGCGGACTGGTTCAGGGTTTACAAAAAAAGAAATCACCCATCCCATTTTTGAATTTCTCGAGAAAAATGACCCGATTCATACGGGAAGAATTGTGCCTATCTATCCTCTCACCGCTAAAATAGGTATACGCTACTTACGAACTTTAGTAGACAGAGTGCTTAAAGAAACTGGGAATTCTCTCGCGGAATATCTACCTAAAAATTTAATAAGTTCCAATGACCTAATAAATTTTGAAGAAGCCGTAAGGAGCATTCACTTTCCGAAAAATATGCAAGAGCAGGAAAAAGCCCGGGCAAGATTTACATATGAAGAATTTTTATTCTTGCAGTTCGGCTTATTGCTTATGAGGGACCTAAAGAAAGAGAAAAAAATAACCAGTTTCAAAAGCGACGGCGATTTATCGGAAAGGTTGGAGGAAATTCTTCCGTTCTCCTTGACGGATTCTCAAAAAAAAGTATTAAACAAAATAAAGGAAGATATGACTTCTCCAAAAAGGATGATGCGGCTCTTGCATGGCGAAGTCGGTTCTGGCAAAACAGTAATCGCGCTCGGGGCAATTCTTTTGGCGAAAGACAGCGGCTACCAATCAACAATAATGGCGCCTACGGCGGTTCTTGCCGAACAGCATTATTTCACGCTGCAAAAATTCTGCCTGCCATTAGGAATGGAAATTGGGCTTATTATATCCGGACAAAAAGAAAATGAGAGGAAGGAAATTCTCAAAAACCTCAAAGAAGGGAAAATTGACGTATTAATTGGAACTCACGCCTTACTAGAGGAAAATGTTCAATTCAAGAATTTAGGGCTTGCGGTGATAGATGAAGAGCATAAATTCGGCGTATTGCAGAGAGCGCACTTTCTTGAAACATTTCACGAGCAGCCTGAAATTCTGGTAATGAGCGCAACGCCTATCCCAAGGTCACTTGCTTTAGCTTTATACGGAGACATGGATATATCAACGCTTAATGAACTGCCGCCGGGAAGAGCGCAAACTTCGACCTTTTGGCTCCCCGCCACTAAAGATTCGGCGGGCAGGGAAGAAAAAGACAATGAAAAAGTCTATGACTTTGTTAAAGAAGAATTAAACAAAGGACGGCAAGCTTTTATTGTTACCCCAATCATTGAAAAGTCGGAAACATTAGAGGTCAATTCGGCTATCGAAATTTTTGAATCCCTTCGGAAAAATGTTTTTTCTTCTTATAGACTTGCGCTTATACACGGTAGAATGAAAAAAGACGAGCAACAAAAAATCATGGAAGAGTTTCGCAATAAAAAAACGGATATCCTTGTGGCAACATCTCTAATAGAAGTCGGTATAGATATTCCGTCCGCAACGGTAATGGTTATTCTTAACGCAGAAAGATTTGGTTTGGCGCAACTTCATCAACTAAGGGGCCGAATAGGAAGGGGCGAACACGATTCATATTGCGTTCTCATTTCTACCCCTAAAACCGAAGAAGGCAAAAAACGGCTTTCAGCGATGGCTTCCACGCAAGACGGGTTCGAAATCGCTCAGGAAGATTTGGAAATCAGGGGCCCGGGTGAAATTCTTGGCACAAAACAACACGGTTTCCCGGAAATGAAATTGGGGGATATATTAAAAGACTTAAAACTACTTGAACAAGCGCGGGAAGACGCTGAAAATCTGCTGAAAGAAAGTCCAAAACTTGAAAATAACGAAATGCTAAAAGATATCCTGTATTCCAAATTCCCTTATATGGAGAAATTGCTTAAAGCAGAATTTAAATAAAAGATTGCTTCGCCCGCCATTGTAGCATTGGCGGGCTCGCAATGACAGCATCAATAATTACCTCATTTCATCTATTCCAGCAAAGACAACAGCTCTTTTTTGAACTGTTCGAACTGCCCGAATAGAATAGTATTCATTCCGACGGATTTTGCTGCGGTGATATTTTCCTCTTTATCGTCTATAAAAACCGCTTCATGAGGTTTTACCTGCAATCTTTCTAATGCTATTCCGTAAATTTTTTTGTCGGGTTTCGTTACTCCTTCAAGGCATGAAAATACTGTTGTATCGAAAAAATCATAATTTTTTTCGCGGAAATACTTAAGCATAGGCATTTCGGTATTAGATAAAAGCGCAAGTTTATATCCTTTTTTCAAAGAAGAAACAAACGATATGACGTCGGTTTTCTCAAAATAAACGCTTTTGAATGCTTCGTTTAAGAGGGAATCAACGGAAGGCTCGGCAACGTTTAAACGGGAACACACCTTTTCCCAAAATATGTTTTCCGTAATTTTCCCGCTGGAAAAATCCTCATAAAATTGGGAAGCAGTTTTTATAAAAAGTTCTTTCGGGACTTTGAAATACCGGCAGCAATAAGCCATAAAGCCGGGGACAGGATTATCTATCAGTACTCCGCCCCAATCCAATATAATAGCTTTAATCATCTGAAGCTCCACATCCTTACAGCCGAACCTCCCGCACCATAAAGGTGCGGGACAAAAATCCAGAATCCTATGCGGTTCTGGGCCGCACCGTCCCGAATCCAACGTGGTTCGGGACTGGTGCGCGGGTAATCAATTTGTGTCGAAACGGGTTCTTTTCGAAAGCAAAATCACTCTCCTGAAATCCTCGGCTGTTTTCGCTTTCATGCATTTTGCTTTAAATTTTTCATCCTGCGCTATTTGCGCTATGGATGCGAGAGTTTTAAGATGAAAATTTCGTTCGTCGCGTGTTCCTATAAGTATAAACGCTATATTTACCGGGGGCGTTTCGTCATTAAAAATGATGCCCTTTCTGCATCTTGTCAGTACTATATCGAATATGTGTTTACCCGGTATTATGAGATGCGGGATTGCAAGCCCCGGAATAATGACGGTCGAAAAATGTCTTTCCCTTATCCACAAAAGTTTACAAATCCTGTTATGGTCGATATTTAATCTGTTGCTTAAAACCTGCGCAACCCTGTCAAAAAACTCGTTCAAGGTTACACTTTCTTTGAAATCCAAAACCGGACAATCCTGTATCAATCTGTCAAACCTATCTAAAACAAATTTATTTCTTTCTCTTATTATTGCGCGGATTTCATTTCTTCTTATCCTCTTTGCCAGACGTCGGGGTAAAAGCTTTATGACGATGCGGACTATTTTTGATTCTTTATGTGTCTTGTGGCGGATAAAAATGAAATAGCAGATAAGTCCGACCAAAACAATGAGCAGACCATAAGTAATCGGCGAAATGTTCGCCTTTAAAAAAAGTAAAAAATCACAACAGATATCCATTTATGTTTTTGATGAAAATATTTTATCAAAAACCTGCCCTATTTCTTCCACGAATAAGAAATGAATGTTCTTTTTTATATAAGACGGGATTTTTATCAAATCTTTTTCATTATCTTTAGGAAGAATTATATTTCTTATTTCGTCGCGATAAGCCGCCAAAACTTTTCCCTTAATGCCTCCAACAGGAAGAATCTTACCTCTTAGAGTGATTTCTCCGGTCATAGCTACTTTTTTCCTAACGCATCTTTTAGTCAGCGCCGAGGCCATTGCTACAGCCATGGCAACGCCGGCGGAAGGCCCATCCTTCGGGATAGCACCTTCGGGAACATGCACGTGAATATCAATGTCTTTGTAAAAATCTTTCTTAAGTTTTAATTTCGTTTTGTGCGAACGTATATAAGAAAGCGCCGCCTGGGCTGATTCCTGCATTACCTCTCCCAATTGTCCGGTCAAAGAAAGTTTCCCCCTGCCTTCCATAACCGTCGCTTCTATCGGAAGAATTTCTCCGCCTGTTTCACTTACTGCAAGCCCGATCGCAATTCCTATCTCGTCTTTTTCTTCCGCTATCATATGGCGATATTTCGGAGGCAACAAAAGTTTTTCGACCATCCCTTCGTCGACGAACAGTTTCTTTTTGTCTTTTGTTTCAACTTTCCTACGCGCCATTTTTCTGAACACCGCAGAAAGTTCGCGCTCCAAATTTCTTACTCCCGCTTCGCGGGTATAATATCTTATTATTTTATCGAGCGCTTTGTCTGATATCGATATTTCTCCTGCTTTGAACCCGTGCGCTTTCTGCAATTTCGGTATCAAAAATTTAACGGCAATTTGCTTTTTTTCTTCTTCCGAATAACCGTCAAATTCTATAATTTCCATTCTGTCAAAAAGGGAATGCGGTATTGCGTACGGCGTATTGGCAGTAGTTATAAACATAACTTTCGAAAGGTCGAAATCTACATCCAAATAATGGTCGTTGAACTGATTGTTTTGTTCAGGATCCAACACCTCAAGCAATGCCGCAGAGGGATCGCCTCTAAAATCCATACTCATTTTATCTACCTCGTCTAAAAGGAAAACCGGATTTTTACTGCCCGCCTTATGCATCGATTGGATTACCTTGCCGGGTAAAGCTCCTATATACGTTCTCCTGTGTCCGCGAATTTCGGCCTCATCCCTTACTCCTCCCAAAGATATACGCACAAACTTCCTGCCCAAAGCTCTGGCAATGGATTTAGCAATGGAAGTCTTTCCCACGCCCGGCGGCCCCGCAAAGCATAAAATAGGTCCCTTGGGTTCGCCGACAAGTTTCCTTACGGCCAAATATTCTAAAATTCTTTCTTTTATTTTTTCCAATCCGAAATGGTCCTCGTTTAGAATTTTTTCCGCACGTTTTGTGTCGAGATTATCTTTTGTCCCTTTGCCCCAAGGCATATCTACCAGCCACTGCACATAATTTCTCACTACCGTCGCCTCGGGAGATATGCTCATCATCTTAGAGAGTTTTCCGAGTTCGTTAAAAGCTTTCTCTCTTACCTCTTTAGGCATTGCACTTTTGCGTATTTTATTTTTTAGCGAAGAGAGTTCGGGGTCGTCCCCCTTCCCTAATTCTTTTTGTATCGCTTTCATCTGCTCCTGCAGATAAAATTCCTTTTGAGTCTTGCGTATCTTATCCTTAACTTCCCCGTGAATTTTTTCTTCCACACGTATAAGTTCAATTTCCGTATTTAACAGCTCCGAAACTTTCTTTAATCTCACGGAGGGAATAAACATTTCCAACAACTGCTGTTTAACCTGGGCTTTTAGCGGAAGGTAAGAACAAACGATATCCGCAAGTTTGCCGGGAGTGCCTACCTGTTGTATGGAGTTTAAATAATCGTTTCCTCCCTGCCCGGTTAAAGGAATTTTAGGAGAAGCCATTTTGGCGTTGAGTTTTAAATATTGTTTGAACTCGTTTTTTACCTGTGCCATAAACAAATCTTCTTTTACGATATGCAAAGATGAATCGGAAAGGAACTTTTCTTGACCGCTTTCTTCGTAAGAAACTTCAACCCTAAGAGGCGCCGCTCCATTTTTCGAAACAAATCGGAACGACTCTATCTTCACTCTTTTTATTCCCTCGACAAGAATCTTCAAATAACCCTCCTCCATTTTTATGACTTGGATTATTTCCGACAACGTTCCGACCTTGTATAAATTTTCAGGCTCAATAGTTTCTGTCGAAGGATTTTTTTGAGTCAAAAGAACTATTTTTTTACTTTTATCCGCCCAGGCTGTATCTACGGAATTAATGGACTCTTTTCGTCCGACCAAAAGCGGAACGAGCATGTAGGGGAATACAACCATATCTCTTAATGGCAGAAGCGGGAAAATGTCGCGCGTACTCTTTGCAATATCAGAAGAAATCTTTTCTTTCATATATTTATTTTTAAATAACTCCCCCCTGCTTGCTCCGACGTAACGTCGGAGCGGGCAGGTATATTTACGGATTAGATAGGAGCGGGAAATCCAAATACCTGACTCAATAAATTCATAAATGCTTTTAATATTCTGCCCACGTTATAAATTTATATGTTATCATCTTCGGATTCGGAAAAATCCTCTTCCCTGGAATCTACGCTTTTTCTTGAAGCTATCCTTTGGATATAAACTTTAATCGATGTAATGCTATCTATTCCCATTACGTCTTTGATATATCTTGAAACCAAATCCTGAAATTTGGCAGTAAGCTCAGGAAGATTTACGTCTCTTTCCACAACCAACCGGGTATGAATTTCAATCCCGTCTCTACCGGCTACAACCTGCGGCTTTGCATCTTTTATTTCATGTATTTCCTTGCTTAAACTTTGGACATATCCTTCCAAAGCATCATATGCAACCCGCACTTCTCCCAGCGGATTGCTGAATGCTACCACGGGCATTTTATTTAAATTCTTCACCGCTATAATTATTTCCAAAATTCCTAAAATTATGAAAACGATGCCGGTAGCAAGAATCTTTAGATTGTGCTGTTTAGCCAAAGTATCTATAGTGATAACGTCTAAACTAAACAAAATCATGCTCACACCCAGCATTATAAAAACAACCGTAGCCAAAACCAACATTAAACCGTTGTATATCCTCATTTTTACCTCCCTTTACTATTTGTCCTCGCCTCAACGGCGAAGGCTTTACAGCCCAGTTACCTTTTTTTGTCTTACCAAAATCTTATCAAGAAGTTCCGAGTAATCGTCTCCCTTAATAAAAAGCGGATGCGATATCAGTTGCTTATGAAACGGTATCGTTGTCTTTATGCCTTCTATATTAAATTCATCCAAAGCTCTTCTCATGCGTGCTATGGCTTCGTTTCTGCCTCTTCCCCACGCGATTACTTTCGCCAATAAAGAATCATAATAGGGAGGAGTGTTATATCCATCATAAATATGTGTGTCCACTCTTACAAAAGGCCCGCCCGGCAGTCGAAGTTCAGTTATTTTCCCGGGAGAAGGCAAAAAATCGGCTTGCACATCTTCCGCATTTATCCTGCACTCTATAGCCCATCCTTTAGGCTGAACTGAATTGGAAGAATATCTTATAAGTTCTCCCGAAGTAATGCGGACTTGCTCCTTTACTATATCAATGCTATAAACAACTTCAGTTACGGGATGTTCCACCTGAAGCCTGGTATTCATTTCCATGAAATAAAATCTCCCCAGTTTATCCATAAGAAATTCGATTGTTCCGGCATTAGTATAGTTTATAGCTTTGACCGCTTCTGTCGCATATTTAAAAAGTTTTTTTCTTTCCTTATTGCCCACAACGGGAGAAGGGGATTCTTCCAATAATTTCTGGTATCTCCTTTGAATAGAACAATCTCTCTCTCCGAGAGTGAGCACATTGCCCCTTTTGTCCGCAAGAACCTGGACTTCTATATGGCGGGAACCCGGCATATATTTTTCTATATAAAGGCTCGCATCTCCGAAAGCAACTTCCACTTCTCTTTGGCAGGCGATAAACAAAGAAACCAGTTTACCGTCATTATACGCTATTCTCATGCCTTTGCCGCCGCCGCCTTTTGCGGCCTTTATAATAACAGGATACCCGATTCTTCTTGCGATTTTTAACGCTTCATCTTTATTATTTACCACATCATCGCTTCCGGGAATAGTAGGCACCCCGGCTTTTTTCATAATTTTTCTTGCCTGAACTTTATCGCCCATCAGTCTTATAGCTTCCGCGGAAGGCCCTATGAAACTTATATTACAGGAAGAGCACACATCGGCAAAATGCGCATTCTCCGCTAAAAATCCGTATCCCGGATGTATAGCTTCGACATTCGTTATTTCTGCGGCTGAAATTATAGCCGCCATGTTAAGATAACTTTCCGAAGCGGCGGCAGAACCTATACATATGGATTCGCTGGCAAGTTTGGTATGCAGAGAATCCTTGTCAGCCTGAGAATATACAGCAACGGTGCGGATCCCCATCTCGCGCAGAGTTCTTATAACTCTTATGGCTATTTCACCCCGGTTCGCTACAAGCACTTTTGAGAACATATTTAAATAGTTATTCGGTCAGGGTTACAACACCCGTTCCGTAATTGGGTTACGGTTACGTGTTTTTTAGACGAAAAACGTAACCGAACAACGATACGGGCTTCGTTACCGTTACCGTTTTAGTTATTAAATCAAGTCTTAGGAGCAAGTTCAACCAAAAATAGCGGCTGCCCGAATTGAACGGGTTTTCCATTTTCGGCCAAAACTTTCACAATCTTGCCCTTAACTTCCGCCTTTATTTCGTTCATTATTTTCATCGCTTCTATAATGCACACCGAATCATCTTCTTTGATTTCCTGGCCCACTTCCACAAAAGGCGGAACATCCGGCGCAGGAGCGACATAAAAAGTCCCTATCATGGGAGAAACAATCTCATGCATGTTCTCTTTCGGCTTAACTTCCGGGGCGGGCTGCGCTTTTTGTTCCGAAGACTGCACGGGAACAGTGATAACTTCTATAGGGGTTTCTTTTCGCGGCGGAGTTTGCCTCTCCTTTACTTCCTTTTTTAATTTAAATCTTACTCCATCTTTACTTTCTACTTCCAACTCCGCAATCTTCGCCTTCTGAAAAATCGTGATAATCTTTTTTAATTCTTTTAGGTCCATTATTTCACCCTTTCTAAATACTCGCCGGTACGAGTATCCACTTTTACTATCTCCCCTTCTTTTACAAAAAGGGGCACTTTAATGGTAAGACCTGTTTCCAAAGTTGCGGGTTTCGACCCGCCTGCTGCGGTATCTCCCCTGAATCCCGGGGGGGTTTCTGTTATTTTAAGTCCGACTGAGACGGGAAGTTCTAATGTGATGGGTTCTCCCCCGCTTAAAGCGATAAAAACTGTATCCCCTTCTTTCATATAAAATTTCTGGTCGCCGACTTTTACGGCAGGAAGAGAAATTTCTCTGCCGGTTTCAGTTTCCATAAAATGAAAAAGGTCTCTGTCGCAGTAAAGATATATCACCTCTTTGTCTTCCACTATAACCTGCTGTATTGTTTCGTCAGACCTTAAACTCGGTTCCAAAACCTTGCCCGTAACGATATTTTTCATCCTGACCGACATAGTAGCTCTGCGTTGGGCTACTTTGATATGCTGAAAATCGATGACAGTAAAAATTCCGCCGTTGTAAAAAACAAACATGCCTCTTGTAAATTGATTGGGAACAACGTTTCTGGTTTCCATAATATTTTTTAAGAAGAAACCTGCCCACTGCAAACAGGCAGACCCGCCTGCCAATCACTTTTAGATAAGCGGGTAAGCACCTCACATCCCTTTGAAGTAACCAACACCGTATCTTCTATCCTCACTCCGTATTTATTGGGAATATATATTCCCGGTTCTATTGTTATTACCATCCCTTTTTTCAATTTCACGCTTCCGTGCGAAGAAAGCGTTGGCGCCTCGTGTATATCCAGCCCTACACCGTGCCCAAGCCCGTGAATAAAAAATTGCGCGACATCTTTCTCCCAAAACATCTCGCGCACCAATTTACATAAATCGGAAGTTTTAACCCCTGGCTTGATATTGCTTATTGCGGTTTCTTGGACTTTCAAAACAAGGTTATATATATCTTTTTTCTCCGCGTCCATTATATTTTTACCTATGGTTCGTGTCAAGTCGCAGGCATAACTTTCAAAACTTGCTCCGCAATCCACAATCACGAATTCTTTTTCCTTTAACTTTTCATCTGTCGGATGAGCATGAGGGAAAGACGCCCTGCCCCCGCCGACCACAATGGGTTTGAAAGGCAAATGACCGGAACCTTCTTTTTTAAATCTGTATTCAATTTCATTCTCCAACTCCAACTCACTCGTCTTGCCCCATTTAATATTTTTGAAAATTTCCCCCAAAACCTTATCGACGATATTGCAGGCGCGGCGGATATAAGAAATTTCCTCATCGTCTTTTATTATCCTTAAATTTTCAACCCAATTTTTTACCGGGTGAAGTTTTACCCCGTTAGAAATAGGAAGTGCCTTCGGCATTTCCGTACGGTCACCCAAAGGTGACCTATTTCTAACGGGGTGAATTCCTTTGCAATTTTTCTCAAGTATCTTGAAAAATGCATAGGTAGTATATTCAATTTCAAAAGCTACACTTTTTACGGCCGTTTTAGCGAATAATTTCAGCAAACTTTTCAAAAAAGGTTTTCTCATTTCCGCGATTTCGATATTTTCTTCGCCTTCAATCTCAAGTTTTGCCTGCGCTATATATCGCGAATCCACCAACAAAAAAGTCCCGTTTTTAGTAATCAAAAGCGTCCCTTCTCCCTTAAAAGAAGGGCACAAATAACGAACATTTGCCGGATGGCGTGTTAAAAATAAGTCCAAACCTTCCCGTTTTAACTTTTTTACTATCCTTTTCCTGCGAAATTCATAATTCATATATTTCAATTTTCTAAAAGAAACCTCCCAATTTATGCATAAAATAACACATTTTTAAATAAAAATCAACAAAAATACGCAAAAAACGCTAATTTTTGGGCATTTTTAGCCATTTTTTATTGATTTTATGCTATTTTACAAGATATCAAAGCAAAGGTCGGCTTCGGGAAGCAGAAGTAATAATTTACAGTTCTATTTAGCGGTAAATTCATTAATGATTTCTTTCAGAATTCTCGCTTTCTTTTTAACATCAGTTCGCACGATTTTATCTGTTTTGATTTTTTGCGATGCTTTGTCTAATGAACTTTTCAGGATTTTTAAATCCAGCAAAGCCGCCGCCCTGCAGAAAAAACTCCGCGACCTGCCGTCGTTAAAATCGGCTATCATTGTCTTCAGTAACTTAATGCGGCTTTTCTGTTGTACCATGAATTTTTCAATTCCGTATTTTTTTATGAATTTCAAATTCTGCAGAATTTTTTTATCAGGAGGATAAGAAGAAGAATCCTGCAACTTTTGATATTCTTCGGCGCTTTTGAATTTGGAACACGGAAATTCAAAACACTGGCCACAAACTTCAAGATTCTTTTTCTTGACACAGCAGGTTATAAACGAACAGGACGGGTGCTTCTTGAAAAAATTAGGGCCGGCACAGCCGGGGCACCTTGAAGGACCTACCGTATAAAATCTCGGGCACAAGCCGCAATCAAGTCCGCAGCAACCTATGGTCGGATAAGTTTTCTCAAGTGTATTCATTTAGTTTTATTCCATTAAATCTTCTTTTTAATTATACACAAAACAACATGTTTTTTAGATAAAAACCAAACAAAAAGATACAAAAGAGAGAAATAGTTTTTAACTCATTCAACGGAATCCGCAAATAAAGCTTCGGCGATTTAATCAAATTGACAACAACCGTTGATTCTGAAAAAATATGCTCTACACCTATTTAAATTTTAAATGGGGAGGAGTGGCTGAGCGGTTGAAAGCGGCGGTCTTGAAAACCGTTGGACTCGTAAGAGTCCCAGGGGTTCGAATCCTCTCTCCTCCGCCACGTAATAAATTTCTATGAAATTTAAACGTGGCTTTTATTGCCACGTTAAAAACGAAGTTTTTTTACGTGGCAGGTGCGTTCAAATTACACAGTAATTTGTTACGTACCGCCATAACCAAGATGTTTTATTATACTTACGTTTTACAAAGCCTTAAAGATCAAAGTTTCTATATAGGCTATACGTCCAATTTGGGAAAACGTCTTGAAGAGCATAACGGCAGTTGCTCAATGGCGACGAAGCCTCGCAGGCCTTACAAATTGATTTACTATGAGGCTTTTTTGGATAAAAAAGACGCTAAAGATAGAGAAATTTATCTCAAAAGTGGCTGGGGAAGAAGAAGTATAAAGAAGTTATTAAAGAACTATTTGAGTTAACATGTACAAACTATATACGCCCCGATAGCTTAGTTGGATAGAGCGTTTCCCTGCGGAGGAAATAGTGGCCGTTCGAATCGGCCTCGGGGCACTGGAGAGATGGCTGAGCGGCTTAAAGCGTCCGATTCGAAATCGGATTTCCTGTAAGGGAACGGGGGTTCAAATCCCTCTCTCTCCGCCACGTAATAAATTTCTGCGAAATTTAGACGTGGCTGTCCCGTTTGAATTGCGGAGCAATTCATTACGTGACGCCACATAAAAAAGGAGGGTATCCTATGAACGATAAAGTTCAAGCCCCGGAATGTTGTCCCAAATTCGACCCTTCACGATGGGACGATAAAATTTTTGATTGGGACAACAAGAAATTTATCAAGGATAAAGTCTTCACTCTTTTTTATATGCCAATGAACTTCGCCCAGGTAATAATGCGCCTTGATAAAAAAGTGAAAAAAGCAGGCGCGACAATTCCGGGCGCAATGTGCCTCTGCGACCACACATCAAAATGGAATATGGATATTTATCTTGCAGTTGATAAAGAAATGCCGGAAGCCCAAAATACGGCGCTCAGCGGAAAATTTTTAAGCAAAGTATACGAAGGAGATTTCAAGGAAACCGGCAAGTGGTGCAAGGATTTTGAAAACTACGCGAAAGGCAAAAATCTAAAAATCAAAAAATGGTATATGTGGTACACAACATGCCCAAAATGCGCTAAAAAATACGGAAAGAACTACGTGGCAATCATAGCGGAGGTCACCAATGGATAATATTATCTCTGAAATCCGCAGTAAGCTGAAAAAACACGCAAATGCAAAAACAAGGGAGTCAGCACAGAGATTTTTCAAAGAAAAAATCAAAGCCCACGGCGTAAAAACGCCTCTTGTCGTTAAAATAGCCAAAGAACATTTTCATCTCATAAAACACAAACCCAAAAAAGATATTTTCGCGGCATGCGAAAAATTCCTGCAATCCGCATACATGGAAGAATCTTTTATAGCATTTGACTGGTCGCGTTCGCTCCATAAACATTACGAACCCAGAGATTTTAAAACCTTCGAACGATGGGTCAAAAACCACGTCAGCAACTGGGCGCAGTGCGATGCGCTTTGCAATCACACAATCGGAACATTCGTGGAAAAATATCCGCAGTTTATAAAAGAATTAAAAACTTGGACGAAATCCAAAAACAGATGGGTTCGGCGCGCATCCGCGGTAGCCCTTATCCTTCCCGCAAGAAAAGGAATGTTCCTTAAAGACATTTTTGAAATATGCGACAGTTTACTGAAAGACAAAGATGATATGGTTCGCAAAGGTTACGGCTGGCTGTTAAAAGAAGCAAGCCGAACACATCAAAGAGAAGTTTTTGATTATGTAATGAAAAACAAAGACGTTATGCCCCGCACGGCTTTACGCTATGCGATAGAAAAAATGCCGGAGAAGATGCGTTCTAAAGCCATGGCACGTAATTAATTGCAAAGCAATTAAAACGTGCCTACCACGTTAAAAACGAAGTTTTTTTACGTGGTGACAGGGTGAAAAAATATGAGAAAACAGAAATTTAAACATGTCCCCTTTTCTAAGAGAAATATGTTAGAATCACACTTGTTATATATCTTCAAGTATTAACTTATAAAAAGTTAAATAAAATGAACGATCGTTTACCTTTTCCAAACGCCCCAATTACTGAAGCAATTATAGATATCAGGACAGAATTATCTTCAGAGTTAAATTTAGATGTACTCGCTTCTTATCAAGAACAAATAAAAGACCGTTTTCCAGTTAAGAAAGAAAGATATTCTTGGAGGGGGGGGTTTCAGTTTGGGAAAGGAGCAGAACCTAAAATCTTACAACCTTCTGGAGGTCCAGACGGTTATTTATTTAAATCCACCGATGGAAAAAAGATTGTACAAGCAAGACTTGATGGATTTTCATTTAATAAACTAAAACCCTACGAAGAATGGAAAGTTTTTAGTAAGGAAGCAAAAGAACTATGGGCTCTATATGTACAAATAGTAAAACCTATAAAAGTTACAAGGTTGGCTTTGCGTTATATAAATAGAATAGAAATACCTCTGCCGATTAAAAAATTGAAAGAGTATATTCTAACTCTACCTGAAATTGCTAAAGGACTTCCTAGTTCTTTAGGTAGTTATTTCATGTCATTAGAAATAAGAGAACCCAAGATAGATGCTCGTGCTACAATAATAGGCACTTTTAAACCAGTAAAAGCTGACTCAAAAATATTACCTTTAATCTTTGATATTGATGTATATAAATTAACTACCATTAACCCAATAGATAAATCAATTTGGATTATTATGGATCAATTAAGAACTTTCAAGAATGATATATTCTTTAAAAGCCTTACCAATAAAACAAAGGAGATGTTCAAATGAGTCATATTGTTCCCTGTCAAGAATATAAGGTTTCTCAAGGGTCCCCTATTGCACTTAGTCGCGAATCCTTTACAGTTCGTGCTATACAGAACCAAATTGGGAATATGTACTTTTTGCCTATATCACGACAACAAGATTTACATTGGAAGTTTTCTATATTGGCAAAAACTTGGGAAGAAGAAACCACGTATTTATCTTCTATACAGGATATTTGTATGCATCCAGCTTACCAAAAAATAATCGGCATGGGAGATGAGGCAGTTCCTCTTATACTTAGAGAACTTCAAAAAGAAAAAAATCACTGGTTTTGGGCTTTGGAAGCTATTACAGGTGAGGATCCCGTACAAACACAAAACCGCGGTATTATTGACAAAATGGCTGAAGACTGGATTTTGTGGGGGAAAAGGAATAGAAAATTTTAGATAACAATGATTGATCCCAAGAGCCCAAAAGACCTACATTACAACTGTGTTGCTTGGGCTATGGGTGATAATAGCAAATGGTGGTGGCCAGCAGGGGGCTATTATTGGCCTGTGTCAAAACCCTCCGTCCTTACAGTTGGGACTTTTATAGAATTATTTGAGTTGATAGGGTATGAATGTTGCGACAATGGCAGACTAGAAGACGGGTATAATAAAATAGCTATTTTCTCTGATAACCAACAAAAACCTACTCACGTAGCAAAACAATTGCCGTCAGGACTATGGACGAGCAAGTTGGGGGCTAATATTGATGTTGAACACGAGCTTCTTGATTTGATCCAACATCCTGTATTATCTCGTTTTTATGGAAAAGTAGCAGTTATTATGAAAGTTAAAACTTCAACCAGCTAATGAGCAATTCTCATTTTTATAAATTCCTCCCCTTTTGATTCTCTTTCTCAACCAATCCCAAAACCCCATTGACAAAATAAATAATTGTGCTAAATTAGTGGCGAACCAGAACAAAGTTCGATTCACCATTCCGTCCCGAGTTGGAAGGAATAAATCCCGGACGTTAAAAAAAGTAAAACCTTCGCCGTTCGCGGCGAGGGTTTTTTGTTTTTTACGATGCGCGATTGAGTTTAAAATGCTAATTAAAAAAACGCCCGATACTACGGAAAAACTTGCGATACTGTCGCAGGATTCCAAATACGACCTTGCCTGCGCCTGCGGGACTAAACAGGATGAGCACCGCAAGCGTTCCGGGGATAATAAATGGATATATCCTGTTACGCTTCCTCAAGGCGGATACACTTATCTTTTTAAGACGCTACTTTCTAATGAGTGCATCAACAACTGCAAGTACTGTCCGCTTAGGGTCGGAACGGATACTCGTCGCTGTTCATTAAACCCGGAGGAGTTGGCAAAAACTTTTCTTTCCTATTATAGAGCTTCGAGAGTAAGCGGACTTTTCCTGTCAAGCGGGGTAACCAAGAGCCCTGATGAGACAATGGAGCGCATTAACCGCGTGGCGCTTAATCTGAGGCGGGCGCATTTTAAAGGATATATACATTTAAAAATTATTCCCGGCGCGTCCGACGCGGCCATACGCCAGAGCATTTCACTTGCAAGCGCCGTGTCGCTTAACATCGAAACCGCAGGTGAAAATAATTTCAGGGCTTTGACCACTACCAAGAATTATACCCGCGATATTATCCGGCCGATTCAACTCATCAGCCGTCTTACCTCGCCCGGCTCTGCTTACAGCAGAGTTAAACAGACCACGCAGTTTGTAGTGGGCGCGGCAGAGGAAACAGATAAAGATATTATCGGCTATTCGTGGAACTTATATAAAAATCTGGGATTAAGCCGTATTTATTTCAGCGCCTACCAACGCGGCGCGGGTTCGCCCGAACTTCCGGGTGAATATTCAAGTATTGCCAACAGCGACCTTTTAACACGCGAACACCGGCTCTATCAGACGGACTGGCTTATACGTAAATACGGTTTTTCTGCCGATGAAATTCCTCTTGATGCAAACGGGAATTTGTCGCTTGCTTTCGACCCGAAAGAAATGTGGGCAAGAAAGCATCCGGAATTCTTCCCCGTAAATATAAACAAAGCCGATAAATACCGCCTGCTTCGTGTTCCGGGACTTGGACAAGTGATGATAGGACGGATACTTGCATCGCGAAAAAACGGAACAAAGCTCCGTTCTCTTGAAGGTTTAGGAAGGTACAACAAGTTAATCAAAAAAGCCGAGCAGTATGTTGCGTTTTAGATAGGTATTAGAATTGCTATCCTCTTGACAAATATAAAACTATATTGTATAATTTAATACATAAAATTGTAGGAATATATACAAATAATTGTATGGAATATAAAATAGACAAACAAGGATTATTGGATAGGATTGCGGTTTGGGACAGTTTCCTAAAAAGGAAAGTCCATCTAATTGCCTGCGGCGGAACTGCGCTTACGCTTTTGGGCGTAAAGCCGTCCACCAAAGATATTGACCTTATAGTGCCGAATGTATACGAACATGCACATCTTACAAGCATGTTGAAACAGTTAGGTTATAAATCTGCAAGCGGTTGGGGATGGAAAAGAGATGACGGTTTTATATTTGATTTATTCAGAGGAAAAAGCGTGCATACTACCGAACTGTTGGAATCGCCCTTGGAAAAAGGCAATCATATTTTTGTGAAGGAGTTTAACAGAATTTATCTGGGAATTTTGAATTATTATGACATTATTATAACTAAGTTGTTCAGAGCCGCATCGGTAGATACAGAAGATTGTTTACTCTTGGTGAAAAGTAAGAAAAAAGATATAGATTTAAACCGGTTGGAGGAGCGTTTTAGAAAAACGGCATCTTTTGATATTTCGGAAGATAAGGTAATTAAGAATTTTGCGCATTTTCTAAATATTCTAAAGAAAGAAGGGTTGACCGATGGGAAATGATGAACTTTTAAAGAGGGTGGGCGAGTTGGGTTTTCCTATGTTTAATACTGAAGAAACCCGAAATGCAAATTCAACCTTAACGGACATGGTGAGGTCACAAGACCTTCGTTTTTGGGAAGGATTTCCTGTGGTATTAGCCAATAGCGCTAAAGAAGGTTTATTTAATTATGAGGAAGTCAATAAGTTGCTATTAAACCCTTCCGATAAATCATCTTTTGATTCACTTATGGTTATGTCGCTTGCGGTTTATAAATTTTTCAACCTGCAATTTCCCTGGGTTGACGAATTTTATAAATCGCTTTCGCAAGATAAGGAAAACGAGTTTGCTGTTTTTTTAGAGAAACTCAAGGATAATGCCAATCTCAATGTCGCCGGCAAAGAAATGTCTGCAGAGCGACTAAAAACTGTGTTTGAAAATTATTTCAGCAAGGCGGCGGCAAAAAAACTAAATGAGCTTCTTTCAGAAAAAGACGAGTTGGGCCTTGAATATGCTTTATCTCATGTTTTTTCTCCCAAGCAAAAAGAATTATTTTTAAAGAAACTCCGGGGAGAGGAATTAACTAAGACCGAGAAAGAATACTTCTCAAGAGCGGTAAAAAAGAAAGTCTTGGCTTTGAGTAACCCTCAACTGCAACGAGCAGCTCAAAAACTATCGGAAACGTTTTAACCCCTACTGATTTTCTTTCTTAAATAAATCCAAAAACCTGTCTTCGTAGTGTTTGAAGAGTTCCCATTTATCCAGAAGCGCTTTTAGTTCATAGGCTTTTGTGGTGTCTTTTTTAGCGAGATCAAAGAGTTTTTCTATTCTATTTTTTATGTGAGCGGGGATTTCCGATGTTATGCCCAATTCTTTTTCCAGTTTTTTCGCGACGTCTTCTTCTTCGCCTTCTAATTCCCCTGCCCCTTCCTCTTCCGCGAGCAGGGACTGCCTTACGTGGTCTATCAGCCGCTCTATTTGTCTTTTGCAATCGGCGGCGGCGGATTCCATTTCTTTCATATCTATTTTGATATGTATCATGCTCGCCAAAACCTCAAGCGCAACGAGGCAGGACGGGGTATATTCTATCTGTATCGCGTAAAACGGAAGTTCCGCAAGAAGGCACGCGCCGCTTATCCCGGCTTCTTTTGCCACGCCCAGAAGCAGTCCGTTCAGTCCGCTTATATACGCTTCTTTCATGGGCCTTACACCGTATGCGTTTAATTTATCGATTGTTTTTAGGTCTGTCCCAACGCCCCAGACCCTCAGCCCCTCTCTTTTTTCTTCGTAGATGAGCATTCCGGCAAGAGTGTATATGAATCGAACATCTTTCTTCTTCGCAAATGCGACGATTTCCCGGGCGAGTTCATATTGTCTGGAAGACGAGGGTTGGGCTTCACCGAGAAACAGGATTATATCGTTTTTGGAAGTTGCGTCTTTATAGTAATAAAATCTGCTCTTTGGGAAATACGGGGGTTGAATAATACTGCCTTTTGCGCTTATCGCTGTCGGCGGCGAATAATTATCAGAAGGAATCTCCGCAAATTCTTTCATTTGCAGTTTCTGCATCATATATTCGGCTGTTTTAAAAGCTACTTCGCCCATGCCGGGCCACGCGGCAATCAATATCGGGTTTTTGAATTTCGGTTTTGAACGCAATTTTATCATCTTTTTCAATTAATGATTACACAGATTATAAAAAACGATTACACAGATTATAAAAAATAATTGCTGGAATCCTTTTGTCATTTAATCGCTGAAATCTATTTTATTTTATTAACTTTCGTTTTCATAGCGGCTTTCGCAACTTCTTCGGCAACTTTCACGGCAACTTTTCTATCTAAAGGCGACGGAATAAAGTAATCTTCGCTTAATTTGTTTTTCGGGATAAGAGAAGCAATTGCATATGAAGCGGCAAGTTTCATTTCTTCGTTTATTGCGCTTGCTCTTACTTTGAAAGCGCCTTTGAAAATTCCCGGAAAACCCAAAACATTATTTATCTGGTTCGGAAAATCAGACCTGCCTGTGCCGATTATTCTTGCGCCCGCTTTTTTTGCCTCATCGGGCATTATTTCGGGAATCGGATTTGACATCGCAAATATTATCGGGTCTTTTTCCATTGTTCTAATCATTTCACCTGTTACGCAATTGGATGCAGAAACACCGACAAACAAATTGCTTGAACGCATAGCATCTTTTAAGCTGCCTTTTAAATTGTTTTTATTTGTAATTTTAGCGATTTCCTCTTTGATGAAATTCATATTTTCTTTTCTACCCTCATAGATAATTCCGTTTCTATCGCATAATAAAACATCTTTTACTCCTGCACTAAGTAAAAATTTGGCAATTGCAATGCCTGCGGCGCCTGCACCGTTGATAACTGCCTTAACCTGCGAAATTTTTCTCGTCGTCAGTTTTAATGCATTAATTAGTGCGGCAAATACCACGACTGCGGTTCCGTGCTGGTCATCATGGAATACGGGAATACTTAATGTCTTTTTTAATTTTTCTTCGACCAGAAAACAGCGCGGAGAAGAAATATCTTCCAAATTTATGCCGCCGAAACTCGGCTGGAGATGTTTTACGCACTCGCAGATTTCGTCCACGTCCTGTGTGTCCAAACAAATAGGGAAAGCATCCACACCGGCAAGTTCTTTAAATAGAAGGCATTTGCCTTCCATAACGGGCATTGCGCCTTCGGCGCCGATATTGCCCAAGCCCAAGACAGCTGACCCGTCGGAGACAACGGCAACGAGATTTCCTCTGCCGGTGTAAAGATAAGATTTATGCTTATCTTTTGCGATTTCGTTGGAAGGTTGTGCTACGCCCGGCGTATATAATAGAGATAAATCGTTTTTTGTTTTAAGAGGCTTCTTGGAAATTATCTCAAGTTTACCTTTTAATTTTTTGTGTAATTTTACGGACTGCGAATAGACATTTTTCATTGTTATTTCCTTTTCTTTTTTACGGGACTCGCCCCGTTAGATCCGTAAGAAAATAAATTTTCAACGGGGTTAGAGATTTTTAAAACCATTAAATATTCCTTAACTAGACAAGTAATTATCACACTATATAATATTTTCACGCAACTTATTTAAATCTCTTTACGGGGTCTACTCCGGGTCTCAAATATTCTGCTTTTAAAGTCAAAGCCGAAAACTTGCCCGCTTTCTTTATTTTATCACGCGACATAAAAGCGATATCAGAAGCCCTTATATAATTTAGAGAAAGCGGAGCAAATAAAGCCAAACTGCCAAGTTTTTTCTTTATCAAAGACTTATGCCTTAATGCGGCTTCTCCGACAAATATTGTCGGTTTATTTATTTTTTTTAGCCGCTGTTCAATATCGAAAACCGCTTCTTTTTCTATTTTTTTAACATTCTTGCCGGAAATTTTATATATTGCCGAATATACATCCCCGCCTGCTTGCTTAGCGTCGAAGCGGGCAGGTTGTCCTCGCGAAGAAATCAAAGGGCAAATCTGATAATTGCAGTAAGAAAGATTATCCGCGAGAGCATCCATCGTTGATATGCCTACCAGCGGAATATCCAGCCCCATGGCCAACCCTTTCGCGACGGACATGCCCATTCTGCTTCCGGTAAATAGCCCCGGACCTTTTGTAACGGCTATGCCGTCCAAATCTTCTTTTTTTATGCCGATTTTCTTTCCTAATTCATCTATTGACGGGACCAATATTTTCGAGAGCCGCTCGTAAGAATCGAATACGTATTCGCCGAGCAGTTTTTCCCCGTCTATTATCGCTACACTCCAGACTAAAGTGGAGGTTTGAATACCCAAGACTTTAGAATTTCTTTTGTTTTCCATTTCTAAGTCCTAACGGAACTACATTCCTATTAAAAAAAGCAATTAATCTGATTAAAGTAGCCTACATAAAAAGAAATAACTATATAGCCGATATAACACGCCACCGCAAGATATACCAAGAAGGGCGCGACTACGACGATTCTTTTTATGGTGGCATCGCTTTCTTCCTCGTAATACTTGCCTATCTTGTCAAGCATATCATCGATTTTTCCGCTCTCTTCACCGGCGGACAGCATTTCGATAACAAGGCTGGGGAAATACCTTACCTTTGTAAATGCCGACGTCAAATTTCCTCCACGTTCGATATCGGGAAGAATTTTTAAAATGGAATTTGCGATGGGTATGCTGCCACAGCCGTCCGCGGAAATCTGCACGGCTCTGACCATATTTTCTCCCGCGCTATGCAGCGCACTCAAATTCCACATGAAACGGGCTATTGCAAGTTTTTTTATCAACGGACCTATTACTGGCACGCAGCCGAAAATATACTGGAAAAATTTTCGTAGCCCGAAATTTCTATTGGAAATCTTTACTATCAATAATATAAGCAGGAAAAAACCATATAATAAGGTCAACCTTCCTAAAACTGTCTTCAAAAATGGAGCAAAACCTTCAAGGAAAAGGGTGGGAATTGCGGGAATAAAAATTACGGCATGGATAAGAAGCACAGGATATATAAAACCGAGCATCAATTTTGTCTGATTTTTGTAGTTGCGGTCGAGATTATCCCCGATTCTAAAAAGGCTCTTGTCTAATTTACCGGATTTTTCCCCTATTTCTATAATTCTAAGTTGCAGCGAAGAAAAAACATGGGGATAAATTCCCATTGCTTGGGTCAAAGTTGCGCCTTTTTCAATTTCCGTCCTGACGCCGCGAATAATACCCTTTAACTGGAAATTTACTGTGGAATTTTCCAGGGAACGAAGCGCCTGGAGAACATTTACGCCGGCATTAACCAGTGTGCCAAATTCGTGATAAAAACTAGCTAATCCTTTTTGTGTTATCATTTCAAAGCATATATTATTGGAATTAAAGGTAAAAGGCAAAAGTAAAAAGGTAAAACTACAACCCAAAATTCAAAATTAATATCTTTTATTATTTTGGTTTTATCTTTTAACTTGTGGTTTCCCTCTGGAATTCGAAGAATTCCGAGGACTTTGGTCCCTGAAATTGCATCCGCAATTTCTAGGGGTGCCTTTTGCGTTTTTACTTTTAAGTTTCGAGTTTGGTTAGTTTGCAAAAAAGAATCATATTGATATAATCCGAAACTTAAGCAGAGAATTAATATGCGACAAAGAATATTGACCGGTGACCGCCCTACGGGAAAACTGCACTTAGGGCATTATGTGGGCAGTTTAAGAAACAGGGTAAAACTGCAGGAAGATTATGAGTGCTTTTTCATAATCGCCGACTTGCACACCCTTACCACAAAACCCGAGTCGGGAAGCATAAGCGAAGTGCCTGCGAACATCAAAGAAATGGTTTTGGATTATCTCTCGGTGGGAATAGACCCTAAAAAATCCACGGTTTTTGTGCAGTCAAAAATACAGGAAATCTCGGAACTCACGCTTCTTTTTTCTATGCTGGTAAGTATATCAAGACTGCAAAGAATTCCCACCCTAAAAGATATGATCAGGGATTTGAAAATAGAAAATCCCTCTTACGGGCTTTTGGGATATCCGGTGCTTCAGGCCGCTGATATTTTAATCGTAAGGGCAAATCTCGTTCCCGTAGGTAAAGACCAGCAGTCGCATGTGGAACTTACAAGGGAAATCGCCCGAAGGTTTAACGGTTTATACGGGCAGGTTTTCCCCGAAACCGAAGCATTAATAGGAGACGTCGCCACATTAGTTGGAACCGACGGCAAAGCGAAAATGAGCAAGTCGCTGGATAACTGCATATATCTTTCGGATTCGCCCGAGACAGTAAAAATGAAAATCACAAAAATGTATACCGACCCCTCAAGAATTCACCCGACAGACCCGGGGCACGTGGAAGGAAATCCCGTCTTTATATATCACGACGCTTTCAATAAAAACAAACAAGAAATCGAAGATTTGAAAAAAAGATATAAAAAAGGCTCTGTAGGGGATGTGGAAGTAAAACAAAAATTGACTAAAGCTCTTAACGATTTTTTGGACCCGATAAGAGAAAGAAGAAACAAGTTTGAAAACAAGAAAGGACTTGTAGAAGAGATACTGGCTGAAGGAAATAAAAAAACCAAAGCGGAAGCGCAAAAAACATTGCATCTTGTTAAAAAGGCAATGGGGTTGGATTATTTTAAAGGATAGGATTTAAAAATAAACCTATCCTTGATTACGCAGATTTATGAAAGATTACGCCGATTAAAGATTTAGGTAATCTGTGTAATCTCGTATTTCTAATCGGTGTAATCATATATTTATTATTGAACTTGCCCCGTTAGAAATTTAATATAATGTCTGATGATTATTACGCAGCATTGCAGACTATACTTAGTGAAAATAGATACACAGGTCTTTTAAATATTGATTAACAGATTAAAAATCGGGCTTGCCCCGTTAGAAATTTAATATAATGCCTGATGATTATTACACAGCATTGCAGACTATGCTTAGTGAAAATAGATACCCAGGTCTTTTAAATTTCTAACGGGGCTTGACTTAAAGAATTCTATTTGTTAAATTCCCTAAAATTTTGTAATCTTTAAAATCATTAAAAGGAGGAAGTCAGAAATGAAAATAAAAGTAGACGAGGAACTCTGCACAGGATGCGGTTTGTGTTCAGATAATTGCTCTGAAGTTTTCGAACTCACGGACGATATTGCTCAAGTTGTAGTCGATGAAATACCTCCTGAACATGAAGACTGCGTAAGAGATGCGGTCGATGATTGCCCCGTTGAAGCGATAACGATTATCGAAGAATAAAATATAAAAATCTTTAAAATCATCCAGAAGGGCTATTTTTTTGTTTTAATTTGGGAAAACTAAAATGATAAAAAAAATGGTTGAAATACGGTGGCACGGAAGAGGCGGGCAGGGAGCAAAGACGGCCGCGCTTCTGTTTGCGGATGCGGCAATGGGCTCGGGTAAATTCATACAGGCCTTTCCCGAATACGGGCCGGAAAGGATGGGCGCGCCCGTGCAATCCTTTGACCGCTTAAGCGACGAACCCATCACAGTCCACTGCGGAGTAACTTCCCCGGATATAGTCGCAATTCTCGACCTGACTCTTACGGCAACCGTCGATGTTACGGCAGGACTTTCTGATGACGGGATAATTATCATTAATACTCCTCTTACTCCCTCCGAAATACGAAAAGAAATGGGAATCAGCGGAAAGAAAATCTTTAGCGTCGATGCGTCCGGAATCTCAAAGAACACTTTGGGAAAAGAAATTCCGAATACTCCGATGTTGGGCGCACTTATAAAGGTCAGCGGGTTGTTGGACATAGAAAGCGTCCTTGAAGATACAAGAAAAAAATTAGAAAAAAAATTCAGAACAAAACCGGAGCTTATAGAGGGCAATATTAAGGCGATTAGAAGAGCTTACGAGGAGGTAAAGGGTGAGTGACAAAAAACAACCGGAAGGATGGAAACAACTGCCTATAGGCGGAGCCATACTCGAAGGCGGCACAGCCAAGAAATATAAGACAGGTGACTGGAGAAACATCCGCCCTGTATGGAACAAAGATAAATGCATCAATTGCTTGAGATGTTGGATTTACTGTCCCGATTCCTCCATAATTCTTAAAGACGGCAAAGTTGCGGGAATAGATTTGGAACACTGCAAAGGTTGCGGTATCTGCAGCCAGGAATGTCCCGTCAAACCTGAAAAGGCAATCAAGATGGTATCGGAAAAAGAAACGAAATGATAAACAACAGAGGACAGAAAACAGAAAAATCTGACATCTGAATTCTGATTTCTGTATTCTGAAAAAGAGGAGCAGATGCGAAAAAAACTTGCGATAACAGGGAACGAAGCCATGGCATATGCTATGAAACAGATAAATCCCGATGTCGTGGCTGCATATCCTATAACCCCGGCCACCGAAATTGTTCAGATATTTTCACAATATGTGGCGGACGGGGAAGTTGATACGGAATTCGTGGCAGTGGAGAGCGAACACAGCGCTATGAGCGCGACAATAGGCGCGTCAGCCGCGGGCTCAAGAGCAATGACGGCAACCTCATCTCAAGGTTTGGCATTGATGTGGGAGATGCTGTATATCGCCTCAGCGCTTCGTCTTCCGATCGTTATGCCCGAAGTGAACAGAAGTTTGAGCGCGCCGATTAACATCCATGCCGACCATTCCGATACTATGGGAGCAAGGGACTCGGGTTGGATACAAATTTACTGCGAAAATTCGCAGGAAGCATACGACTCACTCATTCAGGCAGTAAGAATCGCCGAAGAATGCCTATTGCCCATCATGGTAACGATAGACGGTTTTATTATCAGCCACGCCATGGAAGCGGTAGAAACTTTTGATAACAAAGAAGTTCAGGATTTTATCGGTAAATATAAACCTGTTCATCCACTATTAGATATTGAACATCCTATAACAATCGGGGCGATAGATTTTACGGATTATTATTTCGAACACAAGCGTTCACAGATAGAAGCAATGAACAATGTTATGCCTGTTATTATGAAAATTTCCGAAGAATTTAAAAAAACTTTTGGGCGTAGTTACGGACTTTTTGAAGAATATATGATGAAAGATGCGGAAACTGCAATAGTAGTCATCGGCTCTACGGCGGGTACTGCAAAAGCCGCGGTAAATAACTTAAGAAAACAGGGAAAGAAAGTAGGGCTTTTGAAAATCCGCGTTTTTAGGCCCTTCCCCGCAAAAGAAATAAGCGAAGCTCTGTCAAAATTAAAAGCGGTCGCCATTTTGGACCGCTCGGCCGGAGTAAACGCTTATACTGCTCCTTTATTTACGGAAATTTCGTCCGCTTTATATACTCATGGAAATAATTCTAAAGCGGTCAATTACGTTTACGGTTTGGGCGGAAGAGATATTTTTGTCGAAGATATTGAAAATGTTTATAAAGATTTGGAAAAAATCGTAACAACAGGAAAAGTAGAAAACCTGATTAATTACATAGGGGTGAGGGAATAATATAAATTAAAAATGGAAATACATGGAAATAAGGTAGAAATATGTGGAAATACGATAGAGAGACACAAAGATACAAGGTATTTCTATGGTATTTCAATTTATTTCAATTATATTTCTACATAATTGGAGTGGTTAAACAATGCCGAGCTTAAAAGAATTAGCCAAAGAAAAAGATTTACTGTCAGGCGGACATAGATTATGTTCGGGATGCGGCGCGAGTATTGCCGCAAGACAAGTGCTTTTAGCCGCACCCAAACCTTTAGTTGTTACTTGCGCGACGGGTTGCCTTGAAGTAGCAACAACAATATTTCCTTATACTGCATGGGAAATGCCGTGGTTCCATAGTGCATTTGAGAATTCTGCGGCAACATGCAGCGGAATAGAATCCGCATATGAAGCACTTAAAAAGAAAGGTAAACTTCCTGTAGATAAAAAGATAAATTTTATAGCTTTCGGCGGAGACGGCGGAACTTATGACATCGGCCTTCAATCATTATCAGGTGCTATGGAAAGAGGACACAGGATGCTTTACGTATGCTATAACAATCAAGCATATATGAACTGCTTAAGCACTTCATCATTAATAATGACAAAAGAAGGACTTAAAAAAATAACTGATATAAAAGAAGGTGATATGGTCTACGCATTTGACCAAAAGACTTATCAGCCGATTTTGAAGAAATGTAGTGGGGTTTTTGATAACGGAATAAAGCCCGTTTATGAACTTAAAACCCTACACCACTCAATAAAAGCAACATCTAATCATCCGTTTCTGATTTTGAAAAGAAACGGGAGGGGTAGAAAAAATACTTTTGTTTGGAAAACCTTAGCTGAAATTGAAACAGGAAATGAGGTTGTCGTTTTTAAAAATATAAATCCAGGGAAAACTGCTGAATTTCATTTTACAAAAGCCACTACAGAAGACTATAAAGTAAATAGACTAAATGATGTTAATATACCACAATCTTCCACTCCTGATTTGATGAAGTATTTAGGTCTATATGTTGGGGACGGTTGGGTAAGAACTGGAAAAGGCGAGGTGGGTTTCGCCTTGCCTGAGAAGAAAATTGCGAGGAAGATATTGTTTGCTCTTCACACTAAAATTTTTGGCGGAAATTTAAGGGCCGATGAAATATATTTGAATGCAAACTCTGTAAATTTAGCGAGATTTATTGATTCTTTGGGTTTTAGAAAAGGAGCGAGAAACAAGACAATTCCACCGTGGATATTTACCTTACCGAAAGAAGAAAGAGAAAATTTTGTTGAAGGGCTACTCTTATCAGATGGCTACAAAATAGGAAATAGTTATAGATATGTTTCAGCAAGTTCTGAACTTCTTAGAACTCTGAGACTCCTGCTTCAGATTACGGATTATAGAGTCGGAGATATTCATTGGCAAACTAAAGAGAAGGGCACAAAATGTGTAAATAGAAAACTCTTAAAAGATGCTAAATATGGTTATGTATGTTTTAGTAAAAAAAGGAAATGGAACACAGAAAAATACCCAAATCAATACAGGTACCAAAATTTCTTAATTGAGAATAAATATTTTAATACCGAAAAAGTAAAAAGCATAAGATTAATAGGAGAAGAACCCACATTAGATTTAAGAGTTGAAGATGAACACAATTTTATTGCAGATGGGATAGTAGTTCATAACACCGGCATACAGCGCTCATCGGCTACGCCGAAAGGCGGATTTACTACAACATCTCCCGCAGGAAAGGTGAAACACGGTAAAGACCAACTTCGCAAAGATTTGACAGAAATAATAGTTGCACATAATGTCCCGTATGCCGCGCAGACGGTAGTGGGAGACTGGAGAGATTTGACGACAAAAGTGCAAAAAGCACTTTCAAAAGACGGTCCCAGTTTCATTAATATTCTCTCACCCTGCCGCTTGGGATGGGGGTGCGCGCCGGAGAAAACGCTTGAAATAGGCCGCCTTGCCGCAGATACGTGTTTCTGGCCCTTATATGAAGTCGAAGACGGCAAATATAAAATCACTTATAAACCAAAAGAGAAAAAGCCCATCGAAGAATTATTGAAACTCCAGCAAAGGTTCAAACACCTTTTCAAGAAAGGCAGCGAAGCGCTTCTTGCGGAAATACAGGAAGATATAGATAAGAAATGGAACAAACTTCTTAAAATGGAAAGTAGCGAGTAGAATGAAAAGAAATGAAACGAGTATTTCTCTCTCTACTCTCTTCTCTCTACTCTCTACTTAATTTAAAGGTGAAAAATGAAAGAAAGAGGTTTTTTAGACAGCAGATTAACAAATGAAGAAATAAAAACTTTACAAGAAACTGCCCGACTGTGCAGGGGCGATATTATAAAAATGACGACTTTGGCGGCTTCAGGACATCCGGGCGGCTCTTTGTCCTTGATAGATATACTTGTCACATTGTTTTCACACGCAAATGTCAACCCGAAAGACCCATATAATTCCTTAAGAGATAGAATTGTAGTCTCATGCGGGCATATTTCTCCCGGAGTATATGCGGCTTTAGGAAGACTGAAATTCGTAAACACGGATGATGCAATAGCAGGTTTCAGAAAAACAGGGAGCCCCTTTGAAGGACATGTGGAAAGAGATGTCCCGGGAATAGAATGGTCAACAGGTAACTTAGGGCAGGGGCTTTCCGCGGGATGCGGTTTTGCAATGGCGTCGAGAATAAAAAAAGAAAACTGGAATGTATTTACGGTAATGGGCGACGGCGAACAGGCAAAAGGACAAATCGCCGAAGCAAGAAGGTTTGCGGTTAAATACGGGCTTTCGAACCTTACCGTTATTATAGATTATAACCAACTGCAGATTTCCGGCTGGATTCACGACATAATGCCTCAAAATATAAAAAAGAACTATGAATCGGACGGATGGAAAGTCTTGGAAATCAACGGACATGACTATGAGGAAATTTACAGGGCCTTAAGAGAAGGAGCCCACAGCAAAAATAAATTAATCGCAATTATTGCCCGAACCTCTATGGGTAAAGGTATCTCTTTCATAGAAAACAAACATGAATATCACGGCAAGCCTCTAAGCATCGAACAGTATCAGCAAGCAATAAAAGAACTCGGCATGGAAGATGATTTGGATAAATACAAACGAATGAGAACGGACTATAGCACGCCTCAACTAAAGAAAAGACCGGAAATAAAAATCAACATAGATACAGGCACGCCGTTTACATATACGGCCGCGGACAAAACAGACAACAGGAGCGCTTTCGGTAAGGCCTTGGCAGATATCGGCAAACGCAACTTTAATATTCAGGGAAAAAACCCAATTGCGGTTCTGGACTGCGACTTAGCGACTTCGGTAAAAACCGATTCCTTTGCAAAAGAATGTTCGTGTAATTTTATGCAGGCAGGTATTCAGGAACACAATACCGCAACAATCGCGGGAGCCCTTTCGACCGAAAGCATAGTCTCTTTCTTTGCCGATTTCGGAGTATTCGGCGTGGATGAAACTTACAACCAGCATAGGCTCAACGACATAAACCACACAAATTTAAAAGTAGTATGCACTCACTGCGGTTTGGATGTGGGTGAAGACGGAAAAACTCATCAATGTATAGATTATATAGGCGTTATGAAAAATCTTTTCGGATATAAAGTAATAGTCCCGGCGGACCCGAACCAAACCGATAGAGCCATAAGATATATAGCAAAAGAAAAAGGCAACTTCGTTGTTATTATGGGAAGGTCAAAACTCACTCCGCTTCTTGACGAAAACAAAAATCCCATATTCGGGGAAAACTACGAGTTCCAATACGGTAAAGCCGATATTTTAAGAGAAGGAAAAGATGCCGCGATTATTGCCTGCGGAGCAATCGCCGAAAAAGCCATCAAAGCATCCGAATCCTTAAAACAAAAAGGGATTTACGTAAAAGTTTTAAACATAGCTTGTCCCTGCGACATAGACAAAGAAGCGGTCAAACAAGCCGCAACAACAGGAATCATACTGACACTTGAAGACCATAATAAAAACACCGGGTTGGGTTCTATGGTAGCGCAGGTATTGGCGGAAGAATCTCTTTCTGTAAAATTCATCCGACTGGGTGTTGCCCGCTACGGTGAATCCGGAAAACCCGACGAACTCTACAAAATATTCGGCATGGATGAAGAAAGCATTGCAAAAGCGATACTATCCAACATAAAAAAATCTTGATATTCTTTTAACTTCCCCATAAAAACAAATCCGTAAAATGGAATTAGGGCTTGTAATTCCCCATTTGGAAAAGTATTACCAAAAAGGAGACTTCTATAAAATAATAGATTCTCTCCAAAAAGCCCAAGTCTGCGAAATAGAGCCGCACGGGTCGTTTCTGTTAGGCAAAAGACCACAAACACTCGCCCGGTTAAACCAAGATTTATCGGAAAGAAATATAATCATATCCTCCGTTCACGCGCCCTTCGACGAAGGCAAAGATATAGCAAGCCCTAATTTTTTTGTCAGAAAAAGGACTATAAACGAACATATTGAGGTGATGAGAAGAATGATTATCACAAAAACAGAAGTTCTAACTATCCATCCCGGAGCAAGGCCGAAACCGTTGAAAGAAGAGGAAATTCCTATAAGAGAAAAAATATTCAGGAAAAGCCTTGAAACTCTCCTAAAAAATGCGGAAAAATTGAAGATAAAACTTGCCGTAGAAAACATGCTTCCCGGGCGGCCTTTCGATAAAATAGACGCTATTAAAAAAATACTGAATGAATTCCATTCGCCGTTTTTGGGCGTGTGTTTCGATACGGGACATGCTAACGTAACCGAAGGCATCCCGGAAATATTCGGGACAATAAAAGATTTTATCTTTGATTTCCATATACACGATAACGACGGAACAAAAGACATGCATCTGCAGCCTCCTTACGGAAACATCGACTGGGCGGAATTCTTCACTCTGGCCGAAAACATAAATTACAAAAGACCTTTGATGGTCGAGTCAATGCCGTGGCAGGGACGCGAAGTAGAATGGATGTTTAAAGAAATCCGGATGTTAAAGGACAAAAAAATACTGATAAACCCTCACACCAAAGATTTTGGTGTGGGGGCACGCCCTCATTATTTAAAATGCTTAAAATGCAATCATTTTATTTATCAAACAGCATCTTCTCCTATATGTTATTGCAATTTCCCCGCATAAGGGCGCAAGTTTGAAGAATAATCCCTATAAGTAATATAATTGCCTGTTGACGAGAGGAGGTAAAGCGAATATGAAAGTTGCACTCGTATATTTTTCCTTGACCGGCAACACCGAAAAAACTGCAATAGGAATTAAACAATGTCTTGAAAAGAGAAATATAAAAGTTTCTCTCATGAAACTGGAAGGGAAATTCGGGACCTTCATGGGAAACTCCATAAAAGCGCTTTTTCGCATAAAAGCGAAAGCCGAACAACATCCCGATTGGGAAATGAAAGAATTTGACTTTGTCATAGTGGGAAGCCCGGTTTGGGCGTTTTCTCCAACACCGCAAGTCAATACATTCTTAAAAAAATGCAGCGGCCTGGAAGGTAAAAGAGGAGTGATCTTCGTGACATATGGCACCGGGACGGGCAAGAACAGAGCGCTAAAAATAATGAAAAAAGAATTATCGGCAAAAGGATTGAAAGAGATTTATTCTTTTTCCTTATCCGATAAAATAATTGCGGATAACGAAAAACTGAATAAAAAAATAGAGTTCATCCTTGAATCATCCCCGATTCCTTTTCCCGTGAAAACCGAAGAAAAAGAAATTTAATCTGATAAAATAAATAAAGATGAGGAGAATTTAAAAAAGAAGATGGGATTCGATCTCCTTTATCTTATGAAAAAAGGGGGCACAAATGGATAAAAAAACAATATTATTAGTGGAAGATGACACGATTGTAAGACAGACGTTAAAAACAATGATAGAAAACAATTGCGGTTATGAAGTTATAGAAGCACCGAGCGGCGCGTCCGCAATAAATATTCTCTCGTCAAAAAAACCAAAACTTAACGCGGCAATATTGGATATAATGATGGCGGCCGGACACGGCGGTTCGGTGGGAGATTATCTAAAGAACCACCCGCCATATGACATGCTTCTAATAATTTATTACACTGCTCTCGATAAAAAGCAATTCGACAATAAGATTTTGGAAGGCGCTGTTTATATAAATAAGCAGACCGGCGGACTTAAAAAATTGGAAGAAATTTTAAAAGAACAGGTAGGATAGGGAAACTTAAGGTTAACAAAGGTTAAAAGAGGTTAACAACAGTTAACAATGGTTACAAAAATAGGAAACCGTCAGGGAGCAACCTATGTTAACCCATATTAACCATTATTAACCTGTATTAACTTTTTTTACTTGGAGAGGTGGCTGAGTGGCTGAAAGCAGCTGCCTGCTAAGCAGTTGTGGGAGTAATCCCACCTTGGGTTCGAATCCCAACCTCTCCGCCACGTAATAAATTTCTGCGAAATTTAAACGTGGCTTTACCACGTTAAATCGGAGATTTTTACGTGGCAGTCACGTTTGAATTGCGAAACAATTCATTACGTGACGCCATAGAAGACCGCGAAGGCGAGCAGGATATTAAGATGGATACGGTACGCAATTCTAGAATTAAATTGATTCTTATAATATAAATAAAGTCTACGCTTTACTTTTAAAATGTAATGATAATTCCTTAATTGCAATTAATATAAATGGCATTTGTGGAACTATATCTTCCAAATCAATATTTATTAAATAATTATGAGCCGCTGAATCACCTAAAAACTTTATACCATTGATATTTTTTGCGGTTTTTGCATTAAGTATAGGTTTACCTTTAATTTTATTTGTAGAAGCTATTTTTATTAATTTATTCAGTTCATGATACTTATTTGGTGAATCTTTATCTTCTATTTTATTTATCATATTATTATTGGCAAAAGCATAAAATATTGACTTTTCAAGAATTTTTCTAAGAATAAACGCTGTACAATTTCCACTTCTTTTATAAACTAATTTTAAGTCTTCTAGTTCAACAGGAAAATTATTCATCATTTTCTGTTCTAATTGTTTAGAAATTAATAATTGAGAAACATGTTCATCATGCATTTCAAGGTCTATTCCATCTAAAATTATAAATATTTCTGAAATTGCCTTTATTTTTTCTTTATTTTTTCTTGGTTCATTAAATAATTTAACTATTGTATTAATTTGATTCTCATAATTAAGAATCCCTTTATTATTCTTTGGCAGAATACGAAATAAAGTTTTCATTTCTTTTTCTAAGGACAATTTTTGAGAAAAATAATTTTCCGTATATACGCTGTTACCAGGATATTTTTTTAATTTATTTATTATTGATTTTAATGATTTTAACTCCTCTTTTATTGTATTCATTGCTTTATTCATCTTTTCTCTACATAACCCCATATTTTGTCTTTTTTAATTCTTGTTAGTTCTTTTCCTAGAAATCTACGCCTCATTTTTTCATCTATTACCTCTCGTTGATAAAATATTCCTTTCTCTTCTAACTTTGATTTTATTTCTGCAATCTTTTTAGGGGCCTTAAAAAAACCATCACTTATTAAATCAATTATATTCAAGGCTAACTTACCTTGACTAATATTCTTCCTTATTTTATTCGGTAAGGAATGTGGATTTTGTTTAATATACCCTTCATTCACTATTATTTCTCTTACTAGATCACATGCCTTGCTTATACCTAAATCTGTAATCTCAAATGTATTTTCACTTTTCTTCTTTTTTACATTTACTTTTACTAAAATAGGTTTTACACTTCTTAAATAAACATTAAGATTTGGTAGTTCTGAAAATCCAAATAATTTCATCTTCTTAATAATTTCTGAAGTCAAGCACCTTCTTTTACCGCCTAAAATATAATTCGCGATTAAGTATAATAAGACATATTGAACTTGACTTGATTTTCCTGTTTCATTCCCAAAATCACATGTTACTATAATAGACCTATTACTATCTACATCATATACTAGATCTAATTCATCGCTTTTGACTTTAAAATATTCTGTTAATTTTCTTTTCTCTTCATTATCGCTATTTATTTTTTGATGTTTTGTATAATTATATTTCTTTCCAATTGCTTCACTTTCCTTTCTTTCTATCTTTCCATTTTCTTTATTATTAAGTATATCTTCCAATATTACCTTAAATGCAGTTATCTTCAGTTTTATATCTTCTATGTTTTTTACAGATTCTTCTGCTATTTTTATTGCATTTTTATAATTTTTTTCTTCTTTAATCATTGTTTTATTAAATTTTCTTCTACATACTCTATCCCATCAATTGTTATTGAAAAACTTTTTTTCCCATCAACCCTTTCATCATTATTCATTATGAATCCTCTCTTTAAGAGGCTATTAAATTCTACTGCCATATTTTTTGATTTTGGAATTAAAGAATATTTATATTCACTTTCAATATCACTTTTTGTAAATATAGGCTTATTCTTTATTTTTAATAAATAATATGCCATTGATAATATTTTATCAGTATGGCTTTTGGCATTTAATCTTCTTAAAAAGCTTGCATAAGTCTTTATTCCTTTTATATTTATTTCATTTTCATTATCTTCTGATTTATCATATTTTATATCTATATCTCTATATTTCGTTCCAGAATTTAATAGGTATTCTAGAACTACTTTAAAAGCCAGATTCTTATAATCTTTTTCAATTTTAGTTGTTTCTTCAACACATTCCTTTGCTAATTTAATAGAACTTTTTATGTGCTCTTTAATATTTGCCATATTTACCTCTCTTTTTTTCATATTTTGTTTACATATTTTTATGTATTAACATTATTTCCCGTATATATTAATACATTTTCATAAAATATTTTTTCCATACGAATTATCATATTAATAGATAATTATATAAAATACTATCAGCATTGTCAAGTCCAAAGCCATTTAGATTTTGGGTTTATTTATTCACAGCAGCCGAGCACATGCAATGCCATTCGTTCACTGTGAATATTCGGGTTTGCTTTGGGTGGAGTAGTCATTGTTAAATATTTCTTAAATGACGCTTGTCCTTATGAAGTGTATTAGATATAATGATTTTAAAAGTTTTTCCTGAAAGTCCTGATCCGCCAAACACAAAAATAATCAATACATATTAGTTCGATTTTGACTACATGATGAATACAAAAAAGAAATTGGCCTTTGCTGGAGGAAGGGGCAGGAAGGGTAATATTGCAAGGTGCCTTACATTAATTAGGGAGGATTTGGAACCGATAAAGAAGGCCAAGAATATTCTTATTAAACCCAATTTGGTAGCATTCATACCGCATTTTGCCAATACTCATATAGATGCAGTAGAGGCCGTGATAGAATTCATAAGGGATATTATTCCCTACACTCCCATTACTGTCGGAGAATCTTCTGCCAGTGCTTTTTATAACGGGATTTCCACTGCAAAGGTGTTTGAAGATTGTGATTACACCCGGCTTGAGAAAAAATATTACAATGTTTCTTTGACTCACTTTGACGAAGATAAAGAATTTCTATACAGTCCTATTCTTTCCACAGTTGGTGATACGCAACTGAGGATCACCAAGCGTGCTAATGATTTTGACTATAAAATCTCCTTGTCAATCCCTAAAACACACAATTTTGCCATTGCAACATTCGGCATAAAGAATATGGCAGGCCTTGTAATGCGGCAGGATATGTCAATGATTCACGGGATGAAAGGCGGTGTCGGGGTGGACGCTCCCAAAACGCTCTTGGATAAACTGCCGCCGGGAACAGTTTCAAGAGCAAGAAGAATTTTGCCCAACCGGCTTATTAATTTCTTGTTCAGGCAATATCCCATGTACCGAAAGAGCGTAAAAATGATTCATCATAATATAGTGGAGTTTTCCAAAAGACTCTGGCCCGACTTGGTAGTTCTTGACGGTTTTGTGTGCATGGAAGGTGACGGGCCGGTAGACGGCACAGCTGTATCATTGAACTGCGCGGTTGCTTCTACAGACCCTGTCAAAGCAGATAGTCTTGGCGCCCGGCTTATAGGTTTTAAGCCGGAAGATATTGGCTATCTTTATTATCTGAAAGAGGAATCTATGGGAGAATGTTCCACTGATGGACTGGTTGGTGATGATTGGCGAAAGTTTGCGAGGAAATTTAAACGCCACGGAACCTACGACATTCAAAGCCAATGGCAATAGGAGTATCATGCCGATAGGCGTAGAATTAGTTAAGAAGAAATAAAGTAATTTAAAATATGCTCATCAAAGTAAAAGTATATACAAATTCAAAAAAAGAAGAAGTTATTCAAAAAGCAGAGGATAGTTTTGAGGTTAGGGTCAGGGCAAAACCGATACAAGGACAGGCGAATAGGGCTGTAGCCGAAGCACTTGCCTTATTCTTAAAAATCCCTGAAAATAAAATCCGATTGATACGAGGTTCTAAAACAAGAAATAAAATTTTTGCCCTGAAACAGCCCGATATTACTTCAAACGATTCAGGGCAAACCCAGAACCGAACTTGTTCTGGTTCTGGGTCAAAAACAATATGAGAGTCGTAATCCAAAGGGTTAAAATCGCAAAAGTAGAAGTTAATGGCAAAGAAGTTGCAAATATAAAAAATGGGCTTTTACTTTTGTTGGGTATAGGAAAAAACGATACTGCGGAAGGTGCTGGGACATTAGCGGATAAGGTAATAAATTTAAGGATATTCGAGGACAGGGCAGGCAAAATGAACCTTTCTATTAAGGATGTGAAAGGCGAGATTTTAGTTGTGCCGCAGTTTACTTTATACGCTAATACCGATAGCGGAAGACGGCCCTCTTTTGAAAAAGCAAAAAACCCTAAAGATGCTAAGGTTTTGTTCGAAGAATTTTTGAAAAACTTGAGAGAAAAAGGCTTTAGACCCAAAAGCGGAGTATTCGGCGAGCATATGGTAGTCAGTTTGGAGAATGACGGCCCTGTGACGATAATTGTTGATAGTGAAAATAAAAAGTGAGAAGTTAAAAGTAAAAAGGTAAAACTACAAACCAAAATTTAAAATTAACGTTTTTATTTTGGGGTTTTACCTTTTAACTTGTGGTTTTGACTTTTTCGTTTTCCCTCTGAAATTCGAAGAATTCCGAGGACTTTGGTCCCTGAAATTGCATCTGCAATTTCTAGGGGTACTTTTAAGTTTTATAGTAGTTTCTTCAATTTCTGCAGTGCTTCTTTGGGATTTTGGGAACGGAAAAAATAACTGCCTATTATAAAAACGTTTGCGCCCGCATCCTTTATATCCTTGATGGTTTTCTCATTAATTCCGCCGTCAACTTTGATATCTTTTGAAAATTTACTTCTGATATCTCTTATTTTTTCAAGAGTTGAGGAAATCAGCACCTGTCCGCCAAACCCGGGATTTACGGTCATTACAAGAACCTCGTCCAATTCGTCCGCAAGATTTCCGGCAAAAAACTTAGTCGGAGGATTCAAAGCAAGAGAAACTTTTACGCCTTTTGTTCTGATTTCACGAATTGTCTCGCGCAATTTTTCCTCGTCCATATCTATCGCCGTGCGGGGATAAACTCCTTCTGCAGGAGCAGGCGATTTTTTGCCTCTATATTCTTCGACATGAAAAGCAATTAAGTTAACGCCTGCGTTTATAAAATCCTTTATATATTTTTGCGGTTTTTCAATCATCAAATGAGCATCCAAAGGAAGGGACGTTACTTTCTTTAAAGATTCCACAAGTATGGGACCAAATGTAAGATTAGGGACAAAATGCCCGTCCATTACATCTAAATGTATTCTGTCGGCTCCGGCGTCTTCGCATTTTTTGATTTCTTCCGCCAATTTGGAAAAATCCGAAGATAAAATAGAGGTAGCAAAAATTATTTTTCTTTCCATTTTTAAGCATATTATAAAGATAAAATTGCCGGTTGACAACAAAAAAATTTATTTATGATAAAATCTCATTCGGGAACCTGTAACATGACTAAAAAAATTATTTATCCCGGCACTTTCGACCCGATAACTTTGGGGCACATGGACCTGATAAAACGGGCAGTCGATATATTCGGAGAACTTATTGTCGCAGTCGCGTCAAACCCGCATAAGAATCCCCTGTTTTCTCTTAGCGAAAGATTATCCATGTTGAAAGACGCAACAAAGAATATTGATAATATAGAGATCGATTCATTTAAGGGGCTTTTGATAGATTATGTGCGAAGCAAAAAATGTAATATTGTACTGCGAGGCATAAGGGCTGTTTCCGATTTCGAATACGAATTTCAAATGGTTTTATCCAACAGAAAACTGGCGGAGGAGATAGAAATAATATTTATGATGCCTTCCGAAAAATATTCCTGCCTCAGTTCCAAAATAATAAAAGAAATGGCATCGTTGGGCGCCGATTTAAGCGAATTTGTGCCCTCTGTTGTGGAAAAGAAACTGAAAGAAAAACTATTAATAAATAAAAAATAAAGGAAATACAATAGAAATATATGGAAATACTTTGAAATATATTGTCTCCCACAATGTATTTCTACTTATATCTATGTATATCCATTATATTTCTCGATGCTTCACTTCCCCATCCCCACTCTCTGCACGCTCTGGAATAATTTGCCTTCCGTCTGAATGGACGGAGCAATTATTATCTGCACGCGCTGCATTTCTTTGATGTTCTTTGCTCCCAAATTGCCCATGGATGTTTGAAGCGCCCCCATAAGATTTTGCGAGCCGTCATCGGTTCGGGCAGGGCCGAATAAAATTTCTTTTAGAGGGCCTGATGTCCCCACGTATATTCTGGTTCCCCGGGGAAGGTTGGGATGGGGGGTTGCCATGCCCCAGTGATAACCTTTGCCGGGAGATTCTTTTGCTCTTGCAAGGATCGAACCTATAATTGCCGCGTCCGCGCCGCAAGCAATCGCTTTGCAAAGGTCTCCGCCGGTTCTCATCCCTCCGTCGGCAATAATCGGAACATATTTTTTTGTCTTTTTATAATAAAAATCTCTTGCCGCCGCAACATCGGCTATGGCAGTAACTTGCGGAACTCCTATTCCCAAAACGCCTCTCGTAGTACATGCCGCGCCGGGACCGATCCCAACAAGCACTGCGGCAGCGCCCGCCTGCATAAGTTCCAATCCCACATCATAAGTAACGCAATTTCCCAAAATCACTGGGATTTTCATCTGACTGCAGAACTTCTTTAAATTTACAGATTCATATTTAGTCGTAATATGTTTTACCGTAAGCACCGTAGATTGGACAACAAAAATGTCTGCACCGGCATCCTGCGCAATTTTCCCGAGTCTGGTAGCTTTTTGGGGAATACAGGAAACCACGGCGGGAACTTTGGCTTTTTTTATTTCCTTTATTCTTTTCACAACTAATTTTTCTTTTATCGGTTCTTCATATATTTGTTGTATTAAACGCGTGGTTTCTTCGCCGCTGCTTGTTACGATTCTTTCTATAACCTTATCCGGATTTTCATATTTCGTTTGAACTCCTTCTAAATTAAGAATAGCGATTCCTCCCAGCTTTCCCATCGCTATTGCAAATTTAGGGTCAACAACCCCGTCCATTGCCGCTGCTATAATCGGGACCGCAAACTCATACTTGCCGATTTTCCAATTAGTGTTTACTTCCTCAGGATTTATTGTAATTTTTCCGGGTGATAAAGCAATTTCATCAAAACCGTAGGATTGCCTTGCTTTTCTATTGACTCCTATAAAACTACTCATCAAAACCTCCTGTTTTTTCAGAAGACAGAATGAAAAAATTAAAAAATAAGATAGAAATATAATCGAAATAAATGGAAATATATTGAAATACGTTGTCTGTCTACCACGTATTTCTACTGTATATCTACCATATTTCTATTGTATTTCCAGTTTGTATTTTTCTGTTCTCTGTCATCTGATTTTCCTTGCAAAAAGGTCTGTCTTGTCTGTCTTTTCCCAAGTAAAACTTCTTTCGTTTCGACCAAAATGTCCGTAAGCAGCGGTTTTTCTATAAATCGGCCTGCGCAACTTTAGATATCCGATTATTCCCCTTGGCGAAAGGTCAAAGTTATCTCTGATAATTTTATTAATTTTCTCATCAGAAATTTCTCCCGTACCGCGTGTGTCTACCATAACAGACACAGGCTGTTTTACCCCGATAACATACGCCAATTGAACCATACACTCTTCGGCAAGCCTTGCAGCAACGATATTTTTTGCCAAATATCTTGCCATATAAGCCGCAGAGCGGTCCACCTTGGTAGGGTCTTTGCCGGAAAAAGCTCCCCCACCGTGCGGAATATTTGCGCCGTAGGTATCTACGATAATCTTTCTTCCGGTCATACCGGTATCCGACTGAGGGCCTCCTATAACAAATTTGCCCGTTTCGTTTATGGAACAAATCGTATTGTTAGGATTATACAAGTCACCAAGGACCGGAATAATGACTTCTTTCTTTATTTTATTTTTAGCGCTATCCGACATCTTGTGGCCGGACTTATCCAGAGCATCCTCGGTGTGTTGCGCGGCTATAACTACTCTTTTGACTGCGACAGGTTTTCGGTTCTTATATTGAACCGTAACCTGGCTTTTTCCGTCGGGACCTATAAAGTCTAAGATGCCTTCTTTCCTAACCTCTGCCAATCGGCGAGTCAACTTATGCGCAAGAACAATCGGTAAAGGCATAAGTTCTTCGCTTTCCCTGCAAGCATATCCTACCATCGAACCTTGGTCGCCGGCGCCGCCTTTATCGACTCCCATAGATATATCGGGAGACTGCATTCCTATAGCATTTAATATTGCGCAATTCTGATAATTAAAACCAAATTTTGCCTCTGTATATCCTATATCTTTCAAAACTTTGCGGACAAGTTCATTAAGATTGACATAACCCTTAGTTGTTACTTCCCCGCCAACAATCACTAACCCTACGGTAATAAAAGTTTCGCAGGCAACGCGCCCTAACTTATCCTGTCTGATTACTTCATCTAAAACCGCATCGGAAATCTGGTCGCAAACTTTATCGGGATGTCCTTCCGTAACTGATTCTGAAGTAAGTATGAAATCGCTCCTGTTCATCTTCTAAATTCCTCCTTATTACGCCTCGTTACACTCGGCAGTAGCGAGTAGCGCTCCGTCGCCAAAGCTTTGGAGCGTCGGCGACAAGGAGACCTGCCCGCTTCGCAAGCAGGCGGGAAGTAGAGAGAAAGATTATATTACAATTAATTCTCGCTACTTGCTACTTTCTACTTAATTTAATGAATTCCCTCTTTTGCTTTATTATATGAATCAATATCCCCTATGTCCAACCACTTGCCGCCGAATTCATATCCGTAAACTTCCGTTTCTTTTGCCAGCCACTGTATAAAATATCCCGGCGCGTCGGTGTTATTGCCTTCTTCAATATATTTTCCGAGAAAACTAAAACCCTGTTTCGGAAAGACGTACAAACATATGGCAATTAGGTCAGACAACGCTTTCGGCGGTTTTTCCACAAAGTCGACTATTTTTTTTGTCCCGTCCAATCTCACGTTGCTGTATCTATGCACCAAAGATAAGTCACTTATCTTAAAAAGCCCTATGCAAAATGACTTTTTTTCTTTAAAAAAATTATTTAAACCCATAATATCGAAATCAAACAGGTTATCGCCCGCAACTATCAAAAGGTCGTCGGATATTTTTTTAGATTCTACTGCAAATTTTATATCGCGTATAGCTCCTAGTCTATTGTCATTATCTGTCGAGCCGTCATTTATCAATGTTATCGGTTTTACGAATTTATAATTTATCTTCCAATCTTCGAATTTTTTATAAAATTTTGCGTTTGCCACGATATAAATTTCGTTGATTTCCGGTATATCATAAATTTTATCCAGTATATATTCCACAAGCGGTTTACCGTTTACGCCAAGCAACGCTTTCGGCATCGACTGTGTCAACGGATATAGCCGTGTCCCATAGCCTGCGGCAAGAATCAAAGCTTTCATTGCCCCGCCATTCTCCTTTTTAAACTTGAAATAGATTTAACTTCGACGGGCTCAATGCCATTGAGCATTGCCAAATAAAAAGAAACATAGTCTCCGATATAAATAAGAGATAAAATTCTGGATAACAAACCTTCCCCTTTAGGATAAACTTCCATAACTCTTTCGGCTTTTTCTTTGATAAGCGATACCGTAACATCGATTCTCCTGCGCATCCTTTCTGACTCGTTTTTATCTCTTAAAAGAATTACAGAAAACTGTTTGGTTAATTTTTTAAAACCCTCCCAGCCCATTATTTCGTTATGGTCCAGTTCCGGGAAAAATTCGCAGTAAGCGGGACTTTTGCTGTTTTCATTTAACTGGGTTTTCCATCTTATTCCCACCCCTTCAAAAAAATCGGATGTTGTATAAACAAGCGGTATAGATTGGCAAATCCCTTCCGCTATTTTTTTCGCCTCGTTCTTATCCTTTGGAACGGAAATATCGATTTCTTCCGCTACATGTTTTAATACATCGAACATCTCGGAAATTTCACTGTCTTGAAAATCCGCTATTTGTAATTTTTTCATGAGCAAAAGTTGGGGCATAAAAAGATAACCGAGCGCAGTCCTCGGCGGAATGCCAATTTCCGGGATAGAAAAAACCGGTATTCCGTCTCTTGTTGCCGATTCGTAAAGCTTACCCCCCGAAGTTATCGCCACCATTTTGCTGCGCCGTTTTTTGCCCTCATCATAAACGCTTAGAGTTTCTTCTGTATTACCTGAATAACTAACGCATAAAACCAAACTGTTTTCGCCGACCCAACGAGGCAGAGTATAACTTCTGTTTACTATTAAAGGGATCTGACTTTTTCCCCTTAAAAAGTTTTTCAATAAATCGCCCCCTACACTTGAGCCGCCAAGTCCACAAACTATAATATTGTTAACTTTTTTATAATTGTCCGGAAGTTCAAAACTCGCTATTAAGCGGACCACCTTATCTATTTGAGAGGGAAACTCGCGCAAAAGTTTCCTCATGTTGGAAGAATCTATCTTTTCTATCAGTTTTATATCATCTATATTATTCATTCTTTATCCTTTTTGGGATTTATCCCATTAAAACAAAACTGCAGAATTTATCTTTAAATTTCTAAGGCGGTTCATATAGAAGCTGTAAAGGTTTTTTAACGGATTTAAGATAACTGACCACTTTTTCGGTAGAATCGAAAGACATCGCTTTTTCCGTAATTTTTCTGGTTTCTTCTATGCTTACGGAACGAATTATCTGTTTCACCTCGGGTATTGCGACAGGTCCCATCGATAATTCATCAACGCCCAAACCTAAAAGCATTAAAGTTAAATTGATATCTCCGGCTATTTCTCCGCAAACAGCGGTTTTTATACCCTTGCGGTGGCCTGAATCGACTATATGTTTTATAAATCTTAAAACTGCAGGCGAGGCCGGCTGATACAAATATGCAATCTTTTCATTTATCCTGTCAACTGCCATCGCATACTGAATGAGGTCATTCGTTCCTATAGAAAAAAAGTCCACTTCTTCGGCTATTAAATCGGCTGTTATAGCCGCCGAAGGGGTTTCTATCATCGCGCCTATCTTGATGTCTTTGGAAAAAGGTTTTTTCTCTTTTCTTAGTTCCATTTTTACTTCCTGCAGAATTTTGTTTGCTTGTTTTACCTCATGCAAAGTGGATATCAACGGATACATAATTGAAACTTTCCCGTAAACGGAAGCGCGCAAAATGGCTCTTAGTTGCATTTTGAATATGTCGGGTCTGGCCAGACAAAATCTAATAGCCCTCCAACCTAAAAACGGATTTATTTCTTTCGGGGTTTCCAAAATAGAAGCGAATTTATCTCCGCCTAAATCAAGCGTTCTTATGACAACCGGCAGGGGATACGCCCTCTCCACGGCATATTTATACGCATGGAACTGTTCTTCTTCCGAAGGCATATCGCTTCTATTCAAAAAGAAAAACTCCGTTCTGTATAAACCTACGCCTTCGGCCCCATATCTTTCCAAAAGTTCCACTTCTTTCGGAAGTTCGATATTTGCCATCAAAGAAATCTTGTGCCCGTCCGTAGTTTGGGCGGGAGCCTTTTTAAGTTTATTTAACTTTTTTTCTAAAACGGCAAGTTGTTTCTTTTTATCCAAATACCGTTCTAAAGTGCTCTTCTGAGGATTGATAATCGCGACGCCTTCGTGTCCGTCAATTATTATATCTTCCCCGCTTTCTATCCTTTGAGTAATATTCCCAAGACCCACCACAGCAGGGATAGTGAGAGAGCGCGCCATAATGGCGGTGTGAGAGGTCCTGCCGCCGACATCCGTAGCAAAACCTAAAACGTTTTTCTTATCCATCTGCGCGGTTTCTGAAGGGGCAAGGTCATGGGCAACGACAACAACCCTACTTTTCAAACCTGATAGGGTCTCTTCCTTTCTACCCAAAAGATTTTTTAAAATCCTCCTGCCGACATCCTTAAAATCTCCCGCACGCTCTTTTAAGTAACTGTCTTCCATGTGAGAAAAAGTGCTGCTTATTTTTTCCAGAACCTGAGAAATCGCATGTTCTGCATTTACGTTTTCTTCTTCTATGATTTTTGTGATTTTTTCTCTTAAGGAGGGGTCGTCCAAGATTAAAATATGGGCGGAGAAGATATCGGGATATGATTCGCCCAATTCTTTTTCTACCCTTTTTTGTATAGTTGCCAATTCTTTCCGCGTCAGGGCCAACGCGTCCATATATCTTTTTATTTCTTGTGTAACCTCTTTTTGGGGGACTTTGTATTTCGGGATTGCAAGCGTTTCCGGTTTCAAGACAAATGCCTTGCCTATAACTATCCCGGGAGAAGCTGGAACACCTCTTATAAGCATTTTACTCCTCTTCTTGCAAAAGGAATTGTTCTATCGTTTTTAAAGCGTCTTCCTCATCTTTTCCGTTTACCATGATTTTTACAGATGAACCGTATTCCAAGGCCAAAGACAGAATTTCCAGTATGCTTTTGCCATTGGCTTTTTCGCCGTCTTTTTCTAAATAAACATCGGAATTAAATTTAGCCGTTAATCTGATAAATTTGCCCGCAGGACGGGCATGAAGACCCCATTTATGTTTAATTTTTAACTGTTTCTCTATCATTTTATGCCATCCGCGTCCCTTTATGACGGCAGGCAAAACCTACCATCTTGTAACGGATTTCTTGCCTATTTTTTCCAACATAGAAGCTAAATCATCTATATTTATACTAGCCGTGCGGTATGTAGCCAGAGCAAAAACCATCGGCAAATTCATTCCCGTCACCACTCTCACAGGATAGTTCCTGTGCATATTGATGCATACGGAAGACGCGCTGCTCCCGAAAATATCGGTTAAAACAAGAACGCCCTCATTTGATGATACTTTTTCGACTGCTTCATTCAACCTCTCACGTAAATTAGACGGTTCTTCATTTTGACGGGTAGTAACCACAATAACGCCATTTTTTAGGTCGCCCATAATCTTCCTGGCCGTCGAAACGAGTCCTTTAGGGAAATTCCCGTGTCCCGTAATTACCACACCTATCATTTCATCCTTTAATTTGATTACAGAGATTAAAAGAAAAAGATAGATTACAGAGATTCTAATATGTTTTAATCGCCGTAATCTTTTTACCCTTGGAAATTCGTAGAATTTCAAGGGCCAAAGCCCCTGAAATCTTCCAGATTTCTAGAGAAAAATCTGTGTAATCATAAGGGGTTTTCTTTAGAACTTTCTTCTATATTTATCTTTCTGCATTACTTTAGTAACTTCGTCCAGAAGTTTCAGCGCTTCTTTAATGGGAATACCCCAGAAATTTCTGCCGATGATTCTGCCTTCTCCTCCGGCATCCATTATTATCTGCGTGGATTCGTTAACCGCACCGCCTTTCGTTTTTGCTCCGCCGGAGAAAATGACAAAAGTTCTCCCGCCAGCGCCGATCACTATTTTGGTTCTTTCTACATGTTGTTCGTGAGTCAATAAGGAATCATAATTTGGTTTTTTCCCTTTGGCTTTCATTTCCTTGTCGTATTCAAGCAGTTTTTCTTTCGGAGGTTCCAAATCCAAATATTTGCCCGCTTCGGGAATCTTCTTTATGTATTCCTTCATTATGAAATTTTCGTAAGCATCTCTTTTGCCCGGATCCACAACGCTCGGGAATTTTGTTTTTACTATATCCGCGCCTAAAGATTCTGCCGAAGACACTGCATAATGGCACCATAAAAGACTATCTGCTTTTGTAGAATCGGGTAACGGTCCGCGCGGATAACTCCATATCACAAGAGGAAGTCCGAATTCATGAGCCTCATCTCTCACTTGGGCAATCCTTTCTATATCGGCGCCGATATCTTCAGAACCAAGATAAAAGGTCAAGCCCACAGCCACAGCTCCGACTCTTATGGCATCTTCAACCGACCCGAACATTGTGTGACGCGGATAATTTATCTCATTTATATTGCCTGTGTAAAAATGCCCGTCTAGTTTTACCATTAGGGGAACTTTGGGATCTATATCGTGCTGATATTTTTGTGCCTGCCCGACAGACAAAACCAGAGAGGAAAAATTGCCTTTATTGGCCAATTCGATTACTGCTTCCGGTTTAGCCGACCTTGACCACTTGAATTCGTGTCCCGGTCCGTGTTCTACTAACTGGTCAAACGGAAGCCCTAAAAAAGTTCCGTATCCGGGGCCGCTTTGGTAAAACATCCTGTGTATTTTTTCAATTCTGCTTCTATCGATAGCTGCTTTTGAAATTAAATCTTTTAAAGTAGGTCTTTTACCTAATATGTTCGCTGTATTTGCCATTTATTACTCCTCCTTTTATTATAGTAACAAGTAGAAAGAAGAGAGTAGAAAGAAAAACAAAGAATGAAGCGTATCTTCAATCTCGTTGCTCTCTATCCACTACTTTGTTTTAAAATTAACAATACGAAGAAAACTTTCGCTATCCAAAGAAGCGCCGCCGACCAATGCTCCGTCGATATTTTTTTGGCTCATCAAACTATCTACATTATCCGGCTTAACGCTGCCGCCGTAAAGAATAGATATATTTTCGCTTAAATCCAATGAATACAGTTTACTTAAGGTTTTTCTTATTACCGCATGCATTCCGTCTGCCACATCGACAGTGGCGGTTTTCCCGGTGCCTATAGCCCATACCGGCTCATACGCAATTACCAATTTCAGCATATCTGCTTCGCTGATATCCGCAAAACCTTTTTCGGTCTGATTTATAACCGTGTCTTCTGCAACGCCTTTTTCTCTTTCTTCTAAAGTCTCCCCGATGCAGACTATGGGAGTAAGACCGAAACTTAAAGCCGTTTTTATTTTCTTGTTGATTATCGCGTCATCTTCATGAAAATATTTTCTTCTTTCCGAGTGCCCTATAATCACAAATTCGCATCCAACATCTTTAATCATCAAAGGGGAAATTTCACCGGTATATGCGCCTTCTTTTTCGGGATAAATGTTCTGCGCGCCCAGTTTTACGGGAGTATTTTTTATCACTGCCCCGACGCTTGAAAGCGAAGTGAACGGCGGACATAAAACCACTACAGTATTCTGCGTTTTAGCGAGGGCTCTCTTCAAACTTTCCGCCAGATGAACAGCTTCCTGCGTCGTTTTGTACATCTTCCAATTGCCCGCGATAATTTTCTTTCTCATTGACTTTTATCCTTTTTCTCTCTGTTTTCTATCGCTTTATAAATATCTTCTTCGGTTTTTGCTTTAAGCAAACTTTCCCTGAAAAACCTATCTTTCAAAAAACGTGATAAACGCGCCAAAAGTTTAAGGTGCAGTTGGCCGTGTTCGGGAGAAGTTAAAAGCAGGAAGAATAAATTGACGGGCTTGCCGTCGATAGAATCGAAATTTATTCCTTCTTTGGAATAGCCGATAGCAAGCATCACCGTCTCTATGGCTTGGGATTTGCCGTGGGGAATGGCAACTCCGTATCCTATTCCGGTAGAGCCTATCGATTCCCGTGCCGATAAAACTTTTATAATTTCATCTCTATCTTGTTCTTTTATCTCGTTTGCGTCAATCAAAAGTTCCGTTAATTCCTCCAATACCTTTTGTTTTGTGGTGGCTTTTAAATTAGCAGATATGGCTTTGATATTTAAATGTCCCGTTATTATCATAAATCTACCCCTTCCTCACTGCTTGCCTTGCGGCGAAGCGAGCCGCAGGGGCAGTTATGTTTTGTTGTTATTTTTTCCCGATATTTTTTAACCTGTTTTTCCACCCTGCTTAAAGCTTCTTCAAAAGCAGAGAGAGCATCTCCTGCCTGTGCTTCCGCATGGATAACATTACCTTTTATGGGGACATTGATTTCCGCAAAACACACATACTCTTTTTCTTCTTTAAGAACAACGTCCACTTCCCCTATCACTTTAACGAACCTTTCCAGTTTGGCGCATTTTTCTTCTATCAATTGGCGTAGTTGCTTTGACACTTCTGTTTTTTTATGCGTTATCTTTATTTCCATTTATCTCCTCACTCTGTTCGGAAGTAGCGAGTAACAAGCCCCGTTAGAAATAAATTTCTTTACGGGGCAAGGAGAAAGTAGAGAGATAAACAAAAACCACAAATTGCAATGGCCACTCTGACATTACGTCGAAGCTGTTTGTAATTTAAAATCTTGCTACTTGCTACTCTCTACTCGCTACTTACTATTAAAATGGTGGAGCTGAGGGGAGTCGAACCCCCGGCCTCTCCGACGTGACGTCGGAGCGCGCATCTAACTACATGCTCTAAAAATAAGAGACGGATTAACCAAAATCATATTTTCTCCAATCTATTATCCGCTATCCGCGCTTCTTATTTTTCCCGCTCCAAAACAGTGGAGCTGAGGGGAGTCGAACCCCCGACCTCTCCGACGTGACGTCGGAGCGCGCATCTAACTACATGCTCTAAAAATAAGAGGCGAGTTAACTGAAACCATATTTTATTCAGTCTCTTATCCGCACTTCTTATTTTTCCCGCTCCAAAATAGTGGAGCTGAGGGGAGTCGAACCCCCGACCTTCTGAATGCCATTCAGACGCGCTCCCAACTGCGCTACAGCCCCAATTATTGAATCTCCCCATGCTAAAGCACGGGGTTTCTTTCCTGGATAACCCCGCATCGTGAGACATCGGGAAAATCTCTCTGATATTTTCCCGATACTCCGCGGGATAATCGGAACATAGTCCCGATTAAAGGCGTATATTCTATTAAATCCTCAAACTAAAATCAAATGAACAAAGCGTGTTTGCCGATATATTGCTCTACCGCCGAAGGCACTAAATTTTTTATTGATTTGCCTTCTCTAACGCGCTTTCTGATATCGGAAGAAGAAATATCAATCGACATGTCTTCGACAAAAATTATTTTTTTGCGGTATTGAAAGGGGAGTTTCTTTAGGGAAAATTTAGGCCTTTCAACCGCCACAAAACGCGCGAGTTTAAGAATCTCCAGCGGCTTTCTCCAGTTCGGCAAATCCAGCGCCATATCGGCCCCGGCAATAAAGTAAAAAATAGCATTTTTGCCGTATATTTTTTGCATTTCTTTTATAGTATCCAGCGTATAGGATGTACCTTTTCTTTTGATTTCTATATCGGAAACTTCGAAACGTTTTTCTGCGGCAAGCGCAAGTTCCAGCATTCTTAACCGATGCGAAGCGTCCGCAATATCTTTTTTATTTTTGTGCGGAGGATTTCCGGAGGGAATAAAGATAATTTTACTCAAACCGAATTCATTCAGCACTTTGCGCGCTATTTCAAGATGCCCGTTATGTGCCGGATTAAAAGTCCCGCCGAATAAACCGATTTTCATCTTTCTCATCTCCCTACTTTAATTTTCCGATAAAACACTTACTTTTTCAAATATTTTCCCTACCTAATACTTTTAAAATACTTTAAATATTTTTGCGCGATTTCGGGGGATTCAATAAAAATAATATTTTCCCTGTTTGAGTTAAGACCTGCTTTCGTCGGATTTAATGAACCGGTAATTACTATTTTTTCGTCGATGATAAAAAATTTATGATGGAACGGGAAAAAGTAATTTTTATCTTGTTTTACGTCTATGCCAGACAGTTTAAATTTCGGATATTGGCTATACCTGCCAATTTGGTCATACTCCATAATCCCCTGCACACTCACTCCCTCGCTGGCTTTTTTTATCAAAATCTCCGCAATATCGGGATGGGTTACGGTGAATTGCGCAAAATAGATGCTGGTCTTTGCTTCTTTTAAAATTTTGCATAATCTTTTTAATATGGCATTCCCTTCTTCCGGCGAAAAGTAAACTTCTATTTCCGTCTCTTCGTCAATTATCACTCCGCTACTGTGTTTTTTATCTTTAGAACCGGTTTTGGCCTCCCACAGTTTCTGAAATTCGCGCAAATATATGCCTGCCAACTCTTTTGATTCGATTATTAGCGCGTCATTATTTGCATATACGGCGTGAGGGCTAGGGTTATAAGAGCCCGTCCAGACAAGTTTTTCGTCTATTACGCAGAATTTATGGTGCATAAGCCCTTTTGTTATCGTGTCTTTCTTCACGAGGCCGAAGTTTTTAAGTTGCGGATAGAACGAATCTTCCTCGAAGATTCTCCCCTCATCCATAACAATTTGGATTTGGATCCCCCTAATATGGGCTTTTATCAAAGAAGACGCAACTTTTTTATTGTTCACCGAATAAAAACATCCCTTCACGCTCTGCGCAGAGTTATCTATATATTCGGATAGTTTATCGTTTAAATCCGCAGGCGGAGAAAAAAGGATTTCTACGCGCTGCTCTTGACAAAAACAAGAAGAAACAGAAAGAAAAATTAATAAAATAAATAAAAAGTTTCTCTTACTCCGCATACTTGACCTCTATTATCAATTTCTTAAATACCGGATAAAATAAAAACAGAACCAGCGCAAAATAACAAACAAAAACAATGCCCACGTTAAACGCGGGCAATTCGGTATGGACAAAAGGCCATGACGATACAATTTCGGAAAATTTCAATAATAAAAATAAAAGAAAATTTACGAATACCGCCAAGTAAACCGCCAAAAACGGCAAAACCCATATCAACAACAATAGAACAAACCCGCATGTTAGAAGCAAAGCCGCAAGAGGGATGGCAAACAAATTGCTAAAGGATCCAAACCACGAGATATACCCAAAATAATATGCCGCAAGGGGAACAGTGCCCAACCACGCGGCAACGGAGATTAAAAAGAACTTCAAAGTGCCGGCGACAAATAATTTCCTGCCGGAAGAGGCATCCCAAAGATTTTTTATCCTAAATATTTCTTCAAGGCGGGGAGTAATAAGCGCAATACTTAAAACCGCGATAAACGACAACTGAAATCCGACATCCAAAATTTGGTAAGGATTCCACAAGAGAATCAAAAGGCAAGCCACCGCGAGTGTCACGAATATGTCCGTCCTGCGCCGTATGATATAGCCCAAAAGAAAAAGATTTATCATTAAACTTGCCCTAACTACGGGAACTCTTAATCCCGTAATAAAAGCGTAAATTATAATTAAAATCAATACAATGGCATAAGAGACCCTTTTGGGAACATTCAACAACTTTAAAAAAAGTATAAGAATTCCCGCCAATATTCCGACATGAAGCCCGGATATCGCAAGGATATGGATAATCCCGGTTTCCGCAAACATTTCTTTAATCCTTCCGGGAATCATCTCTGTTTTAAACATCATCGCTCCCAATATGGGAAAATATTTAGGAGAAACGTATATCTTAAGACTATTCGCCAATACTTTTTTTAATTTCAACGCCTGCTTTATAAACGGATTTGCTCTTTCTTCACCGAGATATTGAACTCTTTTTCTGTTGTTTACATTGATAAGCGCGGAAATTTTTTGTGTTTTGAAATAATTCCCGAAACTGCTTCCCTGCGGAATCCGCAATACTCCCGAAAACTTATATCGTTCGCCGTAAAAAATATCTTTTTTTGAAAATCTGACTCTGACCAAAATCCTGCAATTTACAGGGATAACTTCATCCGAGCCGCCAAATTTAATCGTATCCGCTTTGACTATAAGGTTCGTCTGCCAACTCCTAACATCGGGGTCCGACACCACCGTACCTGTCAAGCGGATAAATTTATCTTTGAATTTTTCCATATCGGGAATATTCATCACGGGATAACTACTCGCATAGAATGCGGAGACAAACATTAAGGAAACGTATAAGATAAGGGCTTTAACTTGGGGATATTTTCTTGAAAAGATTCCTAACAAAAAAATCGATAGAAATAGAAAAAGAAGCAGGATTAAAGCAGGGGAAGGAATAGGTAAATATATTCCTATAATAATCCCGCAGATATATATGATGGCAATTCGGACCAAGAACGGAATTTTAATCAATGTTTTAGCGGTTAAATTATTGGCATATTTTAACAAAATTTATAAGGTTAAAGAACAAATCGGATATAATCTTGAGAGCATTATAAATCTATGGTATAGTCCACATTCACAACTAAATGGAGGAAATACAAGATGTTCGTTGAGCCGGAGAAAAGAGAAAACTGTTGTCCATATGCTCGGTTTTATAAGTATCGGACTATCGGGGCACAAAAAACAGAACGCGAAGCGGTAAAATGTTTATTCAAGGGTAATGTTTATGATCTAAATTACATAGCCAGTTATTGCGCGGGAAAGTTCCAGGACTGCGAGATTTACAAGAGGGAAGAAAAAATTTCCGACTGGAGAACAAAAAAAGAATCATGATTTCCGCGATAAACATAAATACTTCTTCCTGCGAAGAATTTATAGATATTACATCATTAATCCGGCAAAAAGTTAAAGCATCGGCAGTAAAAGAAGGATTGGCAACGGTATTCGTTCCGCACACCACTGCCGCAGTCACTATAAACGAAAATGCGGACCCTTCGGTTGTCGAAGACATAATATCCGCATTGGATAAAATAATACCGCCAAACGGGAATTATTCGCATGCGGAAGGCAATTCACACGCGCACATAAAATCATCGCTAATCGGCTCGTCAAGGCAAATAATAATTCAGAACGGACAACTTAAACTCGGCACATGGCAGGGAATTTACTTCTGCGAGTTCGACGGCCCGCGAAACAGGCAGGTATGGGTAGAGATTAGGGAATAAGGAGTAGTCTGAATAAAAATCAATAATTTATCAGCCCAGACAACATCTTACAAATTTCATTCAACTCTTCTCTTAGGCATTTCCACTTCTCTTCTTTAATTAATTTCTTTCGTTTGCATAATTCTAATATCGGCACACATTCAAAAGCAGAACCTCGAGAAATTCTAAAAAAGTTTTTCCTGTCAGCCTTGCTGTATCTACCGTTGCCTTCAGCAATATTGGTCGCAATTGATAAAGCAGCCCGATTCAAGTGGTCCGCAAGATAATAATTACCTCTTGAGAAACCTTCTGTCAAATCGCTAATTTCATCGGCAAAAGCAACTGCCTTCTGATAAACTTTAAGATTTTCAAACAGGAAAGACATAAATGTTAGCCTTCTGAACAATAGAACAATGGAGCATTAGACCGCAATTGAGTTTTTTATCTATTGTTCTATTTTCTATTGCTCAATTGCTCTGCCAATTTTTGCGGAGCAAAAATCATGGCGGACTGCGTCCGCTAAGATTGTTTTATCTTTGAACAATAGAACAATGGAGCAGTAGACCGCAATTGAGTTTTTTATCTATTGTTCTATTTTCTATTGCTCAATTGCTCTGCTAAATTTTGCGGAGCAAAATTTAGCTGCCCAGCCTGGACTCGAACCAGGAAACCCAGCTCCAAAAGCTGGTGTGTTACCGATTACACTACCGGGCAAAGTATAATTAACTAATCAAAAAGGAAATATGTAGAAATAAAGTGGATATACATTGAAATACATTGCAGACAGACAACATATTTCAAAATATTTCAATATATTTCGACTTATATCAAACTGAAGTTGTCCGTTATTCTTTCTTTTCCTCTTTAGGCGCTGCTTCCGTCTCTTTCTTTACTTTTTTTCTCCCGAACAGGCCTTTTTCAGCCTCAGGTCCTTTTTCCTCAATCTTCTCCGAGCTTGCTTCTTTTTTGGGTTTTGTTTTTCTGCCGAATAACCCTTTTTTAGCCTCGGGTTCTTTTTCCTTCTCTTCCTTTTTTTCTTTTGCTTCCTTTACTTCTTTTGCTTCTGATTTTGCTTCTGAAGCAGGTGCTTCCGCCGGGTTTTTCCCGAGTTCCGCCTTATAAGCATCAATTACCTTATTGTGAATATAATCTCTCATCTCCTGAGTTATCGGATGGGCCACATCTCTGTGCAGATTTTTATCGTCCATTTCCGTAGTTTCCACAACTTTCAACTCGCTGCCGCATCCGGCGCAGAATTTGCCTCTTACGGGATTCCTATAACCGCATTTTCCGCACGGTTCTTTCAAGGGACGGGAAGGCATCGCTATAAACAAACCGCTATGCCCTTCTATTATCCTTAAATCCCTAACCACGAAGGCGTTGTCAAACGTTATCGTTGCAAACGCTTTCACTCTGTTGCCCTTTTTCGTAGACAGTTTTATTCTTACATCTGTAATTTCCATTTTAACCTCCCGCGCCCCGTACCCCACGTGGTACGTGGGCTGTTGTCTAAAAAACACTAACATACTTGGCAACTAATTATAATGTTTTCCCTATATAACAACCTCCTTTGAGTTTAATTATTTCGTTTTTAACATACTCTTCACTGCCATATTCGTCGGGCAAAACCGCAAAAAACGCCGAACCCGAACCGCTCATGATGATATTACTGCGCGGAACAAGGGATTTAATTTTTCCTTTAAACTGTAAAAGAGGAGGGTACTTTTGGAATGCCACATCTTCCAAACGGTTGAAAAAATTTCTTTTTACTCCTTCAAAGTCGTTCGTATTCAAGGCTCGTAACAATAATTCTACACTTCTTATTTTTTTAGTCAAGCCCGCTTGACCGCCTTTATTGCAGAAACACGAGTGAGCGTTTTTATATATTTCCGCCGTAGATATGGGAAAGTCCGGCCAGAAGACGAGAATTTTAAAAACCCCGGGGTCCGGTAAGGGCTTAATAATTTCTCCGCGGCCTGTCCCAAGACAGGTCCCGCCGTAAACAAAAAACGGCACATCCATGCCGAGTTCCTTGCCGAAATCCGCTAGTTCTTCTAAAGAAAAACCGAGCCCCCACAGCTCATTTAATCCTTTCAAAACAGCCGCCGCATTGCTGCTTCCGCCGCCGAGCCCCCTGCCGACCGGAATGTTTTTGGTTATAAATATTTCCGCGCCTCTGTCGGGCCTTTTTGCTTTTTCCCGAATTAATTTGGCGGCTTTATAAGCGATATTTTCTTCCGGCGGTATATCTAACGGAGGAGAAACTCCTACATTAATTTCTCCGCCCGGTTTATCTTCTATCGTGATAACATCGTGCAAATCTATTTCCTGCAGGACCGTTTCCACCTCGAAATATCCGTCATCCCTTTTATGGAGGAGTTCGAAAAAGAGGTTAACTTTTGCGAAAGAATTAAGGGTTATAGAATCCATGGAAATGCGATATTATGCTATTAATTTTTTGCTTTCTTTGATTCTCTTTATTGTTTTTTCTTTTCCCAACAAGCCTATTACATCGAAAAGCGGCGGCGAAACTTCCTTGCCGGTAAGCGCCACTCTTAAAGGATGAATAAAATCAGCGCCTTTCATTTTCAGTTCTTCTGCCAACTGCCTTAACGCCGTTTCTACCTCGTGCGGATTAAATTCTTTTAAATCTTGCAACTTCTTTTCCACCTTATCAAAAAGCGAAGGCACATAATCCCTTTTCAAAAATTTATTCACGGCATCTTCGTTAAAATTAAGTTTATCCTGAAACAAAAAATCCGCGTTGCTGACAATTTGTTCAAGCGTCCTTATCCGCGGCTTATAAATTTCCACTATTTTCATAAGCATCGCCTTATCCGGCTTATCCTTTATAAAACCCGCTTCTTTCAGATACGGCATAAGTTCTTCAAGCAATTTTTCTGTGGGCAACGTTTTCAAATAAACGCCGTTCATCCAGTCCAGTTTTTCCTTGTTGAATACGGCATTCCGGGAAATCACACGTTCCAAAGAAAAAGTTCTTATCAACTCTTCTTTGGACATAATTTCCTGATTTGTTCCCGGAGACCCCCCGGGTCTACGAGCCGTAGGGGTCGGAGACCAGCCCAAAAGAGATATAAAATTCATCAGAGCCTCGGGAAGATATCCTTCCTTTTTATATTCAAGTACGCCGACGGCGCCGTGCCTCTTGGAAAGGCGCGACTTATCGGAACCCAAAATCAATGGTATATGCGCAAACTGCGGGGGGCTAAACCCCAGCGCTTCATAAATAGCAATCTGTCTGGGAGTATTGGTTATATGGTCGTCCCCGCGTATAACATGCGTTATCTCCATAGTGTGGTCGTCAACAACGCAGGAAAAATTATACGTGGGACTGCCGTCCGCTTTCATGATGACGAAATCATCATATTGGTGTTCCGCAAAGTTTATTTCCCCGTGAATCAAGTCTTTAAAAGGGCGGACCGGCGTTATCCATTTAAATCTTATAACTTCTTTTCTTCCTTCTTTTTTTAATTTTTCCTGCTCCGCCGCGGTCAAATTTCTGCATTTTCCGTTGTAATGCGGAACTTCTCCTTTTTTCTTCTGCTCTTCCCTAAGCGCATCTAATTCTTCGCTCGTGCAATAACACCGGTATGCTTTACCCTCGTCCAGTAATTTGGTAAGAAACTTTTTATGGATTTGGATTCTTCGGCTTTGATAATACGGCTCGTGCGGTCCTCCGACCAGAGGGCCTTCGTCCCAATCAAGCCCCATCCATTTGAGCGAATCCAAAATCTGAAGTTCCGCTTCTTTCGTAGAGCGCGTCAGGTCAGTATCTTCAATACGAAGAATGAATTTACCTTTATTATGTTTTGCGAATAACCAGTTAAAAAGCGCCGTCCTCGCTCCGCCGATATGCAAAAAACCGGTGGGTGAAGGCGCAAATCTCACTCGAACCATTTTTACCTCTTAGTTAATAGGAGTTAATATCGGTTAATACAGGTTAACATAGGTTGCTTGTTAGTTGTTTTTGTAACCATTATTAACTTTTATTAACCTTTGTTAACTGTTGTTAACTTTAACGCTGTTATTATACCAGTTGCCTCTTTAAAATTTTCCCAGTTTGGGTTTTGGGCAGTTCTTTTCTGAATTCTATAGTCCTGGGAATTTTATAGTGAGCCAAAGAATGCTGTAAATATTTATGGATTTCTTCCTGCGTCGCTTCCTGCCCTTCCTGAAGTACAACATAAGCAACAGGAACTTCATCTCCGTCTTCAAGACGCCTTCCGACTACCGCGGCTTCTTTTATTTTTTCACAAGCATATAAAGCGTCTTCGACTTCTTTCGGATAAATATTCAAACCTTTCAATATGATTAAATCTTTTTTTCTATCGATAATATAAAGAAAACCTTCTTCATCTAATTTCCCCAAATCTCCGGTATATAACCATCCGTCTTTAATAACCGCATTTGTTTCTTCCGGTCTATCGTAATATCCTTTCATGACCGAAAGGCCCTTAACCAAAATTTCGCCTATTTCTCCCGGAGGTACTTCACGATCTTCTTCGCCGCCGTCTGCCTGCCCGCTTCGCAGCGGGCGGGCCTCCTCTCCGTCGGAGCGGGCAGGGATTATTTTCACCTCTAATTTTTTAAGAGGACGTCCTACCGAACCGGCTTTTCTTTTTTCAACCGTTGATAACGCCACAACCGGCGATGCTTCAGTCAATCCGTAACCTTCGATAAGCGGTATGCTAAACTTCCTTTCGAACTGCCGCATTACGCCAAGAGGCAACGCCTCTCCTCCCGAAACGCATAACCTTATGGGATTTAGTAACTTATTGAAAGGAAACATCGTCAGTAAAAACGGCGTCCTCGCTTCGGCTAAAATCCTGTAAATCGGGGGAATCGCTATCAATATAGTGACTTTGCTTTGTATTATCTGTCTGAAAACTTCTTTAAAATTCTTTAACGACTTAATGATCACAGATGTCGCGCCGGCATAAAACGGCACCAAAACGCAGGTTGTAAGCGTAAAAGAATGATAGAGCAATAAAAGGCATGAGAAACGGTCCTTCGGAGTGATTTTTATCCTCTTCAGGCAGGCTTTCGTATTTGACATGAGATTACTGTGGGTCAGCATTACGCCTTTCGGCGAGCCCGTAGTACCTGATGTATAAATAACGGTCGCGACTTCATCGTCAAAACACAAACACTTCGGTTCGGATATGTCGCATTTCCGGAAACATTCTTTTTCAAAATCTTCTATAGCCAATAAAAACTGCAGTGATTCAATTCTTGCCATCAATTCCTCGGACATTTCCTTAAATGCTTCCGAAGTAATTAGTGCCGATGCCTTTGCATCCTGAATAATAAAATCCAGTTCTTCAAAAGTGAGCATGACGTTAAGCGGCAGGACGACGGCTCCGATTTTTACTATCGCGAAATAAGAAATAATAAATTCGATTGAATTGCGCAGCAGTATCGCCACCCTATCTGCTTTCTTGACGCCTTTGTTTAGAAGGAAATGCACCAGTTGATTGACCTTATCGTTAAGTCCCTTATAGGTCAGCGCTTTAAAACCTGATACAGTGGGATACCCTACGTGGTATCCCATTGCTTCGGTCTCGGGTTGGATCAGAGCCAGATGCCTGCTTCCGAAATCTTCCGCCCGTGATTTAATAAGTTCGCCAAGTGTCAAATGTTGTCTCCTGAATATATTAAAGGTTTATATCATAAACTTTGGCAGAAAAACAGAGGACACCTGCCCGCTTCGCAAGCAGGCGGGGACAACAGAAAATACAAAATGGAAATATGTGGAAATACAGTGGATATACATGGAAATACGTAGAAGACAGGCGATATATATCAACATATTTCAATGTATTTCGATTTATATCAAAGTGTTACCCGTTATATTCCAATTTATTTCCATCTATCTTTTTCTCAACATTTGCAGTAGAATAATCCCAAAATGGAACAGACCGAGGGCATCGTTTTAAGGTGTTTTGACGTACGAGAAACCAGCAGACTTGCCGTATTCTATACGCGCGATTTCGGAATTCTCAAAGGCCTTGCAAAAGGCGCAAGAAAAAAACAGAAATACTTCGGCAGTTCTTTAGAGCCGTTTTCCCACGACTTTATATCGTTTTATAAAAGCCGCACTAGCGAAGTCCACCTCATAGGCAGATGCGAACAAAAAAATTTTTACGCCGGCATCCGCGAAAACATACTAAAATCCTCGTTCGCGATATATTGGATGGAAATTGTCCAGGAATTAATCGAGGATAAAGACGAAAAACTTTTCGAATTTTTACTTGAATCCCTTGCTTATCTTGAAAAAGAAGCCGTCCTTTCGCCGCTACTGTTGCCTTTTTTCGAATTGAATCTTTTGAAATTGGCGGGTTACGGGCCCGTGCTTAACCATTGCGTGAGTTGCAAAAAGAAATCAGGATCTTACAAATTCAGCCCGTTTCTGGGCGGCGTCATTTGTCCCGACTGTTACCACAAAGATTCCCGCTCCATAGAAATTCTTCCAAATACCGTCATGCTCATGAACGTTTTTACAAAGACGCAACTGGAAACACTTTCGAGGATAAAAGCCGAACTAAAACTTTTGGGGCAGGTGAAAGGTGTCATCCATTATTATTTATTCCATTCTATCGGCAAAAGACCAAAAACTTTAAAATTTATAGATGATTTGAAAAAAGAAAAAATATTCACCGAAGCATCATATTTGGCCGCGGCTTAAATAATCTGTGGAATAATGTTAAAATCCGTTATAAAAAGGAGGCAGCAAAAATGAAAAGGATAACGTATTTGTTTATAGTGGCCATTTTAATATTAGGAATATCTTCTGTGCAGAGCATAGCAAAAATGAAATCGGCACAGCCAACGACATCCAGAGAAATTCAATACGAAGAGGAGGAGGAAGAAATAACTCCCGAACCTTTCACGGGAATAAAAAAAAGAATCGGCGTTGCAAGTTTCGAAAATAAATCCGGATGGAGAGGCGAAGGACGTATCGGCGACGGAATGTCGGAAATGCTAACAACGGCATTACATAACACGGGCAGATTCATAATCGTGGAAAGACCCAGCCTGGGAGATGTTTTATCGGAACAGAGACTGCAGGAACAGGGTAAACTTGCCGGCAAAACAGGTCCCGCAACTAACAGATTAATCGGAGCGCAAATTTTGATAAAAGGTGCAGTCACGGAATTTGAATCTTCAAAAGCGGGCGGAGGAGCAGGAATCATCATAAAGGGTATCGGCATAGGAGGCGGCGGTAAAGTGGCGCATGTGGGGATTGACGTAAGAATATTCGACACATCAACAGGTCAGGTTCTGCAATCACACCGCGCGGTCGGCGAAGCAAGAACATCAGGGCTCGCAGTCGGCGGAGTTTCCGGCGATGTTGCTTTCGGAATAGGCGGATTTTCCAAAACACCGCTGGGCGAAGCGACACGAAAAGCAATCAACAATGCTGTTAAATTTATCACAAGAGAAATGGAAAATGTTCCGTGGCAATCGGGCATAATAAAAGTAGAAAGGGGCTCGGTTCTTATAAGCGGCGGAAGAGACGTGAATATGTCCGTCGGAACTACTTATAACGTTTACGGCGTCGGCGAAGAACTGATTGACCCGTCAACCGGACTTTCATTAGGCAGAGAAGAATCCCAAATCGGCCGAATACAAGTAACATCCGTGGAGGGAAAATACTCCAGAGCAAAAATCCTTGAAGGTTCGGGATTCAAATACGGGGATGTAGTTAAATAATAGTATAACGGTAAAGGTAACGAAGCCCGTATGGTCATTCGGTTATGTTTATCGTCTTAAACCTAACCTTAACCCAATTACGAAATGGGACACCACGTGGGGTATCCCACTGTGGCGGGTATCGTAACCGTAGCCTCAAGACGTTCTTTTAAAATGCTTCCAAAAGTTGCTATCATCGGCCGACCGAATGTGGGTAAATCCACGCTTTTTAACCGCCTGACAAAAAGCAGGGGTTCCATTATTGATTCCAAACCCGGTGTAACAAGAGACCGCCTTTATCGCGAAGTGCACTGGGGCAAAAAAACATTTGAACTCATAGACACGGGCGGCTTGATACCCGATACTACGGAAAAAATAACGCAGGAAATAAAGAAACAAATTTCTTTCAGCATAAAAGAAGCGGACCTTGTTTTGTTTTTGGTTGACGGCGAAGAAGGTCTTCACCACTGGGACGAAGAAATCTGCAAACTATTAAGAAAAACCGGCAAGCCGATTATCCTCGTAGTAAACAAATTCGAAGGTAAAAAAAGGGACTTTACATCTTCCGAATTTTATAAATTAAATTTTGCCGACACTATACTAATCTCCGCACTGCACGGGCTCAACATAAACACACTAATAGATAAAATTATAGAAAGGATTCCCACCGAACACCGAACACCGATAACCAAAAACCGTTATAGACTCATGATTCTCGGCCATCCTAATGTCGGCAAATCCACATTCATAAATAAACTTTTGGGAAGCGAAAGAGTAATCGTCCACGAAGTCCCCGGAACGACAAGAGACATCGTCGAAATTCCGTTTTCTTTCGAAGATGAAAATTTTCTGCTGCTGGACACAAGCGGCATAAGGCGTGAAAGTAAAATAAAAGAGGGATTAGAAAAAGTCGCGGTCAAAAAAACCAAAAGGGTGATAAAAGAAGCAGATTTAATATTCTTCCTTCTGGATTTAAGCACTCTGGGAATATTAAGAGAAGACCTTTCAATCGCATCCTTTCTGGAAAAAAACGCGAAAATGGTGATAGTGCTTCTTAATAAATGCGACCTTATACCTGCCCGCCAAAGTGTTAGTGGCGGGACTGATAAAAAAAGACAAGAATATCTCGCGTCCGCAAGAAAAGCGCTAAGTTTCCTGGGCTTTGCTCCGTTCATCTTCACTTCGGGCATAACGGGCGAAAATCTTGATATAGCATTAAAAACGGCAAAACGGATAATCCCGACCTATAAAATTCCGCTTACGCGGACGCAATTAGCGGAAGCGCTTACCGAGATTAAACTAAAACGTCTGCCTAAACACGGAACAAGAATTTACGATCTGACGCAAGACCACGATCACCCGAATATCATAATTTTAAGAACAAATAACCCGTCAGGCATAGACAAAACCTATCTACGCTTTATCTCGCACCACCTTCACAAAAAATTCGCCCCGAACCAGAACAAGTTCGGTTCAGGGTATAGCTTGGAAGGGATGCCGCTTAAAATAAAAATAAGAAGCACCCGCAAAGAATTCAAGAAGAGAGGAAATCATAATGCGGAGAAGTGTTGAGCACAAAATAGGTTAATATTAACCTAATATAGGCTCAATTTTATCAATCAAAATTAAAAAGGACAAAAATCCCGGTCTTTCTGCTGGTTGACAGTTCAATTTAATGTTTATATAATGTGAACAAATAGTTCACAGATTGAAAACTATTTGTTTGAGGGGCGGAAACATGGAACAGGTGTTTTCTACAAAAGAAAGAATACAAATCTTAGAAGCGATAATCTTTAAAACAGAACTTATTGGTGTTAATGCTATTGCTACACAGATTCGATTAAGCAAAGGGCTCGTTTCAAAATACCTTAATATTCTGGTAAAGCAAGGCATTCTCGAAAGGCATAATGGGAAGTTTTCTATAGCCGAGTCCTCTATGGTCAAAGTAGTGAAAATTCTGCTTAACATAAGAAGTTTTGACACGAAACTGTTCAAGAAATATCCCTTTATAGAATCTGCCGGCTTATATGGAAGCGGTGCGCGTGGAGAAAATACAGAGGACTCAGATATAGATATCTGGCTAAAAATTAAAAAAACCGATGACCGGGCATTAGCTTCTCTGACGTCGGAATTAAACAAAAAAGCGCATAATATAAAAGTCCTCTTTTTAACCGAAGACAAAATTAATACCCTCAAAAAGGAAGATTCGTTGTTCTATTATTCGCTCGTTTTTGGTTCAATAATCCTATACGGAGATAAAGATGGCATACAGTTATAAAGATTGCATAAAAGAATCTTTACTTAAAAAGGTTCCTCCTTCAGAAGATAAAGCGCTTAAGTCCGTTCAGAAAGCGGAAAAATGGCTGAGTGAAAGTCATAAAGCATTAAATAGCGACGCATTTGATTCTTCGGTCCTTGCTTCTTATATGGTCTTTTTTCATTCTGCGCGCGCAATTCTTTTCTTTGATGGTTTCAGAGAGAAAAGCCATTTCTGCGTTGCTCGCTATCTTGAAGAACTATATGTAAAAACCGGCAAACTTGAAACAGAATGAATCCAACTCTTAGACCATTACAGAGAAATCAGACACGAAGACCAATACAATTTAAGTTTCCTTACTACAAAAGATGAAGCGGAAAAAGCATTAAAAACCGCCGAGGAATTTTTTGAAAGAATGAAAACCTTACTGAAAACTTTAAGAAAAACTTAATATTTCTTGGAAGGAATGCCGCTGATAATAAAAATCCGCAACACCCGCAAAGAATTCGGGCGGAAAGGGAAGAAAAAATAACAATTATCAATTTAAAATTAACAATGAGCAATTAGCAATGAAAAAGTTTCTCTTGATTTTCGGCATTATAGTATTGGCTCTGCTCATTTTCCTAATATATACAAAAAGAATAAATTTACAACCGGCTAGGGAGGCGGTTGACAAAGTCGTGGATGAAACCCTCAAACCCATAACCGAACCTATCAAAATAAAGCAAACAACAGAAGAAAAAATGAGACAAATAGAACAACAGCTTGAAGAACAAAACCAAAAATTATTAGATGATATGGACACTTATAAATAAAAAATCAAAAATTAAAGATTAAAAATTTAAAATGGCTGAAAAGAAAGATTCAATAAAAGAATTATTAGAAAAAAACGCAAATAGATTTCATTTTGAAGTAGTGAATTTCTTAAGGGATAACAGTTGGGAGGTTTTAATTAGTCCCTACTACAAAGATAATATAACTGAAAAGCCAAGAGAAATAGACATAATTGCGGAAAAAGAATTTCCTGTTAAGGGCTTCCCTGATCGTTTTGCAGAAAAAGAAATTGGGAATGTAAACGTAAAGCTTTTTATAGAATGTAAATACATAAAAAATTCTATCTTATTTTGGTTTGACAAAAAAGATGAAGAAAAAGCAAGAAAAAGAGTTGAAAAAGATCTCTCACCCCTGAAATTACCAGAAAGTGAAGCTGCTACCATTTATAAACATCATTATCTAAATAAAGAACAAGTTGCTAAACTCTCAGAATCTACTAAAAACAAGACGCAGGAGCATGAAATAATCTATAAAGCACTCAATCAAAGCTTGAATGCTATGATTTATTATAAAAACACTCCGCCTATAATTTCAAAAGTTAAAGGCAACGGACTGTCAACTTTCAAGACAATAAATTATCCCTTAATACTATGTAATAGTTTTGATAAGTTCTATAGAGTTACCAATTCTGAAGGGAAGACAAAATATTCTAAGATTCTTGGTAAGAGCTTCCAACTCGAAGTCAATTATGTATATTTCGACAAATTATTAAAAGGGGATAATGTTGATTATTTTTTAATTGATATAATTGATTTTGTGAAATTTAATGATTTTTTACATTTGTTAAAAACACCTGAGATCGATTCAATAGTTGAGATGGAGAGGAGGCAAGTAAGTCACAGATGACCATTTTACTAATAATCCTCATCGGCTATATTCTTGGCTCCCCGCCTTTTAGTTTCTGGATTGGGAAATTAAAGGGCGTGGAGTGGATTTTATGAAGACAATGATTATATATTTAGACGAGTCATACGACCAACCCAAAAAAAGATTCTTATTGTTGGGTTTGTTGTTTTGCCCTTCCAAGGGCTTACATCGTAAACTTACGGCAATTCATAATAAAAAATGTTGTTTGGACAAGCACAATAATATAATTGAAACAAAATATGTTAATTGTTTCACTAAACATAATTATGAGGTGTGTTCGGGGTTTATAGAGGCATTTCTGAAATCTGACTGTTGGTTCACTGCCCTTGTTGTAGATACGAAATCTACAAAATTTGACCTTAAATATTTCGGTAAGCCAAATGAATCAGATACGATCAAGAAAGCAAGGGTATATAAAAAATTCACTGAATTAATTATAGCGAGAAATACCAAGAAAATAACTAATTCTGTGCTTCTTGTTGATGATGTAACTCGATGTAGCAGAGACCGCTTTATCGAACTTATACGAGAATCGTTTTGCACACCCGGCGAAGGTTATAGCACTAATAAAGAATTGCCGACTTTAAAACATGTTGGTTCAATAAAATCGGATTCTCCGGAAAACATTCGCTTATGTGTCTGCGATTTATTAATGGGATGTATTCTAAACAATAATTTGCCTACAAAAAACAGATGGAAAAATCGACTTAGAAAGATTTTAATAGAGAATTTAGGAGTAAAAGATTTACTTGAGGCTACATGGTTAAAAAGTAAAATTAATCTCGAGATTACTAAAAAATTTAGAATCTGGTATTGGAGGCCTACTAAGAAAAAAGCTCAGGTGCTAAGTAGTCATCGATAATCAGATACTGATACCTCTTACTTAGACCTAAGCCGCAATAGTTATACATGTTGTGCGTGTCTGTGTCAATAGCCGCCAGACAATTTTTGAATTTTGAGTTGCCTGCCCGCCAGGGTTTAGTGGAGGGTGGTTTTTACTTTTGAATTTAACTTTTGACTTATTATGAAAAAGTGCCCTTATTGCGCGGAAGAAATTCAGGATGAGGCGATTAAATGCCGGTTCTGCGGGGAGATGCTTGTAGGAAAAACCCCGCAGGTGCCGTGGTATTTTAGGAATGTGTGGATAATGATCGCTTTTCTGTGTATCGGTCCTTTGATGCTGCCGATGGTGTGGTTTAATCCGCGCTTTAACTGGAAAACGAAACTAATCGTAACTATAATAATTCTGGTTATAACTTATTTTTTATGGGTTTTGTTAAGCATTTCCCTGAAATCCATAAAGGAATATTACAATATTCTTCAGGGTGATTTTCAATTTTAATATAAAGTAGAGAGCAACCTGCCACAAAAGACTCGGCAGACAGGCAAGTAGAAAGTAGAGAGAGAAAATCTCTCTACTCTGCCCTTTCTACTCTCTACTACCGAGCAAAGCGAGGAATATATGAGTTTAATACTGGTAATAATTATCGGGTACATCCTCGGTTCCCTGCCTTTTAGTTTCTGGCTGGGGAAAATGAAGGGCGTGGATATAAGAAGAGTCGGGAGCGGCAATGTCGGGGCTACAAACCTTGCAAGAAGCGTAGGCGCGGGATGGGGGACGATTGCGTTTATCTTGGATTTGGGCAAGGGGCTTCTTGCCGTGGTTTTGGCAGGATATATCTTTAGTTTGTTTGAAGACAACCTTACGTCTTCGGCAATGCTAAAAATAATCGGCGGAATAATGAGCATTTGCGGGCATAACTGGAGTATGTGGATAAAGTTTAAAGGCGGAAAGGGTGTTGCAACTTCGGCAGGAGTATTTTTAGGGCTTGCGCCCATACCTTTGGTTTTATCACTGGCGGTATGGCTTGTGGTTTTTGCTTTCTTCAGATATGTTTCGCTTGCTTCTATTATTTCGATGATTTCCCTGCCGATTTGGATGCTCGTAGGAATCGGCGGAAAAGTAGCTTTACCTATCATCGTCTTTTCCTGTATAGTTACTGTGCTTATAATCATACGTCACCGTTCGAATATAAGGCGGTTGATACAAGGAAGAGAGAATAGATTTAAGAAATGAATCGTCTTAAGGTTAGGGTTACGATGCCCGTTTCGGTTTTGGGTTACGTTTATCGTCTTTGTTTTCTTGACGTAGCCGGTTACCGTAAAACGATACGGGTTTCGTTACCTTTACCGTTACCATTTTTAATATTATGAAGATATCCATTTTGGGCGCGGGAAGTTGGGGGACAGCGATTGCGCTGCATCTTGCCAAGAAGAAACATAATGTGACGCTTTGGGAAAACTTCCCCGATTACCTTAAAGTCCTGAAAACAAAAAGAGAAAATATCAAATTTTTGCCGGGAGTAAAATTTCCGGACGAGATGGTTCTCACATCGGATATAAACGCCGCAGTTAAGGGAAAAGATATCATCGTCCTTGCAATTCCTTCGCAGTATTTAAGAAAAGTGCTGGAGAAAATAAAGGGCTTTGATAAAAAAACTATTTTCGTGTCGCTTGTCAAAGGCATCGAAGAAGGCACTTTTTTCAGAATGTCGGAACTTGCAAAAGATGTTTTGGGCGGTATAAATATCTGCGCGTTGTCGGGGCCTTCGATTGCGGTAGAGGTTGCAAGAGATGTTCCGACAACGGTTGTATGCGCGGGAAGTGCGGAGAATACCAAAACCATACAAGAAGCGTTTATGGGAATGAATTTGAGAGTGTATACGAACACGGATATTGTGGGCGTGGAACTGGGCGGGGCGCTGAAAAATATCATAGCGCTTGCGTGCGGTATTTCCGACGGGCTGGGATACGGAGATAATACGAAAGCCGCGCTTATGACAAGAGGGCTTGCGGAAATTTCCCGGCTCGGTATTAAAATGGGGGCAGACCCGCTGACATTTGCCGGGCTTGCCGGAATAGGCGATATCATCGTTACCTGCACATCTAAGCATTCAAGAAACAGGAGTGTCGGGGAACAAATAGGCAAGGGAAAGAGTTTAGATGAAGTATTAAAAGGAATGTATATGGTTGCCGAAGGCGTATGGACGACGAAATCTACTTTGAAATTGGCGGAAAAATTGGGCGTAGAAATGCCGATAGCAAGGGCGGTTTATGAAGTTTTATGGGAAGGGGAAAAACCTTTCGAGGCGGTGGGAGAACTAATGGGCAGAACGCCGAAGGAAGAAACCCATATCCCAACCCCAGGAGATTAAGTAAAATATGACGGATAAAAAACAAACCCCGGACCGAACTTGTTCTGGTTCGGGGCAAACAATTTTAGACAGACAATTCAAAAGTCTGCGTATCGCGTCTATATTTGTTTTCCCTGTTATTGCTTTTATCGCTTTCAGGACGCAGAATATATTCTTTTTTCTGCCCAAAGAAAAACTAACTTTTTTATTTTTACAGACAGTAATCTGGTCACTAATTTTTATCTTCAACATTCTTTTTCTTACGGCAATGGCGTGGTTTTTAGATAAAAAACAGATTATAGTATCTACCGTAGCAATCGGGCTATTATCGTTCGTGCCGCTTAATTTTTACTTTGCTGCCCGTTACGGCCTGGTCGGACTAGCCGCAACTATTCTGCTCGTTTCGGCAGTTATGTTTGCTTTTATACTTTTTGCTTTCGCTAAAATCGGCGTAAAAATTCCCATTTATAAATCCGGCGAGAAACCGATTGTGGCAAGCATGGGAATGATGCTTGTTCTGCATTATATGAATTCTCTGGGATTTGCGGCTTCTTTTTTCGCCGCCGCTATTAGTTACGCTTTAATATTGTTTACTACTGCCTTTTTAGAAAAATAAAACCCGTTCGCATTGGAGCTCTTTTACGAGCACCAGCCCGCTTCTTGTGGAAGCAAGCAGGCAGGATTGCAATAAAAAATCGGGCTGTGATATAATTCGGGACTCCTGCCCGCAAAAAAGTTAGTTGGCAGGCAGGTTTGGAGCATTAATCTGCCAAAATCTGTTCCGATGTTGCGTCGGGATAAAAAATTAGAATTAACCCGTTCTCTTTTTTAGAAATCAAACGGGAGTATAAGGAGGAAGTTTTGACCAAAGAAGTTATTTCTGTAACCGAAGCGTTGGAAGTAGCGCTGCATTTCGGCCATCCTACAAACAGATGGAATCCGAAAATGGCGCAATATATTTACGGGAAAAAAGAAGGAATACATATTATAGACCTCACGAAGACCGTTAAAAAATTCCAGGAAGCCTACGATTTTGTGAAAAAACTAGCGTCGCAGGGTAAAACATTTTTATTTGTCGGGACAAAAAAACAGGCGCAGGAGGCGATTTTATCCGAAGCCAAGCGCGCTGAAGTTTTCTATGTTGTCGACAGATGGCTCGGCGGGACATTGACGAATTTCGATACATTAAAAAAATCCATAGGCCGACTTAAGGAACTGGAAAGAATGGAAGAAACCGGGAAAATCGACTTGCTCATAAAAAAAGAAGCATCAAAAATAAAAAAAGAAAAAGCAAAACTAAATAAAAACTTTGCGGGAATAAAAGACATGAACAAATTCCCGGACTGCATGTTTGTAATCGATACGCACAAAGAAAAAATAGCTGTTGCGGAAGCGAGGAAACTAAAGATACCTATTGTCGCGCTGATAGATACTAACTGCGACCCCGGAGAAGCGGATCATCCGATACCTGCAAACGACGATACTATAAGAGCGATAAAATTAGTCGCTTCAAGACTCGCGGACGGGATTTTAGAAGGAAGAAAAGAAGCGATAAAAGCAATAAAGAAATCAAAGAAAGAAACTGCGGAAGAGACTTCGTCCGAAACGACAGAAAAAACAGGAGAAACTTCCGAACAAACGACGGAAAGCAAAGAAAAGAAGCCGAAAGCAAGCCACGGCAGGAGCGCAGAATGAGCATGAAAATAGACCTGGAACTCGTAAAAAAATTAAGAGAGCGAACCGACGCGCCCATTATGGATTGTAAAACATCGTTGGAAGAAGCGGGCGGCGACCTTACAAAAGCGGTAGAAATCTTGAGGAAAAAAGGGATTACAAAGGGCCAGGAGAAAAAAGAAAGAGTCACTTCGGAAGGAAGAATATCTTCATATATACACTTCGGCGGCAAAATCGGGGTTTTGGTAGAAATTAATTGCGAAACTGATTTCGTGGCAAGAACCGAAGAGTTCATAAATTTAGTGAAAGATATCACCATGCACATCGCCGCAAGCAATCCCAGATATGTATCGTCCAAGGACATTCCGGAAGATGTCCTAAAAAAGGAAACCGAACTGTATAATTCTCAAGTCTCCGGAAAACCGGCCGCGGTGGTGGAAAAAATAACACAGGGAAAGTTAAAGAAATTTTACTCTGAAGTATGCCTACTCGACCAGCCGTTTATAAAAGACCCCAATAAAACCATCGGGGAACTTCTAGACGAACATATCGGCAAAATTAAAGAGAATATTCGCGTAAAAAGATTTATCCGCTATCAATTGGGAGAGCAGTAATATTAAAATAAAGTAGCGAGTAGAAAGTAGCAAGCAGAGAGAATCAAACCATATGCTTGCTGACTGCTACTGGTAATCAAAGCAGAACTCCATGCCAAAATTTTTACGCAGGCCCGCCTTGATGAGTAAGAGAGGCAGACGCATATTGGTCAAATTGTCGGGCGAATTTTTACCCTTGAACCAGGGTAATCCGGGTTCCGACATAGGCTTCAACCGTAAGCGGAAAAATAAAATTTCCGCAAAAAGTCCCCTCAATCTTTTTATATCTCAGATTAAAGATATAAAAAAAGAAACTCCCATGGAAATAGCCGTCGTAATCGGCGCGGGAAACATTGTTCGCGGAGTAAATGCCCGAAAATCCGGCTTAGACCGATATACTTCGGATTATATGGGGATGATAGGAACTTTAATCAACGCGCTTCATTTAAAAGATATTCTGCGCCAAAATAATATAAAAAGTTCTATAATGAGCGCACTGGAAATAAAAAATATATGTCCATTATTTTACAAGGAACGGGCATTGAAATTTCTGGAAAGGGGTGATGTAGTCATACTTGCGGGTGGAACAGGCAACCCTTATTTCACCACAGACACTGCCGCCGCGTTAAGAGCAATAGAATTAAACGCCGACATATTATTAAAAGCAACCAAAGTGGATGGGGTTTACGATAGCGATCCAATGGTCAACCGCAAAGCCAAGAAATTCGAGCAATTAACCTACCAACAGGTTTTAGAAAAAAACTTAAAGGTAATGGACTTAACTGCCATTTCTTTATGCAAAGAAAATAATATCCCGATTATAGTCTGCGACATAAAAAACCCCTCTAGCATTAAAAAAATATTAAAAGGCGAAAAAGTCGGGACGCTGATAACCAAAGAATACGGGAGGTTAAAATGAATGCTGGATTAATAGGCGGAATATTGGGAGTAATAATAGGAACAATAGGCGGGGCAATGGGGACTTACGCAAGCATCAAAAACACGAACGGCCCTCAAGAAAAATCTTTTATGATAAAAATTGCGATAGTCTTTTGGATTGCCGCCGTAATTTTTGTATCGCTTCTAATGCTACTGCCGAAGCCGTATAGCTTTTTATTGTGGATTCCGTATGGTATAGCATTACCGCTAAGTATTATTTATATCAATAAAAAACAAAATAGCATCCGAGAAAAAGAGAAAAAACAGTAAAAATTGGAAATACTTAGAGATACGTAGAAATATATTGAAACACATTGTCTAAAGCTGTTGTTGTTCTATTCGACAACGTATATCTATTGTATATCAACGCATTTCTATTTTATTTCCATTATATAGGGGGGATTTTATGATTAAAGAAATATTAAAAAAAATCGAGGAAAAAATGAAGCACTGTATCGAGAACTTAAACCATGAATTTAGCGTCATAAGAACGGGCAAGGCAAGCCCATCGCTTCTTGATAATGTCAGAGTCCCATACTATGGAACACCTACCGCGATTAATCATTTAGCAACCGTAACGGCTGACGCAGGTCTAATAGCGGTAAAACCCTGGGATAAAGCCGTAGTGATTGAAGTTAAAAATGCAATTTTGGCGGCTAATTTAGGTTTAGTGCCCTCTGTAGAAGGAGAAATAATAAAGGTTCCGATTCCGGCTCTTTCCAACGAAAGAAGGCAGGAACTTATCAAAATAGTGCACCGAGTAGCCGAAGAAGCAAGGGTATCCATCCGCAACAGAAGGCGGGACGCAAAAGAAGAAATAGAAAAAACCGAGAAATCAGAACATATTTCCGAAGATGACGCAAAAAGAGGCTTAAAAGAACTTGAACAATTGACTTCCAACTACATAGAAAAAATTAACAAGAGTTTGGCGGAGAAAGAAAAAGAAATCGGAACGGTATAATAAAAACAGATTACACAGATTTTTAACAACGATTACACTGATTAGAGAAATTGTTTTAATCCGTGTAATCTGCAGTTTTTAATCGGTGTAATCATATTGCCGAGCAAAGCGAGGTAAATATATTATGAAAAATTCTCCCGATAGAGTTCCTCCTCAAAATATAGAAGCGGAAATCGCGGTTTTAGGCTCTGTGCTTCTGGACAAAAATCTGCTAGACCTTGCCGGGGAAATATTAAAACCCGAACATTTCTACAGTAAAGAGCATCAGATAATCTTTAGAGCGATATTAGACCTTTATAACAATGATAAACCCGTAGATTTAATATCTCTTACGGATAGATTAAAAAAGAAAGGCGAACTTGAAAAGATAGGCGGCGCTTCTTTTTTAAGCGCGCTTATATCGGCAATACCGACTCCCGCAAATATAGAGCATTACGCTTCAATCGTAAAAGAAAAAGCAATTTTGAGAGAACTTATAGAAGTGTCTTCGGATATCATTAACAAATGTTACGGCGGAAAAGAAGACGGGACAAAAATACTCGATAAAGCCGAGCAGAATATTTTTAACATAGCGCAAAAAAAAGTTTCTGCGGGATTTATCCCCATAAAAGATTTAATCTCTGCAGAGTTTATAGATGATCTCGTTAAAAGAAAAGAGCATATTACGGGACTTCCAACGGGATTTAAAGATTTAGATGAAATAACTTCGGGACTTCATTCTTCCGAACTCGTAATAATCGCCGGAAGACCGTCCATGGGAAAAACGAGTTTTGCTTTGAATATCGCAAGAAACGCCGCAGTCGTCGAGAAAAAATCTGTGGCGATATTCTCCTTAGAAATGTCTAAGGAACAGGTTGCTGAACGACTGTTATGCATGGAGGCAAGAGTTGACTCGCATAAACTACGAACCGGCTACTTATCGGAGGAGGACGAGCCCAAATTATCGATAAGCGCGGGAATTCTTTTTGACGCTCCCATATTTATAGATGACTCGTCAAATCTGAACGCATTGGAACTTAGAGCAAAAACCAGAAGATTAAAATCAAAACAAAATATTTCTCTTATCATCTTAGACTATATACAACTGATGAGTTCGGAAACCTCTTCGGAAAATAGGCAACAAGAGATCGCCGAAATATCACGGGCATTAAAAAGTTTAGCCCGGGAACTGCAAATACCCGTTATTGCGGTTTCACAACTTTCACGACGAGTAGAAACGCGCGGAGAAGACCGGCGGCCGATACTTTCCGACCTAAGAGAATCCGGAGCTTTGGAGCAAGACGCGGACGTAGTAATGCTTTTACTGCGAGAAGAGTATTATAAGCCTGACGACCCCGAAGTACAGGGCAAAGCCGAAGTACATATCGCAAAACAAAGAAACGGCCCGACCGGAACCAGAAGATTATCCTTTGTCAAACAATATACGAGATTTGAAGATTTGGCGTATACAAGCGAGGAATAATTTTACTGAAAATGTCCCTAGAAATTGTGAAACAATTTCAGGGACTGAGTCCCGGAAATCCTTTGGATTTCTCGGGGTAAAATTAAAAAATAAATTGGAAATACTTAGAAATAAATGGAAATATGTATAATTTGATATACTTTGAAATACATAGAAATATATCGAAATACATTGTCTAAAGCTGTTGTTTTTCTGTTCCGACAACGTATATCTATTGTATATCTACTGTGTTTCTATTACATTTCCATCATATTTTAATAGATATGGGAAATCCCAAAGCCACGTATGTCTGCCAAAACTGCGGTTATGCTTCTATAAAATGGTTAGGCAAATGCCCTTCCTGCAATAGTTGGAACACTCTTTTGGAAGAAACCGAAGCCCCGCCTCAGGACAAACGCTTTTGGGGTAATGCGCCGATTGCTCTTTCTGACATTAAAGAACAAGAGCAAACCAGATTTTCTACGGGAATATCCGAATTTGACAGGGTTTTGGGCGGCGGCACGGTTGAAGGTGATGTTATTTTGATAGGCGGAGAGCCGGGGATAGGCAAGTCAACGCTCCTATTGCAAGCCTCGGCAACTGCTTCGCAAAAGGGGAAAAAAGTTCTTTATGTGTCGGGAGAAGAGTCGCTCTCGCAGATAAAATTAAGAGCCGACAGATTAAACGTATCGTCCTCTAATCTGAGCATTCTTTGCGAGGTTAGTTTAGAAAGGATAATAAAATTTATAGAAGAAACTTCGCCCGACTGGATTATTCTGGATTCCATACAAACAGCGTACAAAAACGGAATTAATTCCTCCGCGGGTTCGCTGTCCCAATTAAGAGAATGCGCCTCCGATTTGATACAACTTGCCAAGAAGGATTCGAAAATTCTTTTTCTTATAGGCCACGTCACTAAAGAGGGTTTGATTGCAGGCCCACGAGCGCTGGAACACATGGTAGATGCCGTCCTTTATTTCGAAGGGGAAAAAACGGGGCCATTCCGTATTTTAAAAACTTTCAAAAACAGATTCGGGTCCACTCAGGAAATCGGGGTTTTTGAAATGGCGGAAAAAGGCTTAAAGGAAATACCAAACCCTTCGGAAATCTTTATGTCCCGTAGCCCATCGCCCGCGCCGGGAACCGTTATTGCCTCGTCTATCGAGGGGACAAGGCCGCTTATGGTGGAAATTCAGGCGCTCGTAACCACGTCCACTTCAATGAATTTTCCAAGAAGAGTGATAACCGGAGTGGACTATAACAGAGTTCTTCTTTTATTGGCGGTGCTTGAAAAAACTTTCGGAACGCCGCTTCATAAATATGATTTATTCATCAACGTTGTGGGCGGGATAAAAATAGAAGAAACGGGAATAGACTTGCCTTTGATTTTCGCGATTATTTCTTCGTTCAAAGACAAACCCCTCCCACAAGGAGCGCTCCTTGTGGGTGAAGTCGGTTTGTCCGGCGAGGTTCGCGGAGTATCCAATATTAAGGCAAGGATCAAAGAGGCAGAGAAATTGGGTTTTAAAAAGTGTATACTACCTGAAGTGAATTTATCCTCTTTGGCAGGCGGCAAGATAGAATGTATAGGCGTAAAAGATATTGTGTCCGCGCTAAAGAAATTTTTTCCTAATTAATATAATCGTCTGCAGTTTTTATTTTATTCATAAAGGAGGTTTGTATGTTCGCAATTATAATTCGCGTACTTTTTGCCGTTTTTTGTATAGTTACAGGCGCTTACTTTGCAGAAGGATTCGGTCACCCTTTTTATCCCGAGGTTTGGGGCGTAATCTGGGGAGCAATGTGGGCAACGGCGATTTTAATGTTAGAGTGGGGATTAAGAAGGACCCCTCCGAAGGGGTTAATCGCAGGTTCGATCGGTTTGTTAGTCGGCCTTATCCTGGCCAATTTAATCACCAGCACGGTTTTAAGTTTTCCGTTCAGTCCGGAGATGTCGCTTATTTTAAGAGTAGGGATCGCATTGGCGTTAGGATATTTAGGGATGATGGTCTCATGGCGTAAAAGAGAAGAATTTAGGGTGTTTCTACCTCATCTTTCGCACGATGAAGAGAAAAAATGGAAAATACTGGATACTTCCGTGATAATCGACGGCCGTATTGCGGATATAGCGGAGACGGGATTTCTGGAAGGTGTAATAATAATTCCCAAATTCATATTGAACGAACTTCAAAAGATAGCCGATTCGAGCATTCCTTTAAGAAGAAAAAGAGGAAGACGCGGACTTGATATTTTAAACAGAATGCAAAAAAGCGGTTCGCTGGAAATAGTAATCGAAGAGAAAGATTTCCCGGAAATAAAAGAGGTAGATTCAAAACTTATTCAACTTGCAAGAAATCTAAACGGCACGCTTGTAACAAACGATTATAATCTCAATAAGATAGCAAAACTACAAGGGGTATCAGTCTTCAATATAAACGAATTGGCTAATGCTCTAAAACCCGTGATTCTGCCAAACGAAGAATTAAAAATAAGAATCGTAAAAGAGGGCAAAGAACCGAATCAGGGCATAGCTTATCTGGACGACGGGACGATGGTGGTTGTGGAAAACGCGCGGGGTTTGATAGGCGAAGAACTGACCGTAGAGGTAACTTCTGTTTTACAAACTTCTGCGGGAAGAATGATTTTTGGCCAGCAACAAAAAAGGGCGGGGAAATCCCGACCGCGTTCTCGGGACAACGAATAATAATAAAGGGTAATATAATTTTTCTTTTTCTCTCTCTTCTCTCTACTTTTTGCTTTCTACTCTCTACTTATTTATAAGGCTGGTGCCGGAGGTGGGAGTTGAACCCACACGGACTTAAGGGTCCACTAGATTTTTAAGGTAAGCTCAGGCGAGAAAGACGCTCTTTAATAATATTAATAAATTGTCCTTGGGTTGCTTTCTCAATTTTCGAATTACTAATTATTGTTTCCATTAAAGTCAGCCCATTTCCAAATTCACCATATCGAATTTTTATTGGTATATTTAGATAATCAGCTAACTTATCAAAATCTGCTCTATTTAGTTTATCTTTTTTGCCGTTGATTGATAAAGCAGAATCCTCTTCGTCTTGAATCACTAATTTTGAACAAACAATGTCATAGGCAGGTGTTAAACGAATAGTTTCCTTGTCTTTGTATGTAATTGCATAATTTTTTAAATGAGCGTCCCCATTCCCAATAATAAAATTAAAGACAACTCTCTCGAAAAGTAATTGCACGTCATATCCGGGTGCTGTCGATATTTTCTTTAACTTACGTCCAATCTGTTCAACTGAACCTTGGTATTTATCTCCTGATTCTAAGATTTGGAAAAATTCTTCCTGATGGATTTTCACGCCTGATTCCCTATCAAATCTTTTCACGATATACGCCCAACTTCCATCTTTTAAAGGCAATAGACAATGAGGTGGAACATCTATCTTAAACTCTGCCGCTATATCCATGCAACACTGTTCATTCTCGGGAATATTCGGAAAGGCTGCTGTCTGCGGTTTTAAAATATATTCTCCGCCTTCGGTAACAGCAATTAGCGAATTATTTTTCTTATCGAGCTTCATAGATAGTTTGGGCTGAACCCCAGAAATAGATAATTTCCCTGCTGATTGCTGTGCTTTTTGAGAAACATCTTGCAGGCTAAATTCTATTATTGGTAATTCAGAAGTATTAAACATTTCTTTAATAAGTTTCTTATTCATTGTCAGTCTCATTCATCCTCCGAACAGTTACAGCACCAATCGTATCTACGTTCGTAGTACAAAGCAGAAGGCCAAATAAGTCTTCCCTATCGATCTTTTGGGTAGCAGTAACAATATCTAAATACCATCCCTCAGGCAAAAGCCCTTTAAAAAAAGAAAACAACTCTTTAGACTTATAAGGTTCTTTCCTAAGAGGCAATGATATCGAAATAGGCATATTCTTTTTTAAAAATTCTTTATTGTATTCAAAGACATACCCATCTTTTGTTTCGCTGATATATCCGGCTAAATCTTTATTGTAAAAAACTTGTCCTTTTCTAAGTTTTGCCATAATTCTATATAGAACTTAAGTTTTTATCCTTCGGCTCAAATTTTATGTTTTCATTACGAATCAATTCTAGATGAACCCCCAAGAAATCCAAAACTTGATTAAGTTTGTCTAATCGAACAGTGGTTTTCCCCCCTTCAAGTTCTCTTAAAAATCGTAAACCAACGCCTGCTCTTTTTGCGAAATCAGGTTGAGTTAAGTTTAGTTCTTTCCGCATATTTTTTATTTGTATATTAATTGGAAGTTGTGCCATAGTATTAAGAATATAGCACCTTTAGGGTATAATTGCAAGTATTCCCATTAATTATTATACCCGAATGGGATAATTAGAAACGCATTAATCCCTTAAGGGTATATTATTTGTAATTTTTCATCTATTAATCAATTATTTATACCTGTTGGGGTACAATTATTAGTAAAATAAACAAGAAAAGGATTGACTTTTGAATAGTATAGTATATATACTATACTATTCGAATTATCGCAGTATATGAAAACTCAAAAGTTTGAAAAAGGGGCAAAGCTTAATTTTTAACTTGAAATTTAATTAGAAAATGAAAATTCCAAAATTTGAGAAAAATTTAGATACAATAGAAAGTTATTTCAAACTATTACAAAAACCTATTCTTAGCTTGAGCGACATAGATAATATCCTGAGAAACAAAAGGTCGGAATGGAACCTACCCTTAACAACTTCCGAATTTTTAAACTTATTACTAGAACATACGGATTTAAAAGAAACTTCCATTAAGTTCCCCACCCGCGAATATTTTCTCTATACATGGGGAGATGTTTCTATATGGACTTACTGCCTCTCTTTTATAAAAAATCTGTATTATACACACCAAACAGCGCTCTACATCCATGGATTAATCAACAATCCTTTGGATAAAATTTACATTAATTTTGAACAAAGAAGAAGTTCTACATCTAATGATTCCTCTGCTTTATCGCAAGAAAGAATTGATTTTGCATTCTCAAAAGCTCAGCGAATCTCAAATAATATAGCTAATTTTAAAGGATACAAGGTTTACTTGTTGAATGGTCAAAATACTAACATGTGCGGCGTTATAGAAACACGTTTTAACCAATCTAAAGTGCTTGTAACAAATTTAGAAAGAACACTAATTGACATAGTTGTTAGACCGGCATATACGAGCGGCATATCAGAAATTATAAATTGCTACAAATTAGCAAAAGATAGAATTTCCATTGAGGGTTTAATAAAAATGCTAAAAAAACTGTCTTTTATTTATCCTTATCATCAAGCAATTGGATTTCTTCTTGAGAAAAGTGGCGTCTATAGCCAAAACGAAATAAATAAACTAAAAGAAATAGGATTTAAATATGATTTCTATTTAGAGCGAGAAATGCTTGAAAAGGAATATTCGAAGGAATGGAGATTATATTATCCCAAGGCCCTTGATTAATTCTATAAGGCTGGTGCCGGAGGTGGGAGTTGAACCCACACCCTGTCGCCAGGACGGGATTTTGAATCCCGCGCGTCTGCCAATTCCGCCACTCCGGCAATAATTAATGTCTTTCAGCGAGGATTATTCTATCAGATGGGTTTCGGAGTGTCTATCAAACAAAGTCAAAAATACCCCGAGAAATTCGGGGAATTTCCGGGACTTTAGTCCTCGGAATTCTTCGAATTCCAGAGGGAAACCATAACTAAAAATTCAAAATTAAAACCTTTTTTATTTGTGTTTTACTTTTTGACTTGCCTGCTCCGACGTGACGTCGGAGTGAATTTTACCTTTTTACTTTTGCCTTTTTACTTTTTCTTATACATCCAAATTCTGGACTTCGAGCGCGTGGGTTTGGATATACTCTCTGCGCGGCTCTACTTCGTCTCCCATTAGCATCGTGAAGATTTCATCCGCGGCATAAGCGTCTTCCAGTCGTATCTGAACAAGTGTTCTCTGTTCTGGATTCATTGTTGTTTCCCAAAGTTGCTCGGGGTTCATTTCCCCAAGCCCCTTATATCTTTGAATGGACAGGCCTTTCCTGCCCAATTCCTTTATCTTCTCCAGTAATTGCAGCCCCGAAAAAACATTATATTCTTCCTCGCCGGTTTTGATTTTATATATCGGTTTTTCCGAAGACTCGAAAACGTTAACCGCAATTTCGTTTTCTTTCATTTTAGCCATTATCTTTTCAATCTGGCGCCGCTCGGCAAATTCGATGACTTCCCAACCCGCTTGCATATATCCGAAAAAGCCGCCGGTCTTTTTAGGTGTTGATTCGGGAGTTGAATTAGGTTCTTTCCCGTTGTTTTTATCCAATTCTTCCTTGCTAAGTTCTTTTTGGTCGGATTTCTCGGCCACTTTGGGCTTTTTCGCTTCGATTTTTTCCATGAAAGAAGCTAAGTCTTTTTCGTCATAGAAAAAATACTCTTCATCTTCCTTTCTCGCCCTATATAGAGGTAGTTTTCCTTCTTTGGAAGTATTTTTTAAATATTTTTCGAGAGTGATACCTTTACGTCTAAGTGACGGGGAAATTTTTTCTACCTGCAGCAAAAGATTAATTATATCTTTTAATTTTTCCGCAGGGATAGCCGTTTTCTTTGGCGTATTATATACGGTTATTCCTTCTATTGCTTCTTTGGTAATAAAGGTTGTCAATTGCTCCTCATTTTGAATGTATATTTCTTTTTTGCCTCTTTTAACTTTATATAAAGGGGGTTGAGCAATATAAATATTGCCTTTTTCGATCAACGGCGCCATTTGCCTATAGAAGAAAGTCAAAAGAAGCGTCCTTATGTGGGAGCCGTCTATATCGGCATCCGTCATAAGGATTATGCGGCCATATCTTAATTTATTTACATCGAAATCTTCGTCTATGCCTGCGCCCAGCGCGGTTATCATCGTGCATATTTCGTCGTTTTTTATAATTTTATCCATACGCGCTTTCTGCACATTTAAAATCTTTCCTTTTAAAGGTAAAATTGCCTGTGTTCTTCTGTCTCTTGCCTGTTTTGCCGAACCGCCGGCAGAATCTCCTTCCACTAAAAAAAGTTCTGTTTTGGTCGGGTCCTGCTCCGAACAATCGGCGAGCTTGCCCGGAAGTGTCGCCGAATCAAGCGCACCTTTTCTTCTAACCAATTCCCGCGCTTTTCTTGCGGCCTCTCGGGCTCTGGCGGCAGTAATGCATTTTTCAATTACTTGTTTTGCTATGGATGGATTTTCCTGCAAAAATTCGCCCAGTTTTTCATAAGTGCAGGAACCTACGATGCCTTGGACCTCGCTATTGCCCAAACGAGTTTTCGTCTGGCCTTCAAACTGCGGGGCCGGCAATTTTATACTAACTATACCTACCATTCCTTCGCGTATATCTTCGCCGGCAAGTTGTAGGTCTTGGATTTCTTTATCCGAAAAATATTTATGCATATAATCGTTTACCGCCCGCGTCAAACCCGCCTTAAATCCCGACAGATGTGTTCCCCCCTCGTGGGTATTAATATTATTTGCAAAAGAAAAGGTTTGCTCTTTATATTCCTGTGTAAAAAGTATCGCGAATTCTATAATAATTTTGTCTTTAATGGTTTCGAAATATATCGGCTTGTTATGCAATATCCCTTTGTTCTTGCTTAAATATAAAACAAAGGATGCAATGCCTCCCTCGAAAAAAAATTTTTCTTCTTTTGTCGTTTTCTCATTAAGAAAGTTTATTTTTATGCCTTTGTTTAAAAACGCTAATTCCCGAAGACGAGGGATAATAATATCGTCACTAAATTCGGTTACGGTAAAAATTTTATCATCCGGCAAAAAAGCTATTTTAGTGCCGGTTGTCTTGGTTTTCCCGGCTATCTGTAATGGTGTCGTCGCTTTCCCGCGGGCGAATTTCATATAATGTATTTTGCCGTCTCGCATAATTTCCACTTCCATCCATTCCGAAAGCGCACAGACAACGGAAATGCCCACACCATGCAATCCACCGGCAACCTGATATGCTTTATTATCGAATTTCCCGCCTGCGTGAAGAGTAGTTATCACAACCTCCATAGCGGACTTATCCGAACCCGGATAAAGGTCAACGGGTATTCCCCTGCCGTTATCTATAGCCGTTACGGAATTATCGACATGTATGGTGACGCTTATCTCATCACAAAACCCCGCCATTGCCTCGTCTACGGAATTTGCGACGATTTCTTCCACTAATTGATGAAGTCCCCTTTCGGAAACGCTGCCGATATACATGCTCGGTCTTTTTCTTACGGCATCTAGGCCTTTAAGCACATGTATGCTTTTTGCCGTGTAATCTTTTTGGTCTTCTTTTCGCATTGCTATCCCAGTTATATTTTCCCAATCTTTAATATTTATTAGCCCCGAAGATACTTAAAGCCGGGATTTCCCGACCTATTCTTCTTAAAATCTCTAATAGCGTTCTCCCACTTTAAAATTAACGTCTTTTATCAGTTCTTTGCCGAACGTTTTATTTACCGCTTCTATTATTTTTTCTTTCTTAAAAAGAATCTCCTGCAAATAAACAGGAGCTGCGACTTTAATAATCAGTCTCTTTCTATAAATTTTATATGGTTTTATATGGGAAATTAATTTCTTTCCTAAAACCGTATTCAGCCCGTTTAAAACTTTTAAAATTGCTTCCTTTTCTTTTTTCTGTCTTTCTATCTTGCTGTAGACTTTCTCTAAAATTTTACCGAGTTGTTCCGGCCCTTTAGCCATCCTGCCTCCGAGTATTTCACAATTCCATGGGCATTAGGACATAAACAAATTTTTCATTATCCATCGGCCTGAATAGGGCCGCCTCTTTTGTCGAATTAAGACCCAAAAAAATCTCGTTGCTGTCTATAACCTTTAAAGCGTCCAGCACATATTCCGGGTCGAAGGCTATTTGCATTTCTTTTTCCGCATTTTTTACGTCTATCTGTTCGGAGGATTCGCCGACCTCGGAGACTTTACTGCTGATCGTCACGGAATCTTTTTGCACATCGAATTTTACCGACCCCCCTTTTTCTTTTGTTAAAATATAAGCCCTTGAAATCGCTTCTATTAACACCTGCCTGTCAATCATGAGCTTCTGTTGAAAGTTTTTAGGAATCACCTTGTTGTAATCCGGGAATTCGCCCTCTATTAATCTCGAAGTAAGAGAAATGCTTTCCCGGACCCCTTCCTTCGCTTTAACCTGACGAGCTTGGACGATGTTTATCTGTTTTTCTCCTAAAGTTAAAGAGAGTTCCTCTTCTCCCATTATCCTCGTAATTTCATTACATGTTTTTAAGGGTAAAATACAACTTTTCTTTTGTTTAGGGGAATCGGAACCTATTGTTTCTTCCACTAAAGAAAGTCTGCGCCCGTCTGTCCCAATCATCTCGACCGCGTCACCTTTAATTGACAAAAATACGCCGGTCAGAGTGTATCTGCTTTCTTCTTTGGAAACGGCAAGACTCGTTTTTTGAATCAGCGATTTTAATAAATCCCCTCGAACACTTACTTTCTGCCCCACAATTTCCGGGAAATCCGGGAAATCATCCGGCGGGAGGGTATTGATACGAACGCGGGTTTTTGCGCTTTTTATCGTGGTAATGTTCTTTTCTGTTGAAATTTCCAGCTCCCCTTTGGGAAATTCCCTTATTAATTCCAAGATTCTTTTTCCCGGCAGAGCAATTACTCCTTCTTCTATTATTTCACCTAAAACACTACACTTAACACCTACTTCCAAATCAGTGCTAAAAAGAGATATTTTCCCGTTTTTTACAGACAGAAGAAAATAAGACAATATTGGGAGTGTGGTTCTTATAGATATAACCCCCTGTGCAATTTGTAGTCTTTTAAATAATTCGTTTTGTGTTGTTTTTATTCTCATCTTTTCTCCTCCCCGCGTTTATTTTTTGTGAGTTATTATTATTTATATAAAATATCTATTAAAGACACAGCCTTAGTAATAAGGGTTGTTTATAATGTTAATAAGGTTGTAAGTTTTTGTTTTTAATATCGTTATGTCTTTATTTTTCTGTGTAAAAAAAATCAAACTATTAACAATATTCACGATTAATTTAACTTTCTAAGTTTCGCGTTATTTGGTTAATCATTTGGTCAAGATTTTTATCGGCTTTTCGTTTTGTTTTTATTAAATTGCAGGCGTGTATTACCGTCGTGTGGTCTCTTCCGCCGAAGTTATAACCTATGCCCGGCAACGAAAAATCGGTTAATTCGCGCACCAAATACATGGCAACTTGCCTCGGATGAGCTATTAACCTATCCCGTTTTTTAGAGTTCATATCGGCGACTTTTATATTAAAAACCTTACTGACTTCTTCTTTAATTAAATCGATTGTTATGGGTTTTTTCGCTTCGTTGACCCTTATTAGGTCTTTTAATAGGTCTTTTACAACATCCAGGCTCAAATTTTTTCCGTTAAGCGAAGAATAAGCAACAACCCTTATTAAAGCGCCTTCTAATTCTCTTATATTCGCTGTGATCCCGGAACAAATATATGACAAGATTTCGTCGGGTACGTTATATCCGTAGAAAGATGCCTTTTTCTGTAGAATAGCCATTCTGGTTTCGAAGTCGGCAGGCTGGATATCCGCCACTAAACCCCAACGGAATCGCGACATAAGTCTTTTTTCGATAGTGGGAATTTCTTGCGGCGGTCGGTCGCTGGAAATAACAATCTGTTTATGAGCGTCGTAGAGTTCGTTAAAAGTATGGAAGAACTCTGCTTCGGTGCTTTCCTTTCCGGCAATAAAGTGAATATCATCTATCAAAAGCACGCCCAGGGAGCGATAATTCTTGCGGAATTTTTCCGTTGTCCTGTTTTGTATGGCGTCGATTAATTGATTGGTGAATTTTTCGCTTGAGATATATTGAATATTTTGCTCCCCGTGTTTAGTGACTAATTCATTGCCTATAGCCTGCATGAGATGCGTTTTTCCCAAGCCCACACCGCCGTAAATGAAGAAAGGATTATATGCTTTGCCCGGTGAATTAGCCACTGCTATCGCGGCTGCGTGTGCAAATTGGTTACCGCCGCCTACGACAAATTTATCGAAAGTATAATTTGGATTGAACCGTGCCGAAAAACCCGTATCGCGATGATCAAAAAGAGACGGCCCTTGTTTTTTCACCCTTTGCCTGCTTTGAATTTCGCGTCTTACGGAAAATTCTATTTTTATTTTTTGGTCGGCGCTGGAAGAGAGCCCTTTATCTATTATTTCCTTGTAATTTTTGTTAATCCAGTCCGCAAAAAGCTGGGAGGGGGCCTCGATGTTGATAATTTCTTTATTCGAAGATACGAATTTAAGCGGTTTAAACCACATGTTAAAACTTTTTTCGTCGATATGCTCTTTTATTGTTGCCAACGCCTTATCCCACACGCTGATTTCTTTATCTAAACTCATTTTAGCTTATTTTTATTCACAACTTATCCACACAAATTAGCGACTTATTAAGAACCAGCGGTGTACGCGTATCCACAGAACTGACAGGCCTTATGCATGCTGGTTTTGTTTTTTTATCCAAATAGGAAAATTTTAAGAAGCGCTTAACTTCTAACAATTTGTCCACAAAAATTTCTTTCCTTTTTAGGCACACCGTTTTACAATTTCCTTTAAAAAACGAAAAATCAAAATAAGCATCGGGAACGCCGATTAAAGCGCATCTTACTCTAAATACAAGATATTTTCAAGCCCGCCTCGACTCGCCGTCTTTGGCGAGGCGGGTAGTCGAAAATAAAATGCATGCCTCAAGCATGTCGATTTTCAAAAAGCCGCAGAAAAAGAGCTGATAAAAAATTATTGATATATTAAATACTTTTTTCATCTAAAACAATATGGTTTACAGAGCTGATTTTATCGCCGAGAAATAGTTCGGCCGATAAGGAAAATTTATTTGGGTCATCACTTACATAAAAATTATACTCGGGAGAAGAGACTCCATTATTAACTAATGATTCTTTGATTAATAGTTGCTTTAGGTAAAGCGCCGTTTCAAGTGAGGTATCTATAAGATTTACCCGTCGGCCGAGTTCTTCCTGAAAAATTCGCTTTAAAAGCGGATAGTGTGTGCATCCCAGAATCAGAGTGTCTATCCCGGCTTTTTGCAAAGGTAAAATATATTCTTTTAGAATAGTTCGCGTAACATCTTTCTCAACCCATCCTTCTTCGACAAGGGGGACCAAAAGAGGCGCTGCAACTGTAGTTACTATTATTTTTGAATTGGCTTTTTTTATAAAAGATTGGTAACTCGCGCTTTCAATGGTCGTCTTTGTGCCTATGATACCTATTTTATTATTTTTGGTTATTATAACTGCTTTTTGCGCCGACGGCTCGATAACTCCGAGCAGGGGTATTTTTATTTCTTTCTTTAAATCGTTGAGTGCCGTCGAAGATGCGGTGTGACAGGCCACAACGAGGGCTTTTATTCCTACGTTTTCCAGAAAGTGCGCGATTTGCAGGGAAAATTTTTTTACAACATTCGGCGATTTTGTTCCGTAAGGGAGACGGGCTGTATCGCCGAAATATATTAAGTTCTCTTTCGGAAGAAGTGTCTTTATACTTTTTAAAAGAGTTAAGCCGCCCACACCCGAATCGAACATCCCAACCGGCTTAGATGTTATATTTTTGTTCATATTTTTTAATTTAAAATCTAACTACTTGCCTGTCCGCCGAATCTTTTGTGGCGGGCTACTCCCCGCCTGCCAATCTTGGCGGGCAGGTCTACTCGTTACTTATTTAGTGAAACCGGCGCTCATATCAAATTCCTTCTTGAATTGTAAAATGCTTGTAACCAAATTCTCCGCTAAAAGTTGCCGGTGGTTGGGACTTCTTAAAAGTTTTTCTTCGTAAGGATTACTTATAAAACCAAGTTCCGCGAGAACCGCCGGCGCCTCGAGCCCTTTAAGGACATAAAAGAGCGCGGACTTGACTCCTCTGTTCGGCGTAGATAAAGTTCTATCTAAATCGGACTGGATCATTTCAGCAAACATTTTACTCTCTTTTCGATATTCTGTGTATTTTAAATCGGCGAGAAGCGTCAAAAATTCTTTGTTTTTATTTGAAGAATCCGGTTCGAACATAATCACGGAGTTTTCTACCGCTTCCACGGCTCTTGCAAGGTCGTCTGTTGCGGGAGATAAAAAATAACTTTCGAACCCCTGCGCTTTCGAAGACAGGGCCGCATTACAATGGATTGATAGAAACAAATCTGTTTCACAGTTGTTGGCGATATCGACTCGCCTTTGAAGCGAAATGAATTCGTCCCGGTCCCGCGTAAGAATAACCCGAATTCCGCGCCTTTCCAGAAGCCCTTTTACTCTTTCAGCCATATCAAGTGTGACGGCCTTTTCCATTAAACCCGTGGGACCTATAGCGCCGGCGTCTTTTCCGCCGTGCCCTGCGTCAATTACAACAGTTTTTAAAAAAACGGGAAAAGGTTGCTCAGTATCTTGTTCTGAGGTTTTTTTAAATAAATCTACTACAATGCGCGCGGGATCGCGCAGTGAAAAAATATGGTGGCGGCCCACATTTTTAGTGAGTTTAATTATAATTTGCGACCTGCTGTAAGAGACACTTCGCGCCAAATCGTCATTTATTTTCCATGAATTTTTATTGAGCGGGTTTCTTAATTCCGATATGTTCAACGACAACGTGTCGGAAGAAGCCTTTTTTGCGCTGTATCGTGATATTTTTTCTACTTCGAGGACAATTCTGGTTTTATCGAATTCGGAGTGGTATCTGACGTCTATCAAGCGAACCCGCGCGAGTAGTTTCGGGGAAAACACGAAACCTGTTAATAAGAAAAGAAAAAAAGAGAAACAAATTTTCTTTGCCATTGAAAAATTAATTCTATCACTATATAAATGAAGCTCCGCAGTCTCATAGCCACAGTATCTCATATTTCAGGATTCCCCCGCGGAGCGGAATCCTGCACCGAAGACCATTCATCCGCGCCCTTACAGGCACGGTCTTCTGGTGCATGGATATTTTGGTGGAGGTGACGGGAATCGAACCCGTGTCCATAGAAAAGCTCCTAAAAGGCGGCTACACGCTTGTTCCTTATTTTAATTTAATCCCGCCCTTCCTTTAAGGACGGAGTAAGTGCGGGACGAGTCTGTTTATTTTTCCTTCTTATCCTTCAGACCGAGAACAAGAAGTAAGCCCGTTTTCCTGCATCCTTAATGCCCAACAGGCGAAAGCGTATAAGGATGTCGACCGCTTTATTAGGCGGCGAAAGCTACAGCTTCTTCAGCTTTTGTGTTTTGTCAGGTTTTAACGAGGCCTCCTGACAACCTCGGCGTGCTCCTTTTAGCCGCTTGCTCCATGTCGATGCCTTGGCACCCCCTTAAATAATCGGGTTACGTTATACGGTTACGAAGCTCGAATCGTAATTCGGTAACGTTAATCGTGGTTACGTTACCCTAACCATGACCGATACGGGCTTCGTTACCGTTACCCATTAACTATCTACTCTTTACCGCTTTTCTTATTTCTTTTTCTACGTCGCGCTTTTTCAAGTCGGCGCGTTTATCAAAAAGCTTTTTGGGTTTGGCAATACCCAACTCCAACTTTGCCCATCCCCTGCCGGAGAAATAAACTTTTAACGGAACCAACGTCAGCCCTTTCAAAGTAGATTTCCCCGATAATTTTTTTATTTCGCTTTTATTTAAAAGCAGTTTTCTTTTTCTGGTCGGAGAAACATTAAAGATGCTGGCCTCTTCGTAGGGCGTAATATGCATATTGTAAAGAAAAACCTCCCCATCTTCAACTTTGGCGAAAGCATCCACTATACTTACATTGCCCTCGCGAAGCGATTTCACCTCAGTCCCTTTAAGCGCGATTCCCGCTTCAAATCTTTCAAGAATATGATATTCGTGAAACGCCCGCTTGTTTTGAATGACTTTTCCGGCCATACTTGAATATCGTTATTCGGTTAGGGTTACGATGCCCGTTTCGTCATTAGGGTACGTCTATCGTCTTTTCACGTTACCTTAACCATTCCCGATACTGGCTTCGTTGCCGTTACCCCTATCCTTTTTTGTTATTCTTCAAACACCTCAGCTTCGAATATATATATATTTGTGTCTTTATCTTTCCAGGCATCGGGCGAGAGTCCGGCTTTGTGGGAACATAAACAAGAGAGAAACTCTTCCTTTTTCCAACCCGTCTCTGTAGCGACTTGCGGAAGGAATACTCCCTGATTAAACCCTTTTTGAACAATTACACCATGTATACCCAGTTCGATTTCCTTAACATCTTTTATCTTTCTCGGTTGAGAAAGGACAGAAATCTCTATTTTTATATCTTTTAGTTCATTTGCGGTTACAGGCGGGAATCTGGGGTCCTCGGTGCCGGAAGCAATCGCCATATCAAGCACGGTTTTATAAAGCGGCTCGTTGCTTACGATATGCCCGATACATCCGCGCAGTGATTCTCCCCCGTCAAGCGGTTTGGTTTTTAAATTTCTCAAAGTCACAAAAGCGCCGCAATGTTCCAAAAGCGCAGGGTCATCCTCTTTAAAATTCAACACCCTTCGCTCTTTGACATATGTATCTATTGTCTCTCTTGCAATCTTTAATAATTTCTTCTTTTGTTCTTCGTTAAGCATTTTTAGTAAATAGTTGGATAATTGGTTTTCTTGTAAAAAAGATTAACAAAAATATGTAAAAAATAAGAAGATCGATTGCCATAAACTTAATTGTAAACTTACCTCTAAAAAACATTATTGCAAAATTATTAAGAAAGTCCAGAATAATTAAAGATAGTAACATTATTCTCGCCCACGGTTTTCTTAAAAACAAAGACACTCCAGATACTGTAAAAGACGACGAAATAAGAAATGAGAAGGCGAACAAATATATAACTTCAGCTTTATTTTGTATGCCTAAAGCTTCTTGTCCAGCATCTAAATACAAATTAAATGCTCTTGCAAATTCTATAAAGAGGTTTGCCCCTTCAACATGAAGGACATTTACATATAGAGTAGGCGGCGCAATAATAGCAAATATTTTAATTACGCCTATTAAGCAGATTACTACCGAGACAAATCGCAACCAAAATAAAGGTTGTTTTAGAAACATATTAACCTCCCTTTCCCGATAACCGCCAACCCATAGTCCCCCTGTTATATTTCACAGAAATATAGGGGGAGAACACCGTTATTTTATTATCATATTATCAATCAACCGCACTTTTCCTATTCGGACCGCAAGTAATATTACCACACGCCCAGATATTTTTTTAATGGGTTTTAATGTTTCGGGTTCTCTTATTTCAATATAGTCGATGCTTGCCCTCCGAAGCCCGAAGGGCGGAGGAGGGTTTGCTATTTCTCCCCTTATCATCTCTCGCATTCTTGCCTTGACTTTTTCAGCATCGGTTAAACCATTTTCTATTAAGCGTTTTGCTTCAATTAGGGAGCGATAAAGAACCGTTGCGGTTCTACGCTGTTCTTTACTCAAGTAAGTGTTTCTTGAACTCATGGCTAATCCGTCTTTTTCCCGAACTGTCGGCAGAACTTTTATTTTGGTGTCAATATTTAAATCTTTGACCATTTTCCTTATTATGACCGCCTGTTGCCAATCCTTTTGTCCGAAATAACTTATGTCCGGCTGGACGATATTAAAGAGTTTAAGTACAACCGTCGTGACACCCCTAAAATGGCCTGGACGTATTGCGCCTTCAAGGATTTTGGATAACCCTTCTTCTACTACATAGGTTGAAAAACCTTCGGGACTCGCCCCGTTAGAAGTAAGTCGCCCAAGGCGACTGCCACACCTTTGGTGTGGACTTCTAATGGGGTACATATCTTTTACTTCCGGCGCAAAGATTATATCCGCGCCTGCTTTTTTTGCGATGGCGTTGTCACGGGAGAAATTTCTCGGATATTTTTTGTAATCTTCTTTCGGTCCGAATTGGGTGGGGTTTACGAATATGCTTAAAACT